>Ga0213876_10002102_pt1 | contig 11784 bp, 9 predicted proteins | sample BarmaccomBMRX_R9_FD_160113 | JGI IMG/M metagenome (GOLD analysis project Ga0213876, IMG submission 160113) | Root-associated microbial communities from Barbacenia macrantha in rupestrian grasslands, the National Park of Serra do Cipo, Brazil - RX_R9 | ecosystem: Host-associated > Plants > Roots...
GGGGTCGACCCCGTGATCATGCTGACCGGTCCGATCCCGGCCACCCAGAAGCTGCTCGCACGCAACGGGATGAAGATCGAGGACATCGACGTGTTCGAGGTCAACGAGGCGTTCGCGCCGGTGGTGGCGGCATGGCGGCGCGAGCTCGAGCCCGACATGGATCGAGTCAACGTCAACGGCGGCGCGATGGCGCTCGGGCACCCGCTCGGGTCGACCGGCGCCCGGCTGATCACCACGCTGCTGCACGAGCTCGAGCGCTCCGACAAGGAGACCGGGCTGGTCACCATGTGCTGCGGTGGCGGCCTGGGGACCGGGACGCTGATCCAGCGGGTGTAGCCGGCGGGTCCGCTGCCTTTGGGAAGAAACTATTAAATAGTGGTCATTTCTTCCCAAGCAACGCTCTAGGTGACCCCCCACCGGAACCCGGTCCGCGCCGGGGCCACCGGCAGCGGGCTGTCCGGCAGCCCGGGCGCCGGATCATCCACGTTGTAACCCACCGGTGCCAGATCGTTGGGGGTGTCGGGATGAAACAGCGAGGCCAGGTACTGCGCCTGGCCCCGGCCCGGCCCGAGCTCGAACTGGCCGCCGCCGTAGGCGCCGATCCGGTGCTCGGTGCAGTAGTCGTAGGTGGCGCACAGCTTGGGCAGACCGCCGACCCGCGAGGGCTTGATGTTCACCATGCGCGGCGGGAAGGGCAGCGCCTCGATGTCGTCGATCGAGTGGATGGGAGCGTCCCAGGTGATGCGGTCGTGGTCGTCTGAGAGGACTGCCGCCGTCTCGGCCGTGACCACGTCGGGGTCCTCGATCCAGGCGTGCGGGAAGGCTTCGACCACGCGCTGATACAGCACCGGGTCGGGCGGCTGGTCGACGACGGTGCCGCGGTACAACGACTTGAAGTCCACCGAGTCGACCGCGCGGGTCGCGACCAGCGCGTCGATCAGCTCGGGCGTCCACGAGCTGGTGGGGTCGAGCTTGAAGCGGAGCTTCGGGTAGCGGGCCAGGCGGCGCTCGATCGGCTCTAGGCTTGGCGGCTCGCCCAGGCGCAGCGAGACGACGAAGGTCACCGGGCGGGACTCGCGGTCCAAAGCGGCGTGGAGGGGCTGTCCGGCCTGGGCGAGCGCAAGGTCGAGCGCGGCACTGTGAAACGTCCAGCGCCGGTATAGGCGCGAGACCTCCCATTGCGGGGCGACCGGGAACAGGTCGAGCTCGTCGGTGAGCCGGCAGAACTCCGCCAGGGTGAAGCGCCCGGAGAGCGCCTTGGCGTGCACCGGTCCGGCGTCCTGGAGGGCGAGGTGGTCCTCGGCCTGATAGACGACGTCCTCGCCCACGCCCTCAACGCCGCCGCCGGTCAGGTGGACGACCGTGGTCAGGCGCTCGAACCCGCTCGACACCGAAGCCCGCAGGCCCTCGAGCCGGTAGCCGTCGACCTCGAGCGGCAGGTCGGCCAGGAGGTCGAAGGTGCTCAGCGCTGGGCTCCCTCGAGGCGGGCGACGAGGTCGTCGAGGCGAAGCTCCTCGAGGCCGCGGCTCACGGCCTCGAGCTCGCCGGCACAGAGCTCGACCAGGTCGCGTCCCTCGTTGACCAGCGCGAGGGTCTCGCGCAACCCGGCCTCGCCGGAGTCAAGCCGGCGAATGATCTCTTCGATCCGGGCGACCGCGCTCTCGTAGGTGGGGGCGTTGGTGCTCATCGGACCTCGGCGTCGACCTTGGCATCGTGAAAGCGAAGGCGGACGTCGCGGGCCGCCCGGGCGGCTTGGGCGGAGCCCAGCGCCTCGCCGCCTCGGTCCTCGACCAGCGCGTAACCGCGCGCCAAGGTGCGCTCGGGGTCATGGGCGGCCAACGCGAGGGCGAGGCGGTGGAGTTCGCGCTGGCGGGCGGCGCGCTCAGAGGCGCGGGCGCGTTCGGTGGCGCGGCCGAGCACGAGCAGGTGGGTCGCCGTGCGCGACCGGCGGTCGTGGAGGCTGCGGCGCGCGGTGGCCCGGAGCTCGCGCAGGAGCTGATGCAGATGGCGGCGCTGGCGGGCGATGTGGTGAGAGGGCGCGGCGGCCAGGCGCTCGAGCGTGCGGGCGCGCTCGGTGATCGCCCGGCGGCTGTGGTGCTCCAGGCGCCGGGCGCTCTGGTGCAACCCGGCGCGAGCCGCGGCGCAGTCGATCGGGACCGCGGCTTCGGCGGCGTGGGTGGGGGTGGAGCAGCACACCGCCGCGACGTCGTCGATCAGCGTCCGGTCGGTGTGGTGGCCCACCGAGGAGATGACCGGCACCCGGAGCAGCGCCACAGTCCGGCACAGCGCCTCGTCGCAGAAGGCGAACAGGTCGGCCAGCGAGCCACCGCCGCGGGCCACGATCACCACCTCGACCTCGGGGATCGCGGCCAGCTCGCGCAGCGCCGCGGCGATCCTCGGCGCCGCCTGGCGGTCCTGCACCGGCGCGAACGCCCAGACCAGCTGCCCGGCCCAGCCGCGCCGCCTGAGCCCCGCGAGCACGTCGTCGCGGGCCTTGCCGCGCTCGCCGGTGACCACGCCGATCGTGCGTGGCAGGCCCGGCCGGGGCAGGCGCTTCTGGCGCTCGAACAGCCCGTCGGCGTGCAGCCGCCGGCGCAGTCGCTCGAGCTCGGCCAGCAGATCGCCCTCGCCGGCGACCCGCAGCTCGCTCACCGCGAAGGTGAACGACGGTGAAGAGGACGTGCTGCCCGGGTAGTAGTCGCAGCCGCCGCCGATCACCACCTTGACGCCGTCGGCCAGTGTCACGCCGAGGCGCTCGAAGTCCGACAGCCACATCGAGCAGGGGAGGGCCCCGACCGGATCGCGCAGCTCGAAGTACACCCGAGCGTGGCTCGAGCGCAATCCCCACACCTCACCGACCAGTTGGACCCGGGCGAACTCGAGCAGCCGCCGCTTGAGCCGGGCGGCATAGACGCCGACCGGATAGGGGCCGGGCAGCTCGCTGTGCGATTGACCGGCGGCGATGGCGGGCTGGCTCATACGGCCATCGAGGCTATCGGCCGCCCCACACGGATACGATGCGCGCCGTGGACCTGACGCTGTCACCGGCCGAGGCGGCCTTCCGCGATGAGCTGCGCACCTGGCTCGAGGGCAACCACCCGGGCCGCGAGCCGCCGGGCGACGAGGCTGCCTTCGAGTTCCGCCGGGCCTGGCAGCGCAAGCTCAACGACGCCGGCTGGACCGGGGTGTCGTGGCCCAAGGAGTACGGCGGACGGGGCGCGACGCTGGTCGAGCAGGCGATCTTCAGTGAGGAGGTGGTGCGGGCGCGCACCCCGTCGATGGCCAACGTGCTGGCGCTGGCCATGGGCGGCCCCACCGTGATCGCGCACGGGACCGAGGAGCAGCGCCGGCGCTATCTGCCGCCGATCCTGTCGGCTGACGAGATCTGGTGCCAGGGCTTCTCGGAGCCGGGCGCCGGCTCGGACCTGGCCTCCCTGAAGACCCGGGCGGTCCGGCAAGGCGACGAGTGGGTGGTGACCGGGCAGAAGGTGTGGACCACGTTCGCCCACCACGCCAAGTGGTGCATGCTGCTGGCGCGGACCGATCCCGACGCGCCTAAGCACAAGGGGCTCACCTACTTCCTGATGGACATGGAGCAGGACGCCGTGCAGGTCCGGCCGCTGCGCCAGATCACCGGCGAATCGGAGTTCAACGAGCTGTTCATCGAGGAGGCGCGGATCCCCCACGGGAACATCGTCGGCAAGGAGGGGGAAGGCTGGGCGGTGGCGATCACCACGCTCATGCACGAGCGGGCGACGTTGGCCTTCGGGCTGCAGGTGAGCGTGCAGATTGCCCTGCGCGAGCTGATCGAGTCCGCCCGGGAGGCTCGGGGCGTGAACGGCCGGGCGGCGAGTGAGGATCCGGTGGTCAGGCAGCGCCTGGCGCAGCTGCTGATCGAGTCCGAGGTGCTGCGACTGAATGCCTACCGCGGCCTGTCCGCGGTGATGCGCGGTGGAGTGCCTGGACCCGAGGGATCGCTGGGCAAGTGGCACTGGTCGGAGGTCAACCAGTCGCTGACCGAGGTGGCGATGGAGATCGCCGGGCCGCGGGCGATGCTCAGCGATTCCGAGAGCAACTGGAGCTACCGGTTCCTGCGCTCGCGGGCCAACTCGATCGAGGGCGGCACGACCGAGATCCTCAAGAACATCGTGGCGGAGCGCGTCCTCGGGCTGCCGCGGATGCGGTGAGGCACGCGGCTTGCGGACGAACACGGATCTGCACTGACGGCGCCGGCGGATGAACTTCGATTTCACCGACGACCAGCGGGCGATCAAGCGCACCGCGCGCGACTTTTTGGGCGCGCGCTACCCGCCCGCCACCGTCCGTGCGCTGGCCGAGGACGAGCGCGGGTTCACCGACGAGCAGTGGCAGGAACTGGTCGAGCTCGGGTGGGCCGGCGTGATCGTCCCGGAGGAGCACGACGGCCTCGGGCTCGGCGTCGTCGAGTTGGTGGTCATCGCCGAGGAGATGGGCTACGCCCTGGCGCCGAGCCCGTGGTTCTCGACCACGTGCGCGGCGCTGATGTTGGTGGCGGCCGGAACCGATGCGCAGCGCGAGCGATGGCTCGGCCCGGTGGCGCGAGGCGAGGCTCGTGGCACGCTGGCGGTGTGGGACGAGCACTCGGGGTGGGCGCCCGACCACTCCGAAGTCGAGCCGGGTCCGGACGGGAAGCTGACCTGCGTGAAGATCGCGGTGCCGGACGCCGCGTCGGCCGACTTCGCGATCGTGTCGGGGGCGGACGGGCGTCACTGGCTGGTCGATCTCTCTGAGCGGGGCGTGTCTAGCCCCGGCATCACGCTCGCCGCGGAGTCGGCGATCGATCCGACCCGGAAGCTGTTCCGGATGGCGCTCGAAGGAGTTGCCGTGGAACCGCTGGCCGCCTCGCTGGACGCGGTGGCGCGCGCCTACGCGACGATCGTCACCGTGCTCGCGGCGGAGAACGTGGGGGTGGCCCAGCGGGCCATGGAGATGGCCGTCGAGTACGCCAAGGACCGGGCGCAGTTCGACCGGCCGATCGGGTCCTATCAGGCGGTCTCGCACCGCTGCGCGCAGATGCTGCTCGAGGTCGAGGGATCGCGCTCGCTCTGCTACTGGGCGGCCTGGGCGCTCGACAACGAGCCCGACAGCGGCCCCCGGGCCGCCTCGTCGGCCAAGGCCTACGCCGGCGACGCCGGCTTCCGAGTTGCGGCGTCCGCGCTACAGGTGCACGGCGGCATCGGCTTCACCTACGAGCACGACCTGCACTTCTTCTTGAAGCGAGCACACGCCAACGCGCACGCGTTCGGGGACTCGCGCTGGCATCGCGACCGTGTGGCCGACCTGGCCGGCGTGTAGTCGGCGGGGCCGCGCCGGCTGAACAGCCGGCGCGGGCGCCGTGGCTACCTGTCGACGTTACAAGCGCTTAGCTCCGGCAACGTCCGGTGAACTCCGGATTAGTTTGCGGCGCGCTGATGATGGTGCCGGCGAAGCGGGCCAGATTGGGCGTCCCGTACTGCGCGTCCCCGCCGAAGTCCTGCGTCGTCAGACCAGGGATCACCTTGCCGAAGTTCCAGATGCAGGTGCCCCTCGGGCTCGGAAGCGGTCGCAACCGCTCCGAGTTGTTCAGGGTCCAGAACGGATAGAACGCCGAGCCGATCGGCCGAGCCGTGCAGCCGGCGCCGGTGGCGACGTTGCACAAGTTCTCCGAGCCGGCGACGTCGGTCTCGAACTGAACCGTAGGGTACGTTCTCCCGCCGGTGAACGGGCCTATGTAGCTCGCAGGCGTCGGGTGGTTCGACGTACCGTCCGGCCAGGTGTTCGGTACATAGTCGATCCCGTCAAAATCGAGATCGCCGTTTTGGAACCGTCCCGCGAAGCAGAAGTTGAGCGGAGAGCTCTCGATGGTCGGCGTTCCATTGACGAACGCCGTGCGGTCCCCCTTCGGGAAGCAGTTCCCGTCGGCGAACTCGCACAGCGCCCCGCTGGCCGAATTGTTGGTGGGACAGGCCACCGGACCATTGGGTCCCTGGGTCGTCGCGTTCTGACAGATCACGCCACTACACGGTCCCTCGCCGATGCTCGAGGGACCTTCGGAACCCCCGTTGCATGTGTCAAACACGTTCGGATCGGAGTAGGACTGGCCGCCCGGATACGCCACGTTGAAGGGGTCCTGGTTGGCCAGCGAGTCGCAGGCCTCGGCATGGCCGATCTCCTGCTGCATAAGCACGCCGCCCTCGAGCGCGGCCCACGGCACCTGGTTCTGCTGCTGGGCGGTGTTGTACTCGGCGTGGAAGGTGAACGGGGTCCCCGAGCAGTCGGCGATGTTGGTGTTCATGAACCCGTTGGCGGCGCTGGCGACCACGAACCCAGTTCGGCCCGTGGTCAGGTCTCTGATCCTCGCCGTCAGGCCTCCTGGCGGGTCAGACAGCGAGATAGCCAGGACGTCTCCGCCGTTCATGAACAGCGTGCGGGCATTGGGCAGGAGCGTCGAGACGTCGGTGAGCTGCGGGCTCGGCGGTCCGGTGGGAACGCCGTTCTGAGTGAGATAGGCGAAGTTGACCGGCTCGATGCAGTTGTTGTTGCAGGTCGCGAACCCGTAGGTGCATTCCAGGCTGTCGATGTTCAGTGCCGCGCACCACTGGGTCTTGCTGCAGCTCTCGCTGTCGATAAACGGGGTGAAGCCTGGCGGGTAGAGCTGCAACTCGAGGAACGCGGACCCTGCGGCGTTGGGGTCACTGATCAATCCCGAGTTGGCGTCGCTATCCGGGGTGCACGGATTCTGCGGATAGGACTTCGGATCGCAGATCGGCAATCCCATCCATGGCGCCACGCTCAGCTCGCCGTAGACGGTCACGCTCCCGGACGCGGTTGGCTGCTTCGTGGGATCGACCGGCAGTCGCATGATGTAGGTCATTTGGTTGCCGGAGCCCGGCTGCGAGGAGATGAACTTGACGCTCGGCTCGTCGTGGCCGACGTACCAGCCGTTGTCGACGAACCGGGTCGCCTTCCCGTTCAGCACCCGGATGGGATCCGTACAGAGCGCTTTCATGGCGGGTCGCGCCGAGTGATACGACGCGCTCCAGCCATTGCAGTCCAGGTTGTTGGTGGCGTTGGGCGCCACCGAGCGGGACGAGGCTGACGCCACCGCCGGCAGCGCCAGCGCGAGCAGGCCCGCTACACCGACAAGCATCACCCAGCGTAGGACCGTCCGACGCTCACAGACCGGCAGGCATGTCCTCATGCGCCCTCCCCAACTCTGGCCCGCAAACCGGGCTGGTCGTCACGATGCGGGGGGGAACCTATACCTCGCAACCCGCTTCTCGCATGGCCGTTCGGAACTTTGGCGCTTTGGTCGTCGATGCGACACCTCAGCGCCAACTTCGGCCACGCCGCCGCTAGGGGATGCGGTGGTGAGGGCGCTCGATCTCCGGAGGCTCGCCTGGAAGGAGCGGCTCCGGCCGGTGCTTGGCATCCGCCTCGAGCACGGCCGGATCCGCGGCCTCCCACCACGGCCGACTGAAGTAGCCGCCGAAGAACGGCCACGAGGCGAACATCAGGATCACGCCGAGGATCAGCCCGCCGACCCCGACGAGAATCGGCGTCTGGATGCCGAGCAGGGCGTGGGAGTAGTTGTTCCCCGGCGTGCTGTAGTAGCTGTAGGCCTTGACCCCGATGTAGCCCATCATGATGCCGCCGAGGACCGGGATCAGGCCGGCGAGGAAGAAATTACGGGCGCTCTTGAGGAGATCCCGCCGGAAGTAGACGGCGCATGCCAACCCGGTGAAGCCGTAGTAGAAGCAGATCGAGAAGCCGAGGGCTGAGATCGTGTCGCCGAGCACCTTCTGCTTGGGGTTGAAGGCGAGCAGACACACCGTCCAAACGATCGACAGCGCACCCATCAGCACGGTCGAGAAGGTGGGGGTGTAGTAACGCGGGTGGACCCGACCAAACGCTTTCGGAATCGCCTCCCAGCGCGCCATCGACAGCGTCGTGCGCGCGGTCGGGAGGATGGTCGTCTGGGTCGAGGCCGAGGCAGACGTCAACACGCAGATGATCAGCAGCTTGTCGAGCGGGGAGCCGAAGACGTCGTGGCCGAGGGGGTTGAGGACGTCGCTCGAGTTGGCGGCCAGGAACTTGGTGCCGTGGTATGCCTGCGCCGCGGCGCTCACTATGACGTAGATGAGGAGCAGGATCAGCGTCGAGACGACAGCCGCCTTGCCTGGTCCACGATGGCGGTCGCGCGACTCCTCGTTGACTGCGACCCCGGAGTCCCAGCCCCAATAGATGAAGATGCCGAGCAGGACCCCGGCGATCAACGCGCTCCAGCTCAGGTCGAACGGGTTGAACCACGAAGCCGACACCTCGATCGAGCCAGCCGGGTGGCCGGAATACACCTTGACCAGCGAGACGACCGCGAACAGCGCGAGCGTCAGGATCTCGAGGCTCAGCAGAAACGTCTGCACCCGGGCCGAGAGCTCGATCCCGCGGTAGCAGATCCACGTCATTAGGACGATCCAGGCGACCGCGCCCGCGATGATGGCCCAGGTGTGGGGATGCCCACTCCAGAGCGAAAACGTGTACGTGCTGGCGATAACGGACAGCGAGGCCATCACGATGATGTCGGCGAGGAAGATGGCCCAGCCGTTGACCCAGCCTAGCTGAGGACCGAAGGCGCGCGTCACCCACGCGAACGTCGTGCCGGCGTCTGGGTCGGCCAAGTTGAAGAAGCGGTAGCCCAGCGAGATGAACAGCATCGGGATGAACGAGACCAGCAGCACTGCGGGTGCATGGAAGCCGACGCCGGTGACCGCCACGATGAAGCCGAGCGTCGCCGCGAGGCTGTAGGCGGGCGCGGCGGAGGCGACCGCGATGACCAGGTTCGAGATGTAGCCGATCGCGTCGGCCTTCAGACCCTTGGCGCCGGGCGCGGTTGGATCGACGGGCGTCGCGTCAGCCGGGATGGCGGTTGTTGTCTCCAAATCGATGCGAAACCTATGCGTACCGGGTCGCCGGAGGTGGATCAGAAAATATCGCCCCTTTGGACACCGCGGCCAAAGGGCGGCTCGCTACGGTGCTGCGGATGGCCGAGAGAGAGGTTTCGGTTGCTGTGCTGGGCGCGGCGGGGACGATCGCGCCGGCCGTCGTCCACGACCTGGCCGAGTCGGATGAGGTGGCGAGCATGGCCCTGCTTGATCTCGATGCCGGCAAGGCGCAGGCCGTGGCAGAGGCGCACGGCGCGGGCAAGGCCACCGCGGCGCCGATCGATGCGCGTGATATCGGCGCGCTCGCCCACGCCCTGGAGGGCGCCGATGTGCTGGTCAACACCGCGTCCTACCGCATCAACCTCGAGGCGATGCGGGCGTGTCTGAAGGCGGGCTGCCACTACCTGGACCTGGGCGGGCTGTACTGGATGACCAGCCGCCAACTCGAGCTGGGCGCCGAGTTCGAGCGGGCGGGGCGGCTCGCGGTGCTCGGGATCGGATCGAGCCCGGGCAAGACCAACCTGATGGCGGCCGAGGCGGTGTGCCGGCTGGGCCCTGTGGCGGCGGGGGGCGTGGAGGCGATCGACGTGTTCGCGGCCGGGCGCGACCCGGCGGCGCCCGACGACGGCCGGCTGCGCCCGCCCTACGCCATCCAGACCCTGCTCGACGAGCTGACGCTCGAGCCGGTCGTGCTGCGCGACGGGCGTCCCGAGCAGATCGCGCCGCTCACGCCCGGGGGCAGCGTCGACTACGGCGAGCCGATCGGCACCGGCGAGACGATCTACACGCTGCACTCCGAGTTGGCCACGTTCGGCGAAAGCTTCGGTTGCCGGCGCGCGAGCTTCCGACTGTCGCTCGCGCCGGCGTTGCTGGCGCGGCTGAGGGAGCTGGCAGAGGCGCCGGGGGAGGATGCGGCGGTGGCGGCCCGGGAGGCCGCCTCGCCCTCGAACCAGACCGTCTCGGTGCATCTGGTGGTGGCCCGGGGCGGCGGGGCCGCGAGTACGGTCACGGCCCGCGCGGTCACCCGGCCCCACTTCGGGCTGGGCGGCTCAGTGGTCTCGACCGCCGCGCCAGCCGCCGCGTGCGTGCGGCTGTTCGCGCGCGGTGCGCTCACCGCCGCCGGCGCCCATCCGCCCGAGCGCTGCATCGACCCGCCGCTGATGTTCGCCGAGCTCGAAGCGCGCGGCTGCGCGTTCAGCTTTACGAGCTGACCGCGCCCTCGCGTTCCACATCCCGCAGCCACTCCACGGTCTGGGCGATGCCGTCGTGCAGGTCGATCTGGGCTTGCCAGCCGAGCAGCCGCCTGGCCTTCTCGACCGACGGCCAGCGGCGCTCGACGTCGACGGCGAAGCTCGGGAGGTGCTCCAGCTCGAACTCGGCCGGGTCGTTCCCGCATGCCTCCCAGATCAGGCCCGCGAGGTCGGCCACAGTCAGCTCCTGCGAGGCGGAGATGTTGAAATCCTCGTTCTCGCCCGCCGGCGAGGCCATGGCGATCACGATCCCGTCGGCGATGTCGTCGACGTGGGTGATCGTCCGGGTTTGCTCGCCCGAGCCGAAGATCTCGAGCGGGCGACGGCCGGTCAGGGCCTTGTGGATCAAGTCGGGGACGGCGTGGGCGATGCCGGGTTCGTCGGCCTCGGGCAGCTCGCCCGGACCGTAGGCGTTGAACGGCCGGCAGATCGTGTAGCGCAGGCCGTGCTCGTCGTGCGCGGCTCGCGTATATACCTCGCCGGCCAGCTTGGAGAAGCCGTAGGCCGAGCGCGGCGCCAGGCACTGGTCGAGATCCGTCTCATGGGTCGGAAACTCGGTGGCGCGCTCGAACACCATCGAGGAGGACACGTAGACGAACCGCTCGACCTCGTGATCGACTGCGGCCTGGGTCACCGCGCCGGTCAAGGCGTTGTTGACCTCGAACAGCGTGAACGGGAGCTTGTGGAAGTTGGCGATGCCGCCGACGATCGCGGCCAGATGGATCACGTGCGAGCAGCCGTGGACGGCCGCGCCGGCGGCACGCGGATCGCGCAGATCGGCGGTCCGGATCTCGCACCCCTCGCGTATCCAGAGAGGCGGTTCGCGATGGTCGGCGACCCGCACCTCCCAGGCGCTGTCGGACAGCAACCGCTTCACCACGGCGGCGCCGATCGTCCCGGCGCCGCCGGTCACCAGGACCCGGCTCACGTCATCTCAGGGTTGGCTGGCGCGTGCATGGCGCCAGGGGCGAGCGCTGCGGTTTCCGCGGCGAACACGAACACCTGCCCCGTTCCGAGCGCGTTCCAGGGATCCACGAGGAGGGAGTCGCCGGCCGCTCGCGAGACGATCTCGGACAGGATCGCGGCGCCCTCGAACTCGGAGTGGTTGGTGGCGACGATCACCACGTCCGCACCCTGTACGGCCTGTTCGAGCGGCTGGGTGGGGGAGAGGGCGTGCGGGTCGCAGACCGCCACATCGGACAGTTCGCGCTCGAGGAGCCGGATCAGATTGGGGGCGAGCGAGTCGCGCTCGTCGTCAGTGTCGCGCTTGAAGGTCAGCCCGAGCACGGCGACCTTCCGCGATCCCAGGCTGCCGATCCGGCGCTTGATGCCCTCGACCAGGAACAGCGGGACGGACTCGTTCACGCGGGAGACGGCGAGGAGCATCCCGGGCGCATTGGAACGCTCCTCGGAGAAGGCGAAGTCCTTGCGCAGGCACGTCCCGGCCGTCATGCCCGGCGCAGCGATTCCGCCCCGGGGATAGTCGCGGTTGATCAGGTCGATCACCTCGAACACGTTGGCGCCGTAGCGTTCGCAGTCCATCATCAGCAGGTTGGGGAGCGCGAAGGTGGCGT
>Ga0213876_10002103_pt1 | contig 11784 bp, 9 predicted proteins | sample BarmaccomBMRX_R9_FD_160113 | JGI IMG/M metagenome (GOLD analysis project Ga0213876, IMG submission 160113) | Root-associated microbial communities from Barbacenia macrantha in rupestrian grasslands, the National Park of Serra do Cipo, Brazil - RX_R9 | ecosystem: Host-associated > Plants > Roots...
GCCCAATGGATCTTGCACGGCTTCGCGCTGTTATCGCCTCAGATGACGACAGCCAGTTCGACAGTCGGGGGGGTGATCTTCCTGGGAGCAGGCGTTTTCCAGTTCTCCCCGCTAAAGAAAGTCTGTCTCGCCCATTGCCGTTCACCCTTAAACTTTCTCATGACCGAGTGGCGAGAAGGACGAGTGGGAGCTTTCCTTATGGGATGGAAGCATGGCCTGTTCTGCACGGTTTGCTGCTGGCTTCTGATGCTACTGCTTTTCGCAGTCGGCGTGATGAATCTGTTTTGGATCACCGTGCTGGCAGTCTTTGCATTGTCTGAAAGGATTGCACCAAAGAGCTGGCATTTATCGCAAGTATCGGGAATCGCCCTGCTTGGGTTCGGCGGGTGGTTAATTTTAGCAGCGAGGCCGGTGAGTTAGGACGGCACGGCTTTAACCGCGAAGCGGTTACACAGACAGGCTAACCCAGGGCTAAAGCCCTGGGCTATTATGTGTTACCGCTTCGCGGTAGAGATTTGTCGACTGCGTCGCAGATGTAGGCTTCGAGACTGGCATCCCTCTACTTCTTCTGCAACAAGCTGTGCCCAGTCATGGCTTTAGGTTGTGGCAGCCCGAGCATTTCCAACAGCGTCGGAGCCACATCAGCTAGAATGCCGTCCTTCAGCGTGTACTGATCCGCGTCTGCAGCGACATAAAGAAAGTGAACCAGGTTTGTCGTGTGCGCGGTGTTTGGCGACCCGTCCGGGTTGCGCATCAGCTCACAATTACCGTGATCCGCCGTGACTAAGGCCTTGCCACCTAAACGGAGGACTTCTTCGATCACTTGACGAACACTGTCATCAATCGTCTCCACAGCCACAATGCCCGCTTCAACCACCCCGGTATGACCAACCATATCGGGGTTAGCAAAATTCAAAATAACCAGGTCGTAGTCCTTAAGCCGCTTCACGACCTCAGCAGTGACTTCTTTCCCGCTCATTTCCGGCTTGAGATCGTAAGTCGCGACTTTTGGCGAAGGAATGATTGACCGATCTTCGCCTTCGAACGGCGTCTCAACTCCGCCACTAAAGAAGTAAGTCACGTGAGGGTATTTCTCGGTCTCGGCAATCCGCAATTGGCGTTTGCCGGCGTCGCTCACAACCTTTCCTAGAATGTCGTCCAGGGATTGGGGATGGAAAACCGCCGGACATTCATAGGTCTCATCGTACACCGTTAGCGTCACGTATTGCACTTGGACAAATGCTCCCCGATCGAAGTCGGCGAAATCGGGAAAGAGAAATGCACGGGAAAGTTGTCGAGCCCGGTCTGCCCGAAAATTAAAGAAGAACACCACGTCACCGTCCCGAACCCGCTGTTGATCCGGCAGGTCGAAAATTAACGGCTTCAAAAATTCATCGGTCTCGCCTGCGTCATACCGTTTCCGAACCGCGGTTTCCGCATCGGACTGACTGACTTCGCCTTTCCCCCAAACGATGGCGTCCCAAGCAAGTTTGGTCCGATCCCAACGTTTATCACGATCCATCGCGAAATAACGGCCAATCACCGTCGCGATTTTAGCCCCGGTGTCGTGGATCCCTTTTTGGACCGCTTCGAGATATCCGGCGCCACCGGTCGGCGAAGTATCGCGGCCGTCGGTGATTGCGTGAACCAGGATATCTTTGACGCCGGCTCGAGCAGCAGCTTGCACCAGAGCGATCAGATGATCCTGATGACTATGAACCCCTCCATCCGAAACTAATCCCAAGAAATGTAACCGCGATTGCGCCGCTTGGGAAAACGCGTCCGCCAAAACCGGGTTCTGGTCCAGCTCTCCCTCCGCAATCGCTTTATTAATCCGGGTCAGATCCTGATAAACGATCCTCCCGGCACCAAGGTTGAGATGGCCCACTTCCGAGTTGCCCATCTGTCCTTCCGGGAGTCCAACGTCCATCCCGCTGGCGCTCAAATGGCTCATCGGATACGTCTGATAGAGATGGTCGTGAAATGGGGTTCGAGCGAGTAAAGTCGCATTCCCATCCGCTTCGGCCCCCGCTTTACCATGAGGATTAATCCCCCAACCGTCGCGGATGATTAGAATAACCGGCTTACTCATAGGTGAGACTCGCCTTAGGCTCGCTCACATAGCCGATATCCGATAGCCAATAGCCAAGATACCTCATATTGGCTATTGGCTATCGGCTATTGGTTATGCGAAGGAGCATCGGGCGAGTTTGCTAGCGTTTGGCGGCTTTGGCGGCGTTTTTCTTTCTCTGAAGATAATCCCGACGACGACGGCGTTTTTCGACTTTATTGGATTGTTTTCCCATTGAATCTGCCCTTACGAGTGCGCGCCGAGGATGTCAAATGGGACGCCGGCTAGACTTGTTGGTGGGGGCGACACGGCGACACGGCGACTCGGCGAGTCGGGAGCGATTGGCGAGGGAAATAGACCTCCTGGAGAATTCGGCCTAGCAATCGGGCCTTGGAACGGTACGGATGACGTGCATGAAATCGATACGCCATTTCAGAGAGTTGGAGGTCTACCAGGAAGCCATGGCCTTGGTAATGAGGATCACAGAAATGACTAAGGGCTTTCCCAGAGAAGAGCGTTTCGCACTAACAGACCAGATCAGGAGATCTAGCCGTTCAATCTGTGCGAATTTGGCGGAAGCCTGGAGAAAAAGGCGATATGAGGCCGCATTTGTCGCAAAGCTGAACGATGCCGAAACAGAGGCAGCCGAAACCCAGGTCCATCTCGAAATCGCGTTTCGGCACGATTACGTCGAAAACGAGACCTTCGCAGAAAACGACGACGCGTGTGACAAGATTATTTCTCAAATCGTCAAAATGATCGATCGAGCGGATCTCTGGGTGATTAAGCCAAAACCCGAGAGGCGTGCGCGCCGCTAACCGTCTAACTCGCCGTGTCGCCCCATCGCCGCGTCGCCGTGTCGGTCCTTCGCCGCCCTGCGACTAACTCACCTGGAGCGGCGCTTCGATATGGAATTGCTCAGGCTTGGGGCTTGGGCCGTTGACGTGGGTTCTTCCCCAGTAATCGCTGAAGGTTTCTCCTTGGTACCGGTCGCGAACGAATTCTTCGAGAAGCTCACGGACACGATTCGGAATTTCCGCGACCGGAAGTGACTTCTGTTGCAGGCCAACTAAACGTTCACCCGTTAGCGAGCCGCCCACGTAAAACGCGTATTTGCCCGGTCCTCGGCCGACGAACGAAATATCCGCATTGTAAGGGCGAGCACAGCCGTTTGGGCAGCCGGTCATGCGGATCAAAATCGGCTCTTCCGAGAGCCCGAGATCGGCCATAACCCCTTCGATTTTATCCAGAACATCTGGGAAAGCTCTTTCGCTTTCAGCTAAAGCCAAACCGCAGGTCGGCAATCCGACACAGGCTTGTCCTAGCTGCCGGACTGGAGTCAGATCTTCCGGCCGTTGAACGCCGTGCTCTACCAATATCTTATCGACCGCCGGCTTTTGCGCAGGATCGATATTGTAAAAAATTAAGTTACAATTGGTGGTCAATCGGACTGGAAACCCGAACTTTCGCGCAATCTTAGCAAAGGCGCTCCGAGTGCGCACCCCTTCGGCATCCTGAATCCTCCCCTCCTGGATCCACAACCCACAAAACAGTTTTCCGTCGCCTTGCTGATGCCAGCCCAAGATATCGCTAACCGTGTCCCACCGAATCTCCTTAGGAGCCTGAAGCGCGAAAGGCAGTCGAGCCTGCACCTCCTGTCTGAACCACTCGATCCCTTTTTCGTCGATCAGATATTTCAACCGGGCCCGTTTCCGGTCTGTCCGGTTACCAAAATCACGTTGCACCGTGACCACCGCAACTGCAGTCTCAGTCACCTGATCGCGTCCTACGTAACCTAAAGGTTTGGCTAAGACCGGATAAGTATCCTGTTTGCCGTGGGTCATACCGAAGCCGCCGCCCACCACGACCGTGTATCCCTTCACCTCACCGGCTTCGACCCGCGCGATAAAGCCGAGATCGTTTGCATAAACGTCAACGTCATTCCGCGGAGGAATCGCGATCGCGATCTTGAACTTACGGGGAAGGTATTGCTTCCCGTAGAGCGGCTCTTCGTCCGTGCCGGTCGCCTTGGATGAGCCCGAGTTTTCGGACGAGGCGGAGTCCGTCCCTAGCGGCAGTTTCTCGTCGTTCAGCCAGATGTCAGCGTAAGCCGTCGATCGCGACAGGAAGGCTTGGCTGAGCTCCTTGGCCAGCCGCTGAGCATCACGATGTGCAGGATCAGCAATCGGTGCAGCCGCCGCGATGGTGTTTCGTACTACGTCACCACAGGCGCCCCAAGTCGTCACTCCTGACTCATTGATCCGCCGAATACATTCCTTTAAATCGCCCTTTAGGACCCCATGCGTTTGAAAACCTTGGCGGGTCGTAATGCGGAGGGTGCCGTTGCCGAGCTCTCCGGCAATTTTGTCATGCTCCAGATACTGCGCAGCGGTTAAATCTCCGCCCGGCAATTTTGAACGCACCATGAACATCCAGGCTTTGTCTTGATTCTGCGCTTTTCGAGCGGCTCGTTGATCGCGGTCGTCCTGTTGATACGTCCCGTGAAACTTCAGTAACTGATATTCGTCCTCGGAAAAATGGCTGCTATCCGCGCCAAGGCTCTCCTGAATGGTCCCCCTTAGGGCATGACTTTCGGCCTTGATTTCCTCGACGTTCTTTGATGACATGATAAGCTATCCCCGTAGAAAAACTCTATTCTTTGTAGGGTTATAGCCTTTTTGGGGCTAGCGCAAATTGAATTGGGAGAGATTCGCGTCTCTGGACCAGAGCCGATACAAGATTGTTCGTTCTCGCTTTCGAGCATGTCCCCAGGCTGCTACGCCAGATTCCGCCTTGCCTCAACCAGAGCTGCACGCCTGGAGGGGAGGCGCTTTACAGGGTGGCAGCTCTATGGGTTTGCAGCGAGCGCCTCCCGAGAACGTTTCGCGACGCGCCATCTCTGAATGATCTCCGCGTTTGGAACGCCAACCGTTCCGTTAGTGGAAAAGGCGCTTTTGCTAACTCCGGAACTCCGTTCGAAACGATCGAAGCGTTGTCAACGGCGCTGAACGTCTTGATCTGAACCGCTAAGGATCGTCTCGTCTCTTTGTACCAGCGAGGCTTACAGCTCGTTTAGACGTGGCCTGCCGCGAAAACGGTCTCGGGAGGCGCTCGCTGCGAACCCATAGAGCTGCCACCTTGTAAAGCGCCTCCCCTCCAGGCGTGCAGCTCTGGTTGAGGCAAGACCGGATCCGACGTAGCGGCCTAAGAACACTCTCGAGGAGCAGGACGAGAACGATTGGTGCGACCTCCCTTTTTCCCTTCACCCGCAAATCCTACCCGCAGCCGACGTGCGTACAATGTACATGAAACGATTGATCCTACTGGGCTGGCTCTGCTGGGCCGCCATGGCCTACGCTGGTCAGACAGTATTACAATTTAACATGACGAGCCAGGCGGGAGCGCCGGTAACGTATGTTTTCGCGCTGCCGGACAACTATGCCGCCGCTCAGCCGCCGGTCGAAGACTTACACGGAAAGCTTCAACATGAGGCGGGAGTCAACGCGTTGGCTTGGGCCAAGCAATTCTACGGCGCTCGAGATGTGTTTCTAACCGGTGTGGATCTTAAGGAGTCACCTGCACCTTATTTTCTAGCGAATTTCGATGGGCAAGTGAATGGCGTGCGTCAACACTTCTTTGCAGTGGTACTGGTCGACGGAACGTTGGTCCAACCCACTCAACTGGTTGCTGCGCAGTAGAGCCACATCGGTCCTTCTATTTGAGGCCGGCGGCAGCCATTATCCCTTGCGTGACCCTCTTCTGAAAGAGGATATAGGCGGCCGCCGTCGGGATCGATGCTAGAACGCCGGTGGCGCAGATTTTAGCGAAAGCGACCCCGTAAGCAGATTGGACTTGTGTCATTCCAACCGGAACCGTGAGCATCGGAGTCGAGTTGGTAACAATCAGCGGCCACAAGAAATTGTTCCACGTGCCGATGAAGATGATGATGCTCATCGCCCAGACAATGCTCCAGTTCACGGGCAGATAGATCTTAAAGAGGATCTTAAACTCGCTCGCCCCGTCGATCAGGGCAGCATCACGGAAATCGCGAGGTACTTCATCAAAGAACTGCTTAAAGACGATCACCGCCAATGGAGTGGCAACTTGCGGAGCAATTAAACCGGCAAAGGAGTTAACGAAATTTAGCTGCGTCATAAACATGAACAGCGGGACTGCCATGGTGGCGAAAGGCAGCATAAAACCCACGAGCAAGGAGGCGTAAAGGATCCGTTTCCCCCAAAACTCAAGCCGGGACAGCGCATACGCGCACATTAGAGAAAACAGAATGCACAAGAACGTCACACTGACCGAGGTAATGACGGTGTTCAGGTACCAGCGGAAGAACGGGCTATTCTGGATAATGTAGACAAAAGCGTCAAGGTTAGGTGGCCAAGGGAAAAGAATAGGCGGATTAACAATCGTATCCGTTTCGGCTTTCAACGAGGTGGCCCCCATCCAATAAACGGGAAATAGCCACGCGATCGCGAGGATCACTGTAAAGACAGTGCAAGCAATCCCTAAGATTGATGTTTTTCCGGTTTTCATCTGACCGATTTGAGGCGCAGCAGGCGCGCCTGAACAAGGGAGACTACTACAATGATCAGGACAAGAGCCATCGCCACCGCGGATGCATATCCTCCCCGCCCCTGTTGGAATGCTTCGCGATACATGTAAAGCAGCACCACCGTGGTTGCATTGGACGGACCACCGAAGGTCAGCAGATAGACCTGATCAAAGATTTTAAATTGAGCGATCAGCTGCAGAATCAAAACCAAGCTAGCCACAGGCCAGATCAAGGGACAGGTCACAAACAGAAACCGCTGGAAACCGTTGGCCCCATCGAGAGCTGCGGCTTCATAGTATTCGACCGGGATATTTTGGAGACCCGCGATGAAAAGCAGCATGTTGAACCCAACCGTCCACCAGATGGTAACCAAAGCCACGCCCGGCATAGCAAAACCAACATCTCCGAACCAAGCGGTGTTGGTACCGAGAAGATTGTTCACGATGCCGAAATTCGCATCTAACATCCAAAGCGCGATGCAGTTGGTCACAACGCTCACCGGCAGGACGAACGGCAAGAAAAAAGCCGACAAGATCGGCAAACGCAGTCGCTTCAACCGCAACACGAGCAGCGCTAAAAAGAACCCGACGGCGGTGTTAGGAACCACCGTTAGAACAACAAAATAGACGGTATGCCCAACCGCCACCCAAAATTCTTGGTCGAAAACGAGTTCGTGATAGTTAGCCAGTCCAATGAAATGACCCAGTCCGGCGATGTCGGAGTTCGTTAAACTCAGGTAAACGACCCGCACCGCCGGATAAATCAGAAACAATACATAGAACAACAAGAACGGCCCAACAAACGCGTACGCGACCCAAGAATTCCTGTTCCTCTTTTTCTGCGGGCCGTTCGGTTCAGCTGGCGGCATTGCGGGAAGAACCGGCTCTTATTAAGTTTGGGAACCGTAGTGCGCTAAATGACTGTGACAAGTGACGGTTACTATTGCTGCTTCTGGAATTTTTCCAGCTCGTCCGTAAACTGCTTCATGGACTGAGCGACGGGCGCTTGTCCGTTGACCGCTGGCACCAAGAAATTGCTAATAGGAACGAAGGTCGGTCCGCCAACACCGAAAATTGGAAGCGTTGGCTCGAACGCCATATCTTTGGCTGCCTGAGCGCTATATTCGTTGTTGGGTACCATCTGCTTAAAAGTGTCACTCTCTTGAACCGGCAGATAGGCAGGGATATGACCCCCGCTAGCCCAAGTCACTTGTTTGACCACAAAGGCGATAAACTTGAGCGCCGCTGCCACCTTTTCCGGAGTAGGCGGAGTTTTATCGTTGTTGGGAATTGCCAGTTGATGAGAATCAGCCCAGGTTTCTTGGTTATTGTACAGCTTGGGGAAAGCCATCACTCCGTAGTCGAAAGGCAACTTACCCGACTTTTTCAGATCCACGAGGGTGGGCACCTCCCAGTTACCATTGATCATGAAATCGGATCGTCCGGCTGTAAACAGAGCTACCATTGACGCGTAACCGACGTTTTTCGGAATCAAGCCTTCCTTGGACCAGTCCGCCATGTCCTGTAACGACTTAATTCCCTGAACGTTCACATCGTCAAAGCTGAGCTGGCCATTTTTAACGAAGTCCCCGCCCTGCTGCACGAAAAAGGTGTACCACATACGCCAAAGAGAGGCCGGATCCTGAGAGTAAATATTGGCGGAAACTGGGATCAAATGCGTCTTTTCCTTGGCTTCCGTTAGCATCTTGGTAAACGCCGCCAGACCATCGACACCGGTGGGCTTACCGTCCGCATCCAGCAAGCCTGCCTTACCAAGCGCCGTCTTATTGTAGTACAAGACGAGGGTATGCATATCCAGAGGGACACCAAACAGCTGATCGGTTCCTCCATAGGTCTTGCTAATTTCAAGAGATCTTTGAACCAATGAAGCCTGGAAATCAGACGCTTTAAGACCGGCTGCGGCTAGCTCTTCCGTAGTAAACGGCCGCAAATCTTTGGCCTTTATACCCGCCGGAAAATGGGACAGATGGTAGGTCATTACATCCGGGGTCTGACCGGCAACCACCCCGGTATGCACTTTGGTATAGAAAGGTTCGCCCCAGGTCAGAGTCGATTCAGTGACATGAATGTCGCTCTGGCTTTGGTTGAACGCTTCAACAATTTGCTTCATGCGGATTCCATCTCCGCCACCAAGGAAGTCCCAATAAGTGAGTTCCAGCGGAGCCGCTGGAGCATAAGCCCGAAGGCCTAAAACAACCGCGAAAACAAGGGTCAACTTTTTCATGCCAGGGGGAACACAGTATTATTTCGATATAGAAAGAAACGGAAGGCGGTTCAAGGGGTTTTGTAGTTGAGCGTCAATACATCCCACGACAAGGGCGGTATTCGAAGTGTGAAACTATCGTCACGCAAAGAAAAATCCTGATGGGCTTGGGGGACAACTGCGTCAGGATCAGCTGCCGTGTTTGTCTGTTGTAGATTGCTCCCGGTGATTCGTTGCCCATTCGCTTTTTCAAAAGCAGGGAACCCGCGGAGCACACCATCGACCTCGACTTCGCTGTCTGGGCTTCGATTCAAAAGGAAGAGGGATACTGTCTGCGACTCAGGACGGAAGACAGCACTGACCACCAGCTCAGGGGCTTCCCCAGCGGTCTTGGTAGTGACTTTCGGTCCCTCAATCCTTGTCTGCAGCACACTGCCGTGCGCTAGCTCCGCGACGAGTCTGAACGGGTGAAAGATTGTTTGCCGCCACGCCGGCCCGCCAGGTTCAGTTTTGATCGCACCGATCACATTCACTAGTTGTGCCAGACACGCGCATTTCACCCGATCCGCGTTGTTCAGCAAGGTGATAAGAGCGCCGCCGACCATCAGCGCATCCATCAGATCGTAAACCTCCTCGATTAACCGCGGCGCAATCGGCCATCCAGGTTGTTGATGGTCAGCTTCCGAACGCGCTTTGTACCAGACATTCCACTCGTCGAAGGAAAGCATCATTCGTTTTCCAGATCGCCGTTTTGCTGCGACCGCATCGCTAACCGCCGCTGCCTCCTTAATGAAGCGATCCATGATGTCGATATTGGCAAAGAACTCGGAGCTATCCTTGAGCGGGTTAGCAAAGTACATGTGCAACGATAAGAAATCGACATGGTCGAAGGTGTGCTCCATCACTTCGTATTCCCAGGCGCCGAAAGTCGGCATCGCTCGATGCGATGACCCGCAAGCCGCCAGTTGAAGCGAAGGGTCCACCCATTTCATAACCTTCGCTGCTTCCGTGGCAGCCCGGCCGTATTCGGCGGCGGTTTTTTGGCAGATCTGCCAGGGTCCGTCCATCTCGTTGCCCAGGCACCAGAACTTCACTCCATGCGGCCACTCATAGCCGTGGCTCTTGCGAAGCTCGCTAAGCCGAGTTCCACCGGGATGATTGCAATACTCGACCAACTCGCGAGCTTCGTCCGGACCTCGGGTCCCCAGATTCACGCCCAACATCGGTTCGATACCGGCTAAACGACACCAAGTGATAAACTCGTTAGTGCCAAACTGGTTGGTCTCGGTGCTGGCCCAAGCAAGATCAAGTCGAGAAGGCCTGGATTCGATTGGACCAACGCCATCTTCCCAATTATAGCCGGAGAGAAAGTTCCCTCCGGGATATCGCATGATAGTCGGACCCAACTCGCGCACGAGGTCCAGAACATCCAAACGGAACCCATGCTTGTCGGCGGTCGGGTGTCCCGGTTCGAAGATTCCCGTGTAGACGCAACGCCCCAGATGCTCAACGAACGCGCCAAACAGGCGGCGATCGATTTCGGAGATGGTAAAATCGGCGTCAAGAGCGATACGAGCTTTTTTCATGATTGTTGTTCAGGGGTTGGTGCGGGTCGCAAAAAGCACACGACGCAACAGCGAACGCGAACGTTCTCGAATCCCACACCGTAAATCAACCGTGGAGACTGACTTACCGCTTGCCATGAGAGGATTGCAAACGAGCACTTGCAATTTTTTTGTTCCGGGGAAGAGGCCGATCGCATGGGCGTTGAAAAACCCACCTGCATCCCTGGGCGTCGCGTCTATCCAAACGCCAGGTCTGCCACGATTCTTTGGCGCCGATAACGCGTGCGAGCTACAACGCGGAATGCGACGGTTTGGGTGTTGCCACCCTCCCTCGAGCACCGTTCACCAATCACCAATCACCAATCACTGATTACTGATTACTGATTACTGATTACTACGCACACTCTCTCTCCTGGCTCCTGGATTCCGGCTCCTGTATCCTTGCGATGACAATGAGCGACTTTTTCCAGCACGGTCTAATCAGCACGCTGCATCGCCTGAACCAGGCCGAGTCTGACGAGAATCAAACCCTCCAGGAGGCTGGACTCGGGCTTCTCTTGCCTTGTCATGCCCGTGATATCGATACCAACCCGCTGATCGACACGATAGCGACGCTCAACCAACTCAGCCTTTTCGATCACGCGATCATTTCGATAAATGGCTTCGCCTCGGTACACGACGCAATCGACTTCTGGTCGCAACTCCACACTCCCCATACCCTCCTTTGGAATGATGCGCCCACTTTCATTTCCTGGTTGCGAAACCACGATCTGCCGGCGGTTTCCGGAAAAGGATTAAATCTTTGGAGCGGCCTTGGATTTGCCGTGAGTGAGACCGAATTGCAAGCCTTGGTTATCCATGACTGCGACATCCAGAACTACACCGCGTCCTTACCGATCTCATTGGCCGTGCCGGTAGCCGAGTTAGAGTATGAGTTTTGTAAAGGTTTTTATAGCCGAGTACAGGAACAGCTTTACGGCCGGGCCACCCGGCTTTTCATGATCCCGCTGGTACGGGCTTTGGTTCGCACCCTCGGTCATCTACCGCTACTCGATTTTATCGATTCGTTTCGCTATCCGCTTGCGGGTGAGTGCGCGCTTTCGACGGGGGTCGCGGCGAGTTTGTCGGTGGAAAACGGTTGGGGCGTCGAAATCGGCTGGCTCTGCGAGGCCTACCGGTTAATTGACCCGGAGGAGATCTGCCAAGTGGATTTGGCCATGCGTTACCATCACCGGCATCAAAGCATCAATCCCGAGCGCCCGGCAGAGGGTCTGCTCGGAATGGTCACAGACATCGCCTTGTCCATTTTAACCCATCTGGAAAAGGAGGGCTGCCCGCTCGACTCGTCGACTTTGGCGGAA
>Ga0213876_10002104_pt1 | contig 11777 bp, 9 predicted proteins | sample BarmaccomBMRX_R9_FD_160113 | JGI IMG/M metagenome (GOLD analysis project Ga0213876, IMG submission 160113) | Root-associated microbial communities from Barbacenia macrantha in rupestrian grasslands, the National Park of Serra do Cipo, Brazil - RX_R9 | ecosystem: Host-associated > Plants > Roots...
CCGCTCGATCCTGGCGGTGGGCAAGCCGCTGGCCGGCAAGACCGGCACCTCGAACGACGCCAAGGACGTGTGGTTCGTCGGCTTCTCGCCGGACCTCGCCTGTGGCGTCTATGTCGGCTTCGACAATCCGCGCACCTTGGGCCATTCCGAGCAGGGCGCGACGGTCGCGGCGCCGATCTTCCGCGATTTCATGAAGGGCGCGCTTGCCGATGCGCCGCCGACGCCGTTCCGCGTCGCGCCGGGCATCGAACTCATCCCGACCAACGCCGTCACCGGCCAGCCGACCAGCGCGGGCGATCCGAACATGATCCAGGAAGCCTTCAAGGCCGGCACCGCGCCGGGCGAGCCGAACGCGCCGGGCGCGGGCATCATCGGCGCTTCGGCGGCGGCGCAGACCCAGACCACGCCGGGCGACGTCGGCGAGGGCACGGGCGGATTGTACTGACGGGAATTTCGCCGTCACGGATTGCACCGACGCGGATTGTGCTGAGCCTAAGCCTTCTCTATATCCACCGCATGCGACCCGAAACCGAACGCGCCGTCGACGACATCCAGCAGGCCATCGCCCTGCTGAGGAGGCATCTTTGACTGGGATAAATCCCAACGCCGCCTCGACGAGCTGAACGCCAAGGCCGAAGACGCCTCGATCTGGAACAACCCGCAGGACGCCCAGAAGCTGATGCGCGAGCGTCAGAAGCTGGACAGCGCGATGTCGTCGGTGCGCTCCCTCGAGAACGAGCTCGCCGACGCGCTCGGCCTGATCGAGATGGCGGAGGCCGAGGGCGATGCCCAGATGGTGGCCGAGGGCGAGAAAGCGATCGCACCGCTTGCCCAGCGCGCCGAGCAGCTGCGGCTTCAGTCGATGCTGTCGGGCGAGGCGGACGGCAACGACACCTATCTGGAGATCCATGCGGGCGCCGGTGGCACCGAAAGCCAGGACTGGGCCGAGATGCTGTTCCGCATGTACACGCGCTGGGCGGAGCGTCACGGCTACAAGCTGCAGCTCATCGAGGAGAGCGAAGGCGAGGGCGCCGGAATCAAGTCGGCGACGCTCCTGGTCAAGGGCGAAAACGCCTATGGCTGGCTGAAGACCGAGGCCGGCGTGCACCGCCTGGTGCGCATTTCGCCCTTCGATTCCAACGCGCGCCGCCATACCAGCTTCTCGAGCGTGACGGTCTATCCGGTGATCGACCAGTCGATCGAGATCGACATCCCGGAGAAGGAGGTGCGCATCGACGTCTATCGCGCATCCGGCGCCGGCGGCCAGCACGTCAACAAGACCGAGAGCGCGGTGCGCATCACCCACCTTCCCACCGGCATCGCGGTGTCGTGCCAGACCGAGCGCTCGCAGCACCAGAACCGCGCGGTGTGCTGGGACATGCTGCGCTCGCGCCTCTACGAGATCGAGCTGGAGAAGAAGAAGGCCGAGACCGGCGCCTTCATCGGCGAGAAGTCCGACATCGGCTGGGGCCACCAGATCCGGTCCTATGTGCTGCAGCCCTACCAGCTGGTGAAGGACCTGCGCACCGGCGTCGAGAGCCGCACGCCCGGGGACGTGCTAGACGGCGATCTCGATCCCTTCATGGCCGCGGCGCTGGCGCAAGCCATCGGCGGCAAGAAGGGCGAGAAGATCGAGGACTTGGAATAGCAGCGAGTTACATAAACTTGCGGCGCTTAAACGCGCTCACGTCTTGAGCGTCTAGATCAAACCATTCGCCGTTCTTGCGCTTGTTGCTGAAGCGCCTGTGCCAGTACGCCTCGATCCCGACGGGATCATCGGTGCGAATGTCATGAACAGTCGCAGTCTTTTCTGGCAATTGGATTTTTAGCTGTCTTTCTCTCTGGCCGACGGCAACGCTTCTTCCGATCTTATAGAAGCGGCCGGATCGGATCAGATAGACAAATCCATCGTCACTTTGCGCCTCACCACGAACAGGGATTTTGGGTGTGGCACGCGGAGGACGGTCTTCTTCGCACAAGCCGAGCACGTCTTCGTATCCTGAAGCGCCCGAACAAAGGTCTCTGACTTTTTGGATTAATGCTTGCCGACCGATTCTCCTGAAAGGTGTTACGCCCGGAAACGTTTCGTCCGCATTAGCTCGTAATTGCAATTCTGATTGGGTCGGTAGATGGCCAAGGTCTCGCGCCAGTTCGATGTATTTTTCAACCAGCAATCTCTCAGGGAAAGCCTCAACCCAACCATTCAAAGCCGGCATCGCGAAGAGCGTCGCCCCATCGAGCCCAATATTTTCAGCGCCATTCGTGTTGGCGAATTCCTGTTTCGGTGCGGAATAATTTCTCTCCGGGCGGCTTACCCTTGTTGGCAAGAGCAATTCGCTTTATTTCGTCGACAACCGTTTGCTTGTTCATGTGAAGCTCGTTTCAACGGCTTATTGTAGCAAATCTCCAAAACGAAAACCCCGCCGCGGCTTTGCCGGGCGGGGCTTCGTATTCTCAGGCGTCAGTACTTACGCGCTCTTGATCGGCGCGAAGGTGGCGGCGCTCGGACGCGGCGCGGTATCGGCCGCGGGACGCGGCGGCATGGCCGCGACCGAAGCCGGCGCGGACATCGGGGCGGGCGCGGTCATCGGCGCCTGCGGAACCGGCTGCGGCGCCGGCGCCTGGGACACGGCGCGCGAGGCGTCCTGCTGCGCCAGCGGATTGTCGGCGTGACGGCAATTGCCCTCGAAGAAGGCGCCGGTCTCGACCGCGAAGGCCTCGTGCAGGATGTCGCCCTCGACGTGGCAGGTCGACGCCAGAAGGACCTTGCGGGCGCGGATCGCGCCCTTCACCCGGCCGCGCACGGTGACGTCTTCCGCCATCACGTCGCCCTGGATGAAGGCCTTGTCGCCGATGACGAGGCCGGTCGAATTGACGTTGCCCTCGACCTTGCCGTCGATCTGGATGTCGCCGCTGGAGCTCAGCGTGCCGTGCACGACCAGATCGGCGCTGATGATCGAAGGCGCCGAGGACGAACGCATCGGACGCTTCGCCTGGTTGGCCTGCGCGGCGGGGGCTGCGGGAGGGGGGGTATCCTTACTCTTACTAGAGAACATGGCGGCCGGCCTCTATGAAGTTCCTCGGATTGCGTAACACGCCGTCGTAAAAGACTTCGTAATGCACGTGGGGACCCGTGCTGCGGCCGGTCGATCCGAGTTTCCCGACCGGGCCGCCTTTGGCGACCGTATCACCGACGCGCACCAGGATGGCGGACAAATGTCCGTAGCGCGTGTGGATTCCCATGCCGTGGTCGATTTCGACCATGTTGCCGTAGCCGCCCTGTGGGCCGGCCCAGATCACGCGGCCGGGCGCGGTCGAATGGACGATGGCGCCCCAGGGACCAGCGAAATCGACGCCGGGATGGAATGCATAACGACCGGTAAACGGATCGATGCGCGCGCCGAAGCCGCTGGTGCGCTCGAACTCCGGACCGCTGACGGGCACCGTGCCGAGCGGCACGCTGCGCATGGCCGAGAGCAGCTCGTCCATCTGGTTGAGCACGGCCGAGGCGCGGTAATAGGTGTTCTGGAAAGCTTGGTCGGCGATGCCGTCGATATGCACCGCGTTCAGCGACATGTCCGGACCGCCGATGCCGTGCACCGATTCATAGCGCTGCAGGAAGGGATCGGCCTCGATGCCGGCGCTGTGCAGGGTGGCGCGGACGATGCGCACGCCGTCGGCCATCTGCGTCTGGGCCTCGCCCATCAGCACGGTCTCCTGCGTGCCGATGCGCTTCACGCGCTCGGTCTGCTGCTCGAGCACGGCCAGGGCCGGGTGGCGGTTCAGCGCCGCGGTCTGGACGGGGGCGGCCTTCTGCTTGGAGCCGAACAGGATGCCGGTGATCCGCCCCACCGCGCCGCCCAGGTCGAGCAGGCTGGCGTGGGTGGACTTGGCGGTGCGCGGCTGCGGCTGGGCCGGCTGCGGCATCATCTGCAGCGAGGTGCCGCCTCCTTCGTCGTCGGTCTCGACGCCGGCAGGCGCGCCGCCTGCAGGGGCATCGATGCTGTCGCCGGCCGAGCCGTGGCCGCCCGCCGGAGCGGCGTCGATCAGCGGCGCCTGGCTCGGGAAGGCCGAAGCGGGCGTGGCGACCAGCGCGTCGACTTGACGCTTGCGGTCGATGAACTTCTGGATCGTGTTCTGCTTGGCCTGGAGCTCGTCGGCCGTGGCTTTGAACTTGTCGCCGGCCGAGACCAGCGCGGTGTTCAGCTCGTCATAGGAAAGCTGGAGGTCGGCCACCCGGTTCTCATAGGCCGACTGCATCTGCTGATAGCGGTGGTCCTTGGCCGCGATGATGCGGTCCTTGAAGATCACGTTGACTGTGGAAAACGCGACCCATCCCAGGAAAATCAACGTCAAACCGGCCAGCGTGGCTTGGAGGGACGGTCCGAACGTGAAAAACTGCACCCGCCCGTCGCTGCGGATGTAGATCTGTCGCTCCGGAAAGGTTTCATGGAGCCACGCCCACGCGCGCTCCACGAGCGTACCTTGCATACTCGAACTTCCCTTTTGGGCGTCTTGGGCGCCAACCCCTGTTGGCCGCATTTCACCCAATTGTCGGCGGCTGATCAAGCTCTTAGCCCAGAAAAACGACCGGGAGGTTAATCGCGGCCCAAAGGGACGGGGCGCGTTCAAAGCGATTTCGCCGCGGCGAGCACGGCCTCCACATGCCCCGGAACCTTCACTTTCCGCCAGATTTCGCGGATCACGCCCTTGGCATCCACCAGGAAGGTCGCCCGTTCCATGCCCATGTATTTCCTTCCATACAGGGTCTTCTCGCCCCACACCCCATAGGCCTGGGCGGCCTCGATGTCGGGGTCGGAGGCGAGGGTCAGCTTGAGCTTGTATTTGGTCTTGAAGCGGTCGTGGGAGGCAACGCCGTCTTTAGAAACACCCACAAGATTCACGCCTAAGCGCTCGAATTTCTTGAGATTATCGCTAAAGCCCTGCGCCTCTTTCGTGCATCCCGCGGTATCGTCCTTGGGGTAGAAGTACAGGACGAAGGACTGGCCCTTGAGGTCCTTGAGCGCGATGTTTCCGCCGCCATCGGTGGCCAGGCTGAAGGTTGGGGCCTTGTCGCCGGGTTGGAGAGCCATGCCCTAAAGCCTCGCAGTTGGATTAACGCTAGGCGATAAAGCCATGCGGGATTCGATACAAGGGCCCCCCAGGTCCCCATGAGCGATCCTGGTTCAGCCCCTGTTTGGAATTGGCATGTCACCCTCTTGGCCCTCGTTCGGCCCCAATCGGCGGCAATAGGAGCCGGCACTGCAGATATTCCGGAAAATCCGTTTGTTCATAAGCCGATACATCAAGGCCCATCACATCAGCCGTGCCGCCTTGATCGCCGGCGGCATCGCCGCCGCCGTCGTGTTCTTCATCCTGGGAGCGGTGATCCGTCTGCTGGTCGGCCCGGTCTCGCTCGGCCCCCTGGGCAATGCGCTGCCCAACGCGCTGGCCGAGGCGCTGCCGGGGGTGACGGTCAAATACGATCAGGCGGCGCTGGAATGGTCGCGCGACCAGGGCAAGGTGAACCTGGTCATTCTGGGCGCCCGGGTGTTCGACACCGAGGGCCGCATCATCGCCCAGGCGCCGGAGGCCGATATCGGGCTGGCCGCGACGCCGCTGCTGCTGCACGGCAAGGCGGTGGTCCAGCGCATCACCCTGGTCGGCGTCCAGCTCACCCTGGTCCGCACGATGAGCGGCGGCTTGAGGCTGGGCGTCGAGAAGGACAAGAACCAGCACGACATCCTCAGCCGCATCACCGACGCCATCACCTTGCGCAGCGACAAGAAGTCGTCGCTCCAGGCCTTCGCGGTGCGCCATGCCCGGCTGGCCTTCTACGACGAGCCGACCAAGCTGTTCCTGGTGGCGCCGGATGCGAACTTCCATGTCGAGACCGCGGCCCAGGACCTCAAAGCCTCGCTCGACGCCACGCTCGAGGTCAGCGGCCATCCCGCGCGCATCACCGGGGAGTTCGCCATCCCGCCGAAGAAGGGGCCGGTGCGCGGCGCGATCTCGGTCAGCGGTCTCGATCTCGGCGCGCTCGGCGGCAATGCCAGGACCTTCGCGAGCGTCAAGGGCGTCGGATTGATCGTCGGCCTTTCGGCGTCGTTCACGCTCGACGGCGTGCATCTGGTGAACGCGGACTTCGGCGTCGACGGGCACGGCACCCTCGACGTGCCCGGGCTGGCGCATGGACCGCTCAAGGTGAACCGCCTGCAGGTCGCGGCGCGCTATGACGGCGTCTCCAACCGGCTGTTGATCGACGACGGCACCTTGGATGCCGCCGGCGCCAAGGCGCATCTGACGGGCAAGGCCGACTTCGCCAAGGACGCAACGGGCGCGCTCGCGCGCATCGGCCTCGATCTCGGGCTCGACCAGATCGCGCTCGACATGCCGGGCGTGCTGCCCAAGCCGGTTTCGCTGCGCGCGATCTCGCTGCGCGGGGCTTATCTTCTCGCGACCAGGGACATCCAGGTCGAGCGTGCCGAGCTCGCCGGCGGGCCGCTGACCGTGCAGGCCTCGGGCCTCGTCACGCTGGTCACGGGCAAGGCGCCGGCGGTCGAGCTCAAGGGACAGATGTCGCAGATCGGCGTGCGCGACCTGCTGCGCTATTGGCCGCTGCATGTGGGCGTCGGCGCGCGCAACTGGATCGACGCCAACATGCCGGCGGGCACGCTGGGACCGGTGCCGTTCGAGGTGCATTTCCCCGCCGGCCTGCTGGACGAGAGCGCGCTTCCCGACGGCGCGCTGAAGATGACGATCCCGGTCAGCGGCGCCGAGGCCAACTATCTGCAGGGCCTGACCCACATCACGCAGATCAAGGGCACCGCCACGCTCACCGGCGATACCTTCAGCGCCGACATCCAGTCCGGCCGCGTCGGTCCGCTGGTGGTGGGCGCCGCGCATGTCCTGATCGCCAATCTGCACGTGCCCGCGGCGCCGGGCGACTTCACCGCCAAGGCGAGCGGGTCGATGCAGGACGTGCTGACCCTGGTCGACAAGAAGCCGCTCAACTATCCCACGCGCTTCGGCATCAACATCGCCGACACCAAGGGCATGGCCAATCTCGACATGAGCTTCCGCCTGCCGATGCGAAAGAACCTGAGCGTCGACGACGTGAACATCGCGATCAAGGCGCAGGTGACGGGCTTCGCGATCGCGATCGGCGAGCATGCCAGGTTGAGCGACGGCACGGTCGCCTTCGACATCGACAACGCCAAGCTCCACGCCACCGGCAACGCCTTGCTCGCGGATTCGCGGCTGGCGCTGGACTGGAACGAGGACTTCCGCACCAAGGACCCGGTCACCACGCGCATCGCGATCAAGGGCACGCTCGACAACGGCGGGCGCGAGGCGCTGAACTTCCGCGCCAGCGATTTCCTCAAAGGCCCCGCGCTCGTCACCGCTCAGGTCTCCGGCCATCGCGGCGCGATCCTGTCGGCCGACATGAACATGGACCTGACGCCGGCGACGCTGACCCTCGATCTCATCGGCCTGAACAAGCCGGCCGGCTTCCCGACGACCGCGAAGGTGAGCGCGGTGTTCGGACCGGCGAGCACCATCCGCTCCGAGACGATGCGCATCTCGGGCCCGGGCGTCACCGCCAACGGCACCGCGACCTTCGACGGCAACGCGCATCTCGTCCAGCTCGCCTTCCCGCAGATCAAGTTCGGCGCCATCGACGACTTCGCCTTCACGCTCACGCGCGGATCCGCGGGCACCGAGATCTCGGTGCGCGGCAAGTCGCTCGACGGCACCCGGCTGGCGAGCCGCGGCGGCAGTGGCAGCGGCAGCGGCAGCGGCGGGACGGCCGACAACACCTCGCTCGAAGGCCCGTTCAGGATCGGCGCGCGGCTCGACCGGCTGGTGCTGCGCGAGAACGTGGTGATCGCGCCCTTCGCGCTCGACGTCGCCGGCGTCGGCGACCGGCCGTCGTCGCTTTCGCTGACCGGCACGCTCGGCAAGAACGCGACGGTGACCGCTGAGATGACGGGCGGCGAGGGCGCGCGCAAGCTCACTTTCGCGAGCAGCGATCTGGGGCTTCTGTCGAAAGGTCTGTTCGGCTTCTCGAGCCTGCGCGGCGGCAGGATCGAGTTGAACGCGAGCCTTCCCGGCAACGCGGAAGGCCCCGACTATCAGGGCAAGCTCACGATGCGCGACTTCAAGATATTGAACCAGCCGTTCCTGACGCGCCTGTTCACCGCCGGCTCGCTCGACGGCATGATCAACCTGATGCAGGGCCAGGGCATCGCCGTCGACAAGCTCGAGGCGCCGTTCTCGTCGAAGAACGGCGTGATCGGCATCAGCGGCGCGCGGGCGAACGGACCTTCGGTCGGCTTCACCGCCGACGGATATATCGACAGGCCGAAGAATCTGATCGCGCTCAAGGGCACGCTGGCGCCGCTGTTCGGCATCAACTCGCTGTTGAACGCGATCCCGCTGGTCGGGCCGGTGATCACCGGCAAGCCGGGCGAGGGCGTGTTCGGCATGACCTATTCGATTTCCGGCAATGCCGACAAACCGGATGTCAGCGTCAATCCGCTGTCGATGCTGGCGCCGGGAATTCTCAGGCGCATCTTCGAGGGTAATATCCCCAAAGCCGCGCAAGCACCGTCGAACCAGCCGTCGTCGAACCAGCCGCCGCCTCCGGCGAACCCGGTACCGCCGCCGGCCGCCGCGCCGCCACAACCGCAACCGCCCGCGCCGCAGTAATCTCCATCGAACGAAAACGGGCTCCGCGGGGCGCAAAGCGCGCGCCCGGCGGAACCCGCCTGAGTCCCTAAAAGCTCGAGCCGCCAGCACGAAGCGCTTGTCACGGCGCGACGGAAAGGCACTGTCGCTTCGCCACGGATTGTCGAGACCGAACACGCCTCTGGCGCGCTCCCCACACTTCGATCCACCGCGGGTGCGCACGATGGGGCACCCTTATCCTGTATGCTCGCGTCGCAGTTCGTCAGCGCCCACCGATGGCGCGCATGGCACGGTCCTCCACTTCTCCGGGCCTGAGGTGGCGACGGCAACCCAGGGGTGTCAAGGGGGTGCGACAGAATTATTTTCTGGCGAGCGCCCGGGCGATGCACCGCGCCATCGGTTCGTAGTCAGCATTGTGGGCCGAGATCGAGGCGTCGTGCCAGCGCTTGGGATCGAGGTCTTTCAGATCGAACGGGTGGCCCGCGTGCACGGCGAGCTGTTTCAGGTACTGCAGCTGGGTACGGCCATTGCCTTCGCGGAACGGATGCACGTAGTTCACGTCGCCGATGATGGCGCCGGCTTCGCGCGCGAAGTCGCCGGCCGAAAGCCCGGCCAGGACCGCTTCTCCGTCAGGCGCTGGTGAATGTTGATCATGCCCGGTGCGATGAAGCGCACAGGCTGAAACAGACTGCCGCCCTTGGCGATGTTGATGGTGCGGACCTTGCCGGCCCAGTCGTAGACGTCCTGATACAGATGGCGATGAATGGCGCAGAGATGGGCGAGGTCGAACGTTCCGGATGGAACGCCCTGTCTGATACGTTGCACGGCCGCCCTGCGTTCGGCGCGTTCAAGGGCATCCATGTCGCGGATGCCAAGCTTGTTTTTGAGAACAACGGTTCCTGGAGAGACGTAAGGGTCGTCGCTCATTCCGCTGCAGCGGAAGACTTGGCCTTGGCGTGCTCGATGATATAGGCGATGCACCGCTCATGCGGCCACCGCTCGCGCTCGAACATCTCGAACATCGCAATGTCTTGCGCGTCGAGCGGGTTGTCCTGCATCACTTGCAGATGCATGGCCTCGAGGCGGAGCTCGCGCGCCTCCGCCACTTCTTCTTCCGTGAGTAAATCACTCATCCGTAGAGTATAGCCGACCTACACAACCTTGATCAAGATGTGCTTCTTCTTTCCAACCGAGAGTTTCAGCACGCCGTCGTTCAAATCCTGTTCGGTGACCACCGCCTTCACGTCGCTAACCGGCTTGTCGTTGAGGCGCAACCCGCCGCCTTCGATCTGTCGGCGCGCATCGCCGGCCGACGTCGTGAGCCCAGCCGCATGCGCGAGCGCGGTCACCGCCATGCCGGCGCCGAGCTTGTCGCGCGCGATCTCGAAGGTCGGCAATCCCGCCGCGGCGCCGACGCCTTCCTCGAACGCCTTGCGCGAGGTCTCCGCCGCCGCGTCCGCCGCGTCGCGTCCGTGCAGGATCGCGGTCGCTTCGGTCGCGAGGATCTTCTTCGCCTCGTTCAGCTCCGCGCCCTGGAGCGCCGCGAGCCGCGCGATCTCGGCCACGGGCAGGTCGGTGAACAGCTTGAGGAAGCGACCGACGTCCTTGTCCTCGGTGTTGCGCCAGAACTGCCAGTAGTCGTAGGGGCTCACCTGGTCGGCATTCAGCCACACGGCGCCCGCGACCGTCTTGCCCATCTTCGCGCCCGAGGCGGTGGTGATCAGCGGCGTGGTCAGGCCGAAAAGCTGGACGTTCTCCATCCTGCGGCCGAGGTCGATGCCGCTCACCACGTTGCCCCACTGGTCCGAGCCCGACGACTGCAAGCGGCAGCCGTAACGCTTGTAGAGCTCGACGAAGTCGTAGGCCTGCATGATCGAGTAGTTGAACTCGAGGAACGACAGCGGCTGCTCGCGCTCGAGGCGCAGCTTCACGCTCTCCATCGTCATCATGCGGTTGACCGAGAAGTGCTTGCCCACCTCGCGCAGGAACGGGATGTATTCGAGCTTGTCGAGCCATTCGGCATTGTCGACCAGGATCGCGTCGGTCGGCCCGTCGCCGAACTTGAGCAGATGGCGCACGCCGGCGACGATGGCGTTCTTGTTGTCCTCGATCTTCTCCGGCGTGAGGAGAAGCCGGGTCTCGTCCTTGCCCGACGGGTCGCCGGCCTTGGTCGTCCCACCGCCCATGAGCAGGATCGGCCGGTGGCCCGCCTGCTGCAACCGGCGCAGGGTCATGAGCTGCACCAGGCTGCCCACGTGCAACGAGGGCGCGGTGCAGTCGAAGCCGATATAGGCGGTGACGCGCTCCTTGCCGAACAGGGCGTCGAGGTCCTCGGGCGCCGAGCAGTCGTAATAGGCGCCGCGCTCCACGAAGGTGCGGAGGAATTCGGAGCGGAACCTATGCGCGGCGGACATGGTATAAGGACCTCGAAAACGGGCCGGGTGTGTAGCACGGATGGCGGACGTCCTTAAAGTCATAGGCTTGATGAGCGGAACCTCGCTCGACGGCATCGACGCGGCGCTGGTGGAGACCGACGGCGAGGGCGTGGCCGTGCCCGGCGCGGCGTTGACGCGCGCTTACGACCGCGAGACGCGGGCGGTGCTGCGCAAGGCGCTGGACGACGCGCGCGACGTGGCGGCGGGCCGGCCGGTGCCGCATTCCATCCGCGACGCCGAGCGGGTTCTGACCGAGGCGCATGCCGAAACCGTGCGCGCGCTGCTCAAGAAGGCGGGCCTGGCGCCGGGGCAGGTGGACCTGATCGGCTTCCACGGCCAGACCATCCTGCACCGGCCGGGGGAGCGCTGGACGTGGCAGATCGGCGACGGCGCGCTTCTGGCCAAGCTCACCGGCATCGCGGTGGTGAACGATTTCCGCAGCGCCGACGTGAAGGCCGGCGGGCAGGGCGCGCCGTTGGTGCCGCTGTACCACGCTGCGCTGGTGCGCGAGGCCAAGGCGCTCAGCCCCCCCATCGCGATGATCAATATCGGCGGCGTCGCCAACGTCACCTATGTCGGTCCCGACACGGTGCTCGCTTTCGACACCGGGCCCGGCAACGCGCCGATCGACGACTGGGCGCACCGCCACAC
>Ga0213876_10002105_pt1 | contig 11776 bp, 13 predicted proteins | sample BarmaccomBMRX_R9_FD_160113 | JGI IMG/M metagenome (GOLD analysis project Ga0213876, IMG submission 160113) | Root-associated microbial communities from Barbacenia macrantha in rupestrian grasslands, the National Park of Serra do Cipo, Brazil - RX_R9 | ecosystem: Host-associated > Plants > Roots...
GCGCGTTTCCAACTATGTGTCCGTGATCAAGGCTTTTCGTCTGCGCGAAGATGATAATGTGCTGTGGAAGATCAAAGACTACCAGGATATCGCCGACATGTTCATGTTCGATACCGCGGGAGTCGGCTATGGCGGCACGGGAAAGAAATTCAACTGGGATATATTGAAACAACTGAACATCCAGAAGCCTTTTTTCCTTAGCGGCGGTATTGGTCCCGATGATGTTGATGCGCTGTCCGAGTTTATGCAGGACCCGGTTGCGAAGGATCTTTTTTCGGTGGACCTGAACAGCCGTTTCGAGATCTCGCCGGGTGTGAAGGATATGGACCAGGTGAGAAATTTTGTGAAAGCAATTAAAGAACTGAAGTAAATCGAAAACATGTCAACCAGTACAAGCTTCCAGCAACCCGATGCGCAGGGCTATTATGGCCGGTTCGGCGGCGCTTATATACCCGAAATGTTGCATCGTAATGTGGAAGAGTTGAAGAATGGATACCTGGAGATCATGTACGAACCGGGTTTCCAGAAAGAGTTTAAACAGCTGCTTAAAGATTATGTGGGCCGCCCCACGCCATTATTCCTTGCCGAACGCCTGAGCAGGGAACTGGGAACAACTGTTTTCCTGAAGCGGGAAGATCTTTGCCATACCGGGGCCCATAAGATCAACAATACAATCGGCCAGATACTGCTTGCGATCAAGCTGGGCAAGAAGCGCATCATCGCCGAAACCGGTGCGGGCCAGCATGGCGTGGCCACCGCAACCGTTTGCGCGCTGAAAGGCATTCAGTGCATCGTTTACATGGGAGCAAAGGATATCGAACGCCAGGCTCCGAATGTGGCCCGTATGAAAATGCTGGGTGCTACGGTTATCCCTGCCACCAGCGGCAGCAAGACATTGAAAGACGCCACCAATGAAGCCATCCGCGACTGGATCAATAACCCGAACGATACCCATTATATCATTGGCAGCGTGGTAGGGCCGCATCCTTACCCTGATATGGTTGCCCGGTTTCAAAGTGTGATCAGCGAAGAAATGCGCTGGCAGCTGAAGGAGAAGACCGGCAGCGAACTTCCATCGCATGTGGTAGCCTGCGTGGGCGGCGGCAGCAATGCGGCTGGAGCTTTCTATCATTTCCTGGATGAAACCACTGTGCAGCTGGTAGCCGTAGAAGCGGCCGGTCACGGAGTCAACAGCGGCATGAGTGCAGCCACTACGCAACTGGGAAAGCCGGGCGTGCTGCATGGCAGCAAGAGCCTGGTGATGCAGACCGCAGATGGACAGGTGGTGGAACCGCATAGTATTTCTGCAGGCCTCGATTATCCCGGGGTTGGTCCCCTGCATGCGCACCTGTTCGAGAGCGGACGCGGAACATTTCTCAGCGCCACCGATGATGAAGCATTGCAGGCAGCATTCCATCTCAGCAAAACAGAAGGGATCATACCGGCGCTGGAATCAGCTCACGCGTTATCGGTGCTGGATAAACTGAATCTGAAATCTTCCGATAGAGTAGTGGTTTGTCTGAGCGGAAGAGGCGATAAGGATCTCGCCACCTATATGGGCGCGCTGGAAAAAATGGATCAATAAAAAGATCATGAGCAGGATACAGGAATTATTCAAAAAGAAGGCTGCGAATGTACTGAACGTGTATTGCACCGCGGGCTATCCGCAACTGAACAGCACTGTTGTAGTGATGCAGGCCCTGCAGGACAGCGGCGCCGACCTTATCGAACTCGGTATGCCCTACAGTGATCCCCTGGCGGATGGTCCTGTGATCCAGGCCAGCGGCAGCAAAGCCCTGGAGAATGGGATGACGATCGCGGTGTTATTCGAGCAGTTGCAGACCTTCCGGAAAAACATTACGGTACCTGTTATCCTGATGGGCTATATGAACCCGGTGCTGCAATTCGGTTTCGAAAAGTTCTGTGCCACCGCAGCCACACTTGGCATCGATGGCCTGATCCTGCCCGATCTGCCCGAATTCGAATTTGAAACGGAATATGGCGCTGTCATCCGCAAGTATGGGCTCGATTTTATCTTTCTCGTCACACCCGAAACCTCGGAAGAACGAATAAAAAAACTGGATGCGCTCAGTACCGGCTTTTTATATGCGGTGAGTTCATCCGCCACTACCGGAAAGGATAAGGATTTCAATGCGGTGGAACAATACCTGCAGCGGCTGCAGCAGATGCAATTGAAAAACCCGGTATTGGTTGGATTTGGCATCAAAGACAAACAGACCTTCGCTGCGGCATGCAGGCATGCGAATGGAGCGATCATCGGAACGGCTTTTATCAAAGCGCTGGATGGGACAACTAACGAAACGATCGGACAGCGGACAAAAGAGTTTATCCGTGGCGTGCTGGAAGAATAAAACCAGAGCGACAAACGGGACTCGAACCCGCCACCTTCAGTTTGGGAAACTGATACTCTACCGGATGAGCTATTGTCGCTTGAATGAACTAAAGTTAATATGAAACTCGCAATTGTCAAATACAATGCAGGGAATATCCGGTCTGTCCTCTACGCACTGGAGCGGATCGGTGTGGAAGCCATTGTAACCGATGATCATGAGCAGCTGGGTTCCGCAGATAAGGTGATCTTCCCCGGCGTAGGTGAAGCCAGTACCGCGATGGCCTACCTGAAGGAGCGCCGGCTCGATAACCTGATCAGGGAGCTGCGGCAGCCGGTGCTGGGGATATGCCTCGGTATGCAGTTGCTGTGCAGTCACAGCGAGGAAAATAATACCAACTGCCTTGGCATTTTTGAAGAGAAAGTAATGCGGTTCAAAACAACTGACCCGGAGATCAAGATACCGCAGGTGGGCTGGAATAATATCTATGGCCTTGGATCGTCTTTGTTTAACGGGGTGGCGGAGAACAGCTATTGCTATTTTGTGCACAGCTATTATGCTGAAACCGGCCCGAATGCGATAGCCAGTACAGAATATATCCAGGCGTATAGTTCTGCATTGCACAAGAACAATTTTTATGGCGTGCAGTTCCACCCCGAAAAAAGTGCGGCAGTAGGTGAACGGATATTAAAGAATTTCATTGAACTCTGAGCGTCTCAATAAATCATAGCAATCTGTACCTAAATCATATCAATCCGTGATCATCATCCCCGCCATAGACATTATCGACGGAAAATGCGTTCGTCTCACGCAGGGCGACTATGAGCGCAAGACCGTATACCACCATAGTCCTCTGGAGATCGCCAAGCAGTTTGAAGCGGCAGGCCTGCGCCGTTTACACCTGGTTGACCTGGACGGGGCCAAAGCCGGTTCGGTAACCAACTGGAAAGTACTGGAAACGATCGCGCAGCACACTTCACTGGAGATCGATTTCGGCGGCGGCATTAAAACGGAGCAGGACCTTCAACTGGTGTTCGGATCGGGCGCCGCAATGGCTACCATCGGAAGCCTGGGGGTGAAGGATGAGGATTTATTCGGCAGCTGGATCGAAAAATACGGGCCGGATAAATTCCTGCTTGGTGCGGATGTGCGGAATGAAAAGATCGCGGTTAGCGGATGGCTGGAAACGACCGATATCGATATCATCGATTTTATCGGAAAATATGCCGGCAAAGGCATCACACAGATATTTTGTACGGACGTAAGCAAGGATGGGAAAATGGAAGGACCCTCATTGGAATTGTATAAAAAGATCCTGGCGCAGTTTCCCCAATTGTTTTTCATCGCCAGCGGCGGCGTCAGTTCCCTTGCCGACCTGGAAGAACTGGAGAATGCGGGATGTAAGGGCGCTATCGTAGGCAAAGCCATTTACGAAGGAAAGATATTACTGACCGAACTCGCAACATTCAGCTAAATATGCTTACCAAAAGGATCATACCCTGTCTCGATATCAAGGACGGCCGCACCGTAAAGGGCATCAACTTCGAGAATATCCGCGATGCCGGCGATCCGGTAGAATTGGGCGCCTTGTATGCAGCCCAGGGCGCTGATGAACTGGTATTCCTCGATATCACCGCCACCGTTGAAAAAAGAAAGACGCTGAGCGAGCTGGTCAATCGCATCTCGCATCATATCAATATCCCGTTCACCGTGGGTGGCGGCATCAGCAGTGTGGAAGATGTAAGCGTGTTGCTGCAGAATGGCGCTGATAAGATCTCGGTCAATACCGCAGCCTACAAAAATCCCGCACTGGTGGCTGATCTTGCCCGGGAATTCGGGAGCCAGTGTGTGGTACTGGCCATAGATACCCGGCAGGAAACAGATGGCCGGTGGTATGTTTATCTCAATGGCGGCCGCACCCGTACCGAAACCCTTGCTGAGGAATGGGCCCGGCAGGCCGTGGATGCAGGGGCCGGTGAAATATTGCTAACTTCCATGAACCATGATGGTACCAAGGCAGGGTTTGCACTGGATATCACTTCCCAACTGGCAGCAGCACTGCCGGTGCCGGTGATCGCTTCGGGGGGCGGCGGTACGATGGAGCATTTTGTTGATGTATTCACCAAGGGAAAAGCCGATGCAGCACTGGCCGCAAGTATCTTTCATTTTAAGGAGATCGGCATACCGGAACTGAAATCTTTTTTGCAGGAAAAAAATATCGATGTGCGGATTTAACGGCGGGGGTCGCCTAATTTTATTTTTTCAACACAGAGGTCACAGTGGTCACACAGAGGGCCCTCTGTGCATCCTCCGTGACCTCTGTGTTGAAAAAAGGCTGAGCTATAGACCTGTGAGGCAAAAGAATAAGTTGCTGAACATTTCCGCAGCGCTCATTTAAACCGATAAGTATGAAACTCGACTACACCAAATATGCCGACGGTCTTATCCCTGCTATAGTGCAGGACTATGATACGCAGAAAGTGCTGATGCTCGGTTTTATGAATGAAGAAGCTGTTAAGCAGACCGAGCAGACAGGCAAAGTCACTTTTTACAGTCGCAGTAAAAAGCGCCTCTGGACCAAAGGCGAGGAAAGCGGCCATTTTCTGGAACTGAAGAGTATGGCAGAGGACTGCGATAAGGATACCCTGCTCATTAAAGCCCATCCCGCCGGGCCTGTCTGCCATACAGGCGCAGATACCTGCTGGAGCGAGCGGAACCACAGCGATAATTTCCTGGTGTACCTGGAGGAGATCATCCGGCTGCGCAAGCAGGCTTCGCCAGACGATTCCTATGTGGCCCGGCTGTTCTCAAAGGGGATCAATAAGATAGCCCAGAAAGTAGGGGAGGAGGCCGTAGAACTGGTGATCGAAGCCAAGGACAATAATGAGGGCCTGTTCCTCGATGAAGCCGCCGATCTGCTCTTCCATTATTTGCTTTTGCTTAACGCCAAAGGGCATAACTTGCAGAGTGTGATCGGGGTTTTACAGAAACGTCATTCCAGATAGTATGAAAAGATTATTTACGCTTGTTTTTTTACCGCTTTTGTCTGCGGCACAGCCCACCGAAGGATATGTTATCAGCGGAAAGATCAGCGGACTCAAAGACAGCGCCCAGGTAATATTGCTCGATGGCGCTGAAGGCCGTCAGTTGGGCAAGACAACCGTAAAGAACGGCAGCTTTGTTTTCAAAGGACGTGTTGAAGATCCTTCGATATACCAGTTAAGTTTTCAGGGCCTGCAGGGCATGGTTGATTTTTTTATGGGGAATGATGCCGTTACCGTTACAGCCGACGCGTCCGATCTCACAAAGGCTACGGTAAAAGGCTCTTACCTGCAGGAAGATTTCCAGGCCTTTAAAAAGCAGTTCATACCCTACCTGCAGCAGCTCCAGGGCCTCGCCGGAATGATCAACCCCGAAAGAGATCCCAGGAAAAAAGATTCGCTGATGCAGATCTACACCGGCGTACGATCCAACGCCGTGAACGCGAGCGTGCAATTCGTCCGCGCAAGGAAAACATCACCCGTCAGCGCTTTTGTGCTGTCGGTGATGGCGCCGATCTTCAACAGCATCAGTGAAGTGGAATCCTACTACGCCGAACTCACGCCTGCGGCTCATAAAGGTGCATTCGCCCGTAGCCTCGAAAAAAATATCAGCGATGCCAAAGTGGGTACGGTAGGTACCCAGGCTCTCGATTTTACGCAGAAGGACACCAATGGCAAACCGGTATCACTTTCATCTTTCCGCGGTAAATATGTGCTGGTGGACTTCTGGGCCAGCTGGTGCCGCCCCTGCCGCATGGAAAACCCGAATGTGGTGAATGCTTACAACACGTACAAGAACAAAAACTTTACAGTGCTTGGGGTTTCGCTGGATCAGTCGCGGCCCAACTGGCTGCAGGCGATCCAGGCGGATAACCTGGCCTGGACCCATGTGAGCGATCTGCAGTACTGGAACAATGCCGTGGCGCAGTTATACCATATTCAGAGTATCCCCGCCAATTTCCTGATCGATCCCAATGGCAAGATCATTGGCCGCGATCTCAGGGGTGATGATCTGAACAGGGCGCTGAAACAGGTGTTAAATAAATAGCTATTTAAAAATCTCCCGGTATTTCTTTTCATCGAAACCTACGGCAACTACTTTTCCATTTTTCTCGATCACAGGTCGTTTGATGATGCTGGTGTGTTCCGACATCACGCGAATGGCTGCGGCTTCGGAATCGACAGCCGCCTGTATTTTGGGATCGAGCTCTTTCCAGGTGGTACTTCGTTTATTGAAGATCGTTTCATAACCGGTCTGCTTACACCAGCCCCGCAGTTTGTCTGTTTCGATGCCATCTTTCCTGTAATCGTGAAAAGTATATGCGATCTTATTCGCCTGCAGCCAGCTGGTGGCTTTTTTTATTACATCGCAATTGGGGATACCATAGACCGTGATCATGCTTACCGATTATACCCGCAAAAATAACCGGATATCGATTAAATCTGCGGCTTTTGCGGGGTTTATGGTTTATTTTGCCGGCAGCAACCGTATAGCATTTTGAGATTCAGTATCGCCGTTTTATTGTGCTGCACCTGTATTTTTCTGCAGGCGCAAACCCCTGCCACCAGGCCCAAAAGCCAGTTGGGTCTGGTTATCGGGAATGTGCTCGAAGCAAGGACCGGTAAGCCGCTTTCTTTTGCAAGCCTGGGCCTGTTGCGCCTGGGTGATTCTGCGAAACTGTTCTCTACCGTTGCGGACAAGAACGGCGCTTTCGAATTTAATGAACTGCCTTTCGGTTATTACCGGCTTACGATCAAAGCGCTGGGATTCACTAATACCAATCTCGACAGCATTTACCTGCGCGCCGATCGCTACGATTTCAACCTGGGAGATATCAAACTCAATGATTCGGCTACTGCGCTAAACGAGGTGATCGTATACGCTGAAAAGCCACTGATCGAGAACAAGGACGACAAGATCACATACAATGTAGGTGAAAGTGCGTTGAGCGGCGGTTCTACCACGGCCGACCTGCTGAAGAATATGCCGCTGATCAACAACGACCCCACCGGCAAGATCCTGCTGAAGGGAAAGGAACCGAAAATCCTGATCGACGATAAACCTACCGATCTCAACGCACAGCAGCTGCAGGACCTGCTGGAAAGCCTGCCCGGCAGCAGCATTGAAAAGATCGAGATCATGACCAATCCGCCGCCACAATATGCAACGGAAACCGGCGGTGTGATCAATATTGTTACCAAGAAGGGAAAGATAGGCCTGGTGGGGAGGGTCACGCTCAGCGGTGGTACCAGGGGTGAGGGCAACTTCGCTTCCAATATCAGTTACCGCAATAAAAAATTATCGGTCAATACCGTTGCGGGACTGGCAGCCAGCGTTTTTACCGGGAATAGTTATTCGAAGCGGGAGAATTTTTATACGGACTCCACCAACTATTTTAATACCACCAGCAATTATCGCAACAAGAACCTGCGGCCGAATTTCAGGTTCCAGGCAGATTATGAATTTGATAAGCGAAATACGGCCAGCCTTACGTACCAGGGCAACCTGAATTTTTTCGATAACCTCAGCAATGCTTCTTATGCCAATCTTAACCGGTTGCAGGAGATATACCGGCTAAGCACCAGGGAAAATGCAAGCGCAGGCACGGGTTATGGTCATGGGATTACATTTTCATACACGCACCGCGGTGTCAACCCGGCTGAATACCTCCGGTTCACGGCTATAGGCAATATCGGCAAGAATGACAATGACCGTGATTTCTTTCAGCAGTTCCTCGATGCCAACGCTGCTCCCACCGGTATTGACTCTACACAGTCGCAGTTCTTCGACAACTACAGCAGATCGGCATCGCTTCGGGTAGACTATAACAAGCCGCTGAAAAGCAAGGGGAGTAGTTTCTCAACAGGATTTGTGTATAATCCCTCCGCTTACCACAATACCCTTAACACCAGTTTCCTCCGGAAGATCGACAATACCTATGTGCCCAATGATCTGCTCAGTAATGATTTTTTCTTTCACCAGAATCTTTTCACAGTGCGTGCGGGATTAAGTTTCCTGTTCCCGGGCGAGTTCAGGATCACGGGCGGAGCACAGGCCGAATACACGCAGATGGGCTTCAATTTCATAAAAGGCAATTCTTCCAATGTGGAGAATAGCTACTGGAATGTGCTGCCCAATCTTACGCTTCGCAAGGAATTCAGCAAAACATTCAACACCTCGTTAAGTTGTCGGGCAACGATACGGAGGCCTGGTATCGGCGAACTCAATCCGAATATCGACTACAGCGATCCGTACAATCTCCGTTTCGGGAATCCCTTCCTGGTGCCCTCGTTGTCGGACAATTACGACTGGAATATCAGTTGGATCAAAGGCAAATATTATCTCAATGCTTCCATCGGCTACAATAAAGTGCGCAATGTGATCAATTCCATCCGCTCACTTACTGCCGCCGGCAAAACACAGACTACCTATCTCAATATCGCAGACCGCCAGGAATACCAGACCAGCGCCTGGGGCGGATTTACATTCAGTAAACGCTTCAGGGTGAACGGCAGTCTCGGTTATACCTTCAATCGATACAGCGATGTGGAAAAAGCCTTGTACAAGTACCGGGACGGCGGAACTTTCTACACCAGTTTCAACTACACGTATACCCCAACCAATGTACTGACATTTGAAGGCAGCACCCGTTTCAGCAGCTTCGCCGATCCGCAGGGCCGCAGCCGCAGTAACCTGAACACGAATCTCGGCGTACAGCGGAGGTTCTTCGATCGGAGGCTGATCATCAGCTTCAACATCATCGATCCATTCACTACCCAGCAATACACGACTTACACTTACGGTAGCAACTTTAATATCGAAAGTTTCAGTTCTACCAATACCCGCAATTTCCGGCTTACAGTGAGCTACCAGCTAAACCGGGTTGTACAGAAAAAAGCAGTGAGCGATAAACAGAAACAGGCGATACTCGACAAGATAAAAGGAGCAAAGAAGAGTTAGTTTTGGGTGGAGAAGATTGAAAAAGAGAATCAGTTAAAGTGGTTAAAGTGGTTAGGTTGGAATGGAAAGGCGATGGGAACATAAATTAACAACAACCTCCTTTACCATTTACCTTTTTTACACCTCTACTATTTTAACTTTCCTTCAATCACATTCGGTCACTTCTTCACCTTCGAGCAGCTCGCGGCCGAACTGGAGGATGTAGCCATTGTTATCGAGGATGCCGAACTCCCGCATCCGGTGCGGGAAATTGGCGATATCATAGAATATTTTGGTCTTTTCTTTCAGCTCGTTCCAGAGTTCGTCTACCGCATCAACATAGAAATAGAAACTGCCGGTGTATTTAGGTTGGCCGTCGTAAAACTTATCAACGGTGCGGCTAACGATCATGATCGCGGTTTCGTCGCGGTGAAGATGCGCCCAGTGCCAGTCTTCCCGGTATTCATCCGTTTCAAACCCTAATGTATACACATAGAAATCCACAGTGGCCTTGAGATCATTGGTCCAGATCATGGGAGTGAGTCGTTCGAACCGCATAAACTTATTTTGTGGGTGCGATCTTTGGCAAACGCTGCGCAAGCCAGCTGTCCTTCACCGGTATCATCCATTGATCCAGCAGGGCCTGTTTGGTGAGCACCAGGTTATTGAAATAGATCGTATCGGGTGTGATAAATCCATTTTCAAAAGCATAGTCGAGTTGCGCGAGCGGAATGGTCTGGATCTTTTCTTTCACCAGAAAAGCCAGGTTCTGCCGGTTGAACATATCGACTTTGAATATTTGTTCTACTTCTTTGATCAGTCGCACAGAACTATCCGTACTGCACCCGCTCACTCCGCTGGCTGTCTCATCCGCCATCAGCACGATGAACTGGCCGAACAGCAGATTTGCATAGCCTTTTACGGGCGTACCATGACTGTTCCAACGCTCAATAAAATCCTGCATCATACCCTCCAATTGTAATGCTTCGCTCATCATAAAACCGCGGCTGCTCTGGTAGATCCAGACCCTGGAATCGGAAGCGAAATCTTCGGGTATCAGGTGATGGTATTCAAAATTCATGATGCAAAGTTATTGCTTTGGTTCCGTTCTGATAAAGCTGATGAAAAAACCGACCAGCAGCGCGGTAACCGAACGCCGCGCCAGCGAAGGAACCGTTAGCAGTTCATGTTTGTTCTCATTGGTAAGTCGCAAAAAATAGGCCAGCAGCCAGGTAAAGACAAACACGAAAAGACTGAGCGTGATCCATTTTTTCCAGGAAAAATTTTTCGTAGAGAACATCAGTCACGGTTTAACGGGACTATAAATTTACAGATTCCACGCAATTATGCCATGGACGCGGCAACCAGTTCTGCCAGGTCGAGCACGGCCACTTCGCCTTCTTTTTCGCGGTTCTTGACACCGTCTGTGAGCATGGTATTGCAGAACGGGCAGGCCGAAGCGATAAACGCGGCGCCGGTAGCAAGGGCTTCGTCGGTGCGTTCGATATTGATGCGCTTGTTACCCGGTTCGTCTTCCTTGAACATCTGTGCACCGCCGGCCCCGCAGCAGAGACCGTTGCTGCGGCAGCGTTTCATCTCGATCAGCTCGGCATCCAGCGCTTCGAGCACTTTGCGCGGAGCTTCGTAAATGTTGTTGGCGCGGCCGAGATAACAACTGTCGTGGTAGGAAATTTTCCTGCCTTTGAACTCTCCGTTCTCTTTCATTTTGATCAGGCCTTCATCGATCATTTGCTGAAGGAATACGGCATGATGGATCACTTCGTAATGCCCGCCCAATTGGGGGTATTCGTTCTTTAAGATATTGAAACAATGCGGGCAGGCAGTGACGATCTTCTTGATGTTATAGCCGTTCAGTGTCTGGATATTCTGGTAGGCCATCATCTGGAACAGGAACTCATTGCCTGCGCGACGTGCCGGATCGCCATTGCAGGCTTCTTCCTTGCCGAGGATAGCGAACCTGATCCCCAGTTTTTCAAGTATACTGGCAAAAGCCCTGGTGATCTTCTGCGCCCGCTGGTCGAAGCTGCCGGAGCAGCCTACCCAGAAAAGGATTTCCGGCGTTTCTCCGTTCATCGCCATCTCCGCCATAGTGTTCACCTTCATACCTGAATATTTGTACGAAAGTAAGCAAACCCGTCTTTAAATATTCAGCCTGTCCCATAATCAATCTGTTCTCTCCCCATCAATCTGCGATATTCTTTATCTTTCAATTCATGCTCTACCTGCTTTTCCTGGGTTTACTCGTCAGTTTTCTGGGCCAGCTCCCACTGGGCAATATGAGTTTTACGGCCACCCAGATCTGCCTGCAGGAAGGCGCGCGCCGGGCCTGGCGTTTTGCGATCGGCGTAGCGCTGGTAGAGATGGTGTACCTGCGCTTTGCACTCACCGGCATGAACTGGATCGTTCAGCACCGCATCTGGTTT
>Ga0213876_10002106_pt1 | contig 11774 bp, 10 predicted proteins | sample BarmaccomBMRX_R9_FD_160113 | JGI IMG/M metagenome (GOLD analysis project Ga0213876, IMG submission 160113) | Root-associated microbial communities from Barbacenia macrantha in rupestrian grasslands, the National Park of Serra do Cipo, Brazil - RX_R9 | ecosystem: Host-associated > Plants > Roots...
GGTCATTTCACCGTTGCCATTGAAAGAAAACATCGCGGCCGGCACCGGCGTGTTTGCACCGCTTTTGCCAAGCGGGAGAATCGCGGTTACGCCGGTCCTAACAGGCCCTTTACCCACTACGAGTTTTCCCTCCCCTTCGATCAGCGTCGTTTGTCCAACCTCAACCCCAGGCACATCGGTGATGGCGTTGAATTCTCCGGGCGTACCGTCGAAGGGAACACCGAGATCACGCGCCCGCTTTGCTGGCGAGGCAACATAAGCGTCTGCGACGCTGATCTGGACGAGAGAAAACGCAAACAGCAGCGTCCGAGTTTGGGAACCGAGTTTCATTGGCAGACGATTCTGCCACAGGCGATTTTATAGGCTATCTCATTTTGTTGGTGTTAGACAGGTTGCGCCCAACCATCAAAACCAGCTCCGTAGGAGCGAAATCTTTGTAGCCACAGGCAACCCCCACACGGTTAGCTCCGTTAGAAGCGGCATCTAAGAGAACGTGACAGACCCAGCGTGCGCTCCCAACTTTGATATCGCTCCTACGGAGCTGCACCTTTTAATTATGGCCGCGGGCTATAAAGATATCGCTCCTACGGAGCTGGTTTCGAATGATGAGGCCGGCGAGGGTGCAACCCCAAGAGCGAACCCGGCCACCAGGCGAACCGAGCGATCCAGAGATTAACGCCGCAAACGGCTAGGTCACTGCTCCGGCCAGGCAAACCCGGCGGCCATTACTTCAATTTGAAAGAAAAAAACTCTCGAACGACCTGCAAAACTCGAGCGCCAACCATTGTCCTAATGAATTTTGTTGAACTGTACTCTTTCTCTACTGGTGTTCATCCGGGTCCTGTGTAACAAATAGTGCGCCCGGCAAATCGGGCTTTTAACTCCCCCAGCAAAAATGAATGTACGATTCGCCTCCCTTGCGGTGGCTGTTGTTCCCATAACACTTGGACTGTTGTCGGCCAGGGCGCAGGCCGAACCCAAAACCAACCTACTTAACCAATGGAGCGAGGGTTCCGATGCAGCAGCCATCGCGAAGCTTGGTGAAATGTTCACGGAGGCAGGCGGCAAATGGGAAGCAACTTCCATTGCCGGACATACCGCTAATACTCTGGCTAAACTCCGTGCCGATGTTGTGTCCGGTAATCCGCCGCCCGCGGTCCAGCTGAAAGGCCCTGAGATCGCAGAATGGAACGCCACGGGTAAGACCCTCAATCTCGACGAGATTGCCAAGAGCGAGGGTTGGGATAAGACCGTCGCTCCCGAGCTTCTTCCAGTCATGAAGCCAAAGGGCTCATGGGTCGCAGTCCCGATGAACATCCACCGCATCAACTGGATGTGGGGTGGCAAGAAAGCCCTCGACCAGGCCGGTATCACGAGCATGCCCGCCACCTGGGCCGAATTTAACGCTGATTGCGACAAGTTGAAAGCCGCCGGCCTTATTCCGATCGCGCACGGCAGCGCCGATTGGACCGATGCCACGACCTTTGAAATCGTCGTTTACGGCATGGATATGGACCTGTTCAAGAAAGCCTTCGTTGAAGGCGATAGCGCCACCATGCGCAGCGACGGCATGGTGAAGTGCTTCGAACAATTCCGGAAGATGATCAACAACATGGATCCGGGCATCTCCGCCCGCACTTGGGACGCCGCCGCTAACATGATGCTCACCGGCAAGGCCGGCTTCTTCTTCATGGGCGACTGGTCGATCGGCACCTTCAATGCCGGCGGGTTCAAAGAAGGCGTGGACTACCTTTGCTCTCAAGCACCTGAAGACAACGGCAAGACGGGGTTCATCCTCAATAGTGATTCAGTGGTCTTCTTTCAACAGAAGGACAAGGACTATCTGGCAGGTTCCAAGCTTCTTGCCCATCTCATTATGTCGAAAGACTTCCAAGTCATCTTTAATAAGGCGAAAGGCTCTATTCCGGCCAGGCTCGACATTGATCTGACTGGCTTCAATCCTTGCCAGATCAAATGCCAGAAAGATCTCGAGGAAGCCATCAAAGAGGGGACGTTGGTCCGTAGCTTCGCCCACAATATGACCATCCTGCAGAAGTACCGCGGCGCAGCGATGGAGGTAATCACCAATTTCGTCAATACACCTGGCTTATCCGCAGCCGACGCCGCCAAACAAATGGCAGACGCGGTTGACGCCCAGAAGTAGAAAGGCCATGAACGCCGCGATCGCCGGGAACGGTTACTGGCGATCGCGGATACCGCTCATGATCGTTCCTGTCGTTGTCTAGTTATCGAAATGCAAACCCGCCACCGATCTTCGATTTCCCGTCGCTCCGCTCCCGGCGTTGTCGGCGATCCCGGCGATTCCGGCGTTCTTCTCTAGCATGTCGGTCGAATCATTCACACTAACCGAGGTTAAGGTCGCGCCAACGCCACCGCGGCCGCTGCGCGAACGATTGTCGAGTTTTTTGCCCCAACTGGTTCTAGCACCATCTCTGCTGGCGACCTTCGTTTACGTATTTGTTTTTGGTGCTTGGACCATCTGGATCTCGGTTTCGAACTCCGGCGATTTACCCGACTATTCCTTTGCGGGTTTCCATCAGTATGCGGACTTGTGGGTTAACCTGCGCTGGCGCATCGCCTACACCAATCTCTTTCTATTTAGCACCCTCTATGTGATTGGCACTATGGTGATCGGGCTTACCCTAGCGATCCTGATCGACCAACGGGTGCGGGCTGAAGCCGTCTTTCGCACCATTTATCTTTATCCACTGGCAATCTCTTTTGTCGTGACTGGCACAGTCTGGCGCTGGTTGTTCAACCCCACAACTGGGCTCGAGAGCATGATGCATCAACTCGGATGGACCAGCTTTAAGTTCGATTGGATCGTGCAACGCGAATTGGCCATTTACACGGTCGTGCTCACCGCCATCTGGCAAGCCTCGGGTTTTGTTATGGCTCTCTTCTTAGCCGGTCTCCGCTCGGTCGATCCGGATCTCATTAAAGCCGCGCAAATAGACGGGGCGAGTATGCCCAGGATCTATCGACGGATTATCTTGCCAGCAATCGGCCCGATCTTTATCGCGGTGTTGGTTGTTCTTCTGCAGTCCGCGATCAAGACATTCGATCTGGTTCTCGCGATGACCCAAGGCGGACCTGGCATCGCTACGACTGTGCCGAGCATCTATGTCTATGATCTGATCTTTCAACGTGGCCAATTGGCCGAGGGAGCAGCTGCAGCCATCATGATCCTGGTTGCCCTTGCTCTCTTCCTCGTGCCCTACACCATCTGGACCAATCTACGTCAACGCCGGGAGGCCAGAGATGGCTGACGCTACCACCTACGATCCGCTTACCACAGCTGGCACATGGGGCCGACGGGCGAAGGTTGTTGTCTACGCTCTCCTCACTTTGTTTGCGCTCGTCTATCTGGTGCCGATTACCGTCGTCGTCCTCAATTCTTTCCGCGATCTCGGCGATATCAGCCGCAACGGCCTGATCGGAATTCCTCACAGCTTCTCCCTCGATTATTGGGTACAGGCCTGGTGCAAATTCTGCGTTGGCGGCACCTGTAAAGGGATACAACCGTTCTTTTATAATTCCGTGGCGATGGTCGTACCGGCCAGCATTATTTCGACGGCCATCGGCGCTATTAACGGCTACGTCTTGTCGAAATGGCGTTTCCCCGGTTCCGAGGTGTTGTTCGGCATCATGACACTCGGAGTCTTCATGCCTGGTCAGATGGTTCTTTTACCCTGGGCGCAGGTATTGGGCTTCCTTGGCCTGACCAATACGATTGCCGGACTGGTCTTCATCCATTGCGTCCAGGGTTTGAGCTTCACCACTCTATTCTGCCGGAACTACTATGTGAATATTCCGGACGCTCTGATCAAGGCGGCTCGGATCGATGGCGCCGGCTTCTGGCGGATTTTCCGCAAAATCGTTTTACCTTTGTCTCCGCCGATCATCATCGTCACCTTGATTTGGCAATTCACTAACATTTGGAACGAGTTCCTGTTCGCCTTCATTTTTTCCTCGGGCACCCACCAGCCGATTACGGTCGCATTGATCGCGCTGAGCGGCGGAGGGACTGCAGTCCACCAATACAACGTTGAAAGCGCCGCCGTATTGATCGGCGCTTTGCCTCCTCTCCTGATTTATCTGTTCGGCGGCCGATATTTTTTACGCGGGCTCACTCAAGGGGCAATCAAATAGCTCGTTATCTATGGCCTCACTCACGATCCAAAACGTCAAGAAAAACTTTGGCTCCGTGCCCGTACTCAAGGGGATTGACCTTGAAGTTAAGACAGGCGAGTTCGTTGTCCTTGTTGGGCCTTCGGGCTGCGGTAAGTCCACGTTGCTCGCGATCATCGCAGGACTCGAAAGCGTGTCGGAGGGCGCGGTCAAGATCGATCAGCGCGTCGTTAACTCGGTGCCACCCAAGGATCGGGATATCGCGATGGTGTTCCAATCCTATGCGCTTTATCCCACCATGACGGTCCGCGGGAATATGATGTTCGGGATGGAAAGCCGGGGTGTACCTAAACCTGCGCGCGAAGAAGCGGTGGCGCGCGTGGCCGAGCTCTTAAGGATCGAAAACCTGCTTGGTCGTAAACCCAACCAACTCTCGGGCGGCCAGCGGCAACGCGTTGCCATGGGAAGAGCGTTAGTCCGCGATCCGAAGTTGTTCCTATTCGATGAACCGCTATCTAACCTCGACGCGAAGTTGCGGGTCGAGATGCGCACTGAGATCAAAAAACTTTATCAGCAACTCGGCAAGACGACCATTTACGTCACCCACGATCAGGTTGAAGCGATGACCTTAGCTTCCCGTATTGCCGTGATGCATCAAGGCCTAGTGCAGCAGTTCGCTGAGCCAAGAACCGTCTACGACCGGCCCGCCAACATGTTTGTCGCCGGTTTCATGGGTTCACCGCCAATGAACTTTCTGCCCGCAAAAATTGCGGTTTCGAGCTCGCCGAGCGTGGTTTTGGGTGAAGGTAATGGTGCGGCCATACGCTTGCCTCTGGCTGAAGGGATGACAAAATCAGTTTCTGATGGCCAGCCTGTAATCCTCGGGCTCAGGCCGGAAAATTTGCCTCTCTTCGACCGTCGCCACTCAGAAGATACTCCTTATCTTGGGACCATCGACGCCCAAGTCGAAGTCGTCGAACCAACCGGTGCCGAGACCATGGTCGTGGTGCGGATCGCCGGAAAAGAAGTGATTGCGCGTTTCGAATCGCATGCACTTCACGCAGTTGGTGAACGTGTCAAACTGGCAGTCGATATGAACAAAGCCTGCTTGTTCGATCCTGAAACGGAGACGTTGATTTAGCACGCCTGCAGGGTTTCGTACTCGTCCTCGTCGTCGTCGATCCGGATGCGTGACGCTAATGCGAAGTCGCAAATGTGGACAGGTATCAAAGCGGATTTCTGTCCCGAAGGGACAATAGGACTCAGCCTGGGGTTTTAACCCCGGGTGCCGATAAAAAACATCCCGCCCCGAACGTGGCGGTAGAAGCGTTGCCTCAGATTATGGGGACGTCGCCTAACAAACCGTTGAATAAAATATCTTGCGCCCCTTCAGGGCGCATCCTGGGTTGGGCCTATTCCCGGGGTTAAAACCCCGGCTGAGTCCTATTGTCCCTTCGGGACAGAAAACGCTATCACGCGAAAAGCAGCGGCCTTTCCGCTTCCAATGACGACACTAAAAAATCGAGAAACACGCGCAGCTTGGCCGGAACAAAATGTCGAGATGGATAATAGACATAAAGCGGGAACAACTCGTCAGTCCATTCCGGAAAAAGACTAATCAATGTCCCATTCTTCAGAAGCGGTTCGATGGTTAAGTCAATGAGTTGAGCCACACCGTTCCCGGCCGCACATAAAGCCACATAAGTCAGCGCATCGTTCACCAGAAGGCGACCCGTTACGTTGACACTGAGCCGCTTCTTTCCTCGATGAAATTCCCAAGGGAATGGTTTCCCTGTCGCCGGATTGCGGAAGAGCAGGCACTCGTGCTTTTGCGCCTCCAGGTCACTCGGCTTTCGCGGACGTCCATTCCGTGCAAGGTAATCCGGCGAGGCACAAGTCAGAATATGCACTTGGAGCAAACGGCGAGCGATCAACGCTGACGGCACCGGCTCCCCGAACAGAATCGCAGCATCAATTCCTTCCGCTACCAGATCTTCAAGACGTTCTCGAACCAGGACTTCAAGTCGTACATCCGGATATGCTTTCAGAAACGTTCCGATACGAGGCGCAAGAAAGAGACGAGCAAACGATGGCTCAACATTAATCCGGAGTCGCCCTCTCGCCTTGCCAGAAGCCGTTACCATGCCCTCGGCCACCTCTCCCAATTGCGAAAAAAGAGGGAGTGCTTCTGCGCAAAAACGTTCCCCATCCTCGGTAAGTCGTATAACTTTCGAGCTTCGCTCGAAGAGACGTACTCCCAGCCTTTCTTCCAGGCGCTGCACGGAGCGACTGACCGCAGATTGCGTTAGTCCAAGAGCTTCACCGGCCCGCACAAAACTCCCGGCTTCCAGCACCGCGGCGAAGGCGCTTAGACCAGAGAAAAGTCGTGAATCAACCGCCATCCAGCATGAGTTTCTGTCATAGACAGGATGAGATCAATTCGTTTTAGGACTTGACGCGGTTGTCCTAACCTCCGCCATGAAAAGGAACGACCATCAAACACCCGACATCCCATCAATCGGACCGCTCACTCATCTGGATCCTTCTTACCAACCACCCATCACTCTTCAGGAACAATGCCAAGATCGCCGGCCTGTCCGACATAGCTTCCGGGAGTTTCAGCGACCGGGCCAACTCGGTAGTTCCAGACGACAGAGCAAAGTCGGAGACCTACCAATCACAAATCACCAATCACTAATCACACACCGTTTGCTCCCTCCACTGCGCCACAACCCGCTGCAGCTCCTGTTCTTAGCCCTGAGCATTTGCTTCGGAACAATACCTGCCTTTTCCCAATCTTCCGGAGAATCAATAATGAAAGACGATCTGGCGAAACGGACCCAAGACATTCATTGGCCATCCGGATTTTCGCCGAGCGAAGCCACTCTATTTGCCCACAACGAAGTCTTTATCAAAGCGTCCTGCGCTACCGTATGGCGGCATCTGATTGATGCGCAGAACTGGCCGAAGTGGTATCCGAACGCTGAAGACGTAAAGATCGCGAACAATCAATCGGGCGCGCTCCAGCAAGATGGTATCTTCGAGTGGAGCACCTTCAGTTTACCGATTATTAGCTTCGTTCATGAGTTCGTTCCTAATAGTCGCCTGGCTTGGTTTGGTAAGAGCAAAGGTCTAGACGCGGTCTTTTATCATACCTGGTACCTGGTTCCGACGTCAGACGGTTGCCAGATGATCACTGAAGAAGTTGTTCAGGGTCCCGGCGCAGTTACCTTCCGAGAAAAAGACCCCAGCGCTCTTCACAGAGGCCATGAAGCTTGGTTGAAGGGCTTGAAACAGGTCTCAGAGAACCAGAGTTAGTTCCAAGCACGGCAAGACTAAGTACCGTCTCCTAGATTCTAGCTCCTTGCTCCTCGGAAATCGACCGCTTCGAACTGCCGGCTATACCAAGCAGTCAGTGCAAACGACCCGGCGATAATCAGTCCGCTGAGCAGCAAGAAAGGCAGATCGTGATGGGGATATCGGGGCGCGGCTATGGCGGCGGTCAGCAAGAAAAATAATAGGATTACAACGCCAACGATGATGCTGGCAAGCAACCCATGCCTGGGTTTTGCCAGTGCCGGTTGTCCTCTAAGTCGAACCGCAGCAGCGGCGGCGAGATTCATGCAAAGCCCGGCCCAGGCCAACGCTCCCAAAGCGTCCGACGCCCGATGCCATCCGGCAAAGAGGACGCCGGTGGTGAATAAGGAACTAATTGCGCCAAGAACCGCCGCCAACCAGGGTCGCCAGCGCGCCGGCGAAACCATCAGTAAGCTCAAAACGAACGCAGTTACGATGGTAGCATGCCCGCTTGGATAGGAATTTCCCTGCAAATCCTCTCCTAATTGAGCATCAGCGGGCACCAATGCCCGCCATTGAAAAACATAGTCTTTAAGAATCTCAGCGCCAAGCACGGCGATCAGGAACCCAGCGACCGTAATCAGACCAACGAGGGCACGGCGGCGTACGAACGAGATCAGGAACAGGCCAGCGGCCGCCGCCATGATCGTCCCATCGCTAACCAGCCTGAGTAGAACAGCATCCAACGCAATAACCTGATGGCTCACTGAGCCGCGGCCTAGGTAAGCCTCATCGTCGAGCTGATGTCCCCAACCCGTTTTTACCAAGACCACGTAAAAGACAACCAAGAGCACATAGCAGACGATTGTGCCCGGCAAAAAACGGGTTTGAACCCGACCTTCGGAGGTCATTGGCTGTTGAAACAAAGCTCTCGGCAAAATCTGGCGCATCAGTACCGAATCAGAGCGCCAGCGTGCGGTAGGCGAGTAACACAAGGAACAGCGCTAACACCGAAAGAATAAACAACACCAGCCACACAGGCCGTGTGAGATTCCACCCGAAATAGTGCGCGCCGGTAATAATCGTCACCACGAGAGCCAAAATAAGGACTGCCATTAATGCTTTTTTCCAAATTCAATTTCGGCCCAGACCGTAGCGTGCATTTCGAAACCATGCTCGCACATTCTGAGCAATCGCGAAAATAGTCACCTGCGATAGCTCGTCTGAAACTCGCTATCGATGTTCGAGGGCCTCCTAACGGTTCCGCTAGGACCGCCTTTCCGGCAGCTCAAGCAAAAGCACCAAGCTCCTGTTTGGCTTACGCCAACCTGTATGAGGCTGGCAACGCCGGCTGCCAGATATCAACTCGTTATGAAAGCAGTACAAGATCTCGATAACCGGATAACCTCAGGGCAGACAGCGTTTGTCTTCGCCAGCGACCAGGAGCTGTGGACTTGGCCACGGCTAACCTCCGAAGTTAATCGTCTCTCCAGCGGATTAATTGGACTAGGGATCCGGCCAGGCGATCGCGTGGTATTGCATATGGCGAACCTACCTGAATTCGTTGTGGCTTATCTAGCGTGTTTCCAGGTAGGCGCTATTGCGGCGCCGTTGAATATCAGGTTGAAAAACGCGGAGCTCGAGCCGCTTCTGCAGCGACTCCGCCCTTCCCTTTACATCGGTCAAGCGACTCCCTACAACCAGATTGCTTCGGTTGACGCCTCGGTTTTGGGAGCGACCAGACGTTTTGTTGTCGACGGCCCAGTTGACGATCGACAAGCGCAACCCTGGTCTAATCTGTTGGGCCCGATTAAAGGCGCACCGGACAGGAGGACTGTCGATTTAAATGCTCCGGCCGTGCTCCTGACAACCTCAGGTACCACCGGTCAGCCCAAATTTGTTACTCATACACTGGCCACCTTACGAAAAAGCGCTGAGTCGTTCAGGCACTGGGACCTGGATAGTAGCCAGACCGCAGCGGTAGCGTTCCCCATGTCGCATGCCAGTGGATGTTTCACCGTTCTGGCCTGCCTCTGGTCGGGAGCACCATTTGTCTTGTTCGAGAGCTTTGATCCCGACGCCATGCTGGACGGAATTGAATTCCACCGCTGCAGCTGGATTGCCGGATTGCCATTTATGTACGGGGCACTTCTGCGAAGCCAACAGGCGCGGGCGCGAAACGTCGATTCTGTAAGAACTTGTTTGGTGGGTGGAGATGTCTGCCCGCTACAGTTACAAGAAGGGTTCTCAGCGGCTTTCGGCGTTCCCCTGCGGTCGATCTGGGCTTCAACCGAAGCGATTGCTTGCCTCACCTACGGCTTGGAACCGGGTCCGATCAGCCGGGTGGCTAACGGCACGGAGATTCGTCTAGTCAACGACCGTCATGTTCCGGTTGCTACCGGTGAAATCGGTGAACTAATTTTGCGTAGTGCTAATGTGACCATCGGTTACTGGGCCGGACCAGGGTTGATAGAGGGCGCGCCCAAGGATGGCTGGTTTTGCACGGGCGATCTCATGCGAGAGGACGGAGACGGCAATCTTTGGTTCGTTTCCCGAAAGAAATTTCTCATTATTCGTGGGGGCTCGAATATCTCGCCGGTCGAAGTTGAACAGGTCCTGACTAGCCATCCTGCCGTCCAGGATGCGGCCGTAATCGGGGTACCAGATCCCGAACTGGGCGAACGGGTGGCCGGCTTGATCCAGTTAAGATGTAACGATCCGCAAAGCTCTGTTCTAAACGATATTCACTGTTACCTTGCCGAGCGATTAGCTGACTACAAGATCCCCGAACAGCTTAAAATCGTTTCTGAAATACCTCGTAACTCACTAGGAAAGATCGATCGCAAGGCGTTGAACTCGTTGCTTTCGAACTAACTGGGAAGACGACTTACCGCTCGCCAGCCTTTTCCCTGGTGGAAATACCAATGCCAAGCTACGACCTATCCAAGCATGACCTTCTGGAACGCGAAGTCGCACGACTTCCCCTCCAGGCACAGGTCCTTTTTCCGTTTGAAGCGCCATTTCTCAAGCTCCACGGCGTTACTGACTCGAGCAGCTTGTGGGATATCGGCTGCGGGGATGGTTCCTGGCTGAGGCTTTTCCGCTCGGCCTTTCCAAATTCAACATCAGCGGGTCTCGACCACTCGCCAGAGATCCTTGACTACGCCAGGAAGCAGAATCCAGGGGTACGCCTCCTGCTAGTGGATGAGAAAAACATTTCAGAACTATTGCTGCACGGTGAATTCGACGTGGCGCTTCTACGCTTTTCGCTGCAGCACATGTCACCCGATGTCAGAAATCGCATACTGTCCGCGCTCGGTTCCAGGAAAGCGCTGACGCGCGTCATCGCTATCGAAGGCGACGATCATAGTTTTGCCTTCAGGCCGCCTTGCGAAGCGATACGGACATTGCTCGAAGCGAAGGGGCGTAAGCAGGCGGCGCAGGGCGGCGATCGTCACATCGGCAGTAGACTACCGGAACTATTTTCCCGCCTCGGCTTTGGCTTAGTCAGGCAAGACTCTATTCCGATCACCAGCAAGATCGGATGGGATACCTGGTGGAATGTACTTGGTCCCGTTATCTTGTCAGGAGCTGATAAGACACAATATGGCTTGGTTGACCAGGCAATAAGCTGGTTTGAGCGGAACCGGGATAATGAGCATGCGCTAATGACGGCTTCTCTTTACATTGTATCCGCCTCGAATTCGTCGGAGCCACCATGACTGGCCACTTCCACAGACAACGGTGAATGCGCATCCAAGCAAAACTACCGGTCGCCCAGGAAGTGAAGGATTGCGTAGTTAAAGAGTTCAGGATCCTGCAAAAAAGCAAAGTGACTGACATTAGGTAGAATTAGCAAACCTGCGCCCGGGATGGTTGCGGCGATGTATTCGGTATGTTCGCGCTTAATCGCCTCGTCGTGGTCACCATCTACTACCAACACGGGGGAGGTGATAGACTTCAGTTGTGCGTCGGTCCAGCTTGGCTCGGTTGCCCACATCTTGTCGATTCGGGCGACAAAGGCCTCGTATTCCTTTGGGGTTGCGGAATAAACCTCGTACTCACGGCGAGCGCGCTCAATAAAAGCAGCGACGATTGGATTTTTCTCGACGTCGTCCTTAACGCCCGAAGTCATGGTGTTGGCCCCAAAGGCGAAAATCCTGCCAACCCGGTCCTGATGGCGTATCGCCAAGTCGAGTCCCAGTATGCCGCCGTCGCTCCACCCAACAATGTCGGTTTTTGGCACCTTTAAGAAATCCATCAAGGCAACCACATCGTCCGCCATCAGATCGTAGCCGTAGGGTTGCGAATTCCGCGTGCTCCGG
>Ga0213876_10002107_pt1 | contig 11769 bp, 11 predicted proteins | sample BarmaccomBMRX_R9_FD_160113 | JGI IMG/M metagenome (GOLD analysis project Ga0213876, IMG submission 160113) | Root-associated microbial communities from Barbacenia macrantha in rupestrian grasslands, the National Park of Serra do Cipo, Brazil - RX_R9 | ecosystem: Host-associated > Plants > Roots...
GGCGCGATGTACGTCGACCGCTGGGGGCGACGCTGGCCCGTGGTCGCCGGCATCCCTTTCCTGCGCCGCGGCCGTGAGGCTCTCGCCGATCGCGCGCTCGCCCACCTCGAGGCCGGCGATGAGCGCGGCGCGCTGATCGAGCTGCTGGGCGATCAGGACGATTGGTGGCCGTTTGCCCTCCCTGACCAGCGCGGGCGGGCACGAGCCCTCGAGACCGCGAGCCTGCGTGCCGCCATGGACGCGCTCGGCTATGGCCCGGTCGGGGACTACTTCGCGTACCGCTGGTCGGATCCGACCTTCCTCAGCGGGCTGGCGCTGCTGGAGCGCCACGGCGAGGCGCACGGATCGCTGTTCGAGCTCGGTTGCGGCGTCGGCCACTTCCTCCGCGAGCTTCACCTGCGTGGGGTCGAGGTCGGCGGCGGCGACGTCGTGTTCTCGAAGCTGTGGCTGGCTCGTCGCTTCCTCGTCCCGGAAGCCCACCTCGTCTGCTTCGACGCCCGCTACCCGTTTCCGCTTCAGGCAGGCGGCTACGACGTCGCGTTCTGCCACGACGCGTTGCACTACCTGCCGGACAAGCTCCTCGCCGTGGCCGAGCTGCGGCGCATCGCGCGGTGCGTGCTGATTGGTCACGCGCACAACCGGCTGGTCGCGAACCTCTCGGCAGGCAGCCCGCTGGCGCCCGCCGCGTACGCCGAGCTGCTGCCTGGAGCTGTCATGTATGACGACGCCGAGCTCGCCGGCGCGGCGCGCGAAGCTCACGCTCCGCGTCCCGGCGAGAACCTCGATTGCGCCGCGGCGATCGCACTGGCGTGGCCGCCGGAGCAGCGACGCGGCCCTAGTCTGACGCGTGCGCGGCCGCGTGCCCGCTTGCGCCTCAACCCGCTGCTCGACCCGGATTCGCTCGAGCTCCGCTGGCCCTCGGAGCGCTATCGCGAGGAGTACGAAGCGCTCTCGAGCCACCTGCGCGGTGTCGACCGCTCAGCGGGCGAGGATGAGCTGTATCGCCGGCGCGTGCTGCTCGACCTGCCGGAGGCGTGGTGACGCGCTGGGGTGTGGTCGGCTGCGGCTGGGTGGCGCGTGAGTTCTTCGTGCCGGCGCTGCGCGCCGCCGGCCACGAGCTGAGCGCAGCCTGCGACCCCGACGCCGGACGTGCCCGCGCCCTAGGGCCGTCGGGCCCTGCCGGTCCTGACCTCGGCGAGCTGCTCCGCGCCTGCGAGGCGGTGTACGTGGCGACGCCAAATCACGCGCATCACGACACCGTCCTGGCATGCGCCGCCGCTTCGCGCGACGTTCTCTGCGAGAAGCCGATGGCGCTGAGCCTGGCCGCCGCCCGCGAGATGGTGGAGGCCTGCCGCATCGCTGGCGTGCGCTACGCGACCGCCCACAACCAGCGCCACCACCCGGCCCACCGCCGCCTGCGCAACCTCGTGCGCGCTGGAACGCTCGGCCAGGTCACGCAAGCTCGCGTTCTCTATGCCTGCACCGCCCCGGCCTGGTGGAACGACGCCGACTGGCACTTCGATCCCGAGCGCGCCGGCGGGGGCGCCGTGGCCGACCTGGCCCCCCACGGCATCGACCTGATCGGCTGGCTGTGCGACACGCTTCCCGAGCGGGCGGTCGCGCTTCCCCAGCGCGCCGTGCTGCACGAGCACCCGGTCGAGGACGGCGGCGTACTGGCGGTCGCGTACGACGGCGAGCTGATCGCCTCGGTTCAGGTCGCCTACCACCACGCCGAGACGCTCCCGCGACGCGTGCTCGAGCTGATCGGCACGGACGGGATGGCCCGAGCGACCGACACCATGGGCCAGGACGCCGGCGGCCGGCTCGAGCTGTTTCAGGCCCGCGACGGTCAGCGCCGGGCGGTGAGCTTCGATGAGACGCTCGACCCGTTCGCGGCGCAGATCGACGCGTTCCTCGCCGGGCAGGCGGCCGACGACGAGCGCGACCTTGCGGTGATCGCGGTGCTCGAGCCCGTGCTCGACGCTCTCCGTGACGCGGGAGCCCTGGTTTGAGCCCTGGACTCGATCCGTTCCTGCCGGCGCTCACGCTGCCCCCATGGCTGTGCCTGAATTGCGGCTTCTGGCAGCGTCGCTCCGCTCCGCCCCCGGATTGCCCGTTGTGCCTCGATGCCCGCCACGTCCCGCCCCCCACCGGGTTCGAACTGATCGGCGCCGAGCAGGCCGAGCAGCGCTTCCCGACCCGCTGGGCCGAGCTCGAGCCGGGGGTATGGCGATTCTGGAACCAGCCGGCGCCCGGGATCGGGCCGAGCGGATACGTGCTTCAGACGACTGCTGGCAACGTCGCTTTTGACGGCCCGGCAGTCTGGGATGCCCGCGCGCTGGACCAGTTGCGCTCGCTCGGCGGGCTGGCGGTCATCGCCGGATCCCATCCACACGCCTACGGCGCGATTCACGCGCTCCAGGACGCCTTTCCGAGCGCCGAATTAGCGCTTCACCCCGCGGATCTGCGTTGGAGTGCCGCCGTCCGGGTCACCTGGCCGTGGGACGAGGAGCTCGAAGTGCTGCCGGGCATCACGCTGTGGCTGACCGGCGGTCATTTCGCAGGCCATACCGTGCTGCACGACTCTGAGCGAGCGCTGCTCCTGTGCGGAGACGCTCTCAAGTTCGAGCTCGACTCGCACGATCCCCGCCGCGCCCTGGCCGTCTCCGCCCACAAGGCCTTCGTGCGCGGCATTCCCCTTACCCGCGGCGAACTACGGCGCTACCGCGCCGTCTTCGCCCAGCTCGACTTCTCCCGGACCTGGAGTCCGTTCGAGTATCCGAGCAACGTCGGACGCGACGAGGCGCTGGCGCTGATCGACCGGTTCCTCGCCGGCCGCCCCTCAGCCGATCCGGTGGATCTCGCCGACCTCGTGCCGGAGCTTCAGCGATGAAGGCGAGCCTCGGAAGCGTCGCGCGCGGGAGCCGGCGGTGAGTGCGGCCGAGGCGTACCTGGCCGCGCTCGGCGGCCGCACGAGCGAGTTTCGGATCGACGCCCTCGACCGCATCGGCGTGCCGGTCTGCGCGACCCTTGTGTACGACGCCTGCGGGCGGCAGGTCAGCAACGGCACCGGCTACGGAGCGACCGCTGAGGAGGCGCGGATCTCCGCTCTTGGCGAAGCGCTCGAGGGCTACGGCTGCCGGCTCGCGATCGAGCATCTGCCGAGCGTCCAGGGCAGCTACGAGGATCTTGGAGGCGACGCCGCGCTCGACCCCGTGGCTTTGATTCCCGACGCCGGAACGATCGATGCCCGCCGACGGCGACTCGCGTGGACGCCGGCGCGCCGCCTCCGCGACGGCGCTGAGCGACTGGTGCCGCTCGAGTGGGTGGCCCAGGAGCCGGCGGAGCTGCCATCCGGCTACCGGCCGCTGATCACGCCGATCACGAACGGCCTCGGCGCCGGAGACACCCGCGAGCGCGCGCTTCTGCACGCGCTGCTCGAGCTGCTTCAGCGCGATGGCAACTCGGTCGCTCACCGCGCGATGGACCGCGGCGTCGCCGTCGATGACCGGGGGGCGGCGGACTGGCTGCGCGCACGGGGCATCGAGGTGGTCGTCAAGGCGGCCGAGTGCGACCGCGGGATCGCTGTCGTGCACGCCGTGGGATGTGAACCCGACGGCGGCGCCCCGGAGCCCCTCGGAGTCACCGCGTGCGGCGAGGCCTGCGATCCCGACCCGGAACGCGCGATCCGCAAGGCCGTGCTCGAGTTCTGCTCCTCCCGCGTGCGCAAGCCGTTCTCGCACGCGCCGCTCGAGGCGCTCGACGGCGTTGTGCCGGAGTCTTACCTGAGCCAGGTTCGCACCTGGGCGCCGCCGCGTGAAGAGGAGCGCGCGCTCCAGGCCACGCTCGACTGGCTGGCGCTATCCGAGGCAGAGCTCCGCGAGCTCATCGCGGACCCTGTCCTGGCGGTGCGTACGCGCATCGGGTTCGACGAGCTGCCGGTGCTCGAGTCCTCGGGCGACGTGGCCGAGCGGCTGCGCGCAGTAGTGCATCTGCTGAGCGCGCAGGATCTCGACGCCTTCTGGATCGATCTCTCACCTCCTGGCGCTGACGCCTACGTCGCGCGCGTGATCGTCCCTGGCCTCGAGGTCGAGACGATGAGCTATCGCCGCATCGGCCGGCGCAACCTGGAGCGCCTGCAGCGACGAGGCGTCGAGTGGGTCGGCTTCGGCGACGCGCCGCGCGGCGCGCTCGCCGTGCCGCTGCCGGATGAGCAATCCGCGTGGCTCGATCCGGACGGCTTGGACGACGCGTTGAGCGGGCTCTACGCCCTCTACCGCGAGCCGGCGCGCCACGCCGTCGCGCTGCTCGGGACGCCGGCATGACGCTGCGCTACGCCTATAACACCAACGGCCTGCAGAACCATCGCCTCGAGCACGCGCTGGAGCTGGTGGCGCGCGCGGGCTACGACGGCGTCGCGCTCACGCTCGACATCCACCATCTCGATCCGCTCGCGCCGGACTTGGAGGGGCGGGCTCGTTGCGTGCGCGATCGCCTCCGCCGGCTGGGGCTCGCGTCGGTGATCGAGACGGGCGCGCGCTTCCTGCTCGACCCTTGGGTCAAGCACGAGCCCACCTTGATCAGTGCATCCGGTCGCGGACGCCGAGGCGAGTTCCTGCGCCGCGCCGTCGACGCCGCCGCCGTGCTCGAGTCAGAGGCGGTGTCGTTCTGGGCCGGCGTGCCGCGCGGGGTGCAACCGGACTGGGCCTGGGCGCGCCTCGCCGAGGGCGCAGCCGAGGTGGCGGCTTACGCCCGGCAATGCGGCGTGCGCGCCGCACTCGAGCCCGAGCCGGGGATGCTCGTGCAGACGTTGACCGACTGGTGGCGAGCACGTGCCTTGGTCGGCGAGACGCTCGGGCTCGCGCTCGACGTCGGCCACCTGCTGGTCACGGGCGAGGGCGAACCCGCCGAAGTCATCGCTGCCCACGCGCACGAGCTGACCACGGTCACGGTCGAGGACATGCGCCGCGGCGAGCACGTCCACCTCCCCTTCGGCGACGGCGACCTCGATCTGCCCGCGACGCTGGGTGCACTCGAAGCGATCAGTTGGCGCGGGCTCGTGTGCGTCGAGCTCTCGCGCGATTCTCATCGCGCCCCGGAGATGGTGCCCACGGCGCTGGCCGCGCTGCGGGAGGCCGGGCGCAACACGGCGCTCCTCGATCGCGATCGTTCTCCCACCGCCGCCACCCTCCGATGAGGGTGCTGTTCATCTCGCGGCGGTTCTTTCCCGCCATCTCCGGCATGAGCGTGTACGCGGCCAACCTGTTGCGCGAGCTCAGCCGAGCTGGTCACGACGTGACGATGATTTCTCAATTCCGCGGCGACCCTGCCGGCCGAGCCGTGTATGGAGGCGGCCCGCCGCCGCCGGTTCCCGGCGTGCGCGTGATCGGCCTCGAGGCGCGAGGCGAGCAGGCCGGCGGTGACTTCGAACGCGACATCGACGAGATCGTCAGCGTGGCCTGCGACGAGCATCAGACCCACGGCAGCTTCGACGTCGTGCACGCCCAGTACGGCTATCCCACGGGTCTCGCGGGGCTCGAGGCCGCCCGCCGGTTCGGCGCCCCGAGCGTGGTCTCGATTCAGGGCGGAGATGGGCATTGGGTGGGCTCGTGTTGCGAGCTGCACTTTGCGGCGATGCGCGTCGTCTGCGAGCACGCGGGCGAGCTCCTGATTGGCTCGAGCTCTTTCCGCGACGAGGTCGTACAACGGCTGGGTGTTCCGCCTGAGCGCTTTACGCTCGTCCCGGGGGCCGTCGATCCCGTCCGCTTCGCCCCGCCAGCCGAGGGACGCGATGACGGACTGCTCGTCTACCACGGCCGCGTCGATCGTCGCAAGGGTGTGCTCGACCTGCTCGCCGCGGTCGAGCGCGTACCCGGCGCGCGGCTGGTTGTCTCGGGTGTCGGGCCGGACCTCGAGGCGGTCCGCGCCCACGCCTCCGAGCGCATCCACGTACTCGGCTACGTCGGCTATGACGACGCGCCGTCCGTGCTCGCCCGCGGCGGCATCTTCGTCTCCCCCACCTACGCCGAGGGTTTCTCGAACACGATCCTCGAGGCCATGGCCGCTGGCATGGCGATCATCTCCTGCCGCTCGGTCGGGGTGGTCGACTGCCTCCGCCACGAGGAGAACGCACTGCTGATCGACCCGGGGGACGTCGATGCGCTCGCCGCCGCCATCGCCCGCCTGCTGCATGAGCCCGAGCTTCGCCGGCGGCTCGCGGCAGCGGCGCTGGCCGAGGTGCGCCGCACGTACAGCTGGTCGCGCGTCGCCGGTCTGATCGAAGACGCCTACCGCCGGGCGCTCGAAACCCCGGCCGACGGCAGCTGGAGCTTGCCTGCCGCGCGTCCACCCTGCCGCTTCCGCGCCGAGCCGCACCTGCTCTGAGCCTCGCGCGGTTCGCCATGATCCTCGCCATTTCACCCCACCTCGACGACGCCGTGTTCTCGATCGGCGGCACGCTTGCCCAGGCTGCGGCAGGCGGAGAGCAAGTCCTCCTCGCCACCGTGTTCACACGTTCGGTGCTGTCGCCGACAGGCTTCGCGCTCGCCTGCCAGCTCGATAAGGACCTCGGATCGGAGGTGGACTACATGGCCGTGCGCCGCCGCGAGGACCAGCTCGCCGCCGAGCGCCTCAGCTTCGAGTCGCCCCTGCACCTCGGCCTCCCCGAGGCGCCGCACCGCGGCTACGACTCCGCCAGAGAGCTGTTCGCTGGACCCCGGTCGGACGACTCGGCGTCCACAGCCGTCGCTGAGGCGCTCGGCCGATTGCTCGAGCAGATGACGCCCGATCGTGTCCTCTGCCCGCTCGGCGTCGGCGCTCATGTAGATCACCTGGTCGTCATCGAAGCGCTCGATCGCCTCGGCGTCACCACCGAACGATGGCGTGACGTGCCCTATGTGCTACGCGACGCGGACCCTGCGCACGTAGCCAACGAGCTGCGCGTCAGCCTGAGCGAGCGGCCCGTCGGCCTGAGCGAGGCCGAGCTCGAGCGCAAACTCGACGCCTGCGCCGCCTACGCGACTCAACTCGGCTTTCAGTTCGGCGGAGAGCAGCCCATGCGCCGCGCGATCCGTGCGTTTGCGGACACCGAAGGCGCCCGCCTCGGCTGCGACGGCCCAGCCGAGGCACTTTCCCTTGTCTCCGCCAGCGGCGGCGCACAGCGCCTCCGTACGCTTGACCTCCGGGCGCCCTGACGGATCGACTACGTCCGTCGTGGTGGACGCAGACGATCGCCTTCACCGTGGTTCAGGCGCGCCTGGCGTCATAGGCGCTTGCGCGCTCGACGGGCGCGTACGCTGGCGACCGCCGAGCGACAGGGAGGAGATCGCGATGGCGAGCACGACCACGATCCCCAGCACGGCGAATGCCGCCGGGAGCCGCGAAGCGATCGAATCTGCATTGAGCACAGCGCCTAGGATCGAAACCGACATCAGCGCGCCGGCCTGGCGCGTCGTGTTCTGAACGCCGGAGCCAAGCCCTGACTGCTCCGCCGAGACGCTGCCGAGCAGCAGCGACGTGAGCGCGGAGAACGACACGGTGCTTGCTAGCCCGACCAGGAGCAGCCCAAGGGCGATGAACACGTACGCGGTACGGGCATCGGTAGGAGCGAGCACCGCCACGCCGAGCGCGCAACAGGCGAATCCGGCTACCAGCAGCACGGGATGGCCAAACCGGCGCGACAGCCGCCGGTAAAGCAGAAACGGGCCGGCCAACGTTCCCACCGTCAGCGGGAGCAGGGCGACACCCGTCGACCCCGGGCTCCAGTCGCGCACCTCCTGGAAGTAGAGCGACATCATGAACAGCGTTCCGTAGAACAGAAAGCCCATCAGCGCCGCGGAGGTCACGGCAACCGTGCGCGCGCGATTGGCGAAGAACGTAGGTGGCAGCATCGGTTCGCGTATCCGTTGCTCGCCCTGCCAGAACGCGATCCCGACGAGTAGGCCCGCGAGGAACATGCCGATCGTGAGTGCCGATCCCCACCCCGACTCCCCGCCGTGGATGACCGCTGCCGTGACGAGGGCCATCGACACGATGGCCGTGGCTTGGCCAAACCGATCGACGCCTCGCGGGTGGCGCGGCGTCTCGGCGATGCTCATCCGCGCCAGGAGCGCGCTCACGACCCCGATCGGCAGGTTGATTAGGAACACGCTGCGCCATCCGAAGGCGTCGATCAGCAGACCACCCACCAACGGGCCGACGGCCACCGCGCCCGCGCCGATCCCGACCCACACCACCGCCGCGCGAGCTCGGCCGTCAGGATCTCGGAACAGGTACGGGATCAGCGCGAGCGTCGCCGGCAACAGCGCCGCCGCACCCAGGCCCTGCACGATGCGCGCCACGACCAACACGAGGATCGTCGGCGCCGCGGCGCACGCCGCCGACGCCGCGGTGAAGACGATCACGCCGAACAGAAACATCCGTCGCAAGCCGATGCGATCGCCCAGCGCGCCCGCGGTCAGCAACAGGCCGGCAAGCGTCAGCGTGTAAGCATTCAGCACCCACTGAGCGCTGGCGAGAGAGCTGTGGAGGTCTGCGCGAATCGCCGGCACGGCCACGTTCAGCACGCTGCCGTCCAAGATGATCGCGAAGTAGCCGAGGCAGATGGCTGCGAAGCCGATTGCCGGCCGGCGCAGATCCACGGTTGCGCTCCTCACAAGCACTGGTGCTGGCGCCGACCCCGCACGCCGACTAAGTCTGCCACGCCACGGCGCGGGACATTGAGCGCCACGCTCGTCCGGCCTGAGATCCTTTGCTGCGATGGAGGCCGAGGCGATCCTTCGCGATGCGGTGTCCGCGTATCGCGCCACGTTGGGCGAGCGCTTCCTCGCAGCCTATGCGCTCGGCAGTCTGGCCCATGGTGGGTTCGCTCCGCTGGTGAGCGACATCGACCTGGGACTGGTCATCGCGGATCCTCTTCAGCTCGGTGACGCAGAGATGGTTCGCAGCGTTGCCGACGCGGTTAAGACGAGCGATGCGATGCTCGCTGAGCGCCTGTCGGTGTTCTGGGGCACGCCGGCGTCATTGCGCGGCCAGCGAGACGGTGGCCGCTTCCCGCCGCTGGATCGGCTCGATCTGATTGACCACGGCCGGCTGCTGGAAGGCGTCGATGATCGCCGCGAGCTGCCTCGCCCGGACGCCGACGAGCTGCTGATCAGCGGCGCACGGTTCGCGCTCGAGTTCCTCGCGGGTCAACGCACCGCGCGGCGGCCCGCGGATGCCGGGCTCGGGTCGCTCCAGCCGGCACGCGAGGATGCAGCCGAAGCGCTCAGTAACCCGGAGCTGCTGCTGGCACGCGGTGTCCGCGCGGTCACGAAGCTCGTGCTGTTTCCGGTTCGCTTCATGTTCACCGCCGCCACCGGTCTCGTTGCCACCAACCACGAAGCCAGCGCCTGGTACATCGCCTTCGAGGACGCGCCCGGCGGCGAACTGGTGGCTGCGGCGCTGCGGTGGCGGAACGCTCCCCCCACTGATAACGCGGCCGCTGCATCGCTGCTGCGCGATCACCTCCCGCCCCTCTACGAGCGCTACATCGACGACCACATCGACCGCCTCATGGCGGCGGACTGCCCGGAGCTCGCACGAGGCTTCGAGCGCTGGCGGCAGCGCTTGACCCGCGCAAGCGCGACCTCTCCCGAGCCGCCGAGATCAGCTCGCGCCGAATCCGGCGCGGCTGAACGCCCGCGGGATAGAGTCGCTCGACCGAATCTCAGGTGAGGAGGGATAGAAGTGCATGCCGTCGTAGTCAACCTCGTGATCAACGAGCCGCAGGCGGACCTGGCCGCGCTGCGCGATGAGGTCGTGCCGCAGATGTCCGGGGCCTCCGGGTTCGTGACCGGAATCTGGACACGAAAGGGTGACGCCGGGCTGTCAGTCGTCGTGTTCGACTCCGAAGACACCGCCAGCGCCGCGGCTGAGCAGCTCAGATCTGCAGTCTCAGAGCCAACAGCGACGCTTCAAAGCGTCGAGGTACGGGAAGTGGTGGCGCACGCATAACGCTGCGTCCGGCATGAGGGTTTGGGCCCACGATCGCTGGCCGTTCCCGCTACCACCGCGACACACGTATCCCCAGTCCAAGTACGGGCTGCTGCGTGAACGGCTGATCGCGGAGGGTGTGTGCGGTCCAGGCGACTTCATCGAGGCCGAGCCAGTGCGTTGGTCGGAGCTCATCAAGGTGCATGACGTTGCGCTGATGGGCCGCATTCGTCGCGGGCAGCTCAGCGTACGCGAGCAACGAGGACTTGGCCTGCCGTGGTCACCGCAGCTTGTCGAGCGCGCTCGACGTAGCGCGAGCGGCACCGTCCAGGCCGCCTACGCGGCCTTCCAAGTAGGCGTGGCGATGAACCTCGGCGGAGGAACCCATCACGCCGGGCGCGACTTCGCTCGCGGCTACTGTCTCTTCAACGATGTCGCGCTGGCGACGAGTCGCCTGAGAGAAGCGCGCCTAGCTCAACGCGTGCTGGTCGTCGACTGCGACGTGCATCAGGGCGACGGCACGGCGCAGCTCCTCCGCCCCGACCCGCACGCGTTCACTCTCTCGGTGCACGGCGCCCGCAACTACCCGTTCAAGCGCATCCCGTCTGACCTTGACGTGGACCTGCCGCGCGCGACCAGCGATACGGAATACTGCGCCGCGCTCGAATCCGCATTGGCCACGGCCCTTACACGCGACGGTTACGACATCGCCTTCTACCTGGCCGGCGCCGACCCGTGGGAAGGCGATCGCCTCGGCACGCTCGGGCTCACGAAAGCAGGTTTACGCCGCCGCGACGCGCTCGTTCTCGACGCTCTTCGAGGCGCTGGGCTGCCGGTCTGCGTCGTTCTCGCCGGCGGCTATGCCCCCAACATCGCGGACACCGTGGATATCAACGCCGCCACGGCGATTGAGGTCGCGGTTCGCAGGACATCGATCGACCGCGGCGGACCAGACGCGAAGCTCGCCCTCGAGCCGCGCGACGCGGCTTAGGGCCAAAGTCACCTCCAGGGAGTCACTCGCTTGACGGCTCGGACTGGGCCTGCGCGCGCCGCCGGCGCCGGTAGGCCCGGCGGCTGCGCTCCCGCGTGCCGCAGACTGAGCTCTGGCACCAACGCCCGGACTGGTTCTTGGAGTGGTCATAGAACGCCCAGCGGCACGAGTCGCGCTCGCATGCCTTCAGTCGCGGCCAGGTCCCGTCGGCGATAGCGGCGTGAACACCGACCATGATGCGCCCGAGCGCGCCGTCAACTCCGCTCTGTTGCGGCTCGAGTAGCGAGGCGCCGGTGGCTGTGAGGCGCGGGACGAGCTGAGCGCGAGCCGACCACCGGTTTGCCGTCTCCGTCGCGCTTTCGACGTCGGCGCTGAGATGGTTGTGGGCTGCAGTCAGCGCCCGAAGTGCTTCGCGCAGTTCGATCGTGCGCGCCAAGTCCTGTGCCGTAACCGGCGTGCCCGGATCCACTAGCTCGCGCTCTGCCAGCCAGTCGTGGAGTGCGCCGGGCGAGGCAAAGCGCTCGTGGTCGTCCTCGATGTCGTTGGTGTTCAGGAATTCCTGCACCAGCCTTAGCGCGCCAGGAGCCGGCTCACGAAACGGGGGGTCGGTCATACGAGGATTCTAGTTGCCAAAACGCGTTTGATCGTGTAGTCTCACGGGCATAATAGCTTTGAGTATGAGAAACACCGAGAAAGGAGTTCCCCATGTACATCCATCCAGATCTCGACTCCCAGCTGATTCGTCAAGGCCCGGAGGATGTCCTACGCGATAACGCTCGCTCGTGGAGCCAGGTCATCGCGACCGC
>Ga0213876_10002108_pt1 | contig 11767 bp, 10 predicted proteins | sample BarmaccomBMRX_R9_FD_160113 | JGI IMG/M metagenome (GOLD analysis project Ga0213876, IMG submission 160113) | Root-associated microbial communities from Barbacenia macrantha in rupestrian grasslands, the National Park of Serra do Cipo, Brazil - RX_R9 | ecosystem: Host-associated > Plants > Roots...
TTCCACCCACCAGTTGACCATCGACTTTGATCGGCAGTCCGCCTTGATTGGGAAAATAATCCGGCAACGCGAGCACGTCCAGCTTGCCGGCTTTCACCGCGTCTAAACCGTTCTTGGAAGGGCTGCCATAGAATGCCGCGTGGCGAGCCTTCTTCTGCGCGAATTGAATCGTATTGATCGGCGCGCCGTCCGCTTTTTCGAAAAACAGCAGGTTTCCGCCCTCATCGACAATGCACAAGCTGACATGGACATTCCGTTTGGCCGCTTCGGCTTCAGAGGCCGTCACCATCGTCTTTATTGCATTTAGATCGAGATAGTGCTTCTCCGGGAGTTCAGCAGCGCGCACAGCCATAGCGCCCGCCAGGAGCATGTAAAGCCATTTGGACATGCGGACGATGCTATCAGAGCTTACTCCACCACGCGGATCTCGGGGTAAGCGGGTGATGTGATCTTCAGCGGCGGACCGCCGGTACCCTTCAGATACCTGTCGAAAAAGGCATGCACGCAGTACGACGTGACGGCAAGCTGCCGCCGTCCATCGATGCCGAGAATCCCCAACGTACGCAGCGCCCCCATGATGACGTGGCTTTTCAATAGCGCGCTGTCATCGCTGAACAGAAAATGATTGGCGCCGCGGATCTCGATCTCGAATCGTCCATCCGATGGCAGCCGATCGTAAATCGATTTGATATCCGCCTTGACTTTCCTGCTCTCAACATCGCTCAATTCGATTTGGGCGCTGACGATGAACATAAACGGCTGGGTAACTCCCTCCGCGACGACACCGCCCAAAGGAGCCCCGTCGATGTCGATGCCGGCCTTGCAGCGAGAATCGTCGTGGCAAAATTGCAGGCTCGTGGCGCCCCCGAGCGAGTGGCCGAATGCGCCAACCTGCTGCAGATCGAGCCGCCCCAAAAACTTGCCCGAAGGGTCAGAGGCGTTCAGGTGTGCAAGTTGATCGAGCGCGAAGCGCGTGTCGGCGGTCCAAGTCTGCATCAGCCTGATCGCGAGTTGCTCCTGTTGAACGCCCGCAAGAACGTCGGCGTCATTTTGAGGTGCTCGAGGGATCATTTTTCCGTCAGGTAACACGACCGTCCAGGTTCGATAAGGCGCATCGAAGCCGACTACGATATACCCGTGACTCGCGAGATCCTCAGCCAGGCTCGTGTAATCGGTGGTCAGTGCCGCAAGGCCTGCCCTGATAAAGACCACCGGATAGGTACGCTGCTGGCTGGCGATCGGCGCGTCCTCAATGCTGTGCGTGTGCACGCGAGACAAATCGCGCGTGAAAAGATGGGAGAGCACCGGTCCGCGCCTGCTTTCAAGAGCCGTACGCCAGGCCGCCGGTAAATACTCATCCGGCTTCGCTGACCTAGATTCAGGCGTCGCCGGGTACCAGATCCACGTGAGGATCTTACGATTACCGCCATTCGGCGCCATAGGATCCCGATGCGCGTCGTCCGCCCAGACGTACATCGTACGGCCCACAGCGAAGGCGCCCGTCGGTGCCGGCAGTATTGTCGCCCTGTTGTGGTCCAGCAACATCGCCCCGATCAGCAGCGCAATACCAACCACAAAAAAGAGCGCCAAGCCAAGCACGATCCTGAAGGCCCTCCGGATGTATGGATGTGTTGCCATCTCAACGCCGTTAACGGGACGCCAGATCTTTTTGAAATCGCCACACAACAAATGGCAGCATCGTAAGCGAAAGAATCATCAGGGCATGAGACGCGCCACCGGGAATGCCGTGAAGAAAAGATCCGAGAGCGAACCCGAGGCTCACATGTTCAGGTCCTCCGGCCGCTCGGTACGCGTGCACTTGGGTAGTACCTCCCACCAACGCGATGAGCACGAGGCCCACACCTGGCCAGACGGCCTTGGGATTCTGACGGGCGCACACGAGCACAACTGCCCAGCCAACTAAAATGGGTGCGGCGTAATAGAGCAACTTGCCGGCTTCAAAATAGAAAACTGCATAGCCGCCGACTGGGATGAAAGGCGTATTTGACTGCGGCAGAAACATTCGCCATCCTGACCAGAGAATGAAGCAAGCGACGAAGTAGGCCACCGCGAGAAATAACAGCGGACCGAGCCCGAAGACTGCCCACGGTGCTCGCATGCACCAACTGTGGAGTTGAACAGAGCGCCGACCTTGATTCAGTCCAGGAGTTGGCGAAACCCGCTCACGGAGCGCCGACCAAATGACGTTGGCTGATGTGCGAAGATTGCCTGCGCGGGTCTGGAGAAGCGCCTCGAACTCTTCGCCGTAACGATCTCTCCAGTACCGCGGATACAAACGAACCAGCAGCTTAGCGACTCCCGCCCTCATAGTGCCTCCAGCCTTTTTAGTCCAGCCTTGCTAAATTTGTGCAGCGTAGTCAGCCTCGCTCTCAGAACGCGCGAACCCTCAGCGGTGATGCGATACGGCCGTCGCCGATCCTCGGCTGCGAGTGGCTCGATTAAGCCCTGCTGCTCAAGACGGGCGATCGCTCCATAGAGGGTTCCCGGGCCCAGATGCGTTCCGCAAAGCCCCGCAATGTCGTCAATCATTGCGTGTCCGTGCTTCGGCCCCTCGGCCAGACTCGCCAGCACAAGCATCGGGGGGTCGGAAAAGTTCTCAAGCGCGGAGTCGCGCTGCCTGACTACTACGTTTGGCGATGTACTACGCATAACGTAGTTATCGCATACCGGTGGCCTTTATGCAAGTCGACCAGGATCGTGGTCGGCAGATCTAATCAAGACGCAAAGCCGTGGCCGGATCGATAGCGGCGGCGCGGCGCGAAGGCAAATAGCTGGCGATGAATGCGATAAACAGCAGAAGCAACGACATTGCAATATAAGTCAGCGGATCGGCCGGTTTGACACCGTAGAGAAGTGTCGAGAGCAATCGCATGAGTCCCAACGCGGATAACACCCCACAAGCCGCGCCGATGCCCACGAGCAGCATGCCGTAGCGGACAAACATCACGGCTACTTGAGTGTTTCGCGCGCCAAGTGCCATTCGAATACCAATCTCGCGTGTGCGTTGCGAGACGGTGTACGCGATGACGCCATAAATTCCCACGGAGCCGAGTATCACAGCCATGACTGCCGCAATCATAAGCAGTACTGATGTGAACGAACTTCGCGCCAGTGATTTACGGTAGAGATCACCTACCGTGCGAACCTCCGCCAGCGGAAGGTTGGCGTTGATCGCCCATATCCGGCGGCGAATTTCTTTTAGGAAGCTTTCCGAACCCGCGCGCTGGCTGCGAATGATAAAACTCACGCCACGCCGAATAGAGTCTTTATCGCCCTCGAAATTGCTGAGACGCAGCGGAAAATAGATAGCGGATGGCGACGGTTTGTCGACGCCGTCGTAGTGAACATCGCCGACAACGCCGACGATCTCGCGCCATTGATCGTTCATCCCCTCGCGAACCTGTTTGTGCAATGCTGCTTCAGCGCTGCCCCAATAATCGCGAGCGAGGCTCTCCGACACCATCGTGACAAGTGCTTCTTTGTCGTTATCTCTCCAGGTAAAGTCGCGGCCGGCAAGCAGCGGTGTCCCCATCGTTTGATGAACGCCCGGAGAAGCATAAATAAAGCGTCGGATCGGCGGGATCTGTCCCTCGCGATAGGTGCGATCGCGGGCAAACAGCACATCCGAGCTGTCGTTCCCACCCATCGGCAAAGCCGTCGTAATTGCCACGCTGCGCACGCCCGGAATGGCTTGTAACGCTTCTGTGATGTCTTGCTCCATCCGTAGAACTTTGGCCGGTTCCGGCACTTGGGCTTCGGTAATGTAAAGCGAAAGCGTCTGGACCTGCTCCGGGGCGAAGAAACCCGGCTGCACCTGACTGAGCGCCCGGAATGTGCGAATCATCAAACCGGAACTGATCAATAGGATCAGGGCGAGCGCCACTTGTACGACCACCAAAGTATTGCGTGCACGGTGCCGTTCCCGGCTGACACTGATGGAACGTCCGCCGTCGCGCAAGCTTCCGGCGATACGCGAACTGGCATATCTCACGACCGGCGCTAGTCCGAACAGAAAGCCGGTGAAGAGCGAAAGCGCGAGGGCAAACAGGAGAACGGGGGCATCGATGCCAACCTGCGAGATCCGGGGAAGCCTCGACCAGTCGCCTGCTACCAGCAGACGCAAGGCGCCGAATGCGAGCGCCGTGCCGGCCGCACCGCCCAGAACCGCAACCGTCAGACTCTCGAACAGCAGTTCGTAAGCGATGCGGCCGGTGGAAGCACCTAACGCCGCGCGAATTGTGAGTTCCAGATGCCGTGACTCCACGCGCACCAAAAGTAAATTCGCCACGTTTGCACAGGCGATCAGCAGTACCATCCCGATAGTTCCCATCAATATCCAGAGAGTGGGACCGCTATCGCCCGTCAGATCCTGTTTGAAGGGCCGAAGCGCAGGCGCAATATGGGCATCCTCGAACAACTTGGCGCTGAAGCCGGGAGGTGGCGGAAAACTTCTATTCACGATGGGCAACATGCGCGCCACATCGGCATTGGCTTGCGCCAGCGTCACGCCAGGTCTGAGACGCGCGACGCCCTGCCAACTGAAATTTCCGAGCGTCGTCTTGCCACGGTCGAACTGAATGGGAAGGAACAGCTCGGCATTCATATCTAAGAACCGGAAGTCGCGAGGCATAACGCCGATCACCTCGCGCGATCGGCCATCGACATTCATATGCCTGCCGATGATGGAGCGATCCCCGCCGAAGCGCCGCTGCCAATAGCCGTAGGAAAGAAGGATCGTTTGAGGTGCGCCGGCCGAATCGTCCTTCGCCGAGAAGAAACGCCCCACAAAAGGCCGCGCGCCAAGCGTGGGAAAAACACCGTAAGTGACGTCCAAACCCTGGACCTGTTCGGGTTCGCCCGTCCCCGTGACGCTGACCCGGTCACCCGTATAGACCCCTAAGCTCTCAAAACTGCGGTTCTGATCAAGGTAAGTGTAATAAACAGAAGGGGCCATGTTCAGGTCCTTGATTTTGACCCCCGGAGCCGTCAGCCAGAGGCCAACCAGCCGGTCTGGATTGGGATAGGGCAAAGGTTTGAGCAACACGCCTTCGAGAACACTGAAAATAGCCGTGTTAGCTCCAATGCCGAGAGCGAGCGTCAGAACCGCAACGAAGGTGAATGTCCGCGCGCGCCTCAGCCTCCGGAACACCTGCTTCAACTGGCCAGATAACGAATTCACATCATTCGTCTACGAACCTGGCGCGGTAAAAGGTTCAAATTAATTCTTGGCCGCCATTACCCGCATCGAGCAACTTTCCCACGACACATCACGTCCCGACTAATACCCAGCGGCGTAACGTCCGCGGCAACCGTGGGGCGTTTTTGTGTTCGACTAAACTCTTTTGAGGTGAAAGTGCATTACGGGTGCTTGCTAAAAGTGATGCTGCTGGCACTGGCGTCTCTCGTTTCGAGGACGGCGCTGGCCGCTCAAACGGCCGCTGCGTCGGGCGCGATCCTCCATTCCACAGGTCAGGAAGTTATTCTTGACGCGATTGTTCGCGACAAGCATAGTGGCTTGATGCGCAATTTAAAGCCCGACGAAGTCCAGATATTCGAAGACGGGAAGCTGCAGCCGCTCAAGTTTTTTCGACTTGTAGACGGGCGGCAACAGATTCCAAACCGGCGGCAGGAACTACCGAAAGAAGCGGCAGCTCAGGAGGGGTTCGTCAAAGCGGGACCTGTAGATTTACATTCCAGCCGGCCGCCCGAGATCAACGTTGTATCGCTGGTATTCGGGCCGACAGCAGTCTTAAACCGGCACTTTGCTCGTCAGGCTGCCTTGGATTTCATCAATTCAGATCTCTTGCCGAACACCTACATTGCGGTTTATAGCCTGAGTTATCGCTTGAACGCCCTGCAGGCCTATAGCAATGACAAAAAGGAACTGATCCAATCGATCGATTACGCTTGCAAAGGCCTGTATGCCGAATATCCAGAACGAAGCCAATTGTTGTGGAATCAGATCGGTGGCACCATAATGCAACTTGGCGGAAACCAGGAATTGTCGACGGGAGATGCGTCGATTGAATTGAAAGTGACCCTTGCAACCGAATACGCACTGATTCTGAAGAACCGCTTTTCAGATGCGTACGGGGCAGGAATGAATCAAATCCAGGGTTTGGAAAGCCTCGTCCGGAGTCAGGCGAAGCTGCCGGGTCGCAAAGTCGTGATTCTGTTTTCAGATGGCCTTCAACTACCGGTCGACCACCGCGAAATGGTGGAGCAACTCCTTAGCGACGCAAACCGAGCAAACGTGACGTTCTACACCATCGATGTGAGCGGTCTGGAGCCTGCAAGTCCTACCAATGCTGCACGACAGGCGCTTAACAGAGCGGCAGCAGCTAGCGCCACACAGGCCCAGGTGGGATTCGGACTCTCCGGCGATCCTTTGCTGGCCGCCGCGCAAGAGATGGATGACGTACAACTCATGTCGGTCTCCAATCAGAAGCAGGCAATGTGGGAACTGGCGGAACGGACGGGAGGCTTTGCCATCGCAGACACGAACGATGTCCGGAAGCCTATGCGGCGGATTATCGAAGACATTTCTACACACTACGAACTTACATATAGCCCTTCCGCAATGGTTTACGACGGTCGATTTCGGAAGATCGAACTCAAGATCCGCAGGCCCGGAGTCAAGGTTCAGACGCGCAGCGGCTACTACGCTCTGCCCACGCTAAACGGCGAACCCCTGGAGCCCTACGAGACAAAAGCGATGGACGCCCTCGGCATTCGCCCGCTGCGGCGGGATTTCGATTACGGCGCGGAGGTGCTTCAGTTCCGGCCAGGTGCCGCTTCTGTGCAGTGCGAGTTGGCGTTTGATGTTCCGGTGGCAAATCTCACAATGGTGACGGACAGCACTCAGCCGAAACTCAGGGTCCACGCCTCCTTATTGGCCCTCATCCGCGATGGACAAGGACTAGTAGTCGACAAAATGAGCAGGGATTTTAATCGGCAGTTTGCTGCAGCGCAGGAAGCAGCCTTAAAGCTCGGCCATATTATCGTAACGGAACCCGTGATGCTCAAAGCGGGCAGATACACTCTTGAAACTGTAGTTCTGGATCAAGCGAACGACCGCACCGCGGTAAGGCGATCTGCATTCTACGTTGAGGGCAGCTCCGGGCTCGGGCTTAGTAGCCTAACGCTCGTGCGCCGGATTGATGCTTTAGATAAGAAGGAACGAGATCCTCTCAATCCGCTCGAGACGGATTCCGGGAGAGTGAGACCGGCATTATTGGACCCGCTCTCGCCGGATGAGCCGATCGAGCTTTATTTAGTAGTCTATGGTGGCGAGCATCAATTGGAGCAGCCAAAGCTGGCCTTGGAATTCTTCTCAGATGGTAAAGTAATCGGGCGCTCAGAACCGGAGCTTACTCCGGGCGACATCTCAGGCACTATTCCTGTGCTAACCAAGGTACGGCTAAGCCGAGGGCGATACGAAATTCGCGCGACTGTTCGGCAACGCGAGTCCGTCGTAAGAAGCCGTATTTTGATAGTGAAGTAGAGACGGCAGCATAGCAGGCAGCAACGTCGTCAGGAGCCTCGGGGCTACTATTTCTTAGGGTATCGGCGTTCAGCGGCGTTCATCGGCGGCCCACGGCCATGTTATACTTTCGAAAGTAGTTCCGCCGGAGTAGACGCCTGTCAGCCTGCGCGGTTCTTATTGGCAACTCCGCCAATCATTTCCAGGACAGAACCAATTTATGCCCAAGATGAAGACACATAAGGGTGCGTCCAAACGCTTCAAGAAAACGGGTACCGGCAAGGTGGCTCGGCGCCACGCCTTCGCCCGCCACATCTTGACGTCTAAACCGCGTTCCCGCAAACGCAAACTCGGTCACGGCGTCATCGCCGACGAAACTGATCAGCACAAGCTCAAGACCATGCTTCCTTACTAAAGGAACACGGATCGCATTCGGAGTAGGAGCTGGCTCACTGCACGTGCCTGCCTCCTCTCCATAGGACCCACCGGTCCAAACCTATAACGAAGGAGAAAACGTGCCCAGAGTAAAAAGAGGTACCAACCGGCGAGATTATCGCCACAAAACCCTCCGCCGCGCGAAAGGGTTCTTCCTCACTAAATCCAAGCTGAACCGCGCCGCCCAGGAAGCGGTCGAAAAGGCGCTGCGCTATGGCTACGTCGGCCGCCGGTTGAAGAAGCGCAATTTCCGCTCTCTTTGGATCGTCCGCATCAACGCCGCTTGCCGCGGAGCCGAGATTTCTTACAGCAAGTTCATAAACGGTCTCAAGCGCGCCGGCATCGATCTGAATAGAAAGGTTCTCGCCGACATCGCGGTGAATGACTCCGCCGGTTTTCTTTCGCTGGTCGAAAAAGCCAAGGCCGCTCACCAGTCGAACGTGCAGTAGCAGATAATTTTATCTTCGAGCTATGCAAGCCGTACAAGAAGGCATCGACACTCTCGCCAGTTTGGAAGAGCGCATCAATCGCGCCGTTCAGGTCATCAACAATCTGCGTTCCGACAATGAGCAGTTGCAACGCAAGCTGCAGACCGCGGAAGCGGATCTGAATGCCGCCCGGCTCGCCCGCGATGAAGCACAGTCCATGTCGGCCAACTTCGAAAAGGAAAACGGCGACCTCGAACAGAAGGTCAACGACCTCTTGGAAGAATTGAACACATTGCGCGGAGAGCGCAAGCAGGTGAAGTCCCGGATCGAGAAACTGCTCAGTCAACTCGATCTGATCAGCGCTAGCTGATCAACACCGAAATGGACACCGCGGACACGAACAAACGAACTGTCCGGGTAACCATCTTCAACCAGACGTATACGGTCTCCGCCGCAGGCGATCCACGGGAGACCGAAGACCTCGCAGCCCGCGTCGACGAGCTGATGTCGTCCATCGCTCGCCAGGCCGGCAATCTCGACACCACGCGTACGGCCGTCCTTGCCTGCCTACATTTGGCAGATCGCCTGCGCACCGTCGAGCGCCAGCTCGAAGCCCTGCGGGACGGCATTCACGTCAAGACGCGCGACTTCGCCCTGCTCCTCGATCAAGCTGTCGCAGAGACCGATCGCTAGGCGAGGCTTTCAAAAATTTCTATTCTGCTTCTGCAGACTGCCGAAGCTACCGATGTTGGCAACCTGGAACGAGAACAGGTATTGGTTTTCCTGCCGAATGCCCAGGTTGAAGTTTCGTAGTTGAAAACTGAAGCCGCAGCAGTTCGTGTTGTAGGAGGCGGTGACGAAATCGAACAAGCGCCGGTTCAGTAGTTCGTCGTAAAACACGGTTCCGGAAAAGTTCCAACCGGTTCGGTTCGCGCTTCCATATCCACCGCCGAAAGATATCTGATTCGATTGCGGCGTCAGCAGCGGGTCCGTCCTGAGCGCGTTATCGTTGACACCAAAAAAGTATTTGCTATGCCGGAAGTTGATCCCATAACTCTGGTCGAGGAATCGCTTCGATAGCGGATCGTAGTCCGTCCGCCAGTCGATCGAAAAGAACGGATACGGGCTCACACTCAGCGTAGAAACTATGGGGGAGTAGTTACGAGGTCCGTTCAAAAATGCGATGGGGGTCAGTTCAACGGCCGAAAGCACGATGTTCCTTTGATTGTCCAGCACAGCGCGGCCAAACGTCGGATCGAAGTAGCGCGCGTGGGCGACGCGCCAGCTCACCACCTCACTCACATTGCCGTCCTTGTCTTTGCGGTACAGCCGGTTGGTCATCGCCAAGGTCAGCTGATTGGTATTTGAAACAATATCGGTCGAGTCAAAGTGAATGATCCTCTGGAACTGGTCGAGTCCGGTGACGTATTCGTAAGTCGCTTCTGTCTCGATTACGTGTTTGAATGTGCCGACCAAGTGTAGCCACTTCGGCGGAGTAAACACGCGCTCCAGCATAGGGAGTCTCAGGTCGACAACGAAATCAGCATCCTTCCGGAACAGATTCGCATTCGCAAGCACCGCCGTTGTACTCGAATTCGGAGGGCAGGTAGGATAGCCGCCGCAGTTCGGCAGGCCGGCCGCTGTTACTTGTGGGGTGTAGGTGGTCGAGTTCACCGAGTAGTAGTTGCCGTAATCCGTCGCCCCGAAAGTGACGCTCGGGTTCAATGAAAACCGTTTCCAGTTGAACTCGGTCATTACCCGCGGCTGCAAATCTATTCGTGAATACGCACCCGAGTTGAACGTCGCAAGCGGCGGATTAGTAGTCAGCGTGTTTACGCCCGTCGGTTCCTCGCGGCTGAGCAATCCGCCGTTGGCATCGAAGGAGAACCACAACGGAATCGCACCTTTCGTAACTTGACGGTCTCGCCCCAGGAACTCGAAAGTCGGCAGCTGCTGCAGAACCACACGATTCGGGGTCTGGTTGATGAGCGTGATCTCCTCATACAACTCGGTCCGGGACATCGCTATGTTGAACGTGTATCGGTCGTGGTCGAAATGTCTTTGCAGAAACCCAACGGAATTGTTCTGAGATGAAATAGTGCTCGCGAACGAATAAGAAAACGCTTCCCGGAACAGGAATGAACTCAAGTAGTTGTAATCGAGCCGCCCGGTGAAGCCGAGAAACGACGTGCTGGCAGTCAGCTCAAACTCTTCCCCGCCCTGCTTTTCATTGGGGGCGCCCTTGATCGGCTGCCCGTTGAGATCGTCTACGCCGTAGAAGTTGAAGTTGAAGTCTGTTACGTCATTCGGCTTGCCCCGAAAGTCGTAACGGACCGCCGGACCGCGCGCAGTGAAGTCCTCACCGTAGATGCTCATGTCATAGCTTCGGTTGATCGCCCAGTAGTAGCCTTCGCCGTAAATGAACCCGTACAGAGAGCTGTGGCCGATGTTCGGTGTCAGGAACCCGCTCGCACGTGGATTCCTACCCAGCGGCCGATAGAAGTAAGGTAGATAAAAAATCGGGATCCCGTGCAGCTTGAACACTGCGCGTTTTGCGATCGCCCGGTCCGCCGGTATCACGTCGAACACCGGCGCTTCGAACATCCACCACGGCTTGGGCATCTTACAGTCAGTCAAAAAACCATGGTGCAGGATATAGCGATCCTTGATTCTTTCCGCCCATTGCGCCTGAAAGTAAAAGGGATTCGAAGTGGTCAAGATGCCGGGACTCGTGATCACCTTAGCTGGCGCGGTCCCGGTTACCCCGTAGAACTTGCCGTCTTGCGTCTTGATGTTGTAATCGCCGTGGTCCGCGTTCAGTTTGTCGCCGGTGGCAAAGTGATCCAGGTGAACGTGCCCTTGTGCGTGCGCCCAGTTAGTATCCGAGTTGAACTGAATCTCGTCCGCCGTCAACGTAAAGTCGCTGGTCTCGAGTTTGGCGTCGCCGTGCAGCAGCTTGATGTCGCCGTTCGAGTCCTGCGTGACGGAGTGATACCAGATTTCATCCTGTGGCGGAATGTCCGCTTTCGCCGGTGCCTGCGCCTGCCCCGCTGATGATGACAAAACTACTATAAATAGGCACCACAACAACTTAGGCGAAAAATGTTCTAGACAAAATTGAGGTTTTCTGTTACAAACAGAAACTGGGAGAATTGGAGGAACGAAAAAGGCCTCTCGAGGGTTCAAGCGAAAACCGTAACACGCAGACCGAGCAGCCCGCAAGCGTTTTCGACCACCGCTTTTCCTCATTGCGATCAACGCAAAATGACTTGCCAGCATTGTCAGACTTGGATCCTAGAGGATGACCACCGCTGTCGCCGCTGCGGCAGACGCGTCCGAGGCATGCCGTCGCGCATTTCGCCTGAAAACTTCCCCATAGCGGCCGCTGCGACCGCTCCCG
>Ga0213876_10002109_pt1 | contig 11766 bp, 10 predicted proteins | sample BarmaccomBMRX_R9_FD_160113 | JGI IMG/M metagenome (GOLD analysis project Ga0213876, IMG submission 160113) | Root-associated microbial communities from Barbacenia macrantha in rupestrian grasslands, the National Park of Serra do Cipo, Brazil - RX_R9 | ecosystem: Host-associated > Plants > Roots...
AGATCCTCGCCTGCCGCTCCCTCCTGAATCGTACCCTGAAAGAGACTGCCCTCTGCCTGTTTTCCCCTTAGACGCCCCGATTCCCCTGCCTGGCGCTCCGATCAAACGAGGCATCCCTAACCCAACCATTTAACCTCATGGACTCTGAATTTTTTGCCCCCCTGTCCGGTCCCGTCGTTCCGCTGGGCGATGTGCCTGATCCTGTGTTTGCCCAACGCATGGCCGGTGACGGGCTGGCCATTGACCCCGTCGACAACCGGGTCTTATCGCCGTGCGACGGGAAAGTCGCTCAGGTCCACCGAAAACGGCATGCGGTTACGGTTGTCACCGATGAAGGAGTCGAACTTCTGATTCACGTTGGGATCGAAACCGTGAACCTGAACGGCGAGGGGTTTGAGGTTCGGTGCTCTGAGGGCACGCGGGTGAGCAGGGGAGACCCGTTACTCGAATTCGACGCCGACCTTATCGTGCGCAAAGCCAAGAGCCTCATCACCGTGGTCCTGGTTGCCAACTCCGACCGTTTTCCGCTCAGAAAGCCGTTTCAAGGGTTCGCGGAGGCGGGTCGTACCTCCCTTTTCGCCGTTGAGGCTTCCAAAGGGACGGCGCCCCCCGTTCCGCCGGCCGCCGATTCAGGGCTGCCCAGGTCAGAATCCGAGCCGATCACGGTTGAGGCCGAACACGGGATCCACGCCCGGCCGGCAGCTGCCCTCGCGGACACTGCCCGCCGGTTCAAGAGCGTGGTTGAAGTCGCCGGCCCCTCCGGCCGCACGGCCGACGCCAAGAGCGTAGTTGCCCTCCTCGGACTTGAGATCGGCCGCGGTCAACCCATCTGCATCGTGGCAAGGGGAGCTGACGCTCAGCAGGCGGTGGAAGCTTTGAGTTCATTGGCCAGAACCGCCTTTGGCCGCGTCGAAAAGCGGCCGCCCACAACCCGCGTGGAAACCGTTGCGGCCGCATTTCCCCCGGCAGTACCGGCGGGGGAGGGAGAAGTGCGGCCGGGAATGTTGCGGGGCGTCTCGGCATCTCCGGGCCTGGCGGTCGGGCAGGTCGCAAAGCTGGTTCGACCGGTCGTTCAGGTGCCGGAATCGGCGGCGGACCCTGCCGAAGAGCGGCGCGCCCTGCAGGCAGCGGTGGCGGCGACCCGGGCAGACATCGAAGCGGAAAGCGTCGCGGCCGGCGACCAGCAGGGTGAAATCCTGCTTGCGCATCGGATCATCCTGGAAGACCCGCTGCTCGTCACCGAGGCGGAAAAATGGATTGCCCAAGGAAAAAGCGCCGCGTGGGCGTGGCAACGGGCGGCGCGTTCGTGTGAAGAACGGGTGCGGTCGCTCAAGAGCGGGGTTCTCGCCGGACGGGCCGCCGACATCGAGGACGTGGCCCTCCGGGTGATCTGGCGCCTCACCGGGGTCGAACCGCAGTTGCCGCAAATGACGGAACATTCCATTCTCGTGGCCGAGGACCTTCCACCGTCCGTTTTGATCTCTTTGGATCGGACGAAGCTGGCGGGCTTTGCCACGGTGCGCGGCGGCCCGACGTCGCACGTTGCGATCCTGGCCCGTTCCATGGCCCTGCCCGCCGTGGCCGGTCTCCCGGCTGCCGCCCTGGCGCTGTCCGGCGATCGGGAGATCGTACTGAACGGCGACGACGGTGTCCTTGAGACTCAACCGGCCCGTGAAAGGCTCGACGAAATCCGGTCGGTTCAACGCCGGCGGGAAACCGTTCGCGCCGAGAGCCGGAAAAAGGCGCACGAACCGGCGGTGACCCGGGACGGCATCCGCATTGAGGTGGCCGCTAACATCGGCGGGGCCGCCGATGCGCAAGAAGCCGTAACGATGGGCGCCGACGGCGTCGGCTTACTGCGGACCGAGTTCCTGTTCCTGGATCGCGCCCAACCGCCTACCGAAGAGGAGCACCTCTCCCAGTACGTCGCGATTACGAGCGCTTTAGGCGATCGGCCGCTCATCATCCGGACCTTGGACTTAGGCGGTGACAAACTGCCTTCCTACTTCCCCCAGGTGCACGAAGATAACCCGAGCCTGGGCGTCCGCGGCGTCAGGCTTGCCCTGGAGCGCGCGGACCTCTACCGGGACCAACTGCGTGCGATCCTGCGGATCGGCGCGCAGGGCCGCTACCGTGTGATGTTGCCGCTGGTGAGCGACGTCGAAGAGGTCCGGGAGCTTCGCGGGGTCCTTTCCTCCCTGGGCAAGGAGCTCGGCGTATCGCCTCTGCCGGAGGTCGGCATCATGGTGGAAACGCCGGCCGCCGCCATATTGTCCGATCATTTTGCAGCCGAAGCCGATTTCTTTTCGATCGGCAGCAACGACCTTACTCAGTACGTCCTGGCGATCGATCGCGGCCACCCGGTGCTCGGCCGCAAGCTCGACAGTTTGCACCCGGCGGTCCTGCGAGCCATCGGCGCCACCGTGGATGGAGCGTTGCTGCACAACCGTTGGGTCGGCGTTTGCGGGGCGATGGCTTCCGAACCGGCGGCCGTTCCGCTCCTCATGGGGCTCGGCGTGACCGAACTCTCCGTTAGCATCCCCATGGTGCCTGAGATCAAAGCGCAGGTGCGCACCCTCGACCTCAAGGCCTGCCGGCAACTCGCGGAAAAGGCGGTCGGTTTACGCACGGCGGATGAGGTCCGCGCCTTAGTCAAAGAAACCTTTCCGGTTAACCCTTAACAACGCGTCCGGTAAACGGTCTGAACAAAAAACAGAAGCATCGCGGAGATTATGAAAGCAATCTCGTTCGCAGGAATTCAGAAGCTCGGTCGCGCGCTTATGCTGCCGATCGCGGTACTCCCCCTCGCGGGACTTTTGCTCCGGTTGGGCCAACCCGACCTGCTTAACGTCAAATGGATCGCGGAAGCCGGAGGGACGGTATTCACTAACCTCGCGCTGGTCTTTGCGATCGGCGTTGCGGTGGGGTTCGCGAAGGAAAATAACGGTGCGGCCGGTCTGGCCGGGGGCATCGGTTACCTCATCCTGACCGCGGTTCTGAAGTCGATTAATGAAAAGATCAACATGGGGGTGCTGGCGGGCATCCTCTGCGGCCTTGTGGCGGGCGGTTTGTATAACCGTTTCAAGGACATCAAACTGCCTGAGTACCTGGCCTTCTTCGGCGGTAAACGGTTCGTTCCTATCATCACCGGACTATCGTGCGTGCTGCTCGGCCTGGTGTGCGGCTACGTTTGGCCGCCGGTGCAGGCAGGGATTGATTGGGTGGGGCATGCGCTCATCGGGGCCGGCGCCATCGGCCTGTTCGTCTATGGCATTCTCAACCGGTTGCTGCTGGTGACCGGTTTGCACCACATCCTCAACAGCCTGGTCTGGTTTGTGTTTGGTAACTTTACGGGGCCGGGCGGCAAAGTTGTGACCGGCGACCTTAACCGTTTCTTCGCCGGCGATCCCACGGCAGGCTCATTCATGGCCGGTTTCTTCCCGATCATGATGTTCGGTTTGCCGGCGGCGTGCCTGGCCATGTATTTCGCAGCCCGCCCGGAAAACCGGAAAGCGGTCGGCGGCATGTTGTTTTCGATGGCGCTGACCTCTTTTCTGACCGGGGTAACCGAGCCCATTGAGTTTACCTTCATGTTCCTTGCGCCGCTCCTCTACGTGATCCACGCGGTGCTGACCGGCATTTCGATGGCGCTGATGGACTTGCTGCACGTCAAGCTGGGGTTCACCTTTTCAGCCGGTGCGATCGACTACATCATCAGTTACCGGCTCTCGACGAACGGCTGGCTGTTGATCCCGGTAGGGCTCGCTTACTTCGCCATCTATTACTTCCTCTTCCGCTTTGCGATTCGTAAGTTCAACCTGGCGACGCCCGGGCGCGCCGCGGCTGAAACCGCCGGAGAAGAACCTTCGCCGGCCGGTATCCCAGCCGGTGTCCCGGCCGGCGCCCGAGCGCCGGCGCTTGCCGGTGCCGTTGGTTTTATCCAAAGTTTAGGCGGCAACCGCAACATCAAGGTCGTGGACGCGTGCACGACGCGTCTGCGCCTGGAGGTAGTCGATGATCAGTTGGTCAACGAATCGGGACTTCGTGCCCTGGGCGCGCGGGGCATCGTCCGCCCGGGCCGTAACGTCTTGCAGGTGGTGCTCGGCCCCCAGGCGGAGATCGTTGCCGGCGAGATCCGGACGGCGATGGCCGGCGGGGAATACGGAGCGCTGCCGCGGGCGGATCGGGAGGCAACGGCTGCCAAAGCCGGCGCTGCGATTCAGGAGGCAACAGCCGCCAAAGCCGATGCTGCGATGATTGCCGGGGCCTCAGCCCCGGCCGGCGCGGACGACGTGGCGCTTGCGGAACACTTGCTCAGCGCCCTCGGGGGACCCGCGAATGTGCAGACCGCTGAGCACGCCGCCGTGACCCGGTTGCGGTTTACGGTTCGGGATGGCCGTAAAGCCGACGAGCGGGCCCTAATGCGCGCCGGTGTGAGCGGCGTGATGCAGCCGTCCGGCAACGTTTGGCACGTCATTGCCGGCGGACGAGCGGCGGCGGTCGCAACCGCACTCAAGGACAAACTGCACGCTCGCTGAGGGTTGATCATGCAAACCTTTCCCTGGACGCGAACCGGCAGAAACTGACGCAACCCATGGCCTTTAACAACCCTTACCAGGCATTCGTCGACGGCTTTGCCCGGCTCTTGACCGAGGGCGCAGCGCTAAGCCCGGCGGACCCAACCCCTCCCGCGCGCCCGCCGGTTGCGACCGGCGCGCCCACGGCGTTGATCTTTGCGCCCCATCCTGACGACGAGGTTATCATCGGCGCGCTGCCGCTGCGGCTGCAGCGCGAGCTGAACATCAACGTCGTCAACGTGGCGGTCACGTTAGGCAGCCGCCTGGACCGGCGCGCCGAACGCTGGCAGGAACTTAAGCACGCTTGCGCCTACATCGGCTTCGGGTTGGTGACGCCTTCCGAAAAGGGGCTGGAGGGCATCAACCTGGCCGCGCGAAAGCACGACCCCAAACAATGGGCGGCCTCGGTCGAAGCGATTGCCGCCATTTTGACCGCCCACCGCCCTGCAATCGTCTTCGCGCCGCACGCCGAGGATTGGAATCAAACCCACGTTGGCACCCACCAGTTGGTGCTCGACGCCCTGACCCAATGCCCGGGTCTGGCCTGTCGCGTGGTGGAGACCGAATTCTGGGGCGCGATGGACGCGCCTAACCTGATGGTCGAGTCAAGCCCGGCGGAAGTAGCCGATCTGGTGGCCGCGCTGGCGTTGCACGCCGGCGAGGTCGCGCGCAACCCTTTCCACCTGCGTCTGCCGGCCTGGATGATCGATAACGTGCGTCGAGGCGCGGAGGTGGTCGGAGGCCAGGGGGCCGCCGCGCCCCGGTTTACCTTTGCCACGCTCTACCGCCTGCGCCGTTGGGCCGATGGCCGGCTCGAGGAGGTGCTCGAACGAGGCCGGGCGCTCTCCAGCCGGGATGATTTGAGCCCGTTGTTTCTTAACCCAACATAAGGCGACCCCATGGAAGTCATCATTCGACCCGACCCGGAGCAGGCGGCGGACCTTGCCGCCCGGCTGATCGCCGCTCGCTTGCGCGCCAAACCCGACCTGGTCCTGGGGTTGGCTACCGGCCGCACGATGGAACGCGTCTATGACCGCCTCGTGGCCATGCGGGAGAAAGAAAAATTGGATTTCTCAGGCTGCCGCACTTTTAACCTCGACGAGTACATTGGTGTGCCCGCCGAAGACGAACGTTCTTACCGGTACTACATGAACCATCACCTCTTCCGACGGGTAAACGTTGACCTCGCCAACACCCACGTCCCGGACGGCATGGCGCCGGACCTGGGCGCGGAAGCCGTCCGCTACGAGCGGCAAATCCACGAAGCCGGCGGGATCGACCTGCAGCTGTTGGGCATCGGCGAAGCGGGCCACATCGGTTTCAACGAACCCCTGTCGGCGCTGAGGTCACGTACGCGGGAAAAAGCGCTTACGCCCGTTACGCGTCGCCAAAATGCCGCCATGTTCGGTGGCGATCCGGATAAGGTGCCCCCGCGCGCCTTGACGATGGGCGTGGGCACCATCCTCGAAGCGCGCGAGTTGCTGCTCCTGGCCACCGGGGCGGCCAAGGCGTCGATCCTCGCTAAAGCGGTGGAGGGGCCGATCACGGCCATGATCAGCGCCTCGGCCATCCAATTGCACGCCAATTGCAAAGTGGTCGTTGATGAGCAAGCCGGCCGGGAACTCCAAGGCCGCGAGTACTACGATTGGGTTTTTCAGAACGAACCCGAGTGGCGGGAGTTCTGCGCTTAGCCGGCCTGTTAGGCCCGGACCCGCCGACTGGACCGGCGGAGTGGTTGGGCGTCCCGCCGCAAAACCGGGTTGCGGTGCCCTTGCGAACGCTTTCCAGTCACGGACCAGAAAATAACAACCTGATGCGCGTATGGTTAAAACGATCCCCCTAGAGCCGATTGACAAAACCAAAGAGGATGTCAACCCCGCGCCGCAGGCCCGGACGTTGCCGGGTTGGCCCGCGTCGGTGCCCGTTGAAAGCCAACCGCTGGAGGATGAGCCGCCTCCCCCTCCGGTCAGCGGGCGAACGCTCGGCTTGTGGCTCGACGGTGAGGATTGCGCCATCTTGAGCAAGATGGTCGTCTCAGCCCGTGCACAAGGGCTTGAAGCCAGTGAGGCCCAGATTTTGCGGGCGCTCTTGCGCGTGGGCCTGCAGCACCCGGGCGCGTTCGACCAGGTGCGAGCATTGCTCAAACAAAACGAGCGCGAGGGGCAAGCGCCTCAAGCCGGGGACCGCCAGGAAAACCCCGTGAGGACGGCTCCTTCGGGATCAGGCGCGGCTTAGCCGAGCTGGAAGCCGGTATATCTCATCGCACCCTCGGCCCCGTTTGCCCCCGTAAGCCGGCCGCCTTTTTTACACCAATTTATACAGTTTCCTTGGTGGAATTTCGACCGGGTTTCAGCCCCGGAGACCCGGCAGAACTTAGCCCAGGGTTTACCCCGCTGCCATTTAGTTAAGGACGGCAGGCCAGGCGTGGCCTTCGTCCCGCAGAGACGGCTGAGGTTAGTCAGGTACTTTGGTGCCTGTGCCTGTGCTCGATTTCAGCCCCGAAGGGGCGGCAGAACTTAGCCCAGGGTTTACCCTGAGTAACCGTAAAATCGCGATCGAGCCCTGAAGGGGCGGCAGAACGCGTGGCTGCGGGTTCTGCCGCCCCTTCAGGGCTCGATCAGGGGGGGGTGCGTTCCCATTGCGGAACCCTGGGCTAAGGTCTGCCGGTCCGCTGGGCCTAAGACGAAATTTTACCTCGATGGCTATCGAAAGGGCGTTAATTCCCCTGGTGCGGATGCCTCGCCACAGAGTCGTTCGGCTCGTTCATCACTTCACTCAGCCTCGCGTCGCTCGCGTCAACCAGGATCTCCGCAACCGCCTCAAGGCGACCGGCCTGCGCGATCAAGAACTCGCGTTCGCCGCCGCTTACGCTTGAAGCGGCGTTCCTGAGCCGGCGCTCAAGGTAGTTCGCCCCGAGGATGAGGTCGTGGACCTCCTCAGTGGTAAGAGTGAAGTGAATCAGCATAAGTGCTCGTCCGGAATGCCGCGTGCCGCCGAGCTTCGGCTCGTCCCGGCCCGGTATTCCATGATCCGTTTTGTATACAATATGGATGCCACCGCGCCGCGCAGTGTCAATCAACTTGTATGTGACAAGCGGCATTGTATACCGTTTGTTATCCGAACGGGTGATGCGCCCCGAGGGGCCGGCTTGGCGCCACGGAAAGGCCGATGAGTCGTTCACGGCCGGAACCGAGGGGAGGGGGGAAGGCTTGAGGGCTTGGTGAGCGTGTATGCGACGCCCCTGATCGTATACAAAAAACTTGACTCCTCCAGCCCGGTGGACAGACTCGGGGAACGGCGGTAAGCCCGGTCGCTCAAACGATGGAAGAGGCGCGCGCATGGCCATCCCAGTTCAGGACGAATGCCCCGCAGCACGCGGACAAGGTGCCGGTGGTGGTCATGAAGAAGATCCGCGACGCGATCCTCGACGAGGTTTTCAAGCCCGGAGAGCGTCTGCCCGAGGTCGAGCTCGCAGAGGCGTTCAAGGTAAGCCGGTCGCCTGTCCGGGAAGCGCTGCTGGCCCTGGAGAAAGAGGGTACCGTGGTCATGTCGCCCTACCGGGGCGCGATCGTTAAACCCCTCTCGCCTGAAGAGGCCTTGGACATCGCGGAACTCAGGTTGGCCCTCATCGCACTGGCGATTAAACCGGCATACCGTCACCTTTCTCCCGCGGACTTTGACCGCGCCTCGGAACTGGCCAAACGGATTCTGCGCACCCGGAGCGCCGGAGAATTTTTTGAAAGTAACCGTTGCTTTTGGGCCATCATTCTTGAAAAGGCACGCCGCCCGATTCTGGATGAGACGTTCCGTCAGCTGGACGACCGGGCGACGCGTTACATTCCGCTTTTGATCAAGTTGTTTCCGACCCCCGAGGTGCGGCCGCCGCAGCACCAGGTGCTGATCGAGCTTTGCCGTCAGGACAAAGTCGCCGAGGCGTTGCGCGCGTTCAGACGCATTTACCTGGAAGCCACTCACCAGGTCATTGTCCACCTGCAGGCGCGGCAGCTTGCCGACGCATCTTAGGGTGCCGTGCCGGTCTGTCGCTGTCAGGCCGGCGTCAGTTCGAGTGCCCGCCGGATCAGGGTCACCTGCGCCCGGGCCCTCTGACCCAGGCCGTAGCCGGCGGGCGTCTCGGTCGTGATCGTCCGCTCGCTGTGGTGCCGCGCCAGGTACAGCGCTTCAGTTACAGCCGGTAACGGCGTGAAGTTCAGGCCCAAGGCCAGGTTGGCGATGAGCTCGACCCCGCGCGCCCCCAACCGCCGGAGCGCATCCGTCGGCACGTCAGGGCCTGCCGCCCGCAGCAACTCCGCGCCGATCGGGGCAGCGCCCCGGCGCCGGAACTCGTAGAGGTAGACCCCGCGGGCATCGCAATCTTCGTGCAGGCACAACGCCAGGCGGAAGCGGTGGCCGGCCAGAAGGGCTTGATGGGCCCGGATCGGAGGCACGTCCTGCCGGTGGTAGCAGCGGTTGAGGTCGTGACCGGCGGCATCGGTCCGGCAATTGCGTTCCAAGCCGTGGGGGTTCAGGCAGGGGAAGAGGATTACCGGCAGCGTGCGCAGGCGGTTCCCTTCCAGCGCCGCCCACGTGTACAGGCCTTCAACCGCCCCGGCCTCGTCACCGTGGATGCCAGCCGATAGATACAGGCCGCCTTCGGGTCTGAACGCGGGTGAACGCCAACAGAACAGCTCGAAAGGGCCGGCGGTCGCGTACGCCTGCCCCGTCAGGCCGCGGGTTCGTGCCAGAGCTTCCCAGCGGCTGATCAGCAAACGGTACTCGTGGGTTGGCGGCCCTTTAGAATCGGAACTCATAGCCCGGCTTCGGGTTGTTGGATCTTGCTGCAGGTAGGGCAGGGTGTCATCTCTACGTTTCTAAAGCCTGACTGCGTTCAGCATCGATGGGCGCTTCTCTCGGGTGGGTGCTCGGGCCGGTGGTTAACCGGGCGCACGGCCTCACCTGGCTCCGGCGGCGCCGGCCGCGCCACCCGCCTTGATCTTTCCTAAGCGCGCTGCGCGTTCAGGTCAACGGTTCGGAGTTGTGCTACTGACTCATTGTGATCCGCACGGTTGTGTTCACCACCTTTGGCTCCCTGGGCGACCTTTTCCCGTTTCTGGCGGTTGGCGCGGCGTTGCAGGCGCGGGGCCACCGTGCCGTGATCGCCACGTCGGAGTCTTACCGGGCGGCCGTTGAAGCCCGTGGCCTGACGTTTCGACCCGTGCGACCCGACCTGATTCCGCTCGCGTTCCTGCCGGACGCGCAGGAACGGCTCTGGCATCCCCGGCACGGCCCCGAATTTCTTGTTCGCGTCCTGATGCTGCCTCACTTGCAAGCCGGCTACGAGGACTTACGGGCGGCGTGCACCGGGGCGGCCTTGCTGGTGGCCCATCCCCTGGCTTACGCGGTTCCCCTGGTAGCCGAAACCCTGGGCCTGCCCTGGCTGAGCGTCGCCTTGCAGCCCTTCGGCTTCCTGTCTACCTATGACCCGCCGGTGGTGGCAGGCATGCCGGCGCTCCGGCATTTACGCCGCCTGGGTCGGTGGCCCTACCGGCTGCTCTTTAGGCTGGTTTCTCACCGGACCCGCGCATGGGTGCAACCCATCGCAGACCTGCGCAACCGTCTCGGGCTCAGTCCCGCCCGGCAGAACCCCCTCACGGCCGGCGCCTTCTCCCCGTACGGCACCACGGCATGGTTTTCGCGCGCGTTTGCGGTCCCGCAGCCCGATTGGCCGTCGCGGACCACCCTCACCGGTTTCCCTTTCCTGCAGGATGACGCGCCGCTTGAGCCGGACCTGGCGCACTTTCTCGAAGCGGGCGAACCGCCCATCGTCTTTACCCTGGGCTCGGCGGCGGTAATGCAGGCGGGCAACTTCTACCGGGAGGCGCGCGCCGCGGCTGAACGGCTGGGCCGGCGGGCCGTCCTGCTGGTGGGCACCGACCCGCGCAACCGCGCTGGCTCGGCCTTGCCCGCATCGATCCACGCGGCGGCGTACGCCCCTTTTTCGAAGCTGTTTCCCCGGGCGGCCTGCATCGTGCACCACGGCGGCATCGGTACCAGTGCCCAAGTGCTTCGGGCGGGCCGGCCGGCATTGGTCATACCCTGGGCCTATGACCAGCCCGACAACGCCGAGCGGCTTCAGCGGTTAGGAGTCAGCCGTACCCTGAGCCGGCGAAATTGCCGCGCCGAGCGCTTATGCGCGGAGTTGGACGCGTTGCTGACGCGCCCGGAATACCCGCAACGGGCTCAGGCCCTCGCCGGCCGGGTACAGCGGGAAAACGGCGCCACCGCGGCGGCGGACTGCATCCTAAGGGCCGCCGGGTGAGTTTTCCCGGAGAACCGGAACGGACCCTGGCCTGCAGGACAAGGAAATCGACTTGCCGGGCTGAAACCCGGCGCTCAGGTCCGGGCGGTGATTGAACCTCTTCGAAACACCAGGAGTTTGGCGACTAACCTCTGACAGAGTTCGCCGCGCTGATTCAACGTATCGCTCTGAACCGTCACGATCCCCCGATCCGGCCTGGATGTTGAAGGGGAAATCTTGACGACCTTGCTTACCACGCGCAGCACGTCGCCCGGCCTTGTCGGCCGGGGCCAGGTGATTTCACCGCCTGCACCGATGAGCCCGCCGGCCATGGGGACGCTGCGAACAAGCAGCCTCATCGTGATTGCGGCGGTATGCCATCCGCTAGCGGCCAACCCTTCGAAGAAGGTCTCACGTGCGGCGTCCTCATCCAGATGAAAAGGTTGAGGGTCGAACTGCTGCGCGAACTCGCGGATTTGCGGTGCGTCGACCGTGTATTCCTCGCTGGTGAATTCGTCTCCCACCGCCAGATCATCCAGGAAAAGCTTCTCGGTCTTTGCTGCGGATTTCATATCGCGGAAAAAGGTTCGGCTCGGCTGATGGAGATGGATAGCCTGATCAACGGATCCGAAGGCCCGAATTGAAACGTTGTTGGCCGGCCGGTATCATCGACTTGCAATTTAAATAAACCCGAGCCTCGCCGGTCATGCCGATGGAGTCGAGGGGATTCGGCCAGCCCCGAACGGGCACTGGAACCTAGCTCAGGGGAATCCCCACTGCCATTTAGTTAAGGGCCGCTTTCGTCCCGAAGGGACGGCTGAGGTTAGCCAGGGACTGCAGTCCCTGGACGGGGCATTTAAGAGGGATCGCGTCCTGTAGGGACGCCTGAAACGC
>Ga0213876_10002110_pt1 | contig 11766 bp, 8 predicted proteins | sample BarmaccomBMRX_R9_FD_160113 | JGI IMG/M metagenome (GOLD analysis project Ga0213876, IMG submission 160113) | Root-associated microbial communities from Barbacenia macrantha in rupestrian grasslands, the National Park of Serra do Cipo, Brazil - RX_R9 | ecosystem: Host-associated > Plants > Roots...
ACTTGTGGTTCTCCACCTCAGCGACCCGGGCGGCGTACGCGTAGGCCTCCAGCGCGATCACCGGTATTTCCAATGCCGCAGAGCGTTTTTCCGCCCACTCCCGCAACTGGTCCGCGGGCCGGCCACTGGCGTGGGTGTCCACCGGGGGCACCGGATCGCCAGCCGGCGGCGGCACGCCCTCCGGGATGAAAAGGCTGAGCTGCCAGGTGCAACTCGACGCCAGCAGCATCGCGGTCGCGCCGATGACGGCGACCGTACGCAACCAGCGTCTCGGCGTCACGTGTGCTCCTAACCTCCCCTGCGGCTCTTACCTGCAGCTCGCCTGTAGCTGCTGTAGCTCGTCCGGGCCACGGACATCGTCCCACGGGTTCACCGGCCGCCCCGGTGCCGACCGCCCGCAGCACACGCAATTGCCAATTCCTCCAAACCGGAGCGAGTTAGCTAGTGGATAGAATAGTTAGCCGCGAATGAGCATACATCCGGGCAAACATGCTGACGAGCAAGCAAACTGATGATTGCTGAAAACAGAGAAACACGCTGGACGTGGCAAACGATACTGGACGCTGGCTAAGCTCAGGCGACCTCGCCAAATCCGAGTCGGCCTACCGCCGACCCTTGCGCCGCTTGGCGGCTTTGGGCTGCTCTGCGGGCTCGTCGACATTCTCGGGGGCCGGCGACTCGGGCTCCGCGGCCGCCACCTCAGAGACCTCGGCCGGCCAGTGGGCTTTCCATTCTTCCGCGGTAATCACCCCGAGTGGCGTCGCGTCGAGTTCCGCTGCCACGACATCGCCCCGTCGTGCCGCCGCGATTGCCTTCTCCACCCGGTGCACGGCCTCCACGAAGTCTAAAACCGCTGTGCGAATAGCGTTTTCGACATCGTCCTCAGCGGTCACCGAGATCGAGGTTATCTCGGCGGGAATCAGCTCGGCGGGCAATCCGGCTTTCTGGACACGCTGGATCACCTTCTGCGCCAACGCCAGCGCGGGCTGACCAGTGTGCACGTCGTCCAACACCGAGTTGCGCGACTTTTCCGCTGCCTTACGTTCCTCCCACTGCGCCAGCTGCTCTTCCAGTGAAATCGACTCGCCTGCAAGAACTCCCGGTGCGCGATAGGACAATTTGCGCAGCAGCGTGTCGGCGACGTCGTCGATGGTGAAGGGCAGTTGCGCCGCGTCCTCGGCGATGCGGGCATGGAAGAGCACCTGCAACAGCAGGTCGCCGAGCTCCTCACGCAGCTGTTCGGGGTTGCCGTTGTGCACCGCGTCCAGCAGCTCGTAGGTCTCCTCCAGCAGGTAGCGGCGCAACGAGTCGTGGGTCTGCTCGCTTTCCCACGGCCCGTCGGTGCGAAGCCTGTCCATCATCGCGACGGCATCGAGCAGTCGCTCGCCCCGCTGGCGGTCCGGCGCCGAGATCACCCGGGCTCCGGCGGCCAATCGTGCCACCACGGCGGGGTGGTTGGGGTCGGACGACAACAACACCGGTGCGTCCTCTCCGATGTACGCCGGATGCGCGTCCGGGAGCGTCCAGGGCACCGCGACCGGCATCTCCTCGGTGTATTGCACTTGGCCGCGGAGCAACTCGATGGCTTCGACCGGCACCAGCGATGGCCGCCGAGGATCGACCAGGACGACAATCATCGTGCTTGCCGCTCCTTTCTCGACCCCGCGCCAGGCTCGGCTGTATCCATTAAATCCTGCTGCGGCTTCCCTTCCAGCGCCGTCACCAGATCCGCGACCATCTGCACCAGTTCGACGTCGCGGATGCGGGGCGCGCCGACACCACCGGCGCGCGGGATTGGAACCTGCACGGTAGAGGTGGTGGCACGATAGCTCGCCGCCGGATACATCCGCTTGAGCCGGATTTGAGCGGAGTCGGGCAACGTCACCGGCGAGACTCGCACCGTCGCCGCCGACGCGGCCGAAACCTCGGTGATGCCGGAAGCTCGGCACAGCAACCGCAACCGCGCCACGGCCACCAGCCGCAGGGCGGGTTCGGGAAGCGGCCCGTAACGGTCGACGAGCTCCTCCACGACGGCGGCGACGGCGGCGTTGTCCGAGGCGGCGGCGAGCCGCCGGTAACCCTCCAGCCGCAACCGGTCGCTGGCGATGTAGTCCGGCGGCAGGTGCGCGTCCACCGGCAGGTCGATCCGCACGTCCTTGGGCTCCTCGGCGGTGATGACCGTCGTCCCGTCCGAGGCCGCTTGCAAGGCCAACCGGTAGGCCTCGACGGCCTCCCCCACCAGCCGCACATACAAGTCGAACCCCACCCCGGCGACGTGCCCGGACTGCTCGACGCCCAGCACGTTGCCGGCGCCGCGGATCTCGAGGTCCTTCAGCGCGACGGCCATGCCCGCGCCCAGCTCGTTGTTCTGCGCGATGGTGGCCAACCGGTCGTAGGCCGTCTCGGTCAGCGGGGCGTGCGGCGGATACAGGAAGTAGGCATAGCCGCGCTCGCGGCTGCGGCCGACCCGGCCGCGCAGCTGGTGCAGCTGGGACAGGCCGAAGGTGTCGGCGCGCTCGACGATCAGTGTGTTGGCGTTGGAGATGTCCAGGCCGGTTTCGACGATCGTGGTGCACACCAGGATGTCGTGTTCGCGGTTCCAGAATCCCTGCACGGTGCGTTCCAGCAGGTCCTCGGGCATCTGCCCGTGCGCGACAACAACCCGCGCCTCGGGCACCAGCCCACGCACCCGGGCGGCCGCCTGGTCGATGGAGCTGACCCGATTGTGCACGTAGAAGGCCTGCCCCTCGCGCAGCAGCTCGCGCCGCAACGCCGCCGCGATCTGCTTGTCGTCATGCGGGCCGACGTAGGTGAGCACCGGGTAGCGCTCTTCGGGCGGGGTCAGGATCGTCGACATCTCGCGAATCCCGGCCAGGCTCATCTCCAGCGTGCGCGGGATCGGCGTGGCGCTCATGGTCAGCACGTCGACGTGGGTGCGCAGCGACTTGATGTGCTCCTTGTGCTCGACGCCGAAGCGCTGTTCCTCGTCGACGACGACCAGGCCGAGGTCCTTCCACCGGACCCCGGTCTGCAGCAACCGGTGCGTGCCGATCACGATGTCCACCGACCCGTTGGCCAGGCCGTCGATCACCGCGCGGGACTCGGCGGGATCGGTGAACCGCGACAGGCCCTTGACGGTCACCGGGAATCCGGCCATTCGGTCGTGGAACGTCTGTAGATGCTGGTCGGCCAGCAGCGTGGTGGGCACCAGCACCGCGACCTGCTTGCCGTCCTGCACCGCCTTGAAGGCCGCCCGCACCGCGATCTCGGTCTTGCCGTAGCCGACGTCGCCGCAGACCACCCGGTCCATCGGGACCGGTTTTTCCATGTCGGCCTTGACCTCGGTGATGGCGGTGAGCTGGTCGACGGTCTCGGTGAACCCGAAGGCGTCCTCCATCTCGGCCTGCCATGGCGTGTCCGGCGCGAACGCGTGGCCCGGGCTGGCCTGGCGCTTGGCGTACAGGGACACCAGCTCGCCGGCAATCTCGCGCACAGCGCGGCGGGCCTTGGTCTTGGTGTTGGCCCAGTCGCTGCCGCCCAGGCGGCTCAGCGCCGGCGCCTGCCCCCCGACATACCGCGACAGCTGGTCCAGGGAATCCATCGGCACATACAGCTTGTCGGTGTTTTTCTCACCGCCACTTCCCCGTTTGCTCGACGCATACTCCAGCACCAGGTACTCGCGCCGCGCGCCGCCGACCGTGCGTTCGACCATCTCCACGAACCGCCCGATGCCGTGCTGATCGTGCACCACCAGGTCGCCGGCGGTCAGCGCTAGCGGGTCGACGGTGTTGCGCCGCTTCGCGGCCAGGCGCTTGCCCTCGACGGCGGTGGCCCGGGTGCCGGTCAGGTCCTTCTCGGTGATCACGACCAGGTTGGCACCCGGTATGACGACGCCGTCGTGCAGCGGGCCCTTGAGCACCCCGACCACGCCGGGCTTGAGCGCCGCGCCGGCGCCCAGCATCGCGGCGGGCGTATCGGATTCGGCCAGCCGCTCCACGACCCGGTGTGCGGTCCCGGTGCCGGGCGCCACGACCGCCGCGTGACCGCCGGTGGCGACGTGCGCGCGCAGCATCGCAAAGATGCCGTCGATGTCGCGCTGATGCCCGCGCGCTGAGGGCGCCGCGCGGATGTCCAGCTCGATGGCCGACTCGTCGGACAGCTGGCTCAGCGTCCACCACGGGTGACCGGCGTCCACCGCAGCCGCCTGCACCTCGTCCAGCCCGGCGAACCCCGAGCCGCCCAACTGTTCAACGTCGATGGGAGCATCGCTGCCCAGGGCCGCCACGGACCACGACGCCTCCAGGAACTCGCGGCCGGTCTTGATCAGGTCGGCGGCCCGGGCGCGCACCTTCTCCGGATCGCACAGCAGCACCGGCGTGCCGTCGGCGAGCTGATCGGTGAGCAGCGCGTGAGCCCCGTCCGCCCCTTCTTCCGGCGGAAGAAGCACCGGCAGCAGCGCTTCCATGCCGTCGACCGGGATGCCCTCGGCCAGCTTGGCCAACATGTCGGTGAGGCTGCCGGTGCTGGTGGCTTCGCCCGCCGGCAGCCGTGCGGCCGCCTGGGCCGCCAACCGCGCGGCGCGCTTGCGCACGTCGTCGGTGAGCAGCAGTTCGCGGCACGGCACCGCGACCAGGGTGTCGATGTCGATCTCCGGAATGGAGCGCTGATCGGCGACGGAAAACATCCGCATCTCGGTGATCTCGTCGCCCCAGAACTCGACCCGCACCGGGTGCTCGGCCGTCGGCGGAAAGATGTCCAGAATCCCGCCGCGCACGGCGAACTCGCCACGGCGGCCGACCATGTCCACCCGGGTGTAGGCCAGCTCGACCAACCGGGCGATCACCTGCTCGAAGGCGATTTCCAGGCCGATGCCCAGGGTGACCGGTTCCACCTGGCCCAGACCGGGCGTCATCGGCTGCAGCAGCGAGCGCACCGAGGTGACCACCACGCGCAGCGCCGGGCCCAGCCGGGCGTCATCGGGGTGGGCGAGCCGGCGCAGCACCATCAGGCGGGTGCCGACGGTATCGACGCCGGGTGACAACCGCTCGTGCGGCAGCGTCTCCCAGGACGGGAACACGGCCACCGCGTCGGCGAACACACCGTGGAGCTCGGCGGCCAGATCGTCGGCTTCGCGGCCGGTGGCGGTCACCACCAGCAAGGGCCCCTGCCGTGCCAGAGCGCCGGCGACGAACAGCCGCGCGCTGGCCGGACCGACCAGCCGCAATTCGTCGGGTCGATCGGAGGCACGCTCGATGAGCTGGGTGAATGTCGGCGCGGTGAGCGCCAATTCGAGGAGCCCCGCGATCGGGGTGTCTGGGCTGGCAGCCCCCGGTGCGGTCATGATGCAGCCCATTCTAGGGGCCATCCGACGGCACCCCGAGCTCGTCAATATTGGCCTGGGCACCGTCAAGAAACCGTAAGGAAAACACCACCGGACCCGGCTCGAGCGCAGCTTGAATGCATGACATTGCTCGACATGCTGCCGTCGATCCGACAGGCCGCGCCGCGGCGGTTCGACCCGGCTATCTGGCCGCTCACCACGTGTTCCGACGAGGACGGCCAACTGTGCATGGGCAACGTGCCACTCGCCGACATCGCCGACGAGTTCGGCACCCCGACCTATGTGATCGACGAGACCGACTTCCGCCGGCGCGCGCGCCGCTACCACCAGGCGTTGCGTGATGCCGAGGTCGTCTACGCCGCAAAGTCGCTGCTGACCACCGCGGTTGCGCGGTGGGCGCACGAGGAGGGCCTCGGCGTCGACGTCTGTTCGGGCGGCGAGCTGGCCGTCGCCCTCGCCGGTGGGGTGGACCCGTCCCGCATCATCCTGCACGGCAACGCGAAATCACCCGACGAGTTGCGCGAGGCGGTCGGTGTCGGGGTGGGACGCATCGTGCTGGATTCGGGCATGGAGATCGCCTACCTGGCCGGCCTGGCGCGACGACGCCAGCGGGTGCTGATCCGGGTGACGCCCGATGTCGACATCCACGGCCACCGGGCGGTCACGACCGGCATCAGCGACCAGAAGTTCGGCTTCAGTCTGTACGACGACCACGCCGACGACGCGGTCCGGCGGGTACTGGCGCATCCGATCCTCGACCTGATCGGGCTGCACTGCCACATCGGCTCGCAGGTCACCGACCCGGCCCTGTACGGCGAGGCCATTCATCGGATGATCGCGGCCATGGCCGACGTCCGCGCCCGGCACGGCGTGCTCCTCACAGAACTCAACATCGGCGGCGGCCACGGCATCCCGTACGTTCCGGGCGACCGCGAACTGGACCTCTACGAGCTGGCGCGGGTGATCGAGGACGCGCTGGACGAAGCCTGCGCCGCCGAGCATTTCCCCCGCCCGGCCATCGTGGTGGAACCCGGCCGCGGCATCAGCGGCCGGGCCGGCGTGACGCTCTATCGGGTGTGTTCGGTGAAGACGCAGCCGGGTGGCCGCACCTTTGTCGCGGTCGACGGCGGGATGAGCGACAACCCGCGGGTGTCGCTGTACGGCGCCCGGTACACGGTGGCGCTGGCCAACCGGCATCCGCTCGGGGTAAAGCAGCGCGTGACCGTGGCGGGCCGGCACTGCGAAGCCGGCGACGAGATCGCCCGCGATATCGAGCTTCCGGTCGACGTGCATCCCGGGGACCTGTTGGCGGTGGCGTGCACCGGTTCGTATCACCACAGCATGGCGTCGAACTACAACCTGGTGGGCCGGCCGCCGGTGGTCGCGGTCAAGCATGGCCGGGCCCGCGAGTTGGTGCGCCGCGAGACCGTCGGCGACCTGCTGTCCCGCGACTGTGGCTAGTGGCCTGGCTAATCCTCCTGCAGCCGCGGATCGGCTTCCAGATGCGTCAGGCCGTTCCACATCAGGTTGACCAAATGGGCCGCGACGACCTCTTTCTTGGGCTCACGCGTGTCGAGCCACCATTGCGCCGTCATCGAGACCGAGCCGACCAGCGCCTGGGCGTACAGCGGGGCCAGCTCCGGATCCAGGCCGCGGCGGGCGAAATCGCCGGCCAGAATGGAGCTGACCTGGTTGACGGCGTCATTGAGCAGGCTCGAGTAGGTGCCCGAGCTGATCGAGGCCGGCGAGTCGCGGATCATGATGCGGAAGCCGTCGGTGCGTTCTTCAACGTAGGTGAGCAACGCCAATGCGACCCGTTCGACGCGCACCCGGGACCGGTTGTTGGTCAACGAGGAGGTGATCCCGTCGAGCAGCGCGGACATCTCCCGGTCGACGACGACGGCGTACAGGCCCTCCTTGCCACCGAAATGCTCGTAGACCACGGGCTTGGACACGTTGGCGCGCTGGGCGATCTCTTCGATCGACGTGCCCTCATAGCCGCGCTCGGCGAATAGCGATCGCGCGATGCCGATGAGTTGCAGCCGACGCTCGGTACCGGTCATCCGGGCGCGCGGCGCCCGCACTTCCTTGTCCGGCGCTGCCACGTCAACAAGGGTATCGGTTTACCGTCTAGGCTGGTTGCCGCGAAGTTGGTCCGGGCGCAGCAGCAATCCGTCGTGGTGTAATCGGCAGCACCTCTGATTTTGGTTCAGAAAGTTCAGGTTCGAGTCCTGGCGACGGAGCTTCGCTTTAGGCCCCGAGGCCCTTTGCCCCGAGCCTCTTTGCCCCGAGCGTGCACGAAATGCCACGCTTGACGGCGTGTCGGCGTACAGACACGCACGATCGCGAATAAGTGAGTGAAGGAGATTCGATGACATCTGGTGGTGAGACCGCGGTCCTGGTCCTGGCCGCCGGGCCCGGCACTCGGATGCAATCTGACACCCCCAAGGTGCTGCATACGCTCGCCGGTCGCAGCATGCTGTCGCATTCGCTGCACGCGATCGCCAAGCTGGCCCCACAACACCTGGTCGTGGTGCTGGGCCACGACCACCACCGCATCTCGCCGCTGGTCGCCGAGCTGGCCGACACCCTCGGGCGACCGATCGACGTCGCGCTGCAGGACCGGCCGCTGGGCACCGGGCACGCCGTGGAGTGCGGCTTGCCCGCACTGCCCGACGACTACGCCGGCATCGTGGTCGTCACCTCCGGCGATACGCCGCTGCTGGACACCGACACGCTGGCCGACCTGATCGCCACCCACAATGCCGCCTCGGCCGCGGCGACGGTGCTGACCACCACGCTGGGCGATCCCCTGGGCTACGGCCGCGTCCTGCGCACCCAGGACAACGAGATGATGGCGATCGTCGAACACAGCGACGCCACGCATTCGCAACGCGAGATCCGCGAGGTCAACGCCGGGGTCTACGCGTTCGACATCGCCGCCCTGCGCTCCGCGCTCGACCAGCTCAGCGCGGACAACGCCCAGCAGGAGCTCTACCTCACCGACGTCGTGGCCATCCTTCGCCGGGCCGGCCGGATGGTCATCGCCCGGCACGTCGACGACAGCGCGCTGGTGGCCGGCGTCAACAACCGCGTCCAGCTGGCGGAGGTGGGCGCCGAACTCAACCGCCGGATCGTCGCCACCCACCAGCTGGCCGGGGTGACCGTCGTCGACCCGGCTACCACGTGGATCGACGTCGACGTGACGATCGGCCGTGACACCGTGATCCAGCCCGGCACCCAGCTGCTCGGTCGCACCCGGATCGGTACTAACTGTGTCCTCGGCCCGGGCACCAGCCTGACCGACGTGACCGTCGGCGACGGCGCCTCGGTGGTCCGCACCCACGGCGCGTCGTCGACGATCGGTGACGGCGCCACCGTCGGGCCGTTCACCTACCTGCGGCCGGGCACCGCGCTGGGCTCCGATGGCAAGCTCGGCGCGTTCGTCGAGACGAAGAACGCGACCATCGGCACTGGCACCAAGGTGCCGCACCTGACTTACGTCGGCGACGCCGACATCGGCGAGCACAGCAACATCGGCGCGTCCAGTGTCTTCGTCAACTACGACGGCACGACCAAACGGCGCACCACGATCGGCTCGCACGTCCGCACCGGGTCCGACACCATGTTCGTGGCCCCGGTGACCGTCGGCGACGGCGCATACACCGGCGCGGGAACCGTGCTGCGCGAAGATGTGCCGCCCGGGGCGCTGGCGGTCTCGGCCGGCCCGCAACGCAACATCGAGGACTGGGTGCAGCGCAAACGGCCTGGGACCGCGGCGGCACAGGCGGCCTCGAAAGCCAACGAGACGGTCAAGCGGGACGCCCGGAATCCTGAATCCGAACAGACACCCTGAATTCGTTATCTGGCAACCCAGCCAAATATCGGTACCCTTCGCTACGTACGATGAGGCATTCCATTCCTTCTTTGATCCCTATCTCTTCCCCGATATGGCGAGGGCAGCACGTTGAGCCACGACTGGACCGATAACCGCAAAAATTTGATGCTGTTCTCCGGCCGCGCCCACCCCGAGCTGGCCGAGCAGGTAGCCAAGGAACTCGACGTCCACGTCACCGCGCAGACGGCGCGGGAATTCGCCAACGGCGAGATCTTCGTGCGCTTCCACGAATCGGTACGCGGTTGCGACGCTTTCGTCCTGCAGTCCTGCCCGGCGCCGGTGAACACCTGGCTGGTGGAGCAGCTGATCATGATCGACGCGCTCAAGCGCGGCAGCGCCAAGCGCATCACCGCCGTCATGCCGTTCTATCCCTATGCCCGGCAGGACAAGAAGCACCGCGGCCGCGAACCGATCTCGGCGCGGCTGGTGGCCGACCTGCTCAAGACGGCCGGCGCCGACCGGATCGTGACCGTGGACCTGCATACCGATCAGATCCAGGGTTTCTTCGACGGACCCGTGGACCACATGCGCGCGCAAAACCTGCTGACCGGTTACATCGCTGACAACTATCCGGACGGCAACATGGTCGTGGTCTCCCCCGACTCCGGCCGCGTGCGCATCGCCGAGAAGTGGGCCGATGCACTGGGCGGTGTGCCGCTGGCCTTCATCCACAAGACGCGTGATCCGCGGGTGCCCAACCAGGTGGTGTCCAACCGCGTTGTCGGCGAAGTCGCCGGCCGGTGCTGCGTGCTGATCGACGACATGATCGACACCGGCGGCACCATCGCCGGCGCGGTCAAGCTGCTGCACGACGACGGCGCCGCCGCCGTGATCATCGCGGCCACCCACGGGGTGCTCTCCGACCCCGCCGCCGAGCGACTGGCCGCGTGCGGCGCGCGCGAGGTGATAGTCACCAACACGCTGCCGATCGGCGACGAGAAGCGTTTCCCGCAGCTGACGGTTTTGTCCATCGCGCCGCTGCTGGCCAGCACCATCCGTGCGGTCTTCGAAAACGGCTCAGTCACAGGACTGTTTGACGGAGACGCCTAGATGGCTTCCGGTTCCGCTGATGCCGTCATCTACCACAACCCCAAGTGCACCACGTCGCGTAAGACGCTGGACTTGCTGCGGGACAACGGCTTTGAGCCGGACATTGTCCAGTACCTGAAGACGCCGCCGTCCCGCGAAGAGTTGGTGCGCATGATCCGCGACGCGGGGATTGACGTGCGCACCGCGGTGCGCAAGCGCGAAGCGCTGTATACCGAACTCGGGCTTGCCGAGGCGACCGACGACGAGTTGCTCGACGCCATGGCCGAGCATCCCATCCTGATCGAAAGACCGTTTGTCGTGACGCCGAAGGGCACCCGGTTGGCTCGGCCGATCGACACGGTTCGCGAGATTTTGTGAAACGCTGCGCGGTCGGCGTCGCCGTGGTCGCGCTGACGGCGTTGGTGGGCGCGTGCGCGCCCAAACCCCCTGACTATCAGTCGATCTGGGCGAAGAGTTCGGCAGCCACTAGCGCCACCACGACGACCGAAAAGCCGGTGCCGCTTTCGCAGTACCTGGAAAGCATCGGCGTCACGGGTCAGCAGGTGGCGCTGGACAAGCTGACCGATCTGACGGTGTCCATCCCGACGCCGCCGGGCTGGGCGCCGTTCACCAATCCGAACATCGCGCCGGCGACGCTGATCATCGCGAAGGGCCGCAGCTATCCGACCGCACGGCTGGTGGTCTTTGCGCTGCGCGGGGATTTCGACCCCGCCCAAGTGGTCAAGCACGGCAACGACGATGCCCAACTGTTCGAGAACTTCAAGCAGTTGGACGCCTCGAATGCGGATTTCAACGGCTTTCCGTCGTCGATGATCCAGGGCAGCTACGACCTCGACGGCGCGCGGCTGCACAGCTGGAACCGAATCGTCATCCCCACCGGGTCGCCGCCGGACAAGCAACGATACCTGGTGCAGCTAACCATCACCAGCATGGCCGACCAGGCGGCGGCGGAGTCTAGCGACATCGAGGCCATCATCCGCGGATTCGTAGTCGCCGCAAAGTAATTGGGCCGCCGGTCGTTGTTCTGGTCACTTCTGCCACAGCAGTCGCCGGGGGCGGACTATGTGGGTCGCCCCACCACCCTTGGAGTTCGACATCGCGCCGTAGGGTTGGCAACCATGACCGACTGGACAGCCGCAGATCTGCCGTCATTCGCCGGGCGCACGGTGATCATCACCGGCGCCAACAGCGGGCTGGGCGCGGTGACCGCCCGCGAATTGGCCCGCAACGGCGCCACGATCGTCATGGCCGTCCGCAACACCGGCAAGGGTGAGGCCGCCGCTAAGCAGATAAGCGGCCCCGGAACCGGCGCGGTCGAGGTACGTCGCCTCGACCTGCAGGACCTGTCCTCGGTCCGGCAGTTCGCCGACGAAGTGGACAAGGCCGACATCCTGATCAACAACGCCGGCATCATGGCCGCCCCATACGCGTTGACGGCCGATGGCTTCGAGAGCCAGATCGGCACTAACCACCTCGG
>Ga0213876_10002111_pt1 | contig 11761 bp, 14 predicted proteins | sample BarmaccomBMRX_R9_FD_160113 | JGI IMG/M metagenome (GOLD analysis project Ga0213876, IMG submission 160113) | Root-associated microbial communities from Barbacenia macrantha in rupestrian grasslands, the National Park of Serra do Cipo, Brazil - RX_R9 | ecosystem: Host-associated > Plants > Roots...
CTGGGATGCAGCAGCAACAGGCGATCGAATTCTTCTTCATCGAGGAAGCCACCTCCCTCTGGGGTTTCCACTGGTTGATCGAGTGGTCGACGTCCTCGTTCTATATCAAGTGCCTACACCCCGGATTACAGTCGGCGAAGGTCAGCCTTCACGGCCCAGACCCGAACCACCCCGGCAAGCAGCACCTACGCTTCGATCTGGACAAGCGCGACTTGGTCGACAGAGCCACGAGGGCGGGGGGCCGTTGGTCCAGCGGTTCCGATCCGCTGCCCTACTACTTCTCCGGCCGGCAGGTTAATGACCACGCCGCCCACGTCGTGCGATTTTCAGCGGAGTGGAACACGTTCATAAGGGGTGCTCCTGGGCCTGGCAATTCAAGGGGCCCTCGACAGAAGTCGACCTTCCGTGCCGTGATGAGGGCACCGGAGAAAGACCACGTCGCCCACGTCGACGTCTACCTGAGCCTGGCGGACCCGTACTGGCCGGACGAGGCGGGCGTGCGTGCAGCCAGCGCCGGCATGGGGCCGATCACCAACGCCATCGGGATGAACCTCACGGCAGTATCCGTGCATCGGCCGGTCATGTCGCAGCCAGATCCCTACGGCGACGTTCGCGGTGACACGCCGCTCGATCAATGCGCGCGGGGGATGGCGGCTGTAGTCGATGACACAAGTCTGCTGTGGCTGTGCGAGAAGGTGGTTCCCGTCACCCACTTCGACACGCCAGCGACAGGCTAAACATCCGCCACCCTGTGTCCGAGAAGATTGGCGGACTAACTCGCACCTCTGCTTATCCACCACAGCAACTGGTCGCCGAAGCGCTTCGTGAATTGCCTACGAACCGGCTCTGCACAATATGTTTTGGCTCTGGCAGGAGTACTTCCCAGCCGCCGCGAGCCAGCTCCGAATTGCCCATCGAGCAGGTGGCAAAGATCATTGGCGCTGATCGCGTCGAGACCGTTCTGGCCCCCCACGATTGCTCGGAAGGCTTCGGGCCGGCCTACTGGTGTCGACCGGCCGCCTACCTTAAACCCGACGTGCGCGCTTGCATCTCGGGCCTGGCACGGCTTCCCATGGAGGACCTTGAGCCCGGACTCGAGCGCCTCCGCCAGGACCTCGACACCGTGCTTGGCAAACCCGCCACCGAGATCTCCTTACTCTTGACGCCCTCGACACCAGCTTGCGCCTCATCGTGCGGCAGAGCCCGTGACCGAGTCCCCCACGGCAACTCGCACCTGTCGAGCACGCACCGTTACCAGTTCTGTTGCGAGTTACATTGCAGCACAAAGTAATTCGATTGCTAGACGGCAGGACTGAGCGATGGTGCGCCATGGTGGCGTTGTCAGTGGATCTGGGGCATGCTATGCACCATCGACTAGCGTCGGTTACCGGTTCTAGATTGAGTTAGGCTGCTTTACAACGTATTTCGTCAGATCATTGCTAGTCGACCTTACCCGGCCCAAGGCTGCGGCCAGCGCCTGTAAACGTCCGCGCGATGATCGACACGCTGAATCAGCACCAATGAGTGATCCTCGTCGATCCGGTACAACAGGCGGTACGGGCCGCGCCGAGCGCTATACAGCCCGGTCAGTTCACGCCGCAGCGGCTTGCCGACGCGGCGCGGTTCGTGCGCCAGGTCGCCGAACGCGAACTCAATCACGGCCGACAGCACCCGCGGCGGCAGCTTGCGCAGGTCACGCCGCGCGGTGCCTGTGAACTGAACCGTGTAACCCACGGCTGCGTTAGTCGCCGCCCCGAGGCACGCCGAACTCGGCCCGAATCTCATCCTCGCCGTACGTCCGCCCAGCACTAACGTCGGCATCGCCCTCAGCAATCGATTCCTTGATCCCGGGTTGGGAAAGCCAGTACAGCGTCTCCTGGAGCGATTCCCACTCCTCGGCGCCGATGAGCACCGCCGCCGGCGCACCGTTCTTGGTGATCGTGATCTGGTCCTGCGTTTGGACGACCGCGTCGACGTACTCGTTGAGCTTGTCTTTCATCTTTGAAATCGGCAGTATCCGCATGTCGCCATGTTAGCCTAAATATAGGCCGTTTGCAGGCCGTAATTAAGGCCTATAGCTCGTACCACCGGCCCCGTCCATCTAGCCATACCAAGAGTCACCTGGCGACAACCGGGAGACCAATGGCCGCATCCGCTCCCCAACGGCAACTCGCACCTGTTGCGCACGCACCGTTACCAGTTGACCAGCGCGAGTTCTAACGGATTAGTTTGTGGCGCAGAGGTATTGGTGCTTCGCGAGCGTGCGCGGCCTCACCGTGAAACGCGAGTGTGTCGGCCGTCAGAGGTGGAGCACGCGACGAAGCCCACGGTCGACCTCGCGCATCAGACTCGGCGGGCCATCTCCGACTCGATCGGTAAGGTCAACCTTATTTAGCGTGACAAGCGCCGTGACGTTGACAACCGACTCACGTGGGAGCCCTGTTACGGCCGCTGGCAAGAACACGTTGCCAGGCATCGTCGCCAGCGCGGTGTTAGAGGTGATCACCGCGGCGAGCACCGTGGCAAGACGACTAGCGTTGTATGGATCAGACTGGATCACCAACACCGGACGGCGCTTGGCGGGACGGCTGCCGAACGGCGGTCCGAGATCGGCCCAATAGATATCAGCGCGGCTGATCACCACTCATCGTCCATGGCATCCAACACCCGGCGCCCTACGGCCACCGCGGCAGCCTCGGCTTCGTCATTGCCATGGAAACGCTCTAATGCACTATCGATCTGTCCAGTCAGCGATTGTGCATCTAAGTCGTCGAGGTAATGCTGCGCAGCTCGGGTGAAGAACTCGGATCGACTCATGCCAAGGTCACTCGCACGCTGAACGACCCGATCGAATGTCTCATCCGGAAGGGAGATGGCTGTCTTCATAGAGAGAGTATAACCTGGTATAACCGGATCGCCACTTGTGTCGGCTACGACCTCAAACAGGCACGATGCATCGACGACCCGCATCCGGCTACTCGCCACGCCACTCGTCCAAAGTTGCCAGCACCCCAACCGTCGACACCGTCGACGGGCGTCGGCCGCTCCGCGCCAGCCATTGCGCGACCGACGGTCAAGCTGCCAAGTGGGCCGCTTCACGACGTAGCAGCTCCGGCACCGTGATCCCCCCTTCACCAGCGCGAAGTGCAAGACCGGGATACACTGTTGGACCGGCGGCGAGTCGTCACTGTGACGTTTCGGAGCTGAATTTCGCCTAGTACGCAACTGCTTCCATTGCATTCGTCACTGAATCCATCTTCTCGTTGAAAACGGAGTTGATTGGTCAGCGTGAAATAGGCGACAGCAGCTCGTAGTTGACACCGAGTAAGCGATACGTCGGTTCGGCCCGTCGGTCGCACGTGATGAGCACGAGCTTGTGCTGGCGGGCAGCCGCACCGACGAGACCGTCGTAGAGCGCGCCGCCAGCCAACCCTGCTTGAGCAAACTCCCGCAACAGATTCCTTGTTTCCGTCGCCGACAGGAAGCGAGACTCGGGGAAGTTTGTCTTTTCTAGACGAAATGCCGCAGCCGGACTAAGGCGGTGTGGCGGCCGAAGTCGCGTGAGAACGGAGAGAAGCTCGACCGCGGCATGCCCGGACATCCCCCGTCGGCATGACCACAGTCTGGTCTTAGCTGCGTGGTGAAACGGGTTCTCCCGCTGGGCCAGTGCAAGTGCCGCGCTGGTGTCGACGAGCACATGTTCAGCGTTGGTCGGCAAGCCGCAACTCCCTGAGCGCGTCGGCGTCAAGTTCTGGCCCACCACTCGGTAGCAAGAGAAGCCCATCCTCTTCGACGAGCTCGTCCGCCGCGACGCTTTCGATGCGGATGCCGGATCCGTCGAGGAAGACCTCCACCTCCCCCGGGGTGATGCCCGACTGGTCGCGGAGCGTCTTTGGGATCACCACGCGCCCAGCTTTGTCTATGGTAGTACGCATACCACTATAATACCATTTTAGTGGTAGAGAAATTCTCGGCCCTGCCTCGCGAATAACTCGCACCTAATGATCATGCTGTTTACCAGCCGCGGGTAAGCCCAGCTAAAACTTGCAATTTGCGCTACTTCACCCAGGCGTCAGTCCCCCGCGTGCGCGACACTCGCCCGTCAGCGGATCCCGTGCTGTCGACCAACAGTTAGCAGTCGCCTACTTGATCGATGACCTTCTTCAACGGAGCGGCGGGCGTAATGCCGGGGATATAGCTGGGGTTGTCGGAATACCACGCGATCTTCGAACAGTAACCGGGCCCGGTCGGCTGGGCGGCACGCCACGTATCGAGCGTCGGTCTGCAGTTGTACAGGTCAGACTCACCGACGAAATTGGCACTGTCCTGCGCTCCCGGTGTGTGGTGCCAGACGATCAGGCTAGACGCGGTTGGCAGATTACAGGGAGAGTCTGGTACGGGGGCGGTACCGATTTCGCTATGAGCCGTCGCTGCGAACGGCAGCGCACACGCTGCAACCACCAGTGTCGATGCGGCTGTCAAGGGGATGGCCAACGCGCTTGCCCTCTTTCTTGAACAGTGGATGGTATGCATATTGAAAGCTACCTGCTGAAACGCTAGTCCCCAATACATAGGCTCGGCCTATACCGAAGGCTCATCCCGCCGCCAGTTTGACCACTCGGTTGTTGCCCGTGTCGGTGACGACGACGTTGCCGGCAGTGCTCGTCGGTGTCGTGGGCTCGTAGACCTTGCCTATGCCGCCCTCGCCTATCAGCGACCGCAGCCGGTAACGCCCGAATGTCACGTCATCCACCGCTCGACCTCTCTCTCGCGCCCGGGTCGGCGATACCACCGACCTGCCGAATTGGGTTGCGCCGCAGTCAGACTCGCGTGGCGTGCCGAAGCTCAACTCAGTAGGGACTGGTTGGTGGGTAAGGATTGGTGGGAGGAGGGTAAGGACTAGCTGGTGGAGGGTACGGGGTGCCTGGCGGATGGGGACTGCCCGCCGTCTTTGGTCGCTGGATCCAGACCAAAACTACGCCCACGGTCATGGCCACGACGGCTACCGCGAACAGGTACAACCCGATCCCGTATGAGGACGTTATGCCGTTCGCGGGATCGTCGTCTCGGAAGACCAGGAACCAGAGCGGGACGCTCAACAACATAAGACCGACCGCGGCAGATAGTCCGATCAGCCAGCCGACCGGCACCGCCCTTCTTGCAAAAATGGGCCAGGCCAGCGCGGTCGCCGCGATGATCGGGACAAGAAGGGCAAATTTTCCGCCAGTGCTGATCCCGCCCTGCGCCCTTCCGGAGTAGACCGGCGTACCGAGCACGCTGACCGTCTGGGTGACGTTCTCCCACGGGAGAAACAGGCTGATGGTCGCGAGAACCATGCTGCCGATCAGAACCCACGCCGCCGGTGAGGGTTGCTTGAAGGCGCCGATTGCCGTCGCGAGACCGTCCGACGTCGGTTGACCGCCATAGGGCCCCGGTTGGGGAGACGGGGGCGGCGGCCACGATGCCTGTCCCTGTGCGGGCGGCATCGGGGCCGGGGGCGGCGACCAAGACTGTGGTTCCGGCGCAGGCGAATTCGGAGACGAGGGCGGCGGCCAAGCCTGCTGCGCCGGCGCGGGCGGCAGGCTTGGCGGCAGCTGCGCGATCTGCGTCGGCGCGGCACCGATCGGCGGCGCAGGCGGGCGAGCCTGTTGCTCCGGCGCGGGCGGCAGTGTCGGCGGCAGCTGCGCGATCTGCGTCGGTGCGTCACTCGGCGGAGGCGGCGGCCTAGGCGACGGCGGATGCGGCGGCACGGGCGTGGCAGGCGGTCGCGCCAAATACGAAGCCTGCTTGCGCTGACGGTGCGGTGTCCAGTCTTGGCCGTCCCAGTAGCGCTGCGCGTTGGGGTCCTGCGGGTCGTCGTACCAGCCGGGCTGGTTGGGCATCGTCATCGGCAGATCCTCCCGGTCGGCTGAAACCGCACCCGTGCAACGAACAATAGCGCGCGCCTCCCAAAACCGGACAAATACTGATCGTCTTGGGTCGCCCGACAGGTAGGTGACCCGCAGGCTCTGACGTCGGGCGCTGCTGAATCGCAGGTCCCGGAGGTTTCACATTGGCCGTGGACGTGGTCTAGACACGTGGAGGCCTTTTCGGCCTACCGAATATCCGACTTGGCTCAAATCAGCGATGATCAATGATCACACGTGTCTGTGCGCCAGCACCCGATGTGCCCGGCTCAGAGCGACCGTTTTCGGTGGCGCCGAACCGCGAATGACGTTGTCGCGCAAAGGCGGGCACATCGGGTGATGTCTCCGACACAGGCCAGTGTTTCGGATCTGCCAGAGGTAACGATGTGTGGACGCATTACAGCGACGGATAAAAGCCCAGGGCAATCGGCTCGCGATTGTTCGCCTCTCCGGCCGCATAGTGGACCTTGGTTGCCTACCGAACGCGTTGTCCTGGTAAATGTTTGCATCCGCAGAAGCGCTCGTGCGCGGTGGCGGCGCTCGGCACCGCGATCACCGCTACGATTCCGCTGGAACGCTGATATCCTCCTCCGCTCGAAGGAGAGCCTATGGAAGCCATCGAGGCCGACTACCTTGTGGTAGGCGCCGGCGCCATGGGCATGGCGTTCACCGACACCCTCATCACCGAGTCCGAGGCACGCGTAGTTATCGTCGACCGTGCGTATCAACCCGGTGGGCACTGGACCACGGCGTACCCGTTCGTGCGGTTGCACCAGCCGTCGGCCTATTACGGTGTCAATTCAAGAACATTGGGCAACAACACCATCGACAGTGTTGGCTGGAACAAAGGGTTGAACGAGCTTGCCACTGTCGGCGAGGTGTGCGCCTACTTCGACGCCGTGATGCAGCAACAGTTCCTCCCCACAGGGCGGGTCGAGTACTTCCCGATGAGCGAGTATCTCGGCGACGGGCGCTTCCGAACGTTGGGGGGCACCGAGTACGCCGTCACCGTCAATCGGCGCATCGTCGACGCCACCTACCTGCGTGCGGTCGTACCCTCGATGCGACCTGCGCCTTACGTCGTCACACCCGGCCGCGACTGCGTCACTCCGAACGACCTGCCGAAGTTCACCACGCGGGACCGGTACGTGATCGTCGGTGCCGGCAAATCCGGCATGGACGTCTGTTTGTGGCTACTACGAAACGGCATCTCCCCCGATAGGTTGACGTGGATCATGCCGCGCGATTCCTGGTTGATCGACCGGGCGACGCTGCAACCCGGGCCTACGTTCATCAAACAGTTCCGGGAAGGCTACGTGTCCACTATCGAGGCCATCGGCGCCGCGACTTCGGCCGAGGACCTGTTCAACCGCCTGGAGGCGGCCGGAACGTTGTTGCGCCTTGATCCCGCGGTACACCCGACCATGTATCGGTGCGCGACGGTGTCGCACGCCGAACTCGAGCAATTGCGCCGGATCGAGGACATCGTCAGGATGGGTCACGTCCAGCGCATCGAACCCGCGACGATTGTGCTCGACGCCGGATCGATTCCGTCCGCACGCTCGGCGATCTATATCGACTGCACCGCCGACGGAGCACCCCAACGGTCAGCCACACCGATTTTCGACGCCAATCACCTCACCCTGCAGGCGGTCCGCGGGTGCCAACAGGTGTTCAGCGCCGCGTTCATCGCTCACGTGGAGGTCGCCTACGCCGCGGACACGGTGAAAAATGAACTCTGCGAGCCGATTCCACACCCGGACTCCGATCTGGACTGGATGCGACTGACGCACTCCGATCTCCGCAATTTTCAACGCTGGCTCGATGACGCCGACCTGACCGACTGGTTGAGTTCCGCGCGGTTGAACCTGCTGGCCGAGTTGCTACCACCGTTGTCCCACAAGCCGCGGGTGCGCGACCGGGTGGTTTCGATGTTCCGGTCGCGATTGAACACCGCCAGTGAGCAACTGGAAGTGCTGATGAAGGAGAGTCCGTGCTCGGCGACGTAGACGCGCCGCTTGTTGAGCTGCCCGGATCGGGATACGTCTATCAAACGAGTTGGCGCTTGGGCACGTTCGACATCGACGAGCACATGACGCTCCGCCTTGACGGTGTCGCGCGCTACATCCAGGAGGTGGGCGCCGAGCATCTCGCCGATGCCGGGCTGGCGGAAGTCCATCCCCACTGGATCGTCCTGCGCACGGTGATCGACGTCCTCGAGCCCATCGAATTACCCAGCGATATAACCTTTCGCCGTTGGTGCGCAGCGCTTTCCACCAGGTGGTGCTCGATGCGTGTTCAGCTCGAAGGATCCGAAGGCGGCCGGATCGAGACCGAAGGCTTCTGGATCTGCGTGAACAAGGACACGCTGACACCCTCTCGCCTGGTCGACGAATGCATCGCACGTTTTGGCAGCACCACTGACAACCACCGCCTCAAGTGGCGCACCTGGCTCACCGAACCGGTCGCGGATGGCGCCGAAACGCCATTCCCACTGCGCCGCACGGATATTGACCCGTTCGAGCATGTGAATAACACCATCTACTGGCATGGGGTGCACGAGATACTCCATGCGTCCGGGATCGCGCCGCCCTACCGCGCCGTGCTCGAGTATCGCAGCCCGATCAAGTTCGGTGAACGGGTGACCATCCGTTCCGGCCAGCACGACAGCGCCGTGCGCATGCAGTTCGTCGTCGGCGACGACGTTCGCGCGGCCGCGATGGTGCGCAAAATCTAACCGGCGCGAGCGTGCACAGTTGCACACCCGCAACGGCGTGTCGGTGTACAGACGCGCACGCTCGGCGGTGAAAAGTAGCGGCGATCAGCGGTCGATCCAGGGCATCTGAGCCTCAGCGTGGTGGCCGCCGACCGGCGGGGTGAGCGCGTCAAGTCGGGCGAGCTGCTCGGCGGTGAGCTCGATGGTATCGGCGGCGACGTTTTCCTCAAGGCGCGCAACGCGTTTGGTTCCCGGAATGGGGACGATGTCGGGCCCCTTGGCCAGCAACCAAGCCAGTGCGACCTGCGCCGGAGTGGCTCCGATATCGACGCTGATGTCGCGCAGCTCGTCGGCGCTGCGCAGGTTGTGCTGGAAGTTCTCGTCGAAGAAACGAGGGTTGGTCTTGCGGTAGTCGCTGTCGGGAAGCCCCTCCGTGGAGCGGATGGACCCGGTCAGGAAGCCACGCCCGAGCGGCGAGTACGCAACGAATCCGATTCCCAGCTCGCGCAGCAGTGGCAATATCGCGTCCTCCTGGTCGCGGGTCCACAACGAGTATTCGGATTGGACGGCCGTTATGGGGTGCACCGCGTGGGCGCGATGAATGGTGTTCACGCCGACTTCCGACAGACCGATGTGACGGATCTTCCCGGCAGCGACCAGTTCGGCCAGCTCCCCGACAGTGTCCTCGATGGGGGTGCCCCGGTCGAGGCGGTGTTGGAAGTAGAGGTCGATGTGATCGGTCGCCAGCCTACGCAGCGAACCGTCAACGGCGACACGGATATTGGCGGGGCTGCTGTCCAGACCGTCTCGGCCGGTGTGGGAAATCAGGCCGAACTTGGTGGCCAGGACGACCTCATCCCGTCGGCCGCGCAGTGCGCGCGCCACCAGTTCCTCGTTGACGTACGGACCGTAGACCTCCGCGGTGTCGATCAGGGTGACACCGAGGTCGATGGCGTGATGAATAATGCGAATGGATTCGGCGTCGTCAGTGCCGGCCCCGGCGTAGGCCACCGACATGCCCATCGCGCCCAAACCCAGGCGTCCGACTTCGAGGTCGGCGAGGCGTGCGTGCTTCAAGGCGCATCTCCTGTTCTCGTTGGGTCGATCTATGCCAGACCGTAGCCGGGTACCCTCGCGCTAGTGGAGCTGCCCCGGGTAGACACCGCCGCTCCCGCCCGGGATCGCGCGGTCGACTTCTACCGCGTCTCGGGCGTGATCCTCATCGTGCTGGGTCACTGGCTGGCCGGCGCGGTAACCTACCACGACGGTCAGTTCGGTCGGCAAAACCCGCTCGTCGACCAGCCCTGGACGCAATGGCTGACCTGGATCTTCCAGGCAGTTCCGGTGTTTTTCCTGGTTGCCGGATATGCAGGCGCGGTGTCCTGGACCCATCGGCGCGGCACCGGAGGCTTCTCGCGTCAGGCCTGGCTTCGGCATCGACTGGCCCGGGTGCTCGGACCCACCGCGGTCTACGTCGCGCTGGTGTCCGTAGTGGTGGTGGCGCTTCAGTTCGGCGGAGCGCCCGGCGAGGTGCTGGAGTACGGCGGCTGGGCGGTCGCCATGCACCTGTGGTTCCTCGCCGTGTACCTGTTGGTGGTATCGCTGACGCCCGTTGCGGTGGCGGCACAACGCCGGTGGGGCCTTAGGGTGCCCGCGGCACTCGCGGTGGCGGTTGCGGTGGTCGACGCGGCGTCTCACGCGGGCCACCTGCCGTATCTGGGCATGCTGAACTATCTGCTCTGCTGGGGGCTGCTGTACCAGCTCGGAATCGCCTGGCGTGCAGGGCAATTAAGTGGCCGCAGGGCCATGCTGCTCGCTGTGGGGTCGGCGGCCGTGCTGACGTTGTTGATCTGGCTGGGCCGTTATCCGGTCAGCATGATCGGCGTTCCCGGCCAAACGGTGGACAACACCGCGCCGCCGACGGGGGCGATGCTGGCGTTTGGATGCACGCAGGCCGGACTCGCGGTGGCCGCCGCTCCGGTGCTCAACCGGCTGCTGCGCGCCGGCTGGGTGCGCCGCGTGTTGGCCACGGCCAACGCCAACGTGATGGCCCTGTACCTGTGGCACATGATTCCGGTCGTGATCGTGGCGATCGTCGGGTATCCGGCTGGACTGTTGCCGCAACCGGCCGAGGGAACAGCGCACTGGTGGCTGGGACGGCTGGAGTGGGTCTGCATCCTTGGCGTGGTGACGGCGGCCGAATTGGCGGTGTTGTGGTGGCAGCGGCGGCTTTTCGCGGCACCGCTGCCCTCGTTCGGCATACCTGTCATGGATCGCTGGGGCGAGGTCGCCATGCTGGCCGGCGCCGTGTTGGCCGCGTCCGGCCTACACCTTTTCGCCTATGCCGGCTTCGCGCCGGACGGGCGTTTGTCCTGGCTGAGTGCGGCGCTGTTCGTCGCCGGGCTGGTCCTGGTGGCGCTTCGGCCCACTTCTGATCCGCCGACACGGGAGCCGCCGGCAATGCGGGCATTCGTCACGCGGCGGAATCCGGCTGCCCCGAGGCGAACGGGTCAGGCAGCGGGCGCTGACAGACGCGCCGCGCCGACTTGAAATCGGCTCGCCACGAACTGGTTTCGATGATTTCCGCGCTCCGCCGAAGTAACGAATTCGATGCCAACCGCCTGATCGGCTTACTGAAAGTGCCTACCAGATGACCCTTTCCATTCTGCACACGGGCGACGCCTGGTGGCTGAAGACTGTCAACGGAGCCGCGAAGATCGCGACAGCCGCCACCACGACCGGTGGGCTGCTGGCCGACCGCGCCGCGATCGAAGGCGCGTCCCGTAGTACCGACACCGTCGCGATCGACACGCTGAAGCCGGTCTCGCCAGTCACCAGACCGTGCCGAGTGGTGGCGCAGATGACCAACTTTGAGTCGCACGTCAAGGACGCGGGCACGGATCCGACGTCGATTCCGCTGACCTTCTTTCGCAAAGCGTCCGCATCGATCAGCGGTCCATACGACGATATCGTCAAGCCCAGCCACGTCAGCCTGCTCGACTACGAGGTGGAGATCGCGTTGGTGATCGGGCGCGCAATCCCTGTCGGCACAAGCATTTCCGACGCGAACCTGGCAGATTTCATCGCCGGCCTGGTCGTCGCCAACGACGTGTCGGCGCGCGACATCCAGCTGCCGCAA
>Ga0213876_10002112_pt1 | contig 11760 bp, 10 predicted proteins | sample BarmaccomBMRX_R9_FD_160113 | JGI IMG/M metagenome (GOLD analysis project Ga0213876, IMG submission 160113) | Root-associated microbial communities from Barbacenia macrantha in rupestrian grasslands, the National Park of Serra do Cipo, Brazil - RX_R9 | ecosystem: Host-associated > Plants > Roots...
GCGCATCTCCTTGACCTTGGTGATCAGCGCTTGCGGTTCCGTCGAGCCGCATTCCTTGTTGATGTTGAACCCGTCCGGATCGACGCCGATGGCGACGACCTCGGCGCCGAGTTCCCAAAGCGCTTCTGGCGCCACCTTGTAGGCGGCCCCATGCGCACAATCGACGACGACACGCATGCCGTCGAGGCTCAGGCCGCGCGGCAAGGTGCGCTTGGCGAATTCGATGTAGCGCGCATGCACGCTCTCGATGCGCTTGGCGCGCCCGAGATCGCGCGATCCCGAAAGACGCGAGGCGAGGTCCTGATCGAGAAGCGCGCCGATCTCAGCTTCGATCTCGTCGGACAGCTTGTAGCCGTCCGGCCCGAAGAGCTTGATGCCGTTGTCCTCGAAGCCGTTGTGCGAAGCGGAAATCATCACCCCGAGATCGCACCGCATCGAGCGGGTGAGCATGGCGACCGCGGGCGTCGGCATCGGGCCGAGCAGCAGCACGTCGAGGCCGACCGAGGTGAAACCCGCCACCATGGCGTTCTCGATCATGTACCCCGAAAGTCGGGTGTCCTTGCCGATGACGACACGGTGCCGGTATTCGCCGCGTCGAAACGCAAGACCCGCCGCCTGGCCAACCTTAAGAGCGAGCTCCGGTGTGATGATCGCGTTCGCCTTGCCGCGAATCCCGTCGGTGCCGAAATATTTACGCGCCATTACGAAACGCCTCGACCCAATCCGCTCCACTTTGGCCGATTGACTTAACGCCGCAAGCTTGCGGATTGCTTACGATTATAAGCTGAGTAGCCGCCAAAATCATTCACTTTTCGCGACTCCCCATTACCGCCGGCGATCGCGCGAGGAACGAGCGACGAAAAGGATAATCGGGCTGCTGTTACACGCTTTCGCGCAAACGCGAAAGGACCGCGCGCCGGCAGCGGGGGTGCCTCGGCGCACGCAACGTCCGATACCCCTTTGACGCGCCTCCTCGACAGTATAAGAGGGGCGTCCCGAGCGGGCGTGGCGGAACTGGTAGACGCGCGGGACTCAAAATCCCGTTCCCCCTAAAGGAGTGTCGGTTCGATTCCGACCGCCCGCACCAATTCGATTGCGCGATCGAGACGTTCTGCGCCACGCAGGCGAGCAACTGGCTTTCGGCGGATGGATTTCGTTCGCGCCGAGCGTCGAGCTCCTCGAGTCAGCAGGACGGCAGCGAAAAGCACGGCAAAGTGAAGCGCGCTCGTGCTCAAAAATGCGGTAGCTTGCCGCCAAACTGATCCTGATTCGCCGTGAGAGCCAGGCTTTTGCTTTGCTCGAAGGTCGGCTCGTCGGGCTTCGAGGATGTCCTTCATGCTCTGCCGCACCGCGAACGCACCGACGGCAGAACGAGTCACGATTTGTTGGAGAAGAGTTGCTCGATCAAACCGCGACTTTTGATGTGCTGATCGTCGGTGGCGGGAATGCCGCCCTTTGCGCGGCGATCAGCGCGCGTCGTGCGGGCGCGCGCGTCCTCGTCCTCGAGTCGGCGCCCAAATTCTACCGCGGCGGCAACACGCGCCACACCCGCAACATGCGATGTGCGCATGATGCCGCGACCGCGATCCTCACCGGCCCCTACACGGAAGCGGAGTTCTTTGACGATCTCCTACGGGTGACGGAAGGCGAGACGGACGAAGCCTTGGCGCGCCACATGATCCATGAGTCGAAATCGGTCCTCGATTGGCTCGTGGAACAGGGTGTGCGCTGGCAGCCCTCGCTCGGCGGCACGCTCTCTCTTGGCCGGACGAACTCTTTTTTCCTCGGTGGCGGCCGCGCCATGCTGAACGCACTTTACGAGACGGCCGAGCGGCTCGGGGTCGAGATCGCCTACGACAGCGAGGTCGTCGACCTTGCGATCGAGGACGGCATGTTCCTCTCCGCCACTGTCGCGCGCGGGAGCGAAAGCCTCGAGATACGTGCTGCGACGCTCATCGCGGCGGCCGGCGGCTTCGAGGCCAATCTCGAATGGATGAAACAATATTGGGGGGCGGCGGCGGATAATTTTCTCATCCGCGGCACGCCTTATAATCGCGGCTCGCTCCTCAAGCTTCTCCTGGCCAAGGGCGTGCAAGAGGTCGGCGATCCCACACAGTGCCACGCCGTCGCCATCGACGCGCGCGCGCCGAAATTCGACGGCGGCATCATTACGCGCCTCGATTGCGTGATCTTCGGCATCGTGGTGAACAAGGATGCGCGGCGCTTCTACGACGAAGGCGAGGACATCTGGCCGAAACGCTATGCGATCTGGGGACGCCTCATCGCCGGCCAGAGAGACCAGATCGCCTACATCGTCTTCGACGCCTCTTCGCGCGATTTGTTCATGCCCTCGCTCTATCCGCCCTTCGAGGCGCGGACATTGAACGAGCTTGCGACGCATCTCGAGCTTGATGCCGTGACGTTCGAGCACACGATCAGCGAATTCAACGCGGCCGTGCGGCCGGGCACGTTCGATCATGCCATCCTCGATGATTGCCGCACCGAGGGCCTCGTGCCGCCGAAGTCCCATTGGGCGCGTCGCATCGAACGCCCCCCGTTTTACGCCTATCCGGTGCGCCCCGGCATCACCTTCACCTATCTGGGAACCCGGGTGAACAAGGAAGCGCGTCTCATCATGAGTGACGGCAGGCCGTCGGCCAACATGTTCGCGGCGGGCGAGATCATGGCCGGCAATGTGCTCGGGCGCGGATATGCTGCCGGCATCGGCATGACGATCGGCAGCGTCTTTGGACGCATCGCGGGGCGGGAGGCCGCTGCCTATGCACACAACTGACCTTGTCGCCCCCGCGCGGCACGCGAGCGCGGATCTCGCGGAGGCGGACCGCCTCATGACGATCTGCAATTCCTGCCGATACTGCGAGGGGCTTTGCGCCGTCTTTCCGGCGATGGAGATGCGCCAAGCATTCGCGGACGGAGACCTCAACTATCTCGCCAATCTTTGCCATGGCTGCGGCGCCTGCTTTCACGACTGCCAATTCTCGCCGCCGCATGAATTCAACGTCAACGTGCCGCTGAACTTTTCGCGCGTGCGGGCGCGATCCTATGCGCGCTATGCCTGGCCAAGCGCGCTTTCCGGCATGTTCGCGCGCAACGGGCTTGCGACAGGCGCCGTTATGGCACTCGCGGTCACCGCTTTCCTCGTCGCATTTGCGCGCCTCGATGAGCCCGCCGTCCTGTTCGGTATTCATGAAGGGCAAGGCGCCTTTTACGACGTGATGCCGCATGGCGCTATGGTTTTCCTCTTTGGCATCGCCTTCGTTTTCGCGCTCGTTGCGCTTGCGATGGGCGCACGTCGGTTCTGGCGTGATATCGGCGAGGAACCGTCGGCGCTCGCTGATCGCCCATCGCTTGCACAAGCGGCGCGCGACGTCCTCGCGCTTCGATATCTCGATGGCGGTGGCGTCGGCTGCATGAACAAGGACGAGCGCCCGACGGATCGGCGCCGCCTTTTTCACCATCTCACCTTCTACGGGTTCATTGCCTGCTTCGCCGCGACCTGCGTGGCCACGCTCTACCACTACCTTCTGGGCCGAGAAGCGCCCTATCCGATCTACGATCTCCCGGTGCTTCTCGGGACGCTCGGGGGAATTGGCCTCGTGATCGGCTCGATCGGCCTTCTCGCGGCTCGCTGGCGACGAGAGCCCGCGATCGCTGATGCCGAGCGGTTCGGCATGGATGCTGCCTTCACGGTCATGCTGTTTCTCGTCGGTGCCACGGGGCTCTCGCTTCTCGCGCTGCGGGGGACGAGCCTGATGGGAATCATGCTCGCGCTCCACCTCGGCGTCGTTTTCGCTCTCTTCATCACGATGCCCTACGGCAAGTTCGTGCACGGCATCTATCGTTTCATCGCCCTTCTGCGGTATGCCAAGGAAAAGCGGATTTTGTCTTGAAGGTGGTCGACGCGATGCAGAACAGCGAGCCTGTGTGGCGCCTAGTCGAGGCGAAGGAAACGCGCTTCGTCGAGTTGAGCGACGAGGTCTGGGCCATGCCGGAACTCAATTATCAGGAGCACCGTTCGGCGGCTGCCCATGTCGCCACGCTCGAGCGGGAGGGGTTCGAGGTCACCAAAGGTATTGCCGGCCTGCCGACCTCTATGGTCGGGGAAGCGGGCAAGGGTGGCCCGGTCATCGCGATCCTCGGGGAAGTATGACGCTCTTCCAGGGCTCAGCCAGGCGGCCGGTGTCGCGGAGCGACGCGCCTTGCCGGAAAGCAGCAACGGCCATGGCTGCGGGCACAACATGCTAGGTTCGGCCTCCCTGCTCGCGGCGACCGCGGTGAAGGATTGGCTTGCCACATCAGGTCTCGACGGGCGCGTGCGCTATTATGGTTGCCCGGCGGAAGAAGGCGGCTCGGGCAAAGGCTTCATGGTTCGCGCCGGCGCTTTCGACGATGTCGACGTGGCGATCTGTTGGCACCCTTCGGCTTTCACGGGCGTGAACCGGCCATTCTCGCTCGCTTGCGTCGAGATCGATTTTTTATTCCATGGTCGCGCCTCTCATGCGGCCGGAGCGCCGCATCTTGGACGAAGCGCGCTCGACGCGGTCGAGCTCATGAATGTCGGCGTGAACTATATGCGCGAGCACATGGCTTCGACCGCGCGCATCCATTATGCGCTGATCGATTCAGGCGGCATCGCGCCGAACGTGGTGCAATCGAAAGCAGTGGTGCGCTACCTCATTCGCGCCCAGACGCTCGGCGAGATGTGGACGCTCGTCGAGCGCGTGAAGAAGATTGCCGAAGGCGCGGCTATGATGACCGAGACAAAGGTCGCATCAAAGCAGCTCAGCGGCGACGCCAATCTCGTCGGCAATGCGCCGCTCGAAGAGGCGATGTTCGCGAACATGATGCGGCTCGGCCCGCCGCGCTTCGATGCCGCCGACAAGGCCTTCGCCGTCGAGATTCAGAAGACCCTGAGGCGCGAGGACGTCGTCGCGGCGTATGGCCGCTTCGGTCTCGAGGTGAAGGAAGGCGAGGCGTTGAGCGAAGATATTTATCCGCTCGGGAGCGGCGTCGAGACATCCGTCGGATCGACCGATGTGGGCACGGTAAGCTGGGTGGTGCCGACCGTGCAATGCCGTGTTGCCTGCTACGCCATTGGCACGCCCGGCCATTCCTGGCAGCTCGTTGCGCAAGGCCTTGCGGGCGCCGCGCATAAAGGCCTCGCCTACGCGGCGAAGGTGATGGCGGGCACTGCGATCGGCGTGTTCCAAGACGCCGATCTCCTCGCCCGTGCGAAGGCGGCACACCACGCGTTCCGGGCCGAGAACCCTTTCGTGAACCCGATCGCGGATGATCTTGCGCCACCGCTCGACATGGCGGCGCACTGAGGGGGCTCGCTTACGAGGGGCTTTGGCCGGTCACGTCCAACCGCATGCGATCAAGTCCGACCCGCGCAAACCGCAGGCAAGTCAGTCAGACGCTTGCTTTTGCAGCGATTGCGCCATCTTGAGGTGTTTCTGGAGAATGGGCAACTGCTCCTTGGCGAGGTCGCTCACCTTGCCGTTGCCGGCATCCCGCTCCGCTTGGAATTTTCGGATGTCCTCCTGATGGTCCTTTACCATGTAGGCCACGAATTCGCTGTCGAATTGGGGGCCTGAAAGTCCGGAGAGCCGGGTGTAGGCGTCTTGGGCATCGTGCGTCGGCGCGATCGGGGGTTTTGCACCGAGCTCCCCGGCGAGGGCGACCATTTGATCTTTCGCCTTCATGTGGTCGTCGGAAAGCATATTTCCAAAATCGCGTACGCCTTGGGCATCGCCGCGCTGCGCGGCGAGCCGGCCGAGCATGATCTCCGATATGTCGCCCTCGATGGCCTCGGTGACAAAAGTCTTGGGAGGGTCCGCGGCATCGGCCAAAGCCGGCCCGACGCTCGCAAACGCCATGAACGCCAGGATCGACGCAAATCTCATTTCATTCTCCGCTTCCTGCCGGCCTTTCACGTGAACGGCGGCGAAGGCGGGGGGTTCCAAAGGGTTTACCTGGCCAGCATCCGGGCAACTTCGAAATTGGCGTCAGTGGTGGACCTGCCTATGCCGCGCTCGGGGAACGCGGCTTGTGGGCGCGCAAATCGCGAAGCGTGAGGCGCAAATTGCCCCTGTGGCGGCGAAGTTCGGCCTTGGCCTCCTCGCGTCCGATACCCAGCGCGACAAGCGCTGCGAGCTTGACGTCGCCTTCCGCGTCGATCAGGGCCTCTCTCGCGCGAGGCGCGTCGCAATTGGCGATCTTGGCAACCATGGCCTCGCTGCGGCGCCTGAGCTTGGCATTGGTGACGCGAAAATCGACCATCATGCCTTTGTAGACACGGCCAAGCCGCACCATCACGGCGGTTGAGAAAAGGTTGAGGACGATCTTCTGCGCCGTTCCGGCCTTCATCCGGGTCGAGCCGCCGATCACCTCTTCGCCAGTTTCGACGAGAATCGGATGTTCGCTTGCCGCAAGAAGCGGCGCGCCCGCGTTGTTGGCGATCGCAATGGTAAGCGCGCCCAACCGGCGCCCCTCGCGGAGCGCCGCCAAGGTGTAAGGAGTGGTGCCACTTGCCGCGACACCGATCATCACGTCACGCTCTCCGACAGCGAGATGACGCACACGGCTCAGCGCGTCCTCATCGGAGTCCTCCGCGCCTTCGATCGCGTGCCATAGCGCTTTTTCGCTTCCGGCGATGGCGAAATCGATGCGCGCTCGCGGCCAGCCGAAAGTGGGAGGCAATTCCACGCCATCCTGCACCGCGATCCGGGCCGAGGTGCCGGCACCGGCATAGACGAGGCGGCCCTCGCTACGCGCGAGAAGGGAGACGGCCGCCTCCACGGCCGTGGCGAGCCCCGGCAGCGCGGAAGTCACGGCGGCGACCGCCGCCAACTGGCCTTCGTGAAGGGTCTTCAGCACGTCGAGGGTCGACCACTCGTCGAGGCCGGTGAAGCGATGGCTGAGGCTTTCGGTCCCGCTGGTCACCGACCTCTCCAAGGAATTGAGGTAAACCACTTGGGCGCTGCATCGAGAACGCGCCACCTTCTGCTATATGGGGTCGGTGCATCCGAAGAGGAAATCGATGGCCGTCAATCTGCGATGCGCCGCGCTCATCACGCTTGCCACTCTCGTGGGCTCGCCAGGAGGGGTTGAACAAGGTTTCGCCGAGGAGGCTGCCAGCGCGCCCTTGCAGATTGCGATCGATTCGTCGCCCGCCGGACTCGATCCCCACATCGTCACCGCGTTCAACAGCCTCGCGATCGTGAATGGGACGATTTACGAGGGCCTCACCGCGATCGACAAGGACCTTCAGGTGAGCCCTGGTCTTGCCGAGTCTTGGGCCATTTCACCCGATGGCCTGTCCGTACGCTTCAAGCTGCGCTCGGGCGTGGCCTTCCATGACGGCAGCCCCATGACGTCACAGGACGTGGTCTCCAGCCTTCGGCGCGTGCAAGCGAAGGAGATCGGCTCGCCGCTCGCAAGCCGGCTCGTCGCCGTTGCCGAGGTAAACGCCGTCGATCCGCTCGAAGTGGAATTGAAGCTCAAAGAGCCTTCCGCACCCCTTCTCGCGGCGCTCGCCGGCATCGCCATCGTGCCGCACTCGATGGAGGCGAACAAGGAAACGCTGCAAAAGACGCCGATCGGAACCGGCCCGTTCAAATTCGAGGCCTGGCAGCCGAACAACTTCATTCTTCTTTCCCGCAACGCTCATTATCGCGAGCCTGACAAACCGAAGCTCTCAGGCTTGAAGTTCAATATCGTTCCGGAGGCCGCCACGCGCGCTCTCGGCTTGGAGAGCGGGCAATATGCCTTGCTGCCCCAGCTCGACGCCGCGACCGCGCTCGAGCTCAAAGGCAGGCCCGGGATCGAGCTCAAACAAACCCTGGAGCTTTCCGACACGGTGATCGGGTTTAACGTGGCCCGCCCACCCTTCAACGATGCGCGCGTGCGCGAAGCGGTGAATTACGCGCTCGATCGGCAGGCGATCATCGATGCGGCGCTCTTCGGCGCCGGCGTGCCGGCCGGGCCAATCTCTCCGGTGCTGAGGGCTTGGGCGCGGCCCGCCACCGATTTCCCCTGCTACCGCCATGATCCGCAAAAGTCGCGCGCGCTCCTCCAGGAAGCCCGGTTCGAGAAAGGCGGGAAGCTCGTGCTGCGGGTTCTTGCCGCGCGTCAGGACATCAAGGACATTGCGCAGGTGGTGCAGGCCGAGCTTGCCGAGGTCGGCATCGAGGTCGAGCTTGCGAATGAGGAGACGGGCCAATTCGTGCAGGATTGGCGAAACGGCAATTTCGACCTCTTCGCCTCGGCCAATGCCGGGGGCGCCGATCCCGACGAGTTCCTCTACCGCACCTTTCATACGGGCGGCTCGACGAACGTGTTCAAATATTCGGACGCAGCGATCGATCGCGATCTCGACGAGGCACGCCGCCTCCCCGATACAGCCTCGCGCAAGGCGATCTACGATCGCCTGCAGATGAAGCTTGCCTGCTCGGGGCCGATCGCGGCGATCGCTTACGGCACCTTGTTCAGTGCCGCTCGTGCCGATCTCAAGGGATTCGAAATCATGGCGAACCGCTCGCTTGTCTCGCTTCGCGATGCCTCGCTTTCGCCCTGAGGTAGAAATGCGGGCTTCGGTAGGCGTAACCCTTCGCGAGGCCATGCCTCGATGTTGAGGCGCATTCTTCTGCCGCGCCTCATCGATCTGGGGCTTGTCATTGTCGGCGTGTCGGTCATTGCCTTCCTGATGATCCGGCTCATCCCGGGCGACGCGGTCGCCATCATGCTCGGCGCGAACAGCGAAGTGACGCCGCAAGCGCTTTCCGAGCTGCGCGCCAGGATCGGGCTCGATGAGCCTTTCCTCAACCAATATCTGCGCTGGGCTCTAGGCGCGCTTCGTGGCGATTTCGGCACCTCCCTTTGGACCGGCCGTCCGGTCGCCGATGAGATCCTGGCGAATATCTCACCGACGCTCGAGCTCACCTTCCTCGCGCTTGTGATCGGCGCGGGCGCCGCCGTGCCGCTCGGCTGTCTCATGGCGAGCCGTCGTGGACGAAGTGCCGATATGGCGCTGCGTGTGGGAACGGTGCTCGGCCTCACAATTCCGTCGTTCTGGCTCGGCATCGTGCTCATCCTCGCCGCCTCGCGTTTTCTGCCGGGCCTTGCCTTGCTCGGCTATGTGCCAATTACGGAAAATCCGCTCGGCAATCTCGGGCGAATGGCGCTCCCGGCTTTCGCGCTGGCGTTGCCGATTGTCGCCAGCCTCTCGCGCCTTGTCCGGTCCGCCATGCTCGACAGCCTCGGCCAGGATTATATCCGCACGGCGCGCGCCAAGGGCGCGCCCGAGCGGGTGATCCTCTACAAGCACGCGCTTCGCAACGCTCTCATCCCCTTCGTCACTCATCTCGGTATCACGGCGGGCTACCTTCTCGGCGGCGCCATCGTCGTGGAGGAGGTCTTCGCCATCCCGGGTCTCGGGCGCCTCATCCTGGGCGCAGTCACCGAACGCAATTACCCGCTGGTGCAGGGGACCATCCTCATGGTCACGATCGGCTTTGTCGTGTTGAATTTCGCGATCGACCTGATTTACAGGTTCATCGATCCGCGCCTGAGGCGCTGAGCGCTTGAGGCTTCTTCACGACCGCGTGCTCGCTCTGGCCGCCCTCCTTGTGGCGGCCGCCCTGGGAATTTCCGTTCTCGGGCCATGGATCGCCCCTTACGACCCTTTGACTCAGAGCATCGCCGCGAGGCTCCAAGGCCCAGGCGCCTTGCATTGGCTCGGTACCGATCAGCTCGGTCGCGACATCTTGGCGCGTATTTTTTTCGGCACGCGCGCTACTCTTATCGATTGCGTGCTCGCTGTCGGCTTTGCGCTCGGCGTCGGCGGCGCGATCGGCATCGCCGCCGCTTTTCTCGGGGGCTGGTTCGAGCGCATCGCGATGCGGATCATGGACGTGATCTTCGCTTTTCCCGTGATGCTGCTCGCCATCGGAATCATTGCCATGCTCGGCCCGCGCGACGCGAGCGCGACCGTCGCCATCGCGATCATCTACACGCCGATATTCGCGCGGCTTTTGCGGGGACCCGCGCTCGTGATCTGCGAGACCGAATATGTGAAAGCTGCTCGCGCCATCGGAGCTTCGCCCCAAGCTATCCTCTTTCGCCACGTGGTGCCGAACCTCGCCTCGGTGATCCTGGTGCAGACGAGCCTCTTGCTCTCGTCCGCCATCCTGGTCGAAGCCTCGCTTTCCTTTCTCGGGCTTGGGGCGCAGCCGCCCGCGCCCTCGCTTGGCCTCATGCTCGCCGAAGGGCGCAATTTCCTCATGCTTTCTCCCTGGAGTGCGGTGTTCGCCGGGATCGCCATCCTTCTCCTCGCCTTCGGTTTCAACCTCCTTGGGGATGCCCTGCGCGACAGGCTAGACCCGCGCCTGGCGAGGACTTGAGGGTGGCACGATCGTCGCATAGCGCTATCCTCGCAGCAGCGCTCAGATCGGCTGGTCTGGGCACGCGGGCGGTTGATCAATCCCCACGGTCCGCGCGTATCGGTCGCGCCCAGGGACGTTCTGCAGCATCGCGAGACTGAAATGCCTGCATTTCTTCGGAGAAGCTCAGCGTCACATCGACGTCATCCCAGCCGTTGAGGAGCTTGGTCTTGAAAAAGGAGTCGATCGAGAAGTCATACACCCGATTGCCGCAGACGATCCGCTGCGCCTCGAGGTCCACATTGATCGCAGCGCCTGCAAATTGCTCCAAGTGAGCGAGGAGGGCCTCGGCGTCGCTCTCCTTCACGCGCGCGGGAAGAAGCCCGTTCATCACGCAATTCGATGAAAAGATGTCGCCGAAGCTCGGCGCAATGATGCAGCGAATGCCGAAATCCGCCAGCGCGTAGACGGCGCCCTCCCGCGACGAACCGCCGCCGAAATTGCGTCTCGCGACGAGAATTTGCGCGCCCTTGTAACGTGGATCGTCGAGCGGCAACACACTTTTGGCCTGGCCGTCCGCCCCGAAGCGCAAATCGTGAAGCAAGAATCCGCCGTACCCAGTCGCGCGCGACCGCTTGAGGAAACGTGCCGGGACGAGCTGATCCGTATCCACATTGGCGAGCGGAAGTGGGCAGGCTCGAGCCGCGAGCGTCGTAAAAGGGTTCATCGACCGCCCTCGCGCTTGCACATCAAGCTCTCCCCTCAAGGAGTTCGCGCGCATCGGTAAGATGCCCAGTAACGGCGGCAGCCGCCACCATCGCAGGCGACATCAAATGCGTGCGCGCCCCCGGACCTTGTCTGCCCTTGAAGTTGCGGTTCGTCGTCGAGGCGCAGCGTTCGCCGGGCGGTACGAGATCGCCATTGATGCCGACGCACATCGAGCACCCGGAATCGGCGAATTCGAGCCCCGCCTCGCGGAAAATGCGGTCGAGCCCCTCTTCCTCGGCTTGGCGCTTGACGCTGCTCGATCCCGGTGAGACGAGGCCAGGCACCTTGGCGCGCCGTCCGGCGAGCACCGAAGCGGCCGCGCGCAAGTCCTCGATCCGGCCATTCGTGCAAGAGCCGATGAAGACGCGATCGATTGCGATCGAGCTGAGCTTGCCACCCGGCGTGAGCCCCATATAGGCGATGGCGTCACTGATCGCAGCGGCGCGCGCCGGATCGGCGTGGGTGGACGGGTCGGGCACGGTGGCATCGACCGGCAAGGCCTGTTCGGGACTCGTGCCCCAGGTTACGGTCGGCACGATCTCGCCGCCGTCGAGCGTGATCTCGCGATCGAAGCTCGCGCCCGGATCGC
>Ga0213876_10002113_pt1 | contig 11753 bp, 8 predicted proteins | sample BarmaccomBMRX_R9_FD_160113 | JGI IMG/M metagenome (GOLD analysis project Ga0213876, IMG submission 160113) | Root-associated microbial communities from Barbacenia macrantha in rupestrian grasslands, the National Park of Serra do Cipo, Brazil - RX_R9 | ecosystem: Host-associated > Plants > Roots...
TCTTTGACCTGGGGGGCCAGTCGCTGCTGCTGGTGCGGGTGCAGGCGCGCCTGGCCAAGCGCCTCAACCGCGACATCCCCATCCTGGAACTGTTCCGCCGGCCCACCATCCATGCCCTCGCCGCTTACCTCAGCCAAGAATCCCCATGAGCGCACCTTCTGACGATAATACCCGTTTCCTCGCCCATCGGCTGCAGGCGCTTTCCCCGGCACGGCGCGCTGCCGTGGAGCGGTTGCTGCGTGAGCGCCAGCGCGGGAGCGGGGTGACCTCGCCTCCGGTCCGGGATGGGCTGGCGGTTACCTCCTTCGGTCAGCAACGGTTGTGGTTCATGGCGCAGTTGGATCCGACGAGTTCGGTGTACAATACCGTCAGCACCCTGACGCTCACGGTACCGGTGGACGTGACCGCATTGCAGGCAGCGGTCGACGCAGTCGTCGCGCGTCACGAGACCTTGCGGACGACGTTTGAAGCGGTGGACGGGGAACCTTTCCAACGGGTAAATGCACACGCGGCGGTAACGGTCGAGGTGAATGTTCCCACCCTTGAATTCATTCGCCGGCCGTTCGACCTGGAGCGTGGACCGTTGGTGCGTGCCAGCGTGGCCACCGATACGGGAAAGGTGGTGGCGTGCGTGCATCATATCGTTACCGATGGCTGGTCAATGGGCATCTTCCTAAGGGAATTATCGGCCTTGTACGCCGGGCGCGTGCGCGGGATTCCGGTGGCCTTTCCTCCTTTGGCCATCCAGTACAGGGATTATGCGGCGCAGCAACGCATGGAGCTGTCCGGATCCCGCTTGTCGGAATTGTTGGATTTCTGGCGGGCCGAGCTGGCGGGTGCACCGGTGCTGAACCTGGTCACTGACCGGCCGCGCCCCCCGGTGCCGACCTTCCGCGGCGGGACGATCCCGGTGCAGATCCCGGCGGGTGTAGTGGTGAAACTACGGCGGCTGGCCCGGGAGCAGGGCGCCACCCTCTTCATGGCCCTGCTGGCCGGTTTTTCGGCGCTGCTGAGCCGTTATAGCGGGCAGGATGAAGTCGTCATCGGGTTCCCCGTTGCCGGTCGAACCCGCAGCGAAACTGAGGCGCTGATCGGATTTTTTATCAACACCATCGTCTTGCGGTGTGACCTTCGTAATGACCCCCATTTCAGGGAACTGCTTACCAGGACTCGCGATCGTGCCATGCGGGCGTACGCTCACCAGGATCTGCCGTTCGAGAAACTCGTCGAAGACCTCCAGCCCGAACGTGACCTGAGCCGTAACCCTCTGCATCAAGTCGTCCTGCACCTCATCGACTCATCATCCGATGAGGCCAGGGGCGATGCCGGCCGTCTGCACGTTAACACGGGTACGTCACCGTTCGATTTGGTGGTGCATTTAAGGGGCGCCGGCGCAGAACTGAAAGGTGACATCGAATACAGCAGCGACTTGTTCGACCAGCCCTCAGTGGAGCGCCTTGCCCGGCACCTGGTACTGATGTTGGAGAAACTGGCCGATGATCCGGATGGGCCGCTGAGCCGGATACAGATGCTGACGCCAGATGAACAGCGGCAGTTGGCGACGTTTAATGCCACCGCAAGGCCGATCCCGCCGGAGCGTGTCGTTGAGTCAATCGAAGCGCAAGCTGCCCGTGCCCCCGATGCACCCGCGGTCGGCAGGGCGACCTACCGCAGCTTGATCTATGCCGCTAACGGCATCGCCCACCAACTCCTCGCCCGTGGTGCGGGTCCGGATGCACTGATCGCGGTGTCTCTGCCTCGCGGACCGGACCTGGTTGCTGCCCTGCTCGGGATTTGGAAGGCCGGGGCCGCTTACCTCCCATTGGACCCCGATTCTCCCTCGATGCGGCGCCGCCAGATCCTGTCCGACGCCCAGCCCCTGCTCGTCTTCAATGATCCTCATGAGTTCGGTCCACCCCGGCCGCACCCTCCCGCACTGCCCGTGGCCCCAGGCACGCTCGCTTACGTAATTTATACCTCGGGTTCCACCGGCACCCCCAAAGGCGTTCTGGTGGAGCACGCCTCGCTCTCTAACCTCATCGCCTGGCACGTTCGCGAGTACCAGGTAACGGCGCAGGACCGGGCCACCCTGATCGCAAGTCCCGCCTTTGATGCATCAGTATGGGAGCTCTGGCCGTACCTTGCCGTCGGTGCGAGCGTCCATGTGCCGCCCATCGCTGCCCGATCCCCCGCCGATCTCCTTCAATGGCTGGCCGCCGAACGAATCACGATGGGTTTTCTGCCCACCCCGCTCGCCGAAGCAGTACTTGCCGAGCCGATGCCGCCGCACCTGGCATTACGCTTTATGTTGACCGGCGGGGACCTTCTCCATCGCTCACCTCCCGCCGGGTTGTCATTCGAACTGGCTAACCACTATGGACCCACCGAGACTACCGTGGTGGCCACCGCGTGTAGAGTTGAGCCGGGCACGGCCGGAGCACCGCCACCCATCGGCAACCCCATCGACAACGTCCGGGCGGTAGTCGTCGATCAGTACGGCCAACCGCTGCCGGTTGGGGTGCCGGGCGAATTGTGGCTAGGTGGCGCCGGACTTGCCCGCGGCTACCTCAACTCCCCGGAACTCACTGCCGAGCGTTTTGCGTCGTGCGACGGACAACGGATGTACCGCACCGGTGATCGGGTGCGCCGTCGTCGCGACGGCACCCTGGACTTTCTTGGCCGGTTCGATCAGCAGGTCAAGCTCCGCGGATTTCGAATCGAACTGGGCGAGATCGAAAGCCACCTGCAAGCTCACCCGAGCGTGCGCGCTGCGGTGGTCGCTGCACGTGGCGATCGCCTGGTCGCCTACGTCGTACTCTCGTCTCCACTCGAAGGAATCGATTCCCTCCGCGCGCACCTGCGGGCTCGGCTGCCCGGTTATATGGTGCCGGTTAGATTCGAGATCCTGGACGCATTGCCCATGACCGCTAACGGCAAGATCGACAGGCACGCCCTGCCGGTGCCGACCTATGATGATTCGAACTACGCAGCCCCGCGGACGCCTTCAGAGCACACCATCGCCGGGATATGGTCGGGATTACTCGGTCGCGAGCGCGTCGGTGTGTACGACGATTTTTTCGAGTTGGGTGGCCATTCGCTGTTGGCCACACAGGCAGTCTCGCGAATCCGGTCTATCCTTGGCGTTGAACTTTCCGTTGGTGCGATTTTTGACGCGCCGACGGTTGCGAGTCTCGCGGTTGCACTCACGAAGGCACCGCCAAGCGCGCCCGCCGCCCAGACCATCTCACGTGCTCCTCGTGATCGTTACCGTGCCCGGATCGGGGTGGACGGCACGCTGGTGCTCGACGAGCCGTTACGCCGGTTGCTGTACCTTGACCGGAGTTGAGGATCGGCATGGACGCCAGCATCGAGTTCGTGGAAAGCGCCGGCGAAACGACCCTTCTGATCGATGGCGGGCAGGCGATGCAGGGCTGGGAGGCGGACCTCATGCGTCGAAGCGGTGATATCCTCTGCCGCTACGGCTCCGAGTTTATGGAGGTGGGCTTGGGTCTCGGGCTCTCGGCGCTGCACATCGCCAGTCAGCCGACCACCCGGCGCCATACCGTCATCGAGCTGTACCAGCCGGTCATCGACCATTTTCTCGCCCGAACCCCCGCTCTGCCCGCGTCCCTCCAGATCATCCAGGGCGACTTCTTCGCCATGCTGCCGGCGTTGCCCCAAGGCAGCGTTGACGGCCTCTTCTTCGACCCGTATTTGCCGGCCGAAACGCGTAACGATCCAGCCTTTTGGAACGCGGTGGTTCCTTTGATGGTAGCGCTTATCCGGCCCGGCGGTGTATTCGTGCCGTGCTTCACGACGCAGCCGTACTTCCTCTTCATGCCCTTTTTTGAGCGCGCCATCATCGAACGCCGGCACTACACCGCCTACCCACAAACTGCTTATACCGTGGCGAGCTCAGGTCACGCATTCATTCAATGCTATTTCACAGCCGGCTGACGCGCCCGAGCCTATCGTGCCTGCGGCAGTATGGTGACGATCACACTTCCGGGCGCGCCGGGAGACATCGTGGTTGCTAACTGGGATGAAGCCGACCCCTTGGCCGGGATATTCCGGTCGAATCACACGACAACGCACTGGCCACGTAACGTTTTTGCGTATTCGACTTGTTCCAGGCCTGCCTGTTTGAGAGTTGCCGTTTGCACCGTCGCCGGCGTGATCCTGAGGGTGTAGGCCGGATTTGGTGGATCAATCAGCTTATGCATCACTCGCGTCGAATCACCAATCCCGAATCCCCAGCCTGATCCCGTATTGTCGGCTATCTGCCTTAAGTCGTCCACCAGAGTCGCTTCGGCTTGCCAGCCAGTCTTCCAAACTGTCCACGACGGCTGGTCAGGGTCCTTGGCCCAAAAGGTTGCTTTGATCCACTCCTGCCGGGGCCAGTCTTGAATGCGCCGGTTGGACTATCGAACCGGCTGATCGGGCCGAGAGCATTACAATGAGCCGATCGCCCCGGGGCGGCAAGGCGCCGAGTAAGCTGGATCGCCGCAACGCTTTTTGTGCAAGGGTGAAAACCGTTGGGAATGGATTTACGAATAGAAACATATGGCACGTGTCATTGTGACGGGCGGTAGTGGTAAAGTGGGCCGGGCATGCGTTGCAGAACTCCTGCACCACGGCTACGAAGTGTTCAACCTTGATGCCCTGCCGCCGGCGGAAGAACGCGCCCGGTTCACGCAAGTTGACCTCGCCGACTATGGCCAGACCATCGATGCGCTGTCGGGTGTGGATGAACTCTACCGCCACGTGGACGCTATAGTGCACTTGGCTGCCATCCCGAGGCCCTCGGCATACCCGAATGCCGTGACCTTCAGGGTTAACACGCTAAGCACTTACAACGTCTTTGAAGGCGCGCGCAAGCTGAACATCAAAAACGTGGTGTGGGCGTCCAGCGAAACGCTGCTGGGCCTTCCCTTCGAGGCGCCGCCGCCGTACATCCCGCTGGATGAAGAGTACCCCGCCCGCCCGGAAACCGCGTACTCGCTGTCGAAGCTGTTGGGCGAGGAGATGGCCAAACAATTCTGCCGGTGGGACCCGGAGCTGAAAATTGTGGGGTTACGCTTCTCTAACGTTATGGAACCGGACGACTACGCGAAGTTTGCGGGGTTCGATGCCGATCCGAATCTGCGCAAGTGGAACCTGTGGGCGTACATCGATGTGCGCGACGCCGCTCAGGCGATCCGCAAAGCCCTGGAGGCGCCGCTCAAAGGATTTCAGGCGTTCCTCATCGCCAACGCCGACACCGTCATGAGCAGGCCCAATGCGGAATTGATCGCCGCCGCCTACCCTGGAGTGCCGCTGAGCAAAGAGGTCGGGCCGAACGAGACGCTCCAGTCCATCGAGAAAGCCCGGCGTGTGTTGGGCTACGAACCGCAGTACAGCTGGCGGAGCGAAGCGACCGTTCAGAACCGGGCAGCAGGATGAACCACGTGCGGCCTGAGCCCATGAACCTGGCCAGGCAAGAAGGGCCGGACGCGGCAGTTCGTGCTTGTTCATGCGTTCAGGCGTTCAGGCGTTCAGGCGTTCAGGCGCCGCCTTGCCGGCGACCAATGCCTTGTTAAACGCAATTATTAAAAACGGTTGAATAATGTTCATGTGAACACTATCCTTGGCCAGCGCGCTCACCACGAGGCGCACTGGACATAAAACGAGTATGGCTGCAAAGAATAAATCCCAAGGAGAAAACCTGCCTTCCAACGCACGGAAAGATCCGGACGATTGGGTCACCAAAGATGAACCCAGTACCGGGGCTCAACGTTCTTACCTGCATACGTTGGCTACGGAAGCCGGTGAAGACCTCGACGAAAATCTTACGAAAGGCGAAGCCTCAAAGAAGATTGAGGAACTGCAGCAAAAGACCGGGCGAGGATCGAAGTCCGAGTAGCGGTGAAAGATAGTGAGTCGGGGATCCGCTCCGTGTAGCGGAAGGTGAGGTTTCAAAGTGCTTGCGCCAGTTAGAATACTGACAAATCTAACCTGGCGTTGAGCTTTCGCTCCAGCACACTCCCGATCAGCTTTCAGGTTTGGCAACGGGAGTATAAAAGATTGTCGCGTCCTCGCCCGGTGAGACGCCCGCGTTCCGGCCCTGGGATTCTAACCGGCGCCTTTGCTTGCCGCCGGCGAAAACGCCCGGAGGTCGCGGGAAATGAACCAGATTCCGCACAACCTTCTACGCGGAATCGGCAGTACCACCCTTGGCTGCATGCCGGTCTGGCCCGGTCTCACGCATGAGGTGGCCAACGCGGGCGCTATCGCGCCTGCCGGGCCGTCCGGACCCTCGGATGCACGAACACGAAAAGGAACGGCCCCTTAAACGTTTATATCAAACAAGGGATTTACTTGACCTTTTAAAACGGTCGTTTTAATCTGGGGCATGGTGGTTCACGCAGCTAAAGGTAACGCCCCTGAACGTCGTGAGGACACGACGCGCGCCAAGATCCTGAGCGCGGCCGGCGAGGTCTTCGCCGAGCAAGGCTTCGAGGGCGCCACCATTCGCGCCATCACCGAAAGGGCCGGGGTCAACATTGCCGCGGTCAATTACCACTTCCGCGATAAGGCTGAACTTTACGCTCGCGTGGTCGTGGATGCCTGCCTGGCGAGAGCGGCGTTTCGCGAGGTCATGGCTGAGGCTGGCGGGTCACCGGAGGACCGGCTCCGCAGCCTAATCTGCCACTTTCTCGAATTCTTGCTCGATCCGGCTCAGCCGGGATGGAAACGGCGTCTGATGGCCCGCGAGATGGCTAACCCGACCACGGCGCTGGACGAACTGGTGGAGAAGAATATCCGGCCGCTGCGAGATGAATTTCTCAGGCCGGTCCTTCACGAACTTACCGGCGGATGTTTCAACCAACGCCAACTCAGCTACATCGGCTCAAGCGTCATGGGTCAATGTCTCTATTTTCTCCAGTCCCGGCCCATCATCGAGCGCCTGAATCCCGATTTTAGCGTCGGCAAGGCCGAAATCGCCGAGATTGCCGAGCACATCACCCGCTTTTCGCTGGCCGCCATCACGGAACTGACCCGTCAGGCGCGCGCCACCCGTCAACCTTGACTTAACCCGCTCTGCCTCATGAGTGCCTCCTCCGTTGCTACCCCACGTACCGGCTTCAAAGCCGCGGACGGCAATCGGCCTGCGGTGGCCGGCCAGATCGCCGGTCCTTCCAATGCGGCTCCTCGAAAACCGAAGCGGTCCGCTCGCCGTCGTGCCGTGCTGTGCGCCATTGGCGCGCTTGGGTTGGCCGGTGCCGCTTACTGGTACCTTGGCAATGCCGGTTATGAAACGACCGACGATGCTACCATCGAAACGCACGTCATCCAAGTCAGCCCTAAAATTTCGGCGCACGTCAGAGCAGTCCATGTTGACGATAACTATGAAGTCAAGCGGGGCGATCTGTTGATCGAACTGGACCCGCGCGACTACGAAGTCAACCTCGCCAGCGCCGCCGCCAGCCTTGCCTCGGCTCAGAGCAAGCTGACCGAAGCGGAGGCTCAACGGCAGGTGGCTCAAGCTGGCCTCGGCCAGGCAAGAGCGGACCTCGAGGGCGCCCAGGCAACGGCGGATAACGCCGAGGCCGATCTCAAGCGGAACGAGAAACTTTATCAGACGCGGGTGATCGACCGGCGCGAATATGATGCCTCGGTCGCCCAAGCCAAAAGCGCGGACGCCAACGTGGCGTCCGCAACGAAGAAAGTGGGTTCGCAAGAGGCGCAACTCCGGCTGGCGGCCGCGCAGTACGCCACGGCTGCTTCGGAGATACAACAGGCGGAAGCACAACGGCAGCAGGCGCAGCTGCAATTGTCATACGCCAAAATCTTCGCTCCTTTTAGCGGCCGGGTGACGAAGAAGAGCGTTGAACCCGGTAACTACGTTCAACCGGGGCAAACCCTTTTTTCGCTCGTTCTGCCTGAGGTTTGGGTAATCGCCAACTTCAAAGAGACCCAGCTAAAGGGTATGAACGCCGGCCAGCCCGTCTCGGTGCGGGTTGATGCGATTCCCGGCCGCGCTTTCAAGGCGCACGTCGAGAGCTTTCAGGTGGGCACCGGCGGCCGGTTCACTTTGTTGCCGCCGGAAAATGCCACTGGTAATTTCGTTAAAGTCGTCCAGCGGGTGCCGGTTAAGATTGTGTTCGATGAGCCCCCAGCGCAGCTCGCGCGGCTCTGGGCCGGCGAGTCGGTGGAACCCAGGGTCAACGTTCGTGACGTCGTTGCAGAGCGCAGCCGTCGCGCCGACCCGCTTCCGCCGGCCGTCCTCGGCGCAGCGGACCCTGCCGCGGCGGCCGCTGAACCATAAGTTGGGGCTGATCTTCCGAAACCGAGACTAAGCCGGACGGCAAATGGTATGAGCCACACGATCACGCCAAGCGGGCGCACCATCAATCCGTGGTGGATCGGCCTGACGCTGACTCTTGCCACTTTCATGGAACTGCTGGACACCAGCATTGCCAACGTCGCGTTGCCGCACATCGCCGGGGGCCTTGGAACCAGCCTCGACGAAGCCACCTGGGTGCTGACCAGTTACTTGGTGGCTAATGCGGTGGTCCTGCCGCTGAGCGCCTGGCTGAGCCGCGCGTTCGGCCGGAAGAACTATTACATGGCTTGTGTGGCCCTTTTCACGCTCAGTTCGTTTTTGTGCGGGGTGGCCCCGAACCTCGGGCTGTTAATCTTCTTTCGGGTGTTGCAGGGCGTGGCCGGAGGCGGCCTCGCCCCTTCGGAACAGGCGATGCTGGTGGACGCCTTTCCGCCCGCCAAACGCGCCGCGGCCTTTGGCCTTTACAGCATGGCGATCGTGTTGGCGCCGGCCCTCGGACCAACCCTGGGCGGGTGGATCACCGATAATTCCACCTGGCGCTGGATCTTTTTTATCAACCTCCCCGTCGGCCTTCTATCGCTCTTCCTGACCAGCCAGTTAGTAACCGACCCACCTGCGTTCACCGAGGAGCGCCGGCGGGTTAGCCACTCGGGCCGGACGCGGATCGATTATGTGGGGATTTTGCTGATCGCCGTTGGTCTTGGCTGCCTGGAGGTGGTCCTCGACAAAGGTCAGGAGGATGACTGGTTCGGCAGCCCGTTCATCACCGCGTTCACGGTAATCAGCGTGATTGCATTAATCGCTGCGATCCTTTGGGAGTTTCACCACCAGGATCCGGTCGTTGATCTATCGCTGCTGGCAAACCGGAATTTCGCCCTCGCTTGTGCGCTCTTCTTCCTGTTCGGATTTATCCTGTTCAGTACCACCGTGCTGATGCCTCAGCTGCTGCAACTGCTCGACCGGTACGACGCCACCACGGCGGGAATGGCCCTCACGCCCGGCGCCCTCGTCATTGTGGCCATGGCACCGTTTATCGTGCGCCTTATTCCGATCGTCGGGGCGAAACGACTCATTTTTACCGGGTTCCTCTTTTTGGCGATAGCGGTGTGGCGCCTGAATCATCTTACCCTGCAGGCGGACTACTGGGTCTTCGCACGCGCGCGCATGCTGCAAGGCTTTGGGCTGGGTTTTCTGATCGTCCCCATCACGCAAGTTGCCTATTCCTATCTGCCGGCGGAGAAGAATAATAAGGCGAGCAGCCTGACGAACTTGTTTCGCAACGAAGGCGCCAGCTTCGGCATCACGTTTGCCAACACCGTCCTGGCGCAACGCGCCCAGTTTCACCAAAGCATTCTCGCGCAACACCTGACTGCCGACCGTTCGACTTATCGCGATTGGCTTCAGCAGGCCACCAGCGCCTTCGTTCACGCCGGGTACTCCGTCCTTGAGGCAGCCAAGCGGGCGGAGGGTCAGCTCTACGGCGTGCTTACTCAGCAGGCGTCGCTTCTCTCTTATTTCGACTGTTTTGCCGGTTTGATCCTACCGGCCTGTGCCGGACTGCTTCTGGCGGTGGCCACCAAAGGTTTCAAATCCCCCAATCAACCGGCTGACGCGCATTAAAGGGATTTGCTTGCCTGTTAAATGCTGGCTCGGAAGGTTTGTACCGCCTGTAGAACCAAGCAGAAGCTCGGAATCGTCGAAAACATAAAACCCTTATGCCGCGCCATTACGACCACATCGATTTGCGGGTGGGCAGCCTGACGGCCGTCCGCGAGTTTTATGAACTGCTGCTGCCGGCGTTGGGTTTTACGCGGCAGATGCGAATTCCCGGCTGGCTGCAGTACGAAGCCCCGGCATCGGATGGCCGACCGGAAGCATTTTTCGGAGTAACGGAGTCGGCTGGGCATGTGCCCAATGCAAACCGCATCGCCTTCTGGGCGGAAAACCCGGCGGAAGTCGATCGCTTGGCCGAGGTGGCCAGTCGCGCAGGTGCCCGCCACGTGGAAGGCCCCGCATGGGAATCCCCCACCTATTATGCGGTTTTCTTTGAGGATCCGGGGGGCAATCGGTTAGAATGCTGCCACCGCGTTCTCAAACTTTAGATCTTACTGTTGTGGCAGCCTCAAAACATCAACGGCCCGGTTCGAAAACCTCCGCGCCTTCAGGACCGTATGATACCGTTTTGACGGCCATGGAGGTAAAATCTTATCGTCTTTCCGGGTGCCCTGCCGGCGTTACACCTATCAGACCGTATAAACGGTCTAGGCCCAATGGGCCGTAAGACGGTCTCCCGGCCCGTTGGACCTAAGACCGGTTCAACCAAGTACGGAGCATCCGCCGGCGCCGACATCCCCTGAGCCGACATTCTACCCAGATAACTCTCTGAATGGTATTAGGTGGGAATGGCGGGATGCTCAGGGCCGGCTTAAGTGAGAACGGGACCAGTCACACGACGCCGCGGCAAAACACGGCTGGTACGCGGCTGGTATAAGAATGCCAAAATGTCCCGCTAAGGGTCGGTTAATCTCGTGAAACCATCATCGCTCCAGCGTTCGCTGCCTACCCCGTGATGCACGACGAAGAGGCCGTCCGGATCATATTTATCCTTGACCGCGAGTAGCCTGGCGTAATTCGAACCCCAAAAGGATTGCTGCCATCCGTCGTCGAAGAAATTGCTCTCTGCCACATAGGAGCCGGGGTTCGCAAGCACCTTGCGTACTTCGTTCATGGCTCGATCGATCGCCTCGGCCTGACGGCGGGCGGTCGGCAGGTCCGGTTCGTGACCTGGGATGCCGGGATACGCCGGCGGTCCCTCAGCGCCGCTGATCATCAGGGCAAAGGCGTCTAGAACGGCGGGGTTCATCGCCGTGTCTTTCGCGGCAGCGACGACTTCGGGTGGGGCGCCCGCAAGGCCCTTGTTGAAGTGTAAGGACACGCGCCAATGCCGGGAGGCCGCGAACACGGCTTCGGCAAGGTGCGCCTGCTGATCCGCTTGGAGAAGGGCGGCAGGAATCCAGGCGGATTGGTAGCCGTGCAGAACCTGGCCCGCCTCCTGCAGGTTGCTCGCCCAGAATACGTTGGCTTCGGGCGCGCCGGGACGGTCATCGGCAAGCACCAGTCCGGGAAGTTTTCTTAGAAATGCGGGATCCCAAAAGTGCTGGGCCGGCCCCGCGGGGATCAACGGCCCTGACGCGATGCGGAAATCCTGTGGGGCGTCTGCCACCCACTCAAAGAACGGCTGCCAGACGGCCTTGGCCTGCTGCTGGTTAAGCCCTTGGAACACCATCAAAATCATGAGCGCGTTGTCGGGCCGGAAGGCCATTTGTTCGCCCCAGTGGGGGTTGAACAGCGCTTGGTGATAAAATTCCAAGGCCTTGCCGACCAGACGGCGGAACGCGCTTTCAGTGGTCGCCTGGATGGTGGTGAA
>Ga0213876_10002114_pt1 | contig 11750 bp, 13 predicted proteins | sample BarmaccomBMRX_R9_FD_160113 | JGI IMG/M metagenome (GOLD analysis project Ga0213876, IMG submission 160113) | Root-associated microbial communities from Barbacenia macrantha in rupestrian grasslands, the National Park of Serra do Cipo, Brazil - RX_R9 | ecosystem: Host-associated > Plants > Roots...
TCGGCCTGTGGGTCCTCTTCGATGTTGACCTCGTCGAAGTCGATACCGGCGCGCTCGAGGCCTCGCTTGAGCCGAACGCAGTAGCCGCACCACGTGGTGGTGTACATCGTGAGCCGGCTGGTCATGGCACTCCTTCGTCGCTGGCTTCCGCGGATCACAACGGCGCGGAGGCTTCGATACTTCCCGGCGTACCCGTTGCCGCGGAGTTCACGCCCGCAGCCAGCGTCCCACGCCGCTGGATCCGAGCGATCGTCACTGCGATGATCGGCGACCCGATGATTGTCGGCGCCACCCACGCGATCGGGTTCACCTTGCCGAAGTTCACGACCATCACGGCGGTCACGAACGCGATGCCCGCACCGCCCATCCCGCTGATGTGCTGGGAGGCGGCGGTATCGAAGGTCCGCCGCCGCCAGCCCCGGCTGCCGACCTCCCCGAGGGCGAGTGAGAACGCCGCGATCAGCAGGAACCACCACAGCTCCCGGAAGTTGATCACTGCGAGCATGGCCGCGGACGCCGCCACCACGCGCAGGCACCACAGGAACGTCCGGCCCAGGCGGACGTGGCGGGCGGTCCCCTTCTCGCCCACGATGATCACCGGGAGCACGAGCAGCCCGAGGCATCCCGCGCTGATGTGAACCACCAAGAAGATGTCACGCAGCATGGCGCCTCCATGTCCCTGCCGTGAGGTTCTACAGTGGACCGTCTACATAGGACGGTCAAGAGGGGTGCGGTGTGATCAACAGCACGTCTGCGGCGCTGCTCGGCTTCTTGCGCGACGGTCCGCAGCCCGGCTACCAGCTGCACAAGATCGCAGCTGACATCGCGCCGTTCTGGACCGTCACCCGAAGCCAGGTTTATCGAGAGCTCGCCACGTTGGCCGATCGCGGTCTGGTCAAGCGAGAGCCGACCGGAAAGCGAGACGCCGCACCGTTCTCGATCACGGCGAAGGGCCGGGCCGCGTTCCGTGCCTGGCTCGCGACCGAGCCGGAGGCGGAGAACCTGCGCATCCCGCTGCTGCTCAAGCTGACCTTCGCCGAGGATCTGCCCGCCGAGCAGCTGCAGGCGATGTTGCAGGTTCACTACGACCGGCACCGGGCGCTGCTCGCCGAGTACGACGGGCTCGCGGCCGAGTTGAGCGAGCTGCCAGTCCTGCAGCGGGTGACGCTGCAGTACGGCATTCACTACGAGCGCGCGGTGATCGCCTGGTTCGAAGAGCTTCCGGCCGACATCGCTCCCGCCCACAGCTGACCGGTCCGCCCGCCGCCTGTCACTGGTCGGTGTAAGGATGCAGCGATGGCTATCGACACCCTCGAGCGCGTGCTGTCGGGGCTCGATGCCGAACAACGCGAAGCCGTCGAGGCGCCGCGCGGTCCCGTGTGCATCCTTGCGGGCGCCGGGACCGGCAAGACCCGCGCGGTCACTCACCGAATCGCCTATCAGGTGCTCGGCGGCCGGGTGCATCCGCAACACGTCCTCGCCGTCACGTTCACCACTCGCGCGGCGGGTGAGCTTCGAGCAAGGCTGCGCGGCCTCGGCGTCGAGGGCGTCCAGGCGCGGACCTTCCACTCGGCGGCGCTCCGCCAGCTCCAGTACTTCTGGCCGCAGATCTCCGACGGCCCACGGCCCTCCCTGGTCGAGAGCAAGCTCGCGACGATCCGGGTGGCCGCGGGCCACTGCAGGCTGTCGGTGTCACCGACCGAACAGCGGGACCTGGCGTCGGAGATCGAGTGGGCCAAGGCTGCGCTGGTCGAGCCGGAGGACTACGTCGTCCGGGCGAAGCAGGCGCACCGGCTCCCGCCCCTCGCGCACGACGTCGTGGCGCAGGTGTTTCGTGCCTACGAGTCGGTCAACTCCGACCGCGGCCAGCTCGACTTCGAGGACCTGCTGCTGTTGATGGCTGCCGCGATCGAGAACGACAAGCGCATCGCGGCCGAGGTGCACGAGCGATACCGACACTTCACGGTGGACGAGTACCAGGACGTGTCGCCGCTCCAGCAGCGCCTGCTCGACGCTTGGCTCGCAGACCGGGATGACCTCTGCGTGGTCGGCGACCCGAATCAGACCATCTACTCCTTCACCGGCGCGTCGCCGTCGTACCTGCGGGAGTTCGGCAAGCGGTTCCCCGGCGCGACGCTCGTGCGGTTGGTCCGCGACTACCGGTCGACGAACCAGGTCGTCGGCCTGGCGAACCGGATCATCACCGACTCGAAACTCCAGGCGCAGTGCGGGGACGGCCCCGATCCGACGTTCGACTCCTACGACGACGAGCCGGCTGAGGGCAGCGGGGTGGCGGGCAAGATCGCGACGCTGCGCAAGCAGGGTGTGCCGCTCGCGGACATGGCCATCCTGTTCCGGGTCAACGCGCAGTCGGAGGTGTACGAGCAGGCGCTCACCGCCGCCGGGATCCCCTACGTGTTGCGTGGCGGTCAACGGTTCTTCGAGCGGCCGGAGGTCCGCGAGGCGGTCGTGCTGCTGCGTGGCGCGGCTCGATCGGAGGCCGACCACGACACCGAAGGCCTCGTCGGCACGGTGACCGACGTGCTGTCTGCCGCCGGCTTCAAGGCGGAACCCCCGGCGGCGGCCGGCGCCGCCCGCGATCGCTGGGAGTCCCTTCGCGCTCTGGTGGGGCTGGCGGAGGAGTTCGCCGCCACGTTGCCGGGTGCGGGGCTGGGGGAGTTCGTCGGTGAGCTCGCGGCCCGCGCGGACGCCCAGCACGCTCCGCCGGTCGAGGGCGTGACGCTCGCCTCCCTGCACTCTGCGAAGGGCCTCGAGTGGGAAGCGGTGTTCCTGGTGGGGCTCGTCGACGGGACCCTGCCGATCACGCACGCCACGACGCCGGCCCAGGTCGAGGAGGAGCGGCGGCTGCTGTACGTCGGCGTCACCCGTGCCCGCCGCCACCTCGGGCTGTCGTGGGCGCTCGCCCGTGCGGCCGGCGGCCGCCGCTCGCGCAAGCCGTCGGAGTTCCTCAACGGGATCCGGCCGGTGACACTCACCGGCGATCGGTCACCGCCGCGGCCCAAGAAGGCGTTGTCCGACGACCCGGTGGTGCAGCGGCTTCGGGCGTGGCGGCTGGCCAAGGCCACCGAGGACGGGGTGCCCGCCTACGTGGTGTTCGACAACAAGACGCTCGAGGAGATCGCCTCCCGGGCGCCGACGGACCGCGGCGAGCTCGCCGCCGTACCCGGGATCGGTCCGAAGAAGTTGGACCAGTACGCCGAGGAGCTGCTCGCCGTGCTGCACGGGTAGGTTGCCCGCGTGGCTGATGAACCCAGCGCGCTGCTGCAGATCCTCGATCTCGAGCAGCTCGAGGTGAACATCTTCCGGGGCCTGAGCCCGGACGAATCCGTCCAGCGGGTGTTCGGGGGGCAGGTAGCCGGTCAGGCCCTCGTCGCCGCCGGCCGGACGGTGCCCGACGAGCGACACGTCCATTCGCTGCACGCGTACTTCCTGCGCCCTGGCGACCCGACCATCCCGATCATCTACGAGGTCGACCGGATCCGCGACGGCAAGTCGTTCACGACGCGTCGAGTGGTTGCCGTGCAGCACGGGAAGGCGATCTTCCACCTTTCGGCGTCGTTCCAGGTCGACGAGCCCGGCGCCGACCGTCAGGCCGAGATGCCCGATGCGCCGGACCCCGAGACCGTCCCGTCGCTGGAGGCAAAACGCGCCGCGGCAGGGATGCCGGCGTCCAAGCGATGGGAGGACGGCCTGCGGCCGATCGACGTGCGGTACATCGTCGACCCGCCGTGGTGGCCACAGCCGCGTAACGAATCCAAGGGCCCGATGCAGGTGTGGTTCCGGGCGAACGGGGCGATGCCGGACGACCCGCTGCTGCACGTGTGCGCCGCCACCTACGCGAGTGACCTGACCCTGCTGGACTCCGCCTTGCTCAGCAACGGGATGACCGCGAGCGACATGCGTGACGTCCAGGTCGCGAGCTTGGACCACGCGATGTGGTTCCACCGGCCGTTCCGGGCTGACGACTGGCTGTTCTACGACCAGTCCTCACCGAGCTCGTCCAACGCCCGTGGCCTTGCGATCGGCCGGATCTTCACCCGCGACGGTAAGCACGTGGTGTCCGTCGTACAGGAAGGACTCCTGCGAGTGACTAAGACTTCGAAATAAATTCGTGACCGCAATCGGCCGATAAATAGATTGCGCCACTCGCGGCGCGCCGTTATCTTTCGTTTCGATGTCCTGATCACCCGCGCCGCGCAGCATGCGGCCACAACGCGAAGGAGGTGCCACACGATGTACATCAACTCCAACATCCCGGCTGCCTTCGCCGCTGCCCGCAGCGCCGCGTGCGGTCACGTCTCGCCGTGGGCATCGCCGGTGCAGGGCATCCGTATGTCCGGTCCGGCTACGCAGCTCTCCGCGGTCAAGGCACTCGGCATGGATGCCAACCGCACGAAGGGTGCGACGGGATACCCGGCCTTTGAGGATCCACTCTGAGAACCAACCAGAGTCGGCACTCAAAGGCCGCGGAACCCGATACCGGGATCCGCGGCCTTTCTGTTTGCCGCTCAGAACTTGTCAGACGACCCGACTACAACAAGGAGGTGGTACCGATGCCAACCAAGGTCGATTGCACGTTGCCCTGCCACATCGTCGACCCCGATCTGTTCTTCGCGGAGTCGCCGGCTGACGTCGAGCGAGCCAAGGCCCTCTGTCTGGACTGCCCGTTGCGTCGGTCCTGCCTGGAGGATGCGCTCGAGCGGCGTGAGCCATGGGGCGTCTGGGGCGGCGAGCTCGTCGTCTCCGGCGTCGTCGTGGCGCGCAAGCGCCCACGGGGTCGGCCCCGCAAGAACGAGGTGTTCGCCGCATGAAGGCCAGCACCGCCACACAGAACTCAAGGAGCACTCTGATGATGCAGCACGTGATGTACGAAGCGCTGTCCCGCGAACGAATGCGGGATCACGAGGAGCAGGTACGACAGGCGTACCTGCGACAGATGGCGGTGGTACGCCGCCGCCAGCGCAGGGTGGACGCCGCGCGGCGGGCCCTGCACCAGCTCTCCGTCGTCTAATCGGTGAGCACCCTGAAGCAGCCCCGTGAACGGTCGGACCGTTCGCGGGGCTGCTTTCGTCTGCCCTCGGCCGCTGGCGGGTATGGAACGTCGCGTGCCCAGTAAGCAGCCGCGCCACGCAGCGATCATCCTCGCCCGAGCCGGTCTCGCGGCCCGCACCGCCTTCTATGTGCTCTTGCTCTACCTGATCGTCCGGGTCGCCGTCGCATCGCACGACTCCCGGCCGGCCAACACGCATGGCGCCTTGTCCATCGTCGCGGCCGGCGGGATCGGGATCGCACTGCTCGTCGCCGCGTCCGCCGGGTTCGCGGCGCTCGGTGTGGTCCGTCTCTGGTCGGCGATCCGCGACACGGCGGCGGACCGCTGGCCCCGAGTTCGGGCCGTGCTCGAGGGGATCTTCTACCTGATCCTCGCGTGGATTCCGACGTCCTTCGCGCTCGGCAACCATTCGACCGGCAGCGAGCATCAGCAGCAGCAGACCACCGCGGATCTGTTGCACCTCCCTGGTGGGCGCGTGATCGTGTGCGGGATCGGCATCGGCATCGTCATCGTGGCGGCGTATCAGATCTGGTCCGGGGTCGACGAGAAGTACGTCGACCGGCTGGCGATCGATGACGCCCCGCGCTGGGTGCAGGCTGTCGCGCGCGCATCGGGCAAGGTCGGCCTGCCGGCTCGAGCGTTGGTGTTCCTGCCGATCGGCGTGTTCTTCATCCTCGCGGCATTCGGCGGCGACGCCTCGCGCGCGGACGGCATCGACCACGAGCTGACCTCCTTGACCGGCAATCCCTGGGGCGACATCGTGCTCGGCCTGATCGCCCTTGGTCTGCTGGTGTTCGTGGTCTATTCGGCCCTCGAGGTTCGCTACCGGGACATCACCGCATCCTGAACTCGCTGCACTGGCTACGGTTTGACCAATGGAGCAGCTCCGCGATCGGGTCGCCGTCGTCACCGGGGCAGGGAGCGGCATCGGGCTCGCGATCACCGAGGCCTTCTGCGACGAGGGCATGCGCGTCGTCATGGCGGATATCAACGAGGACGCGGTCGCGGCGGCGGCGGCTGCATTGGTCCGCCAGGGCGCGGACGTCCATCCCGTCGTAGCCGACGTCCGCGACCCGGCGGCAGTGGATGCGCTCGGACAAGCGGTCGCGGCGCGATACGGCTCACTCCACGTCGCGGTCAACAACGCCGGAGTCGTGGCGGTCGGCCGTTCCTGGGAGATGCCGCTGGAGGATTGGCACCGGGTAATCGACGTCGACCTCTGGGGTGTGATCCATGGCATTCGGTCGTTCGTTCCGCTGATCCTCGAGTCGGGTGACGAGGGCCATGTGGTCAACACCGCGTCGATGGCTGCTGTGGTCGCAATTGCGAATCTCGGTCCATACAACGTCGCGAAGCACGGCGTGCTCGCGCTGTCCGACGTCCTTCGCGCCGAGCTCGTGCAGCTCGGCGCACCGGTCGGGGTGAGCGTCGTGATGCCGGGAATGATCAAAACCGGGATGGTGCCGATCGCATCGATGCCGCCGTCGCGAGTAGCTGTCAACGTCGTGGACGCGATCCGCCGCAACCGCGCCTACGTGTTCACCGACGATGAGTCCGCTGCTGAGGTCCAGCAGCGACTCGAGTCGATCATCGCGGCCCGCGGGGACGTGATCGCCACATACGGTCGAGGGCATGACAGCGCCGACTGATCTCGACGTGATGCGCGAGCGCGCGATCGACGTGCTGTGCGATCCATCGCTGGCGCACGTCGTCGACATGGTGGCGTACGCCGAGGGCGACTCGATCGTCGTGGCGAACTCCGGCGGCGCCGCGTCGTTGTCGCGGTCCGCGCCGGACCAGCCGGCTGACGTGCGGCACGGACGCAACCCGGTCGAGCTCCAGGACCCGCTGGCCTTCACGACGCTCGCCGAGGAGCTCGCCGACCGGTCGCCCCCGAACGAGCGCAACTCCTATCCGTGGGCCGGCGAGCGGCTCGCCTCGTTGTTCGCCGCGGCTGCCGCGCCGGATATCGCGATCGTGCATACGGGCAAGCACTTCTGGCCGGCCAAGGGTGGTCACGTCGGCGAGCACGGCTCGCTCAACGTCGTGCAGTCCCGCGCTCCGCTGCTGCTGTCGGGTGCGGCGGTGAGTGGCCGCGGCATGATTCCGGTTGCCGCGCGGGTGGTCGATGTCGCGCCTACCTTGGCGTGGCTCGCAGGTGCACCGCTTGCGACGCTCGGCGACATGGACGGTCAGGCGCTGGTCGACCTGCTGGTGCCGCGGCCGGATGGGTTCGTCATCGGGTTGTTGTGGGACGGCTGCAACTCCAACTCGCTGTACGCCCTCGCCGCTGCGGGCGAGCTGCCGAACGTCGCGCGACTGCTGTCCCGCGGCTGCGCCCTGACCGGTGGTGCGATCGCGGAGTTCCCGAGCGTGACACTCGTCAACCACACCTGCGCGCTCACCGGCGTCGGGCCGGGCCGCCACGGCATCGTCAACAACGCCTACTTCGACCGCGCGATCGCCGCGCAGCGGCTGACGAACGACGCCCGGACCTGGCACCGCTGGGCCGAGTGGTTGGCGCCAGGTGTGTCAACGGTGTTCGAACGCGTCGATGGACCCTCCGCGTGCGTCAACGAGCCGGCCGACTCGGGAGCGTCGTACTCGACGTTTCGGTTGATCCGTGAGGCCGGGAACTCCGGTGGCGCCGGCGACATGGACGACCTGCTTCCTAACCCGCACGAGGATGCCCACACGACGAAGGAGTACCTGTCGCGCAAGGACTACGCGTGGTCATCATCCGTCGACGCAGTCGGCCTGCAGCAGATGCTCGATCTGTGGCCATCGAAGTCGGAGGCGCCGAAGCTCACCTGGTGGAACACGTTGCTCACGGACACGGGCCACCACGCCGGGGGACCTCACTCCGCCGTCGCGCACGCTGCCATGCGTGACGCAGATGCGCGACTCGGGGTCTTCCTCGACCACCTCGACCGGATGGGTGCGCTCGAGGCGACGACCTTCCTGCTGACGTCGGACCACGGCTCGGAGGGCGCGGACACCGACTGTCTCGGCGACTGGGACGAGCCCCTCACCGAGGCCGGCGTGCAGTTCCGTGACGAGGCCAACGGCTTCCTCTACCTCGGCTGCTGATTTCGCATGCCGGCTCAGTGTCGAGCCGCGCGAGCGCCATGCACGGACGCTCTGACACCGAGCCGCGCGAAGGGGGTCTAAATGCAGCCGGGTTACGCCCGCTTCGTGTGGCTCGGCGAACGTGCGCGTCGCCAACTAGCCTCTGATCCATGACTACGCCTCGACTCCGCGTCGTTCAATGGACGACCGGCAACGTGTCGCGAGAGGCCGTGAAAGGCATCCTGGAGCGCCCCGAGCTCGAGCTCGTCGGCGTCTACGCGTTCAGCGAGGACAAGGTCGGCAAGGACCTCGGCGAGCTGTGCGACCTCGGCCAGACGCTCGGCGTTGCGGCGACGAATGACATCGGCGAGATCATCGGTCTGAAGCCCGACTGCGTCGTCTACGTGCCGCTTCACCCCGACGTCGACCACCTCGAGCAGCTGCTTCGCGCCGGGATCAACGTGGCCACCACCGCGCACTTCATGACGGGCCGGGCCTACGGCGAGGAGGCGCGAGCGCGCCTGGAGGCGGCGGCCGTCGAGGGTGGCGCCAGTCTGTTCGGCAGCGGGGTGAACCCCGGCTACGTCCAATACTTGGCGGCCGTGGCGACGAACGTGTGCCGGACCGCGAGCTACGTGCGAATCCTCGAGTCTTTCGACATCGGTCCCTGGGCAGGGGATGCCAACCAGGACGAGCTCGGGTGGGGCCGCCCGGCCAACTCGCCGAACCACGCAGCTGACATCGAGCACGCCACGATCCCCTTCGGCGACACGTGTGAGGCGCTCGCGGACCTGCTCGGTGTGACGATCGACGACATCCGCTGCGATGTCGAGTTCACGTACGCCACGAAGGACCTGAACATCCCGGGAAGGGATGTGCGAGCCGGCACCGTCGCGGGCATCCAGGCGCGGTGGATCGGATCGGCTGGTGGGCTCGACGCTGTCGAGACAGCGGTGCGGTGGACGATCACCTCCGACACCGAACCGCGGTGGGACATCGCGATGGCGTATGAAATCGAGGTGCGCGGGCATCCCAATGTCACGATGCGCGCAGAGGTGCTCCCGGAGTTCGGCTCGATGACGATGGACGAGATGGTCGGTGTGGGATCGGTGATCACCGCCATGCCGGTCGTCAACGCCATCCCCGCTGTCGTCGCCGCGACGCCTGGCATCGTCGGCTACCGCGACCTCCCGGGAGTCGCGACCAGACTGGTACCGGCGCCGCCACCGGCACCAGCAGATCCGATCCCGGCGCCGACCCGCCCGCACTTCACCCGGCAGTCCACCCTGCGCGAGCTGACCGACTCGCGGGTAGGTCGGCTGTTCAACCGGATGGTCATCTCACAGGCAAAGAAGACCGCGACGAACGAGCGTGAGGCGGCGATGTTCGCTGGCATGGCGGCCTACCAGAGTCTCGAGAAGATGGCGCAGATGAGCGACGGCAAGATGTCGTGGTCGATGGTCGACTCGATCGTGGACCTGGCCAACGGCCAGCCGCACCGCGTCGTCGGACGGGCAGTCATCGCCCCGTTCCGGCGTCGTAAGAACGGCAGCGCATGAGGTTTCGACCGGGGGCCCGACTCGACACCTCGCAGATCGATGATCGCCGCGGCGCTGGGGGCCGGAGGTCTGCGCTGCCGACCGGCGGGCTCGCCGTCGGTGGTGGTGGCGGGATCGTCGGCGTCATCATCACGCTGATCATCATCTTCGCGAACAGCGGCGGCGGGTCGGGCTTCACGGGTGCGAGCAACGGCGACACGGCGAGCGATCTGAGCTCGGAGTGCCAGACCGGAGCCGATGCCAACGCGCACGAGGACTGCCGAATCGTCGGTGTCGTCAACAGCGTGCAGAAGTTCTGGCGCCAGGAGTTCGCCGCTGAGCGGCGTACGTATCAGAACGCCCAGACCCGCTTCTTCTCCTCGCAGGTCGACACCGGATGCGGACCCGCGACATCAGACGTCGGCCCCTTCTACTGTCCCGCGGACAACTACGTGTATCTCGACCTCGGATTCTTCGACGATCTGCGCAGTCAGTTCGGTGCGCAGGGTGGTCCGTTCGCTGAGGCGTACGTCGTCGCACACGAGTACGGCCATCACGTGCAGGACCTGCTCGGCACCATGAACAAGGTGAAATCCGGTGTCACCGGTCCGAACAGCGGATCGGTCCGGCTCGAGCTCCAAGCCGACTGCTACGCCGGAGTGTGGGCCAACGGCGCGGTAAAGACGGGCCTGATCACGGACATCAGCTCAGCCGACATCGCCGACGGTCTCGATGCGGCGGCCGCAGTTGGCGACGACCGGATCCAGAAGGAGTTCCAAGGTCACGTGAACCCGGAGACCTGGACCCACGGCTCGTCCGCCGAACGCCAGAAGTGGTTCAAAACCGGGTACCAGACCGGGCAGCGCACCGCCTGCGACACCTTCAGCTCGACGCTCTAACCCCCGCTGCTGCGTCAGTCTGTGGTCGGGTTCTGCAACGCCGCGATCAGATCGGCCGGCAATGCCGAGCCGATGAACGAGACGCGATCGACGACCCCTGCGTAGCGGGTCCGGACCTGCTCGACGACGTCCGCAGGCGACGCGATCACGGCGAACGCGTCGACCACGTCGTCGTCGATCAGGTCGACGAGCTCTGCCCAACGTCCCGCCTTGGACAGGGTGGTCAGCTCGGGACCGAGGTCGCCCCAACCATGGAGCTCGAGCACCGGCCGGTACGACGGGGTCGACGCGTAGAACGCCAGCTGCGCGCGAATCGCCGCCACGGCGGTCGCGATCTCCTCGTCGGTGCCCGTGGCGAGGAACACGGTGGCCTTGACGACGAGATCGCTTCGACCGCGTCCCGATGACGCGCAGCCCGCTGCGAGTGCCGGCAAGGTTCGCTCCTCGATCCAGCGGGCGGTCGTGAAGGCATGGCACAGAAATCCGTCGGCGACCTCTCCCGCCACCCTGGTCATCGCGTCACCGACGCCTGCGAGATAGATCGGCGGATCGCCGTACTGGTGTCGGGTCGGCGTGAACATCGGCGGCATCAGCGTGTGCTGGTAGTACTCGCCCTCGAACGCAAGTGGTTCGCCGGTCTGCCAGCTCGCCCAGATCGCGCGCATCGCATGGATGAGCTCGCGCATCTGCGCCGCCGGCTGGTGCCACGGCATCGCGAATCGTCTGACGATGTGTGGCTTCACCTGTGAACCGAGCCCGAGGATGAAGCGGCCGCCCGAGGCACGTTGCAGGTCATGCGCGGTGTAGGCGAGGGTCATCGGCGATCGGGCGAAGGCTACCGCGATCGACGTGCCGATCGTCATCCGTTCGGTCGTCCCGGCAGCCACGGCGAGCGGCAGGAACGGGTCGCTCGAAACCTCCCCGGTGAAGGCTCCGTCGTACCCGAGCTCCTCGGCGTGCTGGGCGTCGTCGGCCGCCGTCTCGATCGAGCCGAGGTGGGTGTCGACGAGCATCAGGCCGATTAGTCCCGGCCGCGCGACGTGACGTCGGCTCGGCGGGCACCGACATCACTCGTGCCGCGCTCCCAGGTTTCCGCCAGGATGCCTTCGAGCAGGTGGGCCTCCTCGAGCGTCGCGGCACTCGCCAACCGGCGGTAGTGCAGGAGCAGGCGGC
>Ga0213876_10002115_pt1 | contig 11749 bp, 12 predicted proteins | sample BarmaccomBMRX_R9_FD_160113 | JGI IMG/M metagenome (GOLD analysis project Ga0213876, IMG submission 160113) | Root-associated microbial communities from Barbacenia macrantha in rupestrian grasslands, the National Park of Serra do Cipo, Brazil - RX_R9 | ecosystem: Host-associated > Plants > Roots...
AATAATCGGCACTAAAGCTCCTGGCTGCTACCAACCGCCGCTCCGGCCAAAGACGGCGTAATCCTTGCCGGGCACCGAATTCGCAGTCGAGCATCGGGTTCCAGGTAACTCAGTCTTCCCGCCGTGTTCGCCGTGTGAACTCAGTCGTCGTGCCCGCCCAACCCGCTGTGGCCGCCGTGTGCCTGTGTGCTGACTACCTGATCTTATCCATTGTGAGGATCCAGGTCACGCGGGTGATCGGCGGGACCATGTTAACGTTGTTGATCTGCTTGAGGTTGTAGGTCGAACTCGCGGATCCCACGATGCTGCCGCTGCCGCCGGAACGGAACGAAAGCGGGTTGATGGTTCCATTGGTTACGTTACCAGGGGTATCGACGTCGATCCGGCCGTTGAAGTTGACCTGGGCATTCTGGGTGGTGTAGCCGTAAAGGATCTGCTGCGCGTAGACGCTGACCGGCGCGTAGGGATCGCTGGAATCGTAGGGGGAGGTTAACGGGACCGTGTTGAAGTTATCCAGGAAAGTGAGCGTCAACGGCGTGATGATCGAGAGGCCGTAGGTGAACGCGCTCAGGTCGCTGCCGTTGGCGACGCAGAGCGGCAGGTTCGCCAAAGTGCCGGCGTAGGATGAACTCGGATTGATTCCGATGTAGATTGCGTGGACCAGGATGTTCGGGCTCGCCTGAGTCGAGAGTTGATTCGCCAGAAACGTCGCGAGCTTTGAAAAGTCGAATCGCGCTACGTTCTGACCCGGGAAACCGGGCAACTGCGTAAGCAACCCCGCGGCCTGGCTCAGGTTGTCGCCTATCCCGCTGACCCCCTGCGTAAACCGCAGCGCACGGACCTTGGAGTTGTTGTCCGGGATGCCGAACATCGCGTTCAGCGGCAGCACGGCGTTGGACGCGTTGCTCGAATCGGGCGCAAGATAGACCGTGAAATCATAGACTCCATTCCCGTTGTTTGCCGTCGAATTCCATTGTGAGATCAGGATTCGCATCTGGCTCTTGTAGTATGGCCGGGCGTACAGGTCCCAGTTGGCCGGCACACCGCCCGGCGCAGGTTTCAGGAAATCGTCTCCCGGCAGAATGGGCATAACGATCATCTTTCCGGTGTCGGATGCGTCTGAAAGGGGCGCGTAAACGGGCACTGAACCGGAACTCGTCGCGTACGTCGTGGTCCGGTTGGCGTCGTGGAGTTCGCGCTGGCCGAAGTTCTGGTAGGTGTTGTCGGCAAACACCTCTCCCAGTACCGTCGAGGAATTTACCACGTTCAACTGGCGCCGGGCGCTCAGGGTATCGGCGTACGTGCCGCCATACAACTGGATCTGGTCGCCGAAGATCGGGCCGTTGATCTGGACCGCGCCGGAACCGGTGTTGCCCCATAACGTTCCGTCGGGGTTACGGCCTACCTCGATCGGCACGTTGCCGGTAATGGGCAGTTGGCTCGGCACTTCGTAGACCGAAAGGATGTAGTTGTGCGTCGCCGCGGGAAAGCGCGCCTTCGGAGCGCTGACTCCCGCCATCTGCTGCGTGGTCTGAAAGCAGATCGGGATCTTCCACCAGACGCGCCGGGCCACAAAGGTCTCCCCCGGCTTTTTGTAAGCGAGGCGGAGGTTTGGAAAGGTCATCGGCTGCCAACGGTAAGCGGGATTAAAACTGGTCAGGACCGTACTTGAGGTCCCGTTATACTGGGAACCGGTAAAGAAAGGATACGGGTTGTTGATCGCGGTGGTCGAATCCCAGTAGTTGGGTGACGGCCACCCGTACCAGGCGGGTTCGGTCGTTGGGTCGTAGGCCGGGTCGAAGTTAGCTAACCCTTCGGAGCCGCCGAACGGCGTTTCTTTCCCCTGGTAGCCCTGAAAAACCGCCAGGGTCGTCTGGCCCGTGTCGCCCAACGTGCTCATGGTCGGCGTTCCGCTCGGGAAAATCGTGCCGAGTTCGTTCGGGTCGGCATAGGAAACGGCGTTGACCTGGTTAACCGCCGCCGTCAGGATGCTGTTCCAGCTGGCGTAGCTGCCGCCCGCATTCGGCAGCATCCCCTGGGCGGTCTGCTGCAGGATGGCGCGTACGAGGACGTCTTCCCGCAGGTCGATGTCGATTTTGGCGGTGGTAACCCGCGAGTTGGCCTGGGACAGGCTGGACGACATAAGCAGGGCGGCGGTCATGGCCAGGATGGCGAAACCTACCAGCGCTACCGTCAGCAGGACGGCCTCACCGCGTTCATTTCTTTTCGGCTGCAAACGTAATTTGATCATGATTACTCCCTTGCAGGGTGACCAGCAGGATGCCGGTGGTGTCATCGAAAGTGGCGTTGGTCAGGTTGCCGCTGGGCATCTTCCAGCTCGGGCTGGCCGGAAACGAACCGCTCGAACCCGCCAGGTAGTAGCACAACCCTTTGGCCGTCCCGGTCGCGGAGAAACTAAGAATCGCCGTACGCGGAGCCGCCCCCGGCTCCCGCATCCAGAGCCGGACGACCGGCCCGGTCAGAACGTGGTTCCGATCGGCGACGGCGTCGCCCAGGTTTCCGTAAATCCGGAAATCGTCGGCGTTACCCATCGTCTTTGTCAACAAAAGGCCGAGTTGCGGCGCCTGCTGGCTGAGGAAACGGTAGGTTGAAGTCACACTCAACATTTTGCAGTGCACGTTCAGCAGCGACGCCAGGGCCGAAGCGATGAGCAACGAAACGGCCAGGACCAAGGCGAGTTCGATCAGGGTGGTGCCGCGAGTGGAGTTCGGCGTTTGGAGTTCGGGGTTCGGAGTTCGGAAACACCGCGTGGTGGGGTAAAGCCCACCCGCAGAACACGCCGAAAGAAAGAAAGATCGAACCGGAAATCCTGGGCTTGCCGCCGGCAGCCGACACCCGTAATGCCGCCTCGAACTCCGAACTCCGAACTCCGAACTCCGAACCTTCATTGTGTGCGCACCACTTTGCTGAGCTTGCAGTAGCTCCGTTTGCCGTTTGTATAGGTGACGTACGATTCGAGCAGGTAAGATTGCACCCCGCTGACAGGGTCGGTGTTGGCGTGGCAAGTGCGTCGAACCTCCACATTGACCGGACCGTAAGGCGTTTGGCCGGCCGTCACGATTGAACTGACAAAAAGCGGGTAAACCGGCCAACGATTGCTGCTCGCGATCTGGCCATACACCCAGCGTTGGGCAAACGCCGTTTCAATCGATGCCTGGGCGTCGGTCATGGTCTGGATCACCGACCAGTTCTGGGCCTGGTAGGCGGCAAGCGTGGTTTGCATGCTGTATACCGCAATGGTGATGAGTAGAAACAGGGTCAGGCTCACCTCGAACAGGCCGGAACCGAGTTGAGACCTCGTGGTCCGGCGGCCTGCGGTGGCGACCAGGTTTCGTCCGGGGTTCAGTAGCTGCCTATATCCCATAAGCCGTCAGTGGTTGAGCCGGACGGATCGTATGGAGTTTTGCCGTCCAAAGACGCCACCGGGGGAATCCGATTGACCAGAATCTGCGGCGTCACCCCGTTCACGGACGGTAAGACCGGAAGCGAGGTCCCGTTCGGCAGGTAGGGAACGATGTCCGCCGTCGCGGTGGCCGGAGTCAGCGAAGTGAGGTCCACCCCGGGATTGTCGGAGAGGTAATTCATCTGTGCGGCGTAGACGCTCCGCAACGCCTCGCCTGCCTGACGGCCGTCCCGGTAGGCGATGTAGGGCGTGGTCCCGATCACGACCATGGAGGCCAGCAGCAGGAGGACCGTAATCACGATGGATAACTCGGCGAGCGTGGTGCCGGACGATGAGGAAGCGCCTAACCGGAAGACAGGCTTGGTCGGCATGCAACTCAATTTACCTTAATGGTGTTCTGCGCGATCTTGCCCGGGCCGGAATCGGCCCCGGCGGGTGACCCCGGGCTGTTGCCGGGTTGGCTTTTCGAGGCGGGTTCCGTGCCGAAAGCCTTTTGCAGGGCGAGTTTCAACTGGCCTGCAAGCTTCTCGTCGAAACGCCCGGGACCACGATAGAGCCGCACGATTTTTGGAGCGTTCTCGGCCGGGCCGGATGCGGGCGCCGGGACCGCGGCAGCCGGCGATGCCCGGATGCCGGAGCGTGAAGAAGAAGAAGACGGCCCCAGGCTGGACGCAACAGGCGTGCGGGGCGCGGTTTTGGTCTGTAAGGTCGTGGTTGAGGGAGCAGCCTGCGTTGCCGGACCGGCCGCGGCCGAGTGGTTCGGTCCGGGCATGACGGCTGGCTTGGGTATCTCGGGAGGAGCGGGAAACGCGGCTTGCCCGGCGCCGGGAACGATGCCGGCGAGGGACAACGCAGCGACGACAACGGGCAAAACGCGGCGAACAACAAGCATAAACGATCCACTACGGCATATATGGTAATTATTATAATTGCAAGGACTTTCGCCCGAAAATTGGTCCTTGCTTCTTCCGAGGTTCCCCAGGCGCCACGGCGGCTGGCGTGACCGGTTCAGCCGTTCCGGCCCGACATTTCCTTAAACCGGGCTCCCCAAAAGCCGTAACGAGCACATAAACGATTCAGAACCCCGACTGTCCCCGGTTTTATGAGCCTCCTTGTTCCGAATGGATTGCAAATCGGCTATCGAAAGCGCGTGGTGGCTACGGTAAAGGGCGAGTTTGCCTTTAACCCCGCTGAAATCACCCTGCTCCTTGGTCTGAATGGGGCAGGCAAGACGACGCTGATGAAAACCATCAGCGGCCTGATTCCGCCGGTGGAAGGCAAACTGCCCGCGACCAGAGCGCTTTACCTTTCGGAAGAGGTTGACTTCCCCCCTAACCTCTCGCCGCGCGAAATCACCGCCTGCCTGGCGCGCACCCGCTCGGAACGTGCGCAGGCGAACCGCTGGCTGTGCACGCTGCAAGTCGAGGACCGGGCCTACGGCAAACTCTCCAAAGGAAACCGGCACAAGGCACGGCTGGTGTTCGCCCAGCTTACGGCGTTGAGCCGGCGAATGCCGATCGTCGGTTTGGACGAACCGTTTTCGGGTCTGGATTTTGTCGCACGGGAGCAGCTCATCCGGGACTGGTCGGACCGCCGCAGGGAAGCCCCGTGGCACCTGCTGATCAGCATTCATCCGGCTGAAATTCCCTTTGTCCCGCACCAGATGATCGTGGTGGCTCAAGGAGAAATCCGCCCGGTGCCCGTCCACACCTCCTGGAGCGAGCTGCGGGAGATGCTGACGGCGGACCCGGCCACCCCCCTCGCATGCTCATGAAAAGCGTTTTCCAACTTCACCTCCGCCAGATCTACCGGGAGAACGACTGGCTGCTTCCACTGCTTCTGCTGGTTCTCGCCTTGATTGGTGCGCCATTGCTGACGCCGAGCAACGAGGATCCGGACTTGACTTTCAGCAGCCGGACCCAGCTGGTCTGGGCGACGGCCTGGTTTTGTTCCATTCTCTACACCGGCTTTGTGAGTGCCAAGCTGGGGGCGTTCCAGCGCAATAAAGGGTTGCGGGAGTTTTGGCGCAGTTCCGGGCTTTCGGACCACAAGTACTACCTCGCCCTCTACGCGATTCCTTTGTTGCTTAACGTCTTGTTCTTCGGGACGGCGGCCGTGCTGGCCGTCGGGTTCGGCCGGAATCCTGAAGTCAGCGTGCCGGAATGGGCGGTGGTGAACCTGCAAGCGGTGATCGTGGCGATCCTTGGTCAGGCGCCGGCTTCGGCGCTGGTGATCGGACTGGCTAACCGGCTGGACACGGCGCCTTCATTCACCTGCGGCTTGCTTTTCAACCTCTACGGGTTGTACGGGATGGGCGCGATCGACCAGATCCGGGGCGGCGACGACGCCCGGCTCAGCGTGATCGCGGACCTTTTCTGGACCGTGGGCCCGCACCTGCATTTCGCCGATTTCATGAACCGTTTGACGTTTGGCTGGGGGGCCTTGCCGGCGAGGCCGTTCTTCTATGTCAGCCTCTACCTTGCGGCCGTGTCGGTCATCGTTGCGGCCCTGAGCGTCCGGCTCTGGCGTTACCGTACCAGCCGTTAGACAGATGATGAAGACCGTCGTGATCGCGAGCGTGGCGGTAGCCGTGGCGGCCTTTGCCCAACTTCACGTCCGCCGGCAGGCCTGGGCACCGGAACGGGCCGAGGCCTGGAATTGGATGGCGCTGGACGGTAGCGGATTCGGCCGGGCCCTTTCGCGGGCCGGGGTGAGCAAGGCGGATGTATCGTGGCATCACGGATTGGTTTTTGGCCGTCCCAATCGGGCGTACAACCCTTTGTCGAGGTGGCTGGATGCAGGGATGAACTCCCTCGGGTTTGGCGGCCGGCTGGCGTACCGGCCCGTCGCGCTGTACCCGATCCGGCCTTTCGAGGTCCGCGAGGTCTTGCGAACCACCGAGCGAAGGTTGCGCACGGCGTTCGACCTGGATCCCGGTAATTACCGTGCCTTTGCCGCTTACCTGTTTTTTCTCAATAACGAAATCAGCGAGTCTGAGTTCGGCAGCGCGGAACCGGCCGGGCGGCCGCCAGACCCGGTACCCGCGCAGGCGGCGAACAACAATAACGACAGCCGCGCGCATGATGAGGATGGCGGCGACGCCGATGGCGGTGACGATGACGATTTCGAAACGGCCGCAAAACTCAGGTCCTGGATGGGGGCGGACCGGCGGCAACGCCTGCTGCGTGCATTTGCGATTACCGATCAAGCGTTGGACAGCGTGACTGAGAAAGACCGTGACCCGGAGCGCCATCTGAACCGCGCGATGGTGATCTTCGACCGGTTTATGTTGCTGGCGCCATCGGTTGAGAGTCGCAGGGCCTCATTATTCGCCCGGTGCCTGTTCGAAACTCAGGCGATGGATGCACTTGGCCGGATGCGGCAGGAACTTGGCAGGACCCAACTCTGCCTGCAGCGCCAGCTGCAATCGGGAGAGTGGAAACAGCGCTCGACCGCGCGGCAGGCTGATTTCTGGCGATCGGCAAAGGAGGCCGCCCGGTACGCTCGCGCCCTGCAGGAAATGCTCGTGAGCAATCGTCAACTCGAATCAGAGTCCTTGAAGAGCCCGGCCGCGCCGGTCCTGTGAAGGGGCGGCAGAGGGCGTTGCTCCCGGCTTCTGCCGCCCCTTCAGCAAATCCAACCCGGCGGGGCCAGCGTTTCAGGCGTCCCTACAGGACGCGATCGCTCTTAAATGCCCCTTCCAGGGACTGAAGTCCCTGGCTAACCTCAGTTGTCCCTGCGGGACGAAGGCCACGCCCGGTCTGCCGTCCTTAACTAAATGGCCGTGGGGTAAAACCCTGGGCTAAGTTCCTTTGGCCTTTCAGGCCGTCAAACCGTCTGCCGGCCCGCTGGGCCTAGACCATTTATACGGTCTTGCAGGTGTAAAGCTGGAAGGGAACCTCAACCCCTGGGGAACGCCCGCACAGCGGCTGAAGCCCCTGCCTGAGCTCAGCCGTTAGGTGTTCCCGGGGTTTGGCTCGCCTCGGGAGTTGCAGGCGACGGGGTCTCCTGGGGAGGCGCCGGGGTTTGCTCGGACGACTGATCTTGCACCCGCCCGTGTCGCCTTTCCGGCCTGGGTGCTTCGCCGCGCTCCTCGCCCCGGCCGTGCCATCGCTCCTCCTCCCTGGCGTGCCATTCGCCTCGTTCCTCCCGGCCCCTGCCGGGGCGCTCGCAGCGATGAGGCATCCGATGTTCCCGGCCTTCTTCAAGCAGGGCAACCCGTTGCACGGGCGTGAGCACCTGGTTGACCTTCGCCCGGTGGGTCGCCATTCGAATCGCCGTCGCGCTGAGCGCATTCGCCAGGTTGGTCGCTTTCGTCTGGACGTCCGCGGTGTTTTCCGGGTTGGCCAACAGGGCGGCTTTCAACACCTCTCGAGCGATGGCCACTTGCGCCCATGCAGAGCGAATGCCCTCCTCATCAGCTTCGTGAATCTGGTGCAACTTCGCCCTTTGATCATCCGTCAAGTGGAGCCTGTCCCAGAAGCGATGTTCCATGGGCCTCTCAGGCGGCGGAGTTTCAGATTTATCTTGATCGGGAGGCCCTGGATCATCGGCCTGGGCAACCAAACGCGCGGCGCACGCCATTACCAAAACCATTACAGCGATTTTCTTCATATCGTTATTTTTGTGATGATCGGAAGATGTCCAGTATAGTTTTCGCGTCCTGAAGGTTGAACCTGCCGTCCGGTGGACCCGCAGGGTTACATTATCGTTGCAGACGCGTTGGACTGGAACGGGTTACGTCGAAACGCCGGGTAAAACCGGTTTACTTTCACGCAGCCCGACTACAACCCGTGGTAGGCCGGCGGTCGCACCCCGGCGTTCCTAACAGGAATGTGATTGACGCTCGTCGGGCCGGCGCCGCGAAACCTGCCGGCGTTACACCTATTAAACCGTGTAAACGGTCCAGGCCCTTCGGGCCGTAAGACGGTCACGGCTGTAGCCGACAGCCTCTCGGAACGGGAAGCCTGCGCGCGGTTTTGGATCACGGACAAGGCGGACGCGGAACTTTCGAAATCGCCCAGTGCAACAACATGTTCATTTTCCCGGCCGGGACGGACTCAGGGGCCAATCCTCCGGCTTCAGGGCGTGGAAGAACGGCCAAGGCTGTTCCACCCTCTCCCGTAATACTTTCGGGTACGGCGCGCGTTTTTCCCTGGTCTTCCCGAACGTCAGTATCTAACGATGACTAACCGTTAGCACACGCCATAATTTTGGCGGAATCTGCTTACCCGACGGCCGGAACGGCCGCGGGCGTTTGATGGATGAATCCACCACGCACGAAGGAAACCGCCAACTATGGAAGTCACCAGAAGGAACTTCATCAAAATCACCGCCTCGGGGCTGGTTTTGTTTGGTAGAACGAGCCCGCTCGCCGTCGCCGAGGCTGCGTCCACGTCCACGCTGACCCATCCTCGGATGAAGCTTGAGGATTTTGTCAAAGATCAGAACCGGGTTAAATCCCTTCAGCGCGGCGTCCAGGTGATGAAATCGCGCAAGCCGTCCGATCCACGCAGCTGGTTTTTTCAGGCCGCGGTGCATGGGGTCGAGCCTGATGCGGTTGCAGACGCTCAAAAACAGGATCCTGACGTTGCCAAGGTCGACCAAAAACGCTTCTGGAATCAGTGTCCGCATTTCCCGGAACTGAAGCTTGCCTCGGCGAATTTCTTGATCTGGCATCGTGCGTACGTCTACTACTTCGAACGGATTCTGCGTGACGCCGCCCAAGACCCGGGGCTTAGCCTTCCCTACTGGGATTATACCGACAAGAAGCAGCGGGGCTTTCCGGCGTTGTATGGGGCCCCGGAGAACGATCCTGCGACAGGGCAGCCCACCAACCCCCTTTACGATGCGCGCCGGGAAAATGCGTTTACGCAGGGATTACTTGAGCTCAGTGATGCCGCCGTCTCGACCGACTTCGCCTTTCAGGCGGAAAAATTTTTCGGCGTGACCGCTGACGGCGGGTTTGCCGGTGCCGCCAACGACCTTGAACCGGGTGCGCAAGGCCGGATCGAAACGACTCCTCACAATAATGTGCACTTTGCCATCGGCGGCTTTATCGCGACGGACCCTGCCGGCAACAGCGGCACGGGCGGGCTCATGTCGCAGGTCACCACGGCGGCAGGAGATCCCATTTTCTGGGCTCATCACTGCAACATCGATCGTCTCTGGAGCGTCTGGGACTGCCTTCCCCATCGTCAATGGGGCAGTGCGCCGCCGGCAGCTTGGTTTACCGAAAAGCCGTGGTGGTTTTACGACCGTGACGCAACCCCGCAGAACCTCGAACGCGGCTTCTACATGCAGGCAGAGAACCTCCACATCCATTTCGATACGGACAAGTCGACCTGCCATCCGTTATCCGCCAACCTTCCGGGGCGCGTCAGGCGCGTCGCGGCGGCTGCAGGGAGCGATGAAGCCGTTGCGGCGGCTGCGGTTGCCACCCCTGAGCGGGTCGACCTCGGCGCCATCAATCAGCCGGTGGAACTCTCGTCAAGCCTGCCTACCGTCAAAGAGGTCCCGCTTACCGGTAGAAACGTGTTCGGTGCCCGCGCCGTCAAGGAGGCATTGCTCGACGTGCCCTCCGGAAAGGAGCGTCACCTTCTGCTCGAGCTAAGCGGCATCGATTACCAAACCGTTCCTGCGGCTGCCTACCAGGTCTACGTAAACCTTCCCGAGGGCGCCACTCCCACTCCGGATAGCTCAAACTACGTCGGCAGTCTGGCGCTGTTCGGAATCAAGCACGCGGGAGCGCACCACTCCGGCGGCCACAGCCAGTCGTTTGACGTCACCGGGATCGTCAAAGATCAAAGTACAGACGGCAAATCTCTGAAGGTCACCATCGTGCCCGTTCCCCTCCTCGTGCCACGCGCCGGCGCGACCGCCGCGGCAGCCGCCGTTCCGATTCGTGACGCCCATGTAACCGTGGACCGGCTGCAGGTCATCGCGATCCAGGCGGACACGACCACGACAGAATAGGCGCGCCGGTCGAACCCGAGCGCCGCAGCAGCGACCGCAGCTGATCAGCGGCGGCGGCGCTTGGGGCCGCTTCTAACTTGCGCGCTGGCGGCGAAGGGGGGATAGATACAATACAGATAGGAAGATTCAAATGAAAGATTCACCTTTCGGATTCCAATCAGTCAAGGTAATTGCGTTGGGCGCAACAGATGTCGTTCGAGCCCGGCGTTTCTATTCGCAAATCCTCCAGTTGGAGGAAGATCGCGAAACGACCGGTGAGGTGGGTTACCGAATCGGCAGCTCGGTACTGAGTATCCGCGAATATCCTCCCACCGGGGATCCGAATCCGCGCATCACCTTGCAAGTACCGGATGCTCGAGAGACCGAGAAACGATTAGTGGAACGAGCAGTTACCATATCTGACCCGGTGACGCTGTACGAAGGCAGGTTCTGGGTAGGCGGCTTCCTGGACTCAGAGGGAAACAAACTCTGGTTTTGTTCCCACGCTTAATCGACAGGCCCTTCCAAGGGTGCAGTGCGACCTCCTCGATCACATACCGAACCTTTTCCGTGGAGTCCCCGGCTGAGGTCCGGCTGGCACTGCGGGCGAAGACCGACTCAGCCGGCTTGAAAACCGGTGCATTTGGTGATCCGCGGCACCTAGGCTTTATCATTGCGTTCTCCACGGGAGCGGCGAACGGTGGCTCAGGTGCCGAGCAAAGTTATGGAACAAAGCATTCGCAACGAGCTGCCCGGGACGGTCAAAGACATTGTTTCCGATAAGGTCTTGAGCGAGGTCGTCATCGAGACGGCTGCCGGGGAGGTTGCCGCCGTCATCACCACGCGTTCGCTCGAGCGAATGGGCCTCAGAGCGGGGGACCCGGTCGTTGCCTTGATCAAGGCCACCAACGTGTCGCTGCGCCGCCCAGGTTAAGGGAGCAACCGCCCGTTTTCGGTTTTGCTCGCGTCTCCCGGCCATCGGGCCCTAAGACCATTTCGATGAGCATCGAGGTAAAATTTTGCCTTAGGCCCAACGGGCGGGGAGACGGTTTGATGGCCTGAAGGGCCAAAGGAACTATACCATTTCGACGGCCATGGAGGTAAAATCTTGTCTTCCTCCCCAGGCGCCCTGCCGGAGTTACACCTATTAAGCCGTATAAGCAGCCTAGGCCCAACGGACCGGGTGACGGTTTGATGGCCTGAAGGGCCAAAGGAACATAGCCCAGCGTTTACCCCTCGACCTGACCCGCAATTCTGCCACCGTCAAGCAAGACCCGGCACGCGCCACGCATCCGCGCGTCTCTCTATACCATTCCGCCGGCAACGGAGCTAAAATCTTGTCTTCCTTTGCAGGCCCCTGCCGGTTTTATA
>Ga0213876_10002116_pt1 | contig 11748 bp, 8 predicted proteins | sample BarmaccomBMRX_R9_FD_160113 | JGI IMG/M metagenome (GOLD analysis project Ga0213876, IMG submission 160113) | Root-associated microbial communities from Barbacenia macrantha in rupestrian grasslands, the National Park of Serra do Cipo, Brazil - RX_R9 | ecosystem: Host-associated > Plants > Roots...
TGAGCAATGCCAGCACCGCTGTCGGGATTGCCCACACTGAAAGATCGAACGGCTGCACCACCACGCCGCTCTGTTGCAGAAAACCCTTGATCAGCAGGATGGAGCCGATGGCGATGAACACATCTTCGCCGAAGAACAACGCGACATTGTCGACTGCGGCGGCGTGCGCGCGAACGCGATACCGCTGCCGGTTGGACAACGGGCCAAGCTCCTTCTCCGCTGCCGCTTCCGCCATCGGCGCGATCAACGGCCGCACCATCGGCGCATGGCTGCCGAGCGCCGTCAACCCAAGGCTGGCCGTGATCTGGCGGATGATGAAGTAAGCAAGGAGCAGGCGTCCCACGGTCATGTGGCGAATGCGCGCGATCAGCATCCGTGCGCGTTCCTGCAAACCGTAGCGCTCGAGAAGGCCGATCAGCGGCAGGATCAGCCACAACAGCGAGACATAGCGGTTCTCGTTGAAGGCCTTGCCGAAGGCGGCGAGAATGACCAGCGGCGGCAAGCCTGCTGCGAGACCGGTAACCAGCGCCGCCGCGCCGATCACCAGAAGCGGATTGAGGCGGATGACGAATCCGACCACCACAACCGCCACGCCCAGCAACGTCAGCATGCGTTCCTCTTCGGGAAGCCATCTCCCGAAGTCAAGGAACAGGCACAATGCGAAGGGGTGCAAGCACGATGCTCGCACCCCGCCATTGATATTTCTATTTGCTGAGCGTTGCCTTCATCGCGGCGTCGATTCCGATCACGCTCCAGGGCGACGTGGTCCACTGGTTTTCGTCGCCGGCGTTGTTCTGAAAAGCAAATGAGCCGCCGGCATAAGCGGTATCATCTGTGGATGCCCAGCTCACTTGGTAATTGTTCGTGCACTGCTCGAAGTCCTTGGCGGTGCTTGCGAACACGATGTACTTCGAGCCCGGCTTCACCTTGAGGACGGGAGATTTGAAGGTCTCCTTGTGAAAGTCGGTATCGGCATAGGCGATGGTGCGCGGTTCGGACTCATACAAGGCGCTGCCGGTGGCCTTGGTGCCGTCCCACGCATAGACCTCGCCCCGCACCACCATCTGGTTGCCGCTGGCCTGGCCGGCCATCCAGAAACTGAACTTTTCCAGATGATGAACGCCGGAGGGAATGGTGATGACTTCCCCATAGGTGGTGGTGTCCGGGCAGCCGAACGGAGTCACGATGGAGCCCGTCCAATCCTTGTAGGTGTTGATGTTGTTGTTCTTGGCTTCCGCGGCGCCCGCCGTGCTGGCGGCCATAGCACCAACCGAAAACGCCATGACGCCGAGTAGTGAAGTTTGTCGATGCATGATTGTCCCCCTTGAGTGCCGGCGACGGAATTTGTCGCCGCGCGGTATTCAGGTCCTGCGATGGAAAGGAGTCAAGCCAATCTGCCACTCCCGTCCGGCGCCAAAGCGACCTGATGCCGATTCGGGCCATGCGACCTGCCGGTCCATCGTCATTTTATCTTTCGATGCCCGCTTTGTTCTGCTAAGTGCCTGAGACGCGAGGACGGAGCGGTGGCCGAGAGGCTGAAGGCGGCGGTTTGCTAAACCGTTATACGGTTGAAAAGCCGTATCGAGGGTTCGAATCCCTCCCGCTCCGCCAGTGGTTGTTGTACGGTCATTCTCTGACTCGATTTCTAAGTAGATAGCCTCGGTAGGCTGGTTTTTTTTGCGGCTGACCTGTTTACCCGTTCTCGTATCAAACGTTAACGAGGGCTCGAAGGATAACGCGTTGCAATGGAGTAGCCCGTCTTTTGAGCAAGTCCGTTCGAAAGAGAAATTGTCCATTCCGCTTCTGGCTTGGGGAAGGACTTTGGCACCTGGGGGTACAGGTCCAGCACCTGCCCTAGACTGCTCTTCAGAGGGCCCAACCAAGGCTCATAGTTGCGCCAGTATTCGAGGCTGTCCTTGTAAAGTGGCTTGCGCACCTGCTCGGAGCTTAACGTGATCACCATGCGGTCTTGCTCATAAAAGCGCAGGCACTTCTGTTCGAAAGGCAAGTCTAGAAAGTCGAGTAGCCGTCTGACCTCTTCTTCTGGATTTGTAACCAGGCGCTCGTAAATCACGCGATGGACTTTGCCAGGCAGCACGTCTTCATAATGCGCCATCAGTTCTACATAGTCTGCGTAGTGACGGCCGATGTCGGAAAGTCGGTGCGCAAAAGGCTGCCCCAGCGGAAAGTAGCTTTTGAAACAGGAGAGGCCGCAATCAAGAGGGTGCCGGCGCATGTCGATGATCCGAGCACAGGGCAGGACAAGTTGAATCAGGCCGATATGGACAAAATTGTTTGGAAATTTGTCTACAAAATGGGGGCGGTCGAGCTTTCGGCATTCCTGACTCAATCGAATATATCGCTCTCCCAGCCTAACTAATTCTTTTGCGTCGAGCGTCCTGATAAATTCCGGATAGGTTCGCCGGACATCTCCGATAATCTTTCCGTCATCGAAGTTGCTGGCAATCATATTCATAAATGGAAGCTCGCCGACACCCTCAACTGCCGGGTGGCTGGATAGAATTTGCTCGAGCAGAGTGGACCCGGAGCGCGGCATCCCGACAATGAAGATCGGAGCGCGCGATTTACAGCCATTGTCCGCACGGCGTGCGAATTCCGCGCTCGTAAATATGATCTGGGATCGATGGACATAGTTGCTTCTGGCGGCGGCGCTATACTCTACATTCTTGCGCTGGATTTCGTTTGAAGCGTGGTAATTCTCGAAAGACTCGGCATACTCTCCTTGATCCTCGAGTGCTTTTCCCAACGCGAAATGCAGTCTCCCCCGCTGCGCAGGCGTGTTGGGACGCGCAAATTGGGCGCGAAGCGTGTCCGTGAGAACGCGTGAAAATCGGAAGGATTTCACCATAGCAAGGTTCAAATAAGCATCCGAGAAGGCCGGAAGCATCTCGATTGCCGCTTCAAAGGCCGCGCTGGCTTTCGTGGACTGGCCTGTGGCCCGCAGAGCTCGACCATAAGCCAGCCATATTCCCGGCTTGGGCGTTTGGAACAGGAGCCGTTCGAATTCCGGAATGGCGTCGGCGAACCGCCAGCAGCCCGCGAGTGTCTGGGCCCTCATCGTTGCGAGGAGATTGTCCGTCAAATGGCGCTGCACAAGTTCTTCGACCTGTGGCAACGCCTTCAGAAACTTCTCATGCGCAAACAATTCGGCGGCATAACGAAATCGTGCCGCCTGAAAGTCGGGAGCAATCTCAAGGCATCGTGCGAGCAGCGCTTCGGCTTCCTCCGATTTTTCCTGACGAATCAGCGTATCGGCGAGAAGCTTCAGCGAATCGGCATCTTCCTTCGCTTTGAGCGCTTCTCGGAACAAATTTTCAGCGCGGTCGAGGCATCCGTCAGATAGCGCCTTCGCGCCCGGGAGTAGGTGCGGAGGCAATTTGATTGGATCGTTCGCGATGATCCACTGGTCGACGAGAGCGTACCAATATTGATGATCGTGAGGACGGAGGTCGACCGCTTTCCACAATGCATCGATGGCCGCGGCGGGTTGCCCGAGGTCCCCGAAAGCTAAACCCAATTCGAACCAAGGGGCGGGAAGCTGCGGCTGATCCGCAATTAGAGTTGCCAGCGCGTCTATAGCCTCCGCCGGTCTGCCGCTGATCCGCAGCGCGGCACCCAGCACGATTGCTGCGGTCGGACGATTCAGATTTTGCGCAAGCATTTGGCGCGCCTGCCGTTCTGCTTCATACGGATTTGCGGACAACAGATGCCTAGAATCGCTTTTCCTGACTGCTGTCAGCGGGTTACGAGTTCCGAGAAATTGTGCTTTATTATCGATCGCCGCCTCCCTCGGGGCCCGGGTTCCGCCTGATTTTATTTTGCTTACTTTTTTGGCCGATCTATGAATACCTGGGTTTCTGGAATGTTCTGTCTTCGATTCTTCTCACTCCTTGACCTTACCAAAAGGTTGGATGAGTGTAACCACGGCGCGCGGGTATCCCGTGCGCGTAAGGCGCGACGGGTGGTCCATTGCGCTAACTCAGGGGGTCTTCAAGATGATGAAGTACGCATTACTACTCTCCACCGCTTTGGTTGCGAGTTCCACGGCCTGGGCCGCTGGGCATGCTCCGAAGCATATGCCGAAGGGTGTAACAACGGTTGCCGACAAGCACGGCGCACTCATGGCCATCACCACCAATCATGGAAAAGGCACGATGAAAGTCGCGCCACCGTTCAACATGGCTAGTGGGCAATGGAGCTTGGTGAGCAAGGAGCCACTTGCGCCTTATCTCCCCTACACGGGCTACTACACCGGCTGCTTCGGGGGCGGATCGTTCTGCTTCCGGCAGGCAGAACAATTTACGGCCTCCAGTACGGCCAACTCTAAGTCCGTGACGCTCGGTCTTTCGGCTTTGTCCACTTATTACTACACCTACCAAGCGAACGTGTCGATCTATAGCGACGTAGGCGGCTTACCCGGCGCGCCGCTCGGCACCAGCCCGAAGACTGTGACTGCAGCAAACAATTTCTTCGGTGGATGCTGTGCGCTCACAACGGCGAAGATCAAGGCGCCGTTGACGTCGGGCACGCCCTACTGGATCGTCGTGGAAGCCGCGAATCCAACCGATCTTAATATCTGGCTGCTTCAGGATAAAGACGAGGTTACCTATCAAAACCGCGCCTATGATTCCGGGTCTGGCTGGGTCGGTTATTCAACAAATTGGAACAGCGTAGCGGCATCCGTAAAATAAAGCAGGCTACAGCACCTCCGAGTGCTGTTGTCTCAACAATTGAACTTCGAAGGTGGCCTCTCCGGAGGCCGCCTTTTTTCTTGCTCTTCGGCGAACGAATGGCGTTTGATGACACTGCATCCTGCCCCTTTGGGCGGATGGAAGACTCGGATTCGCGCCTGTTATGGAATTGCCCATCCCAATTTTGCTCAAGTCCTTTCGTCAACAGGATGCAACCTCTGAACTGACCGAAGCGGCTAAGGCGCTCGCCGACCGGCGACCGGTCACAACCCCAGACCTGAAGCGGGCAGCTGGCGCGTTGAGCAGTGGCCAAAGCGACATTGCTGAGCTACTCTTGACCCGCTTTCTGAAAAGGCAACCAAATGATCCGGACGCGCTGCACCTTATGGCGCAGGCTGCCGTGGCCAAATTTCAATTCGATTTTGCGGAAAGTCTTCTCTTGCGGTGCCTCAAATATGCACCGGATTTCACCCTTGCCAGATACAACTACGTCAAGACGCTACTAAAAAAAGGTAGCGGAGAAGAAGCTCTCCGTGAATTGGAGCCTTTGCTAAACAGCGAACCGGACAGCTTTCTATTCGGAGACCTGAGGGCCGTCATTCTTTCGCGTCTGGGACGTCACACCGAAACAGCGGAATGCTATCGACACTTGACAGGCATCCATCCGAAGATCGTGTTTCTTTGGATGCGTTATGCCTATGCCTTGAAGACGGTCGGCAGGACCGGGGAATGCATCGTGGCATACCGAAAAGGCATTGAGTTGAGCCCTTCGCTCGGTGAGGCCTTCTGGGGTCTGAGCGATCTGAAAACCTTTCGGTTCTCAGATGCCGACGTTTCCGAAATGGAGACGCAATTGAAGCGTCGGGATTTGTCGGCTGATAACCGCACCTATTTTCATTTTGCACTTGGGAAGGCCTATCACGATACCACCGATTACCAAAGCGCGTTTCAGCAATTCGCTCGCGCTAACGCCCTACGAAGGATCGGTATGGAGTATTCTCCAGAATTGACGACAGAACGTGTCTCAGTCTACAAAAAATTTTTCTCCACGCAGTTATTTGCAAAGCGGGTCGGATGGGGCCACGATTCGTCCGCGCCCATTTTTGTCGTTGGGATGCACCGCGCGGGTTCGACGCTGATCGAGCAAATTCTTTGCAGCCATTCATCGATTGACGGCATCGGCGAAGCGCAAGAGGTCGCGCTGATCGCCACAAGTTTAGAGAGCGAGGTCGCCCCGCAACATAGAGTCCCCTACCCAGAAGTTATCGGCCAGCTCGATGGCGATGGACTGCGACAGCTGGGCGAGAAGTATCTCAAAGCCGCGCGCGAGCTCCATCATGGCACCCTACCGTTTTTCGTGGACAAAAACCCGGTGAATTTCTGGAATACGGGACTGATACACCTGATCCTGCCAAACGCCAAGATTGTCGATGTTCGCCGGCATCCCATGGCCTGCTGCTTTTCCAATTTCACAAGTGGCTTTGAATCGGAACTCCGCCACACCTATAAACAGAGCGATCTCGGTCGCTACTATGTGGCCTACGCCGATCTCATGGCACATTTCGACCGCGTTCTTCCGGGCAGAATCCATCGTGTCAATTACGAAAGACTTGTCGCCGATACCGAGACAGAGCTAGGGCGCCTATTTGAGTATCTAGGGATTCCTTTCGAACGGCGATGCCTGGAATTCCATCAAACTGCACGTGCAATACTCACCCCGAGCTCCGAGCAGGTGCGTCGTCCCATTAATCAGGAGGGCATCAACCGTTGGCGCCATTACGAAGCATGGCTAGGGCCACTAAAGGCGGCGTTGGAACCGGTGCTCGCCTCTTATCCGGAATGTGCTAAAGGTTAATCCCAGGCTTGCTCGCGAGACATTCCCGGCCATGTCCCAATTCGCACAAGTCGCCACCCCTTCTGGGCCAATGAACGATCCGCTCCTAATGGCGGATCTTATGAAAGCTACCGAGGCGCTCGCAGCCGAACGACCGCTCCCGCAGGAATTGCACGAGGCCGCCGGCGCGCTGAACCGATCCCAACTTGACCTTGCAAAGCGGCTGCTAACCCGATTTCTGGCCAAGCATCCCAACGATCCGGACGCGCTCCATCTGATGGCGCAGATGGCTATGACGACAGAGCGTCCCGGCGAGGCCGAAAGCATTTTGGCTAAATGCGTGGACCGGTTGCCAGATTTCGATCTGGTGCGGCTCAACTATGCAAAGACCCTCCACACTCTGAACAAGAACAAGGAATCCCTACACCATCTCGAGCGGTTGATGGCGAAGGACCCGCGGAGCTTTCTTTATCGTCACACGGCGGCGTTGGTTCTGACGGGCCTGGGACGGCACCAGGAAGCCGCCGATTACTATCGCCGGCTTACCGAAGATTACCCGCAAATGGGTCTCTTCTGGCTGCGTTATGCCGACCGGCTAAGAGCGGTAGGACGAAAGCAGAATGCAATCGCGGCCTATCGTAAGGTGATCGAACTATGTCCCTCCCTGGGCGGCGCGTATTGGAGCCTGGCCGACCTCAAGACGTTCCGCTTTTCCGAAGATGAAATCGCCACGATGGAGACTCAACTTCGGCAAGGTGATATCTCAGCTCAAAATCGCACCTATTTCCATTTTGCTCTTGCGAAGGCGTACGCCGACAAGCAGTTGTATGGAAAAGCGTTCGAGCAATACGCCAAAGCCAACGCGCTGCGCCGTATCGGGGTCGATTACGATCCGGACTTGCTTAGCGAACATGTCGCGGCGTGCGAATCTTTTTACTCGAAAGACTTTTTCGAGCAGCGGAGCGGCTCGGGCCTGGAATCGGATTCTGCGATCTTCGTGGTGGGAATGCACCGCGCGGGTTCAACATTGATCGAGCAAATTTTGTCCAGTCACTCGTCAGTAGAGGGCATGGGAGAAGCCCCAGAAATCCCGCTATTGGGGAGACAATTGGAAAATGAAAGGGCCCCCGCACAGGGACTCGGGTATCCGGAAGTGGTCGGGCACCTCGATGCCGCCACGCTCAGGCAGTTCGGTAAAGAATACGTGGACAGTATCGCTGGCCGCCGAAAGACGACCCGATATTTCTTTGTCGACAAAAACCCGTTTAACCTCTGGTTCGTCGGAATAATCCACCTGATCCTGCCGAAAGCCAGAATTGTGGATGTGCGGCGTCATCCAATGTCCTGCTGCTTTTCGAATTTCACGATGAATTTCGGCTCCGGGCTGTATCACACATATCGGCAAAGCGATCTTGGGCGCTACTACGTGAATTATGTCCGGATGATGGCGCATTACGACCGCGTTCTGCCGAACCGTATCCATCGCGTAACCTACGAGAGGCTGGTCAGCGATACGGAAGCAGAGGTGCGCAGGCTTCTCAATTATATTGGGCTTCCGTTCGAGGATGGTTGTCTGCAATTCCACCAAACAAGGCGCACGGTGGCCACGCCGAGCTCCGAGCAGGTACGGCGACCCATCAACGATGAAGGGGTCAACAGGTGGCGAAATTACGAGCCCTGGCTTGGCCCGCTGAAGGCCGCGCTCGGCCCCGTGCTCGATGCCTATCCGAATGTTCCCCATTTTGCCGATTGAGTTCGTAATCCGTTCGATCTCCCTCGGACTGTTTGGACTCCGCGTATAAGGCTGAGACCATCCTACGGAAGACTGTCAGAGCCGTTACTGGCTTTGGATATTACGGAGGGGCCGGAACGCGGGTGTAGCGGCAGCTATCACGGCGACAACGTGCTGCTATGCAACTTCATCTGTGTACGGATACCCGGAGCGTCACTGGTTGCGCTCGTCACTGCCCGATTGTTACCGGCCCATTAGTCGTATTTGGCGCGACCGCTCCCTCATTCTGCTTAGAGCGACATTTCAAGGATATCGAGGCCGCGCTGGGCCGTCTGACGGGTGATCGTCAGGGCGGGGAAGAACATAAGGACATCTTCTTCAGCGGAGATAAGCAGACCATTTTCGCGGCACGTGTCGCCGACCTCAGAAGCGTAGGCTTCGTCCTCAAGCTTTATGCCGATGGCGAAGCCTTTGCCCTGGATGGTAGCTTTGCCTCTGAAGGTCATCTGGGCGAGCCGAGAAAGGAAATGTTCGCCGAGGCGTGATGCATTCGTGAGAAGCTTACGCTGATGACGCCTGAGATAACGGAGATTTGCCAAAGCGGCAGCGACGGCACGCGGGTGCCAGCCATAGGTGGAATAAAGCCCGAAGTCTTCTTTGATGGCGTTTGCTATTTTGGACGTGGTGATCACGGCCCCCAGGCCGCCGTAGCCCCCGGTGATCGCCTTGGACACGCACAGGATGTCGGGTTCAAGATCGAAATGCTCACAAGCAAATAGCTTTCCTGTTCGTCCAAAACCCGTGGCCACTTCATCCGCGATGAACAGGGTGCCGTAACGCGTGCAAAGTTTGCGCACTCCGAGGATGAACTCCCTGTCGGGGACCAGGGCGCCCAGATTGCAGATAATGGGCTCCATGATGAAGGCGGCGACGTCGCGCTTTTTTAACAAGGTCTCGATTTTGCCGAGCGCCTTGCGATCGAGCGGCGGCTTGATCTTGTGGCAGTTCGGAAGGAGGTTCTTGAAGGTTTCGCGGTTCTGTGCTGCGCCGATGCTCATCGTGGCGATGGAGTTGCCATGGTAGCTATCCTCTATCGAGACGAACTTGCCGCGTCCGGTGCAGGCCATTGCGATTTGAAGGGCGCCCTCGACAGATTCGGTTCCGCCGGTCGTGCGATAAGAGACTGCGAGCTTGCCTGGCGTGATGCGGGCGAGGATTTCGGCAAGTTGTGTCCAGGGGCGGTAAAGGTAATTGGGGTGGACGTAATCGGGGCCGTCGAACTTCCCCACCGCCGTGCGGACCTCTGTGTTTCCCCAGCCCAGGTTGCCCACGCACCATCCCATCATGAAGTCGATGTATTTGCGGCCACGGCTATCGATCAGATAGCTGTCAACGGAATTTCCGACGACGATATCCTCAGGTTTACCGCGTCGGCCGAAGTGCTTTTTGTCGAGTTGGCGGAGGTTCACATCGGTCTCCTGTCGCCTAGCGATATTCGTCCGATCCCTGCACCCAAAGGAAAGATTGAATATCGATCATGTCGCGGGGGCGGAGGTCGCGAATCCTTTTGCGAGTCACCTCCGCCATCTCAAGATAGGATTTGTAAGTCGCCCAATTTGGCCGTGACTTGTAATCGAGATTCAGTGCCAGCTTTCGCGCTGCTTCCTTGGTAGTGTTGGGCTTCAGGAAGATGTGGGTCTCCGGTTGGGCAATAAAGCCAAACACCGTAACAAGCGGCCAGGTCAGGACGCGGGTCTGTTTTCGCGGGAGTCGCTCAATTGCTGCGACCCAGCTTTCAAATCGGTGCTCCAGAGTTTCCTGCCCATACAGAAAATCGAACAGTCCCTCCGCAAACCGCTTTGCGCCGGCATCGCTTCGAACGGCATCCCGCAAAGCCATTTTCTCAAAAGAGAATAGCAGGCTTCGTCCAGACTCGATTTTCACGGCTTTGGCGGCAATCTCGCGATGAGCCCCGACACTCAATTGCGCCCGGAAGTTCTCCCGGTTCAGCGCGGCCACCCATTCCTCGTGAGCTTCCCATTTATAGTTCCGCTCCCAGGCGAGATACGTCTCGTCTCTAAAACCCTCCGGGAACATGCGAAGGAACTTACGTCGCGCGCCTTCGAATGGCTCCAACGATCCGATCCGTTTGCGCGCCGCGGTTGATAGCTCCGTCCGCATATCCAGTGAACGGCTGCGCCTGAGCTAAAGTTTCTAGCTATTTTGCTGGCTCAGCAGGTGGTAACGGAACCATGCCGGGAAAACCAGAGTATCCGGGGAAATACTCCGCGCCGGCATGTCTCTGTTTCTTCTCTCAGTCGAGATATGTGGCCTCATTCACTCAAAGTTGTTCGCGGAGACGAGAGGCGCGCGCCAGCGTCGACGGTTGGAAGCCCTCCCGCTTCGGCAGCACATTTTGTCCTTCAAGGTTGAGATGGCACATAGGTGCCCGCCAGGCGGCCGAACATCACGCACCGAATGCTAATCTCGGACTGCAACGCCTTTGTAGAGATAGGTCCGCTCGCAAACGCCGAACTGGTCGCTATGGCGGTAGAGAAGATTGCGAGAGGCCATAGCCAGCACCGATGCCACGGGGAGCGGTAATGCGTTTCGCCTCTCACCACTCCCCATAGGGGCATCCTACTGGCACTGCGGCAGCTTGAAACTGCTGATGCGCGTCTGCCAACCCACCGTGCTCGATGTCTGGCCTTCCTTTGTGTAGTACTCGTTGGTGTACCAGAAGGTGCAATCGTCGGCCGGATCCAGATTGAGCGAGGTGTAGTCGCCCCAACGCGAATTCGTGTTGGTCTGTACGCCGTCGCCCTTAATGATTTTGGTCTCCGCGACCGTCATCTGGCCTTTGGGGTCGCCTTTCAGCCGGCCCGTGTATCGAACGCCCGGGTAGATGTTGTCACCGTTCACCACGCTGAAGCCCAGCGCGATATTCCCCTTGTGGTCCATCGCAGCGCTGCCCATCCAGCGGTGCGTTCCGTCATCGGGAGCGTACGTACCCTGCTGATACAGGGAGTATTTGCCGTTCTTGCGTTGGATTTCATACCAGCGCATGCCCGCGACGTTGGGAACCGCTTCGACCGATTGCCCGGTCACCATGGTCTCGTAGTTGCCGAAGTTGCGGTAGGCCAGCCGCCACGTTGGCCGTTGCCGATAAGACAGGATGTCCAGAAATTGGGTCCTGTCCGTGACTCCGGGCTGGGGCAGGCAATCGCGGGAGTCGGGCGAGCAGGGAAAAATCGAATCGAAGCTGGCCACCTTTAGTTGCTTCTTCAAGTCGAGCGACGCCGTTGCCGTGTCATGCCAGTCAACGAAAAGCTCAAAGACATTGAGGGCGTCGAATGTGGCGCCATAGCCGCCGCCATCGTCCTGCGTGCCAACAATCGGAATGGGCGCCAATAGGCCGGGCGCGGTTGCACCGTCCGCATAAGCCGGCAACAATCCGTCGCCAACCAAAG
>Ga0213876_10002117_pt1 | contig 11745 bp, 2 predicted proteins | sample BarmaccomBMRX_R9_FD_160113 | JGI IMG/M metagenome (GOLD analysis project Ga0213876, IMG submission 160113) | Root-associated microbial communities from Barbacenia macrantha in rupestrian grasslands, the National Park of Serra do Cipo, Brazil - RX_R9 | ecosystem: Host-associated > Plants > Roots...
CCTCCGGTTCTGATCATGACCAACGACAACAACGAACGTCTCGCCGGACTCTCCAGCGCCAAACGCGCGCTGCTCGAAAAACTCGTCGCCGAACGGCGCGCCGCGGCAGGGGAGGTGCGGCCTCGTCCGCGCCCCGAGCGCATTCCGCTGTCTTTCGGCCAGGAGCGGCTGTGGGTCGTCGAGCAGCTCGCGCCCGGCAGCGCCGCGTACAACGAGTCGATCGCGCTCTGGCTCGAGGGCGCGCTCGACGTCGACGCGCTCCAACGCGCGATCGACGAAGTGGTGCGCCGCCACGAGTCGCTGCGCACCTCGGTTCCGTCGGAAGACGGCCGCGGATTCCAACGCATCGCTCCTTCACTGTCGGTGCCTCTCGTCCGCGCGAATGCCGCGAGTGACGACGAAGCGCTGCAGATCGCGAGCGCGTCGATCGCCGCCTCGTTCGACCTCGCGCGCGGTCCGCTCGTCCGCGCGCTGCTCGTGCAGGTGAGCGGTGAGCATCACCTGCTCGCGATCGCCGTCCATCACCTGCTCATCGACGGCTGGTCGATCAACGTCATCCTCGGCGAGCTCGCCCGGCTCTACAACGGCGAGGCGCTCGAGCCCGTGCGCCTGCAGTACGCCGACTACGCGCTCTGGCAGCGCGAGTGGCTGGAAGGCGAACGGATGGACCGCCAGGTCGCGCACTGGCGCGAGCATCTCGAGGGCTGCCCTTCGACGCTCGACCTTCCCGCCGACCACGCCCGCCCGCCCGTGCAGTCGTTCAAAGGCTCGCTCGTGCGTCACCTCATCCCGCCCGACGTGTACGAGGCGATGGAGCAGTTCAGCCGGAAGGAGAACGTCACGCCGTTCATGACGCTCTTCGCCGCCTGGACGACGCTGCTGCATCGCCTCACCGGACAGGACGATCTGCCGATCGGCGTCGGCCTGGCGAACCGCCCGCGCGCGGAGCTGGAGTCGATCGTCGGCTTCTTCGTGAACACGCTCGTGCTCCGCGCGCAGTTTGCCGATGCGATGACGTTCGGCGATCTGCTGGCGCGCGTTCGCGAAACCACGCTCGGCGCGCAGGCGAATCAGGATGCGCCGCTCAGCCGCGTCCTGGAGTCGATGAAGATCGACCGCGCCGCGAGTCACATGCCGTTCGTGCAGGTGATGATGTTCTTCCAGAACTACGCGCGCGATCCCATCGCGATGAACGGCCTGCGCGTCTCGCGCGTGCCGCTCGACCAGGTGCACCCCGGCTCCGCGCAGACGGACATCGCGCTGTTCGTGAATCAGGAGGAGCAGGGCGAGCTGCTCTTCCAGTACAGCACCGACCTCTTCGACCGCGCGACGATCGAACGCCTCGCCGGCAACTTCGTCGTGCTCCTCCGCGCCGCGATCGCCGACGCCTCGACGCCGCTCGCCGCATTGCCTCTGTTGACGGACGCCGAACGCGCGCAGCTCGCGCAGTGGAACGACACGCGCGCCGACTACACGCCCGGCCCGCTCATCGATCTGATCCAGCCTCCGTCCGACAAGCCGGCGATCACGTTCCGCGGCGTCACGCTGACCTACGCCGAGCTCCGCGCCCGCGCCTCCGCGCTCGCCGCGGAACTGCGCGAGAAAGGCGTCGGCCCCGGCTCGCTCGTCGGCCTCTTCGTGGAACGCTCGCTGGAGATGGTGATCGGCATCGTCGCCATCCTCGAAGCCGGCGGCGCCTACGTCCCGCTCGACCCGTCGTATCCGGCCGAACGCCTCGCGTTCATGCTCGGCGACGCCGAAGCGCGCGTCGTGGTGACGCAGCCTGAGCTGCGCGACCGCGTGCCGGTCGCGGGCCTCGAGGTGGTGAATGTAGAGGAAAACGTGGGGACCGGCTTCAGCCGGTCCCGGCGGCCGGCTGAAGCCGGCGCCCACATTTCCTCCCCCGACGACCTCGCCTACGTCATCTTCACCTCCGGCTCCACCGGCCGCCCGAAAGGCGTGCAGATCACGCAGCGCTCCGCGGCGAACCTCCTCGCCTCCGTCGCCAAGGCGCCGGGCATGACCGCGCAGGACACGGTCTGCGCCGTCTCCACGCTCTCCTTCGACATCGCCCTCTTCGAGCTCGTGCTGCCGCTCACCGTCGGCGCGCACATCCTCCTCGCCGACCGCGACACCGTCCGCGACGGCAACGCTCTCGCGCGCCTCGTCGCCGAGAACGACGTCACGATCCTCCAGGCCACACCCGCGACGTGGCGCATGCTCCTCGACATCGGCTGGACCGGGAAGCCGGGCCTGAAGATCATCTCGACCGGCGAAGCGCTCCCCCGCGAGCTCGCCGAGCGTCTGATCCCGTGCGGCCGCGAGCTGTGGAACCTCTACGGCCCGACGGAGACCACGGTCTATTCGGCCCTCGGCCGCATCGAGTCGGGCAGCGGCCCGATCCCGATCGGGCGTCCGGTCGCCAACACGCAGATTCACATCGTCGACCGCCACCTCCAGCTGCTCCCGCCGGGCGTCCCGGGCGAGCTCCTCATCGGCGGCGACGGCCTCGCCCGCGGCTACCTCGGTCGCCCCGACCTCACCGCCGAGAAGTTCGTCGCCGATCCGTTCTCCGAACGCCCGAACGCGCGGCTGTACCGCGCTGGCGATCTCGCCGCCTGGCGTCCGGACGGCCAGCTCGAAGTCCTCGGCCGCATCGATCACCAGGTGAAGCTCCGCGGCTTTCGCATCGAGCTCGGCGAGATCGAGGCGGTGCTCGCGCATCACGAAGACGTCGAACAGGCCGTCGTGCACTGCCGCGAAGACCGCCCCGGCGACAAGCGCCTCGTCGCGTACACGACGGGAACCGCGAACGCTGATGATTTGCGCACGCACCTCCGCAAGTCGCTCCCCGACTACATGATCCCCGCGGCGTTCGTCGCGCTGGAGAAGTTCCCGCTGACGCCGAACGGCAAGGTGAATCGCCACGCGCTCCCCGCGCCGGAAGCGTTCGCGAAGACGGTGGCCGAGGCGCCGCAGACGCCCGACGAACAGATGATTGCCATGTTGTGGGCCGATCTCCTCGGCCGCACTGACATCGGCCGCGACGACAACTTCTTCGACCTCGGCGGCCACTCGCTCCTCGCGATGCAGCTCCTCGCCCGGATCGAGAAATCGACCGGCATCGAAGTCCCGCTGCGGGTCCTCTTCGACGCGCCGACCGTCGCGACGCTCGCCGGGCACATCACCAACGCGCGCGCCGCGAGCCTCGAGACCGAGAACCTCGACGACCTCCTCAGCCAGCTCGAAGGCTTGTCGGATGAAGAGGCGCTGCTGCTCCGGAGCCAGCTGTCATGAGCGACGTCAACCAGCAACGCATCGCCGATCTCTCGCCGCAGAAACGCGCGCTCCTGCTGCAACAGCTGGCGAAGGAGAAGGCCGCGCGCGGACGCATCACGCGCCGCGAACGCCCCGATCCGCTGCCGACGTCGTTCGCCCAGCAGCGCCTCTGGCTCCTCGATCAGCTCGAGCCCGACTCCGCGAGCTACAACGTGCCGGCCGGCGCCTGGATGCGCGGCAAGCTCGATCTCGACATCCTCCGGCGCTGCCTCGAAACGCTCGTGCAGCGCCACGAGCCGCTGCGCACGACGGTGCCGGCGACGGACGGCCGTCCGCGGCAAGTCATCGCCGAACGAGGCAGCGTCGATCTGCCGCTGCTCCATGCTTCGTCGCGCGAGGAGGCACTCGCGATCGGGAACGCCGAAGCGCGCCGTCCTTTCGATCTGGTGAAGGGACCGCTGATGCGCACGGTCGTCGTGCGCCTGTCCGAAGAGGAGCACCTGCTCGTCTTCAACTTCCATCACATCGCCGTCGACGGCTGGTCGTTCTCCGTCCTCTACCGCGAGCTCGGCGCGTTGTACGAGGCGTATCAACAAGGGAAACCGTCGCCGCTCACGGAGCTGCCGATCCAGTACGCCGACTTCGCGCTCTGGCAGCGCGAGTGGCTGCAGGGCGACGTCCTCAAAGGGCAGCTCGACTACTGGACGGAGCGTCTCGCCGGCAACCTCCCGATCCTGGAGATCCCCGCCGATCGTCCACGTCCGGCGAAGCAGTCGTATCGCGGCGACGTCGTGCGCATCACCATTCCGCCCGAGCTGGTCGAGGCGGCGAAGCAGCGCAGCCGGGAGGAAGGCGTCACGCTGTTCATGACCTTTCTTGCAGCGCTGAAGACGCTTTTGTTCCGGACGACGGGCCAGACCGACGTCGTCGTCGGCTCAGGCATCGCCGGTCGCAACCGCGAGGAGCTCGAGCCACTCGTCGGCTACTTCGTCAACACGCTCGCGCTCCGCACCGAGCTCTCCGGCAACCCGACGTTCCGCGAGCTGCTCGACCGCATCAAGGAGACGACGCTCGGCGCGTACGGGCATCAGGACCTTCCCGTAGAGCGCCTCATCGAAGAGCTGCAAGTCGACCGTTCCCTCGGCCACTCGCCGCTCTTCCAGGTGATGGTGTTCTTCCAGAACATGCCTCACCAGCGTCTCGACCTGCCCGGCATCACGCTGACGCCGCTGCAGATGGACGAGATCAACTCCGCGACCGCGCGCACGGACCTCGCGTTGTTTGTGGAGCAAAACGACGACCGGCTCGACCTTCTCCTGGAATACAGCACCGACCTCTTCGAAGCGGAGACGGTACGCGCCTTCGGCGAGCATTTCGCCGTCCTTTTCCGCGGCGCGGTCGAGCATCCCGAGACGAAGATCGGCGAGCTGCCGCTGCTGACGGAAGCCGAGCGCCACACGCTGCTCGTGGACCGCGTGGCGAACGTCGTCGACACGCCGCCGACGACGCTCACGGCGCTCATCGAGGCGCAGGTCACACGCACGCCGGACGACGTTGCGCTCATCTTCCCCGATCGCAAACTCACTTACCGCGAGCTCGACGACGCCGCGAATGCGTTCGCCATCGAGCTGCGCGCGCACGGCGCGAAACCGGGCGAGTTGGTCGGCATCTACACCGACCGTGGACCGGAAATGATGACCGCGGTCCTCGGCATCCTGAAGTCCGGCGCCGCGTACCTCCCGCTCGATCCGACGTATCCCCGCGAACGCCTCGCGTTCATGCTCAGCGACACCGGCGTCCGCCTCGTCGTGACCCAGCAAGCCCTCCGCGACGAAGTGCCGGCGACGGATGTCGAGCTGCTCTTCGTGGACGAGTGTCATCCTGAGCGCAGCGAAGGATCCGTACCTTCGGGCGCAGCGCGAGATCGGTACGGATCCTTCGCCGTCTCCGCGGCTCAGGATGACACCGAGAATGGCCGCCGAGGCTTTGCCGACCAACGCACCGGCCCGGGGCCGGCCGACACCGCGTACGTCATCTTCACCTCCGGCTCCACCGGCAAGCCGAAAGGCGTGCAGATCCCGCATCGCGGCGCGGCGAACTTCCTTCTCGCGATGCTGAAGGAGCCGGGCCTTACCGCGGCCGACACCGTCTGCGCGATCACCACCCTTTCCTTCGACATCTCCGTGCTGGAGCTACTGCTGCCGCTCATCTGCGGCGCGAAGGCCGCGGTCAGCGATCGCGGCACGGCGAAGGACGGCAAACGCCTCGCGCAGTTCCTGAAGACCAGCGGCGCGACGGTCGCGCAGGGGACGCCCGCCACGTGGCGCATGCTCCTCGACGCCGGGTGGGAAGGCATCGACGGCCTGCGCATCCTCATCGGCGGCGAGCCGCTCCCGCGCGATCTCGCCGACCGCCTCCTCGAACGCTGCGCGGAGCTGTGGAACGTCTACGGCCCGACCGAAACCACGGTGTGGTCGGTGATCGACCGCGTGCTTCCGAACGAGCCGATCACGATCGGCAAGCCGATCCAGAACATGCGCATGTACGTCGCCGATCCGGCGACGCTGCAGCTCGTGCCGGACGGCGTTCCGGGCGAGCTCCTCATCGGCGGCATCGGCCTCGGCCACGGCTACATCAACCGCCCCGAGCTCACCGCCGACCGCTTCATCGCCGATCCCTTCAGCGATGTCGAAGGCTCTCGGCTCTATCGCAGCGGCGACATCGCGCGTTGGCGTCGCGACGGCCGCCTGGAGATCCTCGGCCGCGCCGACAACCAGGTCAAACTGCGCGGCTTCCGCATCGAGCTGGGCGAGATCGAAGGCGCGTTGCGCGAGCACGCGTCCGTGCGCCAGGCCGTGGTCATCCTTCGCGAAGACCGTCCCGGCGATAAACGCCTCGTCGCCTACGTCGTTCCGAACGACGCGGCGCCGACGACGGCCGAGCTGCGCGCGCATCTCCGCGCCGTCCTGCCCGACTACATGATCCCCTCGGCCTTCGTGACCCTGGCGAAGCTGCCGATCTCGCCGAACGGCAAAGTCGATCGTCGCGCGTTGCCCGTCCCCGATCTCCTCGACGTCCAGGAATCGGCGCCCGTCGCCCCGCGCACCGCCGAAGAAGAGCAGCTCGTCGAGATCTGGGCCGACGTCCTCGGCGTCCCCAACGTCGGCATCGAAGACGACTTCTTCTCCCTCGGCGGACACTCGCTGCTCGCCACGCAGCTCATCGCCCGCGTCAGCCGCACGTTCGGCGTCGACATGCCGCTGCGCCGTCTGTTCGAGGCGCCAACCGTCGCCGCGTTCGCGCCGCTCCTCGTCGCGGAGATGGAACAGACGCTCAGCGCGCTCAGCGAAGACGAGCTGCAGGCGCTGCTCGGGGGGCAGGCGTAGCCATGGCCGACGAATCTTTGGCCGCGCGCCTGGCGCGCATGACGCCCGAGGAACGGGCGGTTTTGCTTCGGCAGGCGAAGGCGGCTCGGGCCGCGATCGCGCGCCGGCCGGAAGGGCAGAACGACCTGCCGCTCTCGCCCGCGCAGCAGCGGATGTGGTTCCTCGAGCAGCTGCAGCCGGGCGCGTACCACTCGTACGACTACACCCGCTTGCGCGGACCCGTGGACGCCGATCGCATCGAGAACGCATACCGCGAGATCGTGCGCCGGCACGAGGCGCTGCGCACCGGTTTCGTCAGCATCGACGGGACGCCGCGGCAGATCATTCACGCCGATGCTCCGTTCACGCTGCAGCGCCTCGCGTTGACCGAAGAAGAGGCGCTCGACTTCGCCGACGCGGAGTCGTTGCGACCGTTCGATCTCACGCAGCCGCCGTTGCTGCGCGCGACGCTCATCGCGTTGCCGAACGGCGAGCATTTGCTCTTCGTCACGCTCCATCACATCGTCTCCGACGGCTGGTCCCTCGGCGTCCTCGATGCGGAGTTGCGCGCGCTGTATGCGGGCGAGTCTCTGCCCGCCCTGCCGGTGCAGTTCGGCGACGTCGTGCTCTGGCAGATCTCGCGACTGGGCGAGGGTCTCGACTGGTGGAAGACGACGCTCGCCGGCGTGCCCGACGTCCTCGACCTGCCTGCCGATCACGTACGGCCCGCGGTGCAGTCGTTCCGCGGCGCGCGCGTGACGCACATGATCGCGCCCGATTTTCTCGCGCAGCTGAACGAGCTCGCCCAACGAGAACGCGTGACGCTGTTCATGCTCCTCGTCGCCGCGTTCGAGACGCTGCTCGCGCGCCACACCGGCCAGACCGCGTTCGCCGTCGGAACGCCCGTCGCGAACCGTACCCGTCCCGAGACCGAGCCACTCGTCGGCCTCTTCATCAACACCGTCGCTCTGCGCGCCGACGTCAGCGGCGATCCCTCGTTCCGCGAGCTGCTGCAACGCGTGCGCGAGACCGCGCTCGAGGCGTTCGCGCATCAGGAAGTGCCGTTCGACCGCGTCGTCGACGCGCTCGCCCTCCCGCGCAACGCGAATCGCACGCCGCTCTACCAGACGATGATCGTGCTCGGGGCGGGGCAGGGGAACTACATCCCGCTCGCCGGCGGCGTGGAACGCACGCCGTACCAGACCCGCTCGACGCCCGCGCGCTTCGACCTCACGCTGTCGCTGTCGATCGACGACCTCGGCCTGACCTGCCTCTTCGACTACGCCGCCGACCTCTTCGAGCCGTCGACCGTCGAAGCATTCGGACGCCGCCTCGAAATGCTGCTCCGCGGCGCCGTCGCCGACGCGACGACGCCGATCTCGCGGCTGCCGTTGATGGACGACGCCGAACGCAGTGTCATCCTGAGACGGTCACGGCCCGCTGCGTCGATTGGCCAAGCCTTCACGCGGATTCACGTGGTCGCAAGCCTTGGCGAGAGAGATGACAGTGCGGCGAAGGAACGTGGGAACGGGCTTCAGCCCGTCCCGGAACCGGCTGAAGCCGGTCCCCCCATTGATGTCATCCTGAGCCGCGAAGACGGCGACCGGCCCCGCGCCGGTGCGTTGGTGGGGGGTGTCATCCTGAGCCGCGAAGACGGCGAAGGATCCGTACCTTCCCTGCCCAATACGACCCTCCACGCGCTCTTCCAAGCGCAGGCAAAACGCACCCCCGACCGCCCGGCCGTCAACGACGTCACCTACGCCGAATTGGACAAATGGTCCGACGAGATCGCCGCGACCATCGACGGCAACGTCGTCCCGTTTCTGGCCGACCGCACGCCCGCGTCGATCGCGAAAGTGCTCGGCATTTTGAAAGCGGGCGCCGCATACCTGCCGATCGATCCGGGCGCCCCGCAGGAACGCATCGACTGGCTCATCGACGACAGCAAGTCGCTGACCGGCGAGGACAACGCGTACCTCATCTACACCTCCGGCTCGACCGGCACGCCGAAAGGCGTCGTCGTGACGCATCGCGCGGCGGTGAACCTCGCGCTCGCATTCGCGGAGAGCCATGGCTTCGCCGGCCACCGCATCCTCATGATCCCGCCCCTCCACTTCGACGCCTCCGTCGGCGACGTCTTCCCCGCGCTCGCCACCGGCGCGACGCTCATCCTCCATCCGTCGCCGGCCGACCTCGACGCCCGCGCGCTCGCTCGCTTCTGCGAGGAGCAGCGCGTGACGGCGATCGACGCGCCGGCCGCGCTCTGGCGCCGTTGGGCCGCGGAGTGGCAGCCGATCCCGGCGCTCACGTTGATGATGGTCGGCGGCGAAGCTGTGCCGGTCGAAGAGGTGCGCCGCTTCGCCCGCCTCACTGGTAACCGCGTCCATTTCGTCAACCATTACGGCCCGACCGAAGCGACGGTGTGCGCGACGACGTACCACACGGTCGACGCGAGCGAGTGCACGACGACCGAGCTGCCGATCGGCAAACCGATCGCGAACGTCAGTGCGTACATCCTCGACGAGCACGGCGAGCTCGTTCCGGACGGCATCGCCGGCGAGCTCGCCATCGGCGGCGTCGGCGTCGCGCGCTATCACGGCCGCGAGGAGTTCCCGCTCAATCCGTTCGGCGAAGGCCGGCTCTATCGCACCGGCGATCTCGTCCGCCGTCTCGCATCGGGCGATCTCCTCTTCCTCGGCCGCGTCGACCGCCAGATCAAACTGCGCGGCTTCCGCATCGAGCCGGGTGAGATCGAAGCCGCGATCCTCGCGCATCCCGGCATGCGCGCGGCGCTCGTCATGAAACGCGACGAACGCCTCGTCGCGTACGTGGTGGGCGACGCCGAGCTGCAGCTGCACGATCGCCTGCCCGAGTACATGGTGCCGTCCGCGATCGTGCGCCTCGAAGCATTGCCACTGACGAGCAACGGCAAGGTCGACCTCAACGCCCTGCCCGCACCGCCGCGCGTCGCCGCCGAATCGCGCGCCCCGCGCAACGAGATGGAACGCGAGCTCGCCGCGCTCTGGTCCGACATCCTCGAGCTCGACAACCTCGGCATCGACGATGACTTCTTCGTTCACGGGGGCGACTCGCTGCGCACGATGCCGCTCATCCACAAAGTGCGCGAACGCTTCGGCGTCGACCTCCCACTCAGCTCCGTCTTCCGCGCCCCCACCGTGGCCCGCTTCGCCGCGCTCCTGACTGGCAGCGCCCCGACCGCCGACACGCTGGAGTCGAAAGTCACGCCAATCGATGTAGGGCCGGCTCTCCAGCCGGCCCATCGCGGCGAACCACGGAACATCTTGCTCACCGGCGCCACCGGCTTCCTCGGCGCCTACCTCCTCGCCGAGCTGCAACGGACGACGACCGCGACGATCTACGCACTCGTCCGCGCGGCGAACGAACGCGACGCGATGCGCCGCATCCGCGAGAACCTCGCGTCCTACGGCCTGCCGCTCGACGAGTCGCGCATCGTCTCGCTCCTCGGCGATCTCGCCGAGCCGAACCTCGGACTCGACGACACGCACGATCTCGCCGAGAAGATCGACCTCATCATTCACAACGGCGGCGCGGTGAACTTCGTCGTGCCCTACGAACGCCTCGCCGCCGCAAATGTCGAAGGCACGCGCACCGTCCTTCAGCTCGCGGCGACGAAGCGCCTCAAACCGGTGCATCTCGTCTCGACGCTCGGCGTGCAGTTCACGAAGCCGCGCATCGGCAGCGTGATCACGGAGGAGTCGCCGCTGCCGCCGGGACGCGACATCCTCGGGGGCTACAACGAGACGAAGTGGGTCGCGGACCGCATCGCCCAGCTCGCGCGCGAGAGCGGCCTGCCGGTGTCGATCCATCGCCCGGCGCGCATCACCGGCGACTCGCAAACCGGCGCGCTCAATCCGTCCGACCTCTTCTACAGCTGGATCCAGGGCTGCGTGCAACTGGGCAGCTTCCCGGACGACGCGCCGCTCCTGAACATGGCGCCGGTCGATCACATCGCGCGCTCGATCGTCGCGCTCGCCTTGCACGACGACCAGCCGGCCGACTTTCACTACTTCAACAACCGCATGCTCCCGCTGACGGAGCTCGTCGCCGCGCTGCGCAAACGCGGCTTCGACGTCGGCATCGCGCCGTACAAGTCGTGGATCGAGCAGCTCCGCCACGCGCCGGAGAACCCGCTCGCGAAGTTCCTCGCGCTGATGGAAGAGCCGGAAGAAGGCGAGCCGATCTTCGACTGCACACGCACCGAAACGCGTCTCGCGCGGCTCGGTATCGTCTGCCCGGCCGCCGACGAATCGCTCATCAACCGCTATCTCGATCGGCTCCTGCCGGAGCCCGCCGTCGCCCTGGAAGGAGGCGCATGACCCGCCGCCGCGCATTTCTCTGGATCTGGATCGGCCAGCTGATCTCCGTGATCGGCACGCGCCTATCGACGTTCGCCGTCGGCATCTGGGTATTGCAGAAGACCGGATCGACGACGCAGTACGCGTTCATCTTCATCTGCATGGCCGTGCCGGCGCTGCTGCTCGCGCCGTTCGCCGGCGCGCTCGTCGACCGTTGGGATCGGCGCAAGGTGATGATCGCCGCCGACGCCCTCGCCGCCTTCACCGTCCTCGGCCTCGGCATCCTCCTCTCCCTCGGCGCGCTATCGATCTGGGAGATCTATCTCGCCGCCGGTTTGCAGGCGGTCGCCGTCGGCTTCCAGATGCCCGCGTACATGGCGAGTATCCCGCTGCTCGTGCCGAAGGAGCATCTCGCCCGCGCGAACGGAATGGTGCAGACGGCGTTCGCCGCGGCGCAGATCATCGGTCCCGCACTCGCCGGCGTGCTGGTGAGCACGATCTCGCTCTACGGCGTGCTGTTCGTCGACTTCGTGACGTTCGTCGCCAGCATCATCGCCCTCGCCCTCGTCGAGATTCCCCGCCCCGCAGGGGCCGAGCACGAGCAACCTGGCGCGTTGTGGACGGAAGCCGCGGAAGGCTGGCGGTTCGTCCGCGAACGCGCCGGCCTGCTCGGCCTCCTCGGCATCTTCGGTTTCACGAACTTCCTCTTCGGCATCGTCAGCATCCTCATCACGCCGATGGTCCTCGCGTTCGCAAACGCCGCT
>Ga0213876_10002118_pt1 | contig 11744 bp, 8 predicted proteins | sample BarmaccomBMRX_R9_FD_160113 | JGI IMG/M metagenome (GOLD analysis project Ga0213876, IMG submission 160113) | Root-associated microbial communities from Barbacenia macrantha in rupestrian grasslands, the National Park of Serra do Cipo, Brazil - RX_R9 | ecosystem: Host-associated > Plants > Roots...
TTGGCCACTGGCGTGAGCGAGCCTGTGCGCCCGACCTGGATCTCGATCGCCTCGAGGACGGTCGTCGCTTTTTCGGCTGGAAATTTATGCGCCAGTGCCCAGCGCGGAGAGCGCGACACGAAACCGAGGCGCCGCTGCAACGCGAGATCATCGACCTTGTAGACCACGCCATCGATATCGTAACCGAGAGAAGAGCGTTGTGCCTCGATCCCGCGGTAATGCGCGAGCATCTCCTCGGGCGTTCGGCAAATCCGCATCAGCTTGTTGGTCGGCAAGCCGAAGCGCGCGAACGCCTCGACGACGCCCGATTGCGTCGTTGCGGGCAACGCCGAGGCCTCTCCCCAGCCATAGGCGAAAAACTGCAGGGGGCGTCGGGCCGTCACGGCCGGGTCGAGTTGGCGCAAGGACCCGGCTGCCGCATTGCGGGGATTGGCGAAAACCTGCTTTCCGCGCTCGGCCTGACGCTCATTGATTCCGGCGAAATCGGCATGACGGAGATAGACCTCGCCCCGAACTTCCAGCACCTCGGGGACGTCGCCCCGCAATTTCTCCGGAATGGCGCGAATGGTGCGAACATTCGCCGTGACGTCCTCGCCCACCTCGCCGTCACCACGCGTCGCGGCGCGAGTGAGCTTTCCGCGTTCGTAACGGATGGCGCAGGAGAGCCCGTCGATCTTGGGCTCCGCCGTGAAGGCCGGTGATTTCTCGGCATCCAGGTCGAGAAAGCGGCGCACGCGTGCCACGAATTCGAGCACCTCTTCATCCGCAAAAGCATTTCCGAGCGAGAGCATCGGCACGCTATGGCGTATCTTGGAGAATTTCTCTGACGGGGGCGCGCCGACGCGGCGAGCACGGCTCTTCTCGCTGCTGAGCGCGGGGAAACGCCCCTCGATCTCCTCATAACGGCGACGCAGCTTGTCGTAGTCGGCGTCCGAAATGCTCGGGCGATCTTCTTGATGATAGCGCAGATCGTGCCCGGCGATCTCATCATCGAGAGCCGCATGTTCGGTGCGAGCCTCGACTTCCGTAAGCTCGTCGACCGGCCTCGTGCGCAGCGCCGAAACGGTTTCGGATCTGGACATGAAGCGCTCAGCCGCTTCGCGCCGACGCCGATTTGGCGTTGCGGCGGCGCGGCGCGGACGACACGCCGAGCAAACGCTCAGCCGCTGCTCTCGCCTCTTGCGTGATCGTCTCTCCGGCCAGCATGCGGGCAATCTCCTCGCGCCGCCGCGCTGTGTCCAAAGGCTCGACGCGGGTGACGCTTCGTCTCCCGCCCTCGGCAACGGCCTTGGTGATCAGGTAGTGACGCTCGGCACGCGCCGCCACTTGCGGTGCATGCGTGACGCCGATCACCTGGACGCGCTCGGCGAGCCGCGCCAGCCGCTGGCCGATGGCATCGGCCACCGCTCCGCCGGAACCCGAATCGATCTCATCGAAGACGAGCGTCGGTGCCGAGCCGCGATCCGCGGCCACAACCTTCAGGGCGAGGAGAAACCGGGACAACTCGCCTCCCGACGCGACCTTCATCAACGGTCCTGGAAGCGTTCCGGGATTGGTCTGCACATGGAATTCGACACGCTCGAACCCCGACGAAGAACGTGCGGCTCGGTCGGTCTCGAGCTTCGTGATGAAGCGCGCCTGTTCGAGCTTGAGCGGCGCCAATTCGGCCATGACCGCGCGATCGAGCCGTCGCGCGGCTTGCGCCCTACCGGCTGAAAGCTTCGTTGCAGCGTCGTGATACGCTGCGGTCGCGGTTGCGACATCGCGGTCGAGCGCCGCGAGTCGCTCTTCGCCAGCGTCGATGGCGGCGAGCTTTTTTGCGAATTCGCTCGCCTGCTCGACGAGCATGTCGACCGGAACCCCGTATTTGCGCGCGGCGGCCCGCAAGGCGAAGAGCCGCTCTTCGATCCGATCGAGCTCGCCCTGGTCGAAGGCGGTCGCGGCGAGTGCCGCCTCGAGCGCCAAGCGCGCCTCTTCGAGCTGGTCGAGCGCTGCGCCCAGGGGACGTGCGATCGGCTCGATGAGCTCGGACAATTGGTCGGAGCGGCGCTCGAGCCGCCGCAAGAGCGCCGAGAGGGCTGGCGACGGCGAGCTTTGTCCCGCAACGGCCTCATGCGCCTCCGCAAGGTCGTCCGCGATTTTCTCGGCCTGTTGCATCGCCGTCCGGCGGCGCCCCAGGATTTCCTCTTCGCCGTGCTCGGGCGCAAGACGCGTCAGCTCCTCATGCGCATGCTTGAGATAATCGGCATCGCGTCTTGCAGCTGCGACGAGCTCGCGCTCCTGTTCGGCGGCGAGCGTCGCGGAAGCGAGCGCCGCATGCGCCTTTGAGGTCGCCTCGACGTCGCGCTCGAGTTCGCCGAAGGCATCGAGAAGGGCCCGATGTGTCGCTGCGTCGAGCAAGGCGCGCTCGTCATGCTGACCGTGAATTTCCACGATGGAATTGCCCAACGCCCGCAAGGTCTGCACACTCACCGGCTGGTCGTTGATCAAGGCACGCGTGCGCCCATCGGCGTATTGAACGCGACGCAAAATCAAGCCGTCCTGCGTTTCGAGATCCGCTTCGCGGGCCAGGCGCAGCGCCGGATGATCGCTCGCGAGATCGAAGACCGCGGTCACCTGACCTTGTTCGGCTCCATGGCGCACGAGCGACCCGTCCCCCCTTGCGCCGAGCGCAAGCGCAAAAGCGTCGAGAAGGATCGATTTTCCTGCCCCGGTCTCGCCGGTGAGCGCCGAAAGCCCGATCGAGAAATCGATGTCCAGCCTGTCGATCAGGACGATGTCGCGAACCGACAGGCGGACCAGCATGGGCGCTACCCGCTTAGAAGGCGGCGATGCTCTTGAAGCCTTCCATCGCCCGGCTCAGCCATGAGCCCTTGTCCTCGCGCGGTTCGAGGCCGTTCGTTTGGAGAAGCTTGTAAGCGTCCTTGTACCAAGGACTGTCCGGGAAATTGTGACCGAGCACGGCCGCCGCGGTCTGCGCCTCGCTGGTGACACCGAGCGCGAAATAGGCCTCTGTGAGCCTCTCCAGCGCCTCCTCGACATGTCGTGTCGTCTGGTAATGCGCGATTACTTGCCGGAAGCGATTTATGGCCGCCGTATACTGGTGCTTCTCAAGGTAGAAGCGCCCGACATACATCTGCGCGCCCGCAAGATTGTCCATCGCGACCTGCAATTTGTAGCGGGCATCGGACGCGTATTCCGAATTCGGATAATTGGTGATCAGCTGCTGCAGCGCTTGCGCGGCCTTTTCCGTACGGTCCTGATCACGCGCGACGTCGGTGATCTGGTTGTAATACGACATCGCCATGAGGTATTGCGCATAAGCCGCGTCGTCGCTCTTTGGATTTTGCTCGATGTAGCGCTTCGCGCTCGTCACCGCCTCATCATATTGCTTGCCCTGATATTGCGTGTAAGCGGTCATCAGGAGGCCCTTACGCGCGATGTCCGTATAAGGGTATTGCTTGTCGATCTGCGCAAATTTCTTCGCCGCGGCCGGGTAGTCGGAGTTCGCCATGCGGCCCAGACCATCATTGTAGAGCTGGTCGGGCGGCACGTCGTTCAGCACCTCGGGCTTGTAGGGCTTCTTGTCGCTGAATGGATTGAAGTTCTCGATCGAATCGGCAACGGTGTCGCAGCCCGCAAGGATCAATGCGCCGGTCAACGCCAAAGCGACGCGCGTCGCGGACGCGAACTTTCTCGAAAATCGTTGCCTTTCGATGAGCATGTCTCGTCTGTCCACCTGTAAGCCCCCACCCGCGCGGCGCCTTTTACACAAATCGGCGTGCCTCGTCACCCGCTTTCGCCGAGACCCGCCCGGCAACCGCCCAAAGCCCCGCCCTTCCAAGGGTCAACGCGATTTCGGGAATCCAAGCCCGTGGAGTGATGATCTCCCGATCGTTGCCGCTTTGACCCCTCAAACGCGACGCCCACCCGGTGCTCATTCGGCATTCAAGCACCTGCGCAAGAATCCAAGCTCCGCTACCGCGTCGCCTTATATTCGGGACGGTTAAGGCAGAATGAAGGTCGAAGGCGGGTCGATCGCGATGCGATCAGCTCATGTCGGGAGCAAAAGCCGCGGCCGGAATACCAGCGGGGACGAAATCGCCGCGACGTGAGGTCGTGGCCGGCACCGCGCCGTCGACAATCCGATAGGCGGACTTGTCGGCGAACAAGGCTTCGATGACGCCGATGTTCAAGCGATGGCCGCCCCGGTAGGAACGGAATGATCCGATGATCGGCAAGCCGGCGAGCGCGAGATCCCCGATGGCGTCGAGCGCCTTGTGCCGGGAGAACTCATCCCGGAAGCGCAGGCCTTCGGTGTTCAACACACGCTCGTCACCGATGGCGATCGTGTTGTCGAGTGAGGCGCCGAGTGCCATCCCGGCCTTCCACAACCGCTCGACGTCCTTGAGAAAGCCGAAGGTGCGCGCGCGCGACAGCTCACGACGATACGCCTCGCGGGTGAGGTCGAAACGCGTCCGCTGGCGCCCGATCACCGAGCATTCGAAATCGACCTCGACGTCGAGTTTCAAGCCCTTCGTGTTGGGCGAAAGCTCCGCGAATGACGAGCCGTTCTCGATCCGCACTTTCCGGAGCACCTTGATGTAACGGCGGCGCGCCGGCAATTCGAGCAAGCCTGCCTCTTCGATCGCGTCGACGAAGGACGAGGACGAGCCATCCATGATCGGCGTCTCGGGACCGTCCACCTCCACGATTGCATTGTCGACCCCGAAAGCCGCAAGCGCCGAGAGGAGATGCTCCACTGTGGAAATGCTGGCGCCCGATCCGTCGCCGATCACGGTGCACAGATCTGTAGCGCAAACCGCATCGTAGCGGGCCGGGATGGAAATGCCAGGTTTGAGATCGCTGCGAATGAATTTGATGCCTACTCCCGCACCCGCCGGACGAATGGTGAGGGTGACGGGCTTGCCGGTGTGAACGCCGATCCCTTCAACCGTGACCGGCCGCTCGACCGTGTGCTGAGCATCATGTCGCATCAAGTCATCTCTGGTCCGAACCGGTCTTGGTGGAATCCGAGCATTGGATGCCGCGCCGGTATTGGGAAGGAGCAGATGCCGTCGCGGCATCGCCATCATCGAGTCAAAATCGTGTCTCGGGTGGGGACCTTAGACGTGCCGAGGAGATGCGCCAAGTCACTCTTTCTTACATTGTGTTACAGTCATTTATCTTTTGTTTACAGTTGGTTGGCGCCGGACGCGAATCTCCTCCGCGAGCCATCAAATGCCGACTAAACGCGGCCAAATCTTGGCTTTCGTGGATCGAAGTCTCCGTCCAGGGCCCCAAAATGCCTGCTCTCGTGCTCCCCGCAATTCGGACCAGGATCGGTACGGACCACGCGGAGCGCCCAATTGCTCGGCGATTCGCTGTCAATTCGACTGTCGCCGCAGGAAGGCAGGAATCTCGAGTTGATCGTCCTCGAAGGTCCGCTGCTGCAGCGGTCTTCCATGCTGGTCGAGCCCGTGAGGCGCCCGCGGCGTGGGGGAAGGCGCAGGGATGCGCCGTCCCGAAGCTGGGGCTGCGGGCGGAGCTGCGATTTGGCGCGGAACGGCGGGCTGTGCCGGGGCTGCCGCCGGAGCGGATGTCTCCTCCTCGGCTGTTTCATCGCGCCGTCCGAGTCCGACCGCCGCAAGACGCTGCAACAGCGTCATGCGCTTTGCCTCCAGAGGTTGAGGCGCCGGGCGGCCCAAGCCCTTGGCGGCGCGAAGCTGGTTTTGCCCCGGCAAGGGCAGATCCTCGACGCGGGGCATGCGCGGGGCGCGCACTACTGGCCGTTCGGGCGGGGGTGGAATGAAGGCTTCCGTCATCTCGGGTGAGGGACGAACATCCTCCGGGAGCGGCTCGACGAAGCGCGACGCGGAGACGGTTTCCGGCACTGGGGCCAATGGCAATTCCATTTCGCCCGCGTGATGCAATGGTACGGGAACCGGCTGAACAGGAACTGGATCCCCGCCGATCGTGCGCGCTTCGTGACGCAGGCGCTCGGTTGCGACCGAGATGCGCTGCACCACCGTTTGCGGCATCACCGTCTCGGTGGGCGCAAATACATTGGGGATCTGATCGATGCCGGTCGCGACCACCGACACGCGAACCACGCCCTCGAGCGCCTGATCGAAGGTCGCGCCGACGATGATGTTCGCGTCCTGATCCACTTCCTCGCGAATGCGGGTTGCCGCTTCATCGACCTCGTAGAGTGTCATGTCATTGCCGCCCGAGATCGAGATCAGGAGCCCGCGCGCGCCTTTCATCGATGTCTCATCGAGCAGCGGATTGGCGATGGCTGCCTCGGCGGCCTGCAGGGCGCGCTTGTCGCCGGACGATTCGCCCGTTCCCATCATCGCCTTGCCCATCTCGCGCATGACGGCGCGCACATCGGCAAAATCGAGATTGATCAGCCCTTCCTTGACCATCAGATCGGTGATGCAAGCGACGCCCGAATAGAGCACCTGGTCGGCCATGGCGAAGGCGTCGGCGAAGGTCGTCTTCTCGTTCGCCACGCGAAACAGGTTCTGATTCGGGATGACGATCAGCGTATCGACGCTCTGCTGCAGCTCGGCGATGCCCTGGTCGGCCACTCGCATGCGCCGCTGCCCTTCGAACTGGAAGGGCTTGGTCACGACGCCGACCGTGAGGATGCCCATCTCACGCGCGACCTTCGCCACGATGGGCGCGGCGCCCGTGCCGGTGCCGCCGCCCATGCCGGCGGTGACGAAGGTCATGTGGGCGCCGACGAGGTGATCGCGGATTTCCTCCATCACCTCCTCCGCGGCTGCACGGCCCACCTCGGGATGGGAGCCGGCGCCGAGCCCTTGCGTCACCACGAGCCCCGCTTGAATGACGCGCTCGGCCTTCGACATCAAAAGCGCTTGCGCGTCCGTGTTCATGACGACGAACTCGACCCCCTGGAGGCCGCTTTCGATCATGTTGTTCACCGCGTTGCCGCCGGCACCGCCGACACCGAACACCGTGATTCTGGGCTTCAGTTCCCGGATATCCGGGGCCTTGAGATTGATCGTCATCGCCTTGGCCTCATCTTCTGCGCGTCCATGCGAACGCCTGTTCCAGTCTCTCTTCGCGCTCCGGATCGTGCCCGCCGCGCCCTCAAAAGCTCTCCTTGATCCAGCGCCCGACCCGGGCGAAGTAGCCGTCCCCCGCGGCAGCCAGCATGCCGCTTTCGGCGCGCGGCTCGAAGTGCTCGACATCGGCAATCTGCGGATAGATCAGAAGCCCGATCGCGGCAGCGAATGCCGGACCTTTGGCGGCCTCCGGCAACCCCTTGACGCCGAGCGGCCGGCCGATGCGTACCTGTTTCGAGAGAATGCGGCTCGCCGTGTCGGTCAGCCCGGTGAGCTGACTTGCTCCGCCCGTAAGCACGTAGCGACGTCCTTCCGGCGCGATCCCGGACTTGCGCAAGCGATCGCGCACGAACTCGAGGATCTCCTCGACTCTCGGCTTGATGATGCGCACGAGCTGAGCACGCGGAATATGCGCCTCCTCGACAGCCTCATGGCTTTCGACGGAGGGTACCGCGATCGTCTCTCGATCATCCGACGCCGTGGCGATCGTCGAGCCGTAAAGCGTCTTGAGACGTTCGGCCGCGGAAAGGCGGGTCGAGAGGCCGCGCGCCACATCGAGCGTCACGTGATTGCCGCCGACCGCAACCCCGTCGGCATGCACCAACCGCCCGCCCGCGAAAACGCCGACCGTCGTGGTGCCCGCGCCGAGATCGACGATGACCGCGCCCATCTCCGCCTCGTCATCGACGAGCGTAGACAAGCCGCAAGCGAAAGGAGAGGCGACCACGCCCTCGACCTCGATATGGCAGCGTTCGACGGCGAGCATGAGGTTGCGCACCGAGGTCACGTCGGCCGAGACCACCGTCATGCCGACGCCGAGCGTCTCGCCCACCATGCCGCGCGGATCGCGGACGCCGGTCACGTCATCGAGCGCAAAGCTCGTCGGCAGGGCGTGCATCACGGCGCGGCCCGGTCGCGCCGCATTGGCGCTCGCGCGCGAAAGAGCGAGGCGTACATCGCTGTCGCTCACGGGACGTCCGCGCGTATCGCAGCGCCCTTCGAGCGCTTCCGACGAAAGCCGGCCGCCGGAAATGTTGACGATGCTCGACTTCACTTGAACCTTGGCCATCCGCTCGGCCGCGTGCACCGTCTGGCGGATCGTCTCCTCCGCAAGCTCGAGGTCGTTGATCACCCCTGCTTTGAGGCCTTGCGAGCGCTGATGGCCGATGCCGAGGATCTGGCCCATATGCGTGCGCCCCCGCAACGAGGCATTCGCCTCCATGGGATCGAGGCGAGCCACGAGACAAACGACCTTGTTCGTGCCGATGTCCAGCACGGAGACGACGGAGCTTTTTCGCGGCCCGACCGGCTTGACGCGCGGCGTGAGCCCGTGGCGCAGGCTCATCCGGGCTCTCCCTTGAAGGGCGGCAAGCGCTTCTTCATCTCCTCGTTGCGCTCGGCCGCGGCTTCCTCGGTCAGCCGAAAGATCACACGGTCGGGCAATCTGAGATCGACGAGGATCAGGGCCTTCTCGGAAAGCTTGTAATCTCGCATCAGGCCGGCGAAGCGGGCCCATGCCGCCGCCGGTTCGGCTTCGGGCAGCTTCACCATCAGGCCGCTCTTGAGCTGCAGCTCCCAGTGGCGCTGGCCGACCCAATTGCCCGCCCGTACGAGCGGCTTCAGAGACGGTTGCGTGTCGAGAAGCGCGGCGAAGTCCTTGACCCTCTCGTTCGCACCCTCGCCGACCACGAGCGGCAAGTCGACATAGCGCTGATCGCGCAACGCATCGATGGGCGTGCCGTCGATCGCGACGAGCGAGACCTCGCCATCCTTCTGCCAGAGCGCGAATGGCTGGCGCTCTGTCACCGAGATGACGAGCGCGTGCGGATAGAGCTTGCGCACGCTGGCCTCGGCGATCATCGGGTTCCCCTTGAGGCGCTCGCGCAAAGCCTCGACATCGGCGAAGAGCAGCGAGCCTCGGCCGTCGATCCCGGCCGCCGCGACCACCTCCGCGGCCGACAGCCGTGCCGCGCCCGAAACCTCGACGGTCGTGATGCCGAGGCCGAAACTCCGCGCCAGAACTTCCTTCACGGCTCCGTTGCGCGCGAGGAACGCATCGAGCTCGCCGCCGCGCCACACGCCGAAGCTGGCGACGGCAAGAAACAGGCCGCCGATCAGGCAGGTGCCGGTGAATCGCGGGATGCGCATTGCCGCCGTGCCGCCCCCCGAAGCTCCTCGCCGTGACGCTGGCTTCGACTTCGGGCGCGCGAATAATCCGCCCTCGCCCGTGTTCGCAAACACGGAACGCGGAGCGTAGGCGCTCGTGAAGGGATCCGCCAAGGCGCTCATCGATCGCAGGACGCGTCCTCCACCATCCACTTGACCAACTCACGGAAGCTCATGCCTGCATGAGCCGCCATGTCCGGCACCAAGCTCGTCTGCGTCATGCCGGGCTGCGTGTTGACCTCGAGACAGACGATGGCGCCCGATCCTCGAGGCGTGTCGTCGTAGCGGAAGTCGGCACGGCTCACGCCCCGGCAGCCGAGTGCTTGATGCGCGGTTAACGCGAACTGTTGAATGTCTCGGTAAATATTCGGTTTAAGCTCTGCCGGAATCACATGAATTGAACCGCCTTCGGCGTATTTTGCGTCATAATCGTAAAAGAGACCCGTGGCCGGGCGGATGTCGATGATAGCCATCGGCTTGTCGCCCATGACGCCGCAAGTGAGCTCGCGCCCGGCGACAAAGCTCTCCGCGAGCAGCCACTCGTCGTGAGGCCAATCATGGCGCGCGATCTCTTGCGGGGGATGCTCGCGACCCTCGCGGACGATGACGACGCCGAAGGAGGAACCTTCGTTCGTGGGCTTCAGCACGTAAGGCGGAGGCAGGACATGGCGCTTCGCGGCCTCGAAGCGCGACACCACGGCGCCGATCGCGACCGGCACGCCGGCCGCCGCCATCACGATCTTGGCCTTGTCCTTGTTGATGGCGAGCGCGGACGCGAGAACGCCCGAATGGGTGTAGGGGATGCGCAGGGTTTCCAATATGCCCTGAATCGTCCCGTCCTCGCCGAAACGCCCGTGCAGCGCGTTGAAGACCACGTCCGGCTTGAGGCTTGCGAGCTTCTCGGCGACATCGCGTTTTACGTCGATGCGCGTGACGCGGTAACCCTCGGCCTCGAGCGCGTCAGCGCAAGCGTTGCCCGAATTGAGGCTGACGGGCCGCTCGACCGACCAGCCTCCCATGAGCACCGCGACATGCCGACCCATCGCAATTCCCGCCTCGAGGAACCGAATCGCTCCTGCAAAGGATGCGATTCGGTGGGATCATCAATGGCGTGGGCTGTTTAACGGAGCGTTAACCCTAAGGAGGCGCCTGGCGCGCCTCTCAGGGTGATCGGGCGGATGTCTATCGGCCGCGGCGTGGTGCTTCTTCGAAGCGTGAAGCGTCTGCGGAACCGATGGCCGCTCAATGTCCGGTGTCGTCCGAGTCGCGGCTCGCCTCGAAGAGGAACCAGGTGCGCCGCTCCGTCTCGTCGATGTAAACCTCGAGCAGGCTCGCGGTCGCGACGTCCTCATGCTTGTCGCAAAGCTCATGAACCTCGCGCATCGCATGCGCCATTCTTTTGTTGTCCTCCATGAGCTCGAGCAGCATGTCGCGCGGGCGCACGAATTCCGCATCGTTGTCCTCGAGGCTCTGGTTGCGGCCGATGTCGCCGATCGAACGCAAGGTATTGCCGCCGAGCTTGCGGACGCGCTCGGCGAGCGGATCGGTGGTGGCGAAGATCTGGTCGGAATGCTCGTCGAGAAGAAGATGATAATCGCGGAAATGCGGCCCGCTCATATGCCAATGGAAGTTCTTGGTCTTCAGATAGAGCGCAAATGCATCCGCCACGAGCCCGTTGATCGCTTTCGACAAGGCGCCGACGGCGTCATTGGTCAGATCGGTCGGGGTGTCGAGCGATTCTGGAAGTGCGTCATGCGGCATCGTGGATTTCCGCGCGGGTGCCGTTTGGCGGGCGAGCGCGAGCTTGCGGGGATGGACATGCTTCCCGGAACTGGAGATGTGATTCGTCTTCGTGAGCCTGCGCATGAATCTAAGCCCTCCTGCTCGAGCCGATGATCGGGGATAGGTCGTCGACGAAAAAGCGGCGCCCGCCCATGGTTAAAGTCGTCAAGCGTTGCCTGGGTTGCATGCCCAGCACCGGTCCGGAAAAACTTTGTTAGCCATTTTCGAAAAGACATGAATTCAGTCAACTGAAATCGTCAGGTCGTTTTAAATAAGTTCGGATCGGCCTCCAAATTCCCACGCTGCCCTTTCTGTAAGGCTGGCGTCTTCCCGCAATTGAAGCCTGATCTTTGATAAATCCACTTCTTTTGACAGCAAATTCCGGGACCCGATACGACTTCTCCATCAAGCGATAATCTTTTCGAACAACGTTTTACACAGGTCAACGTGATTACCGGTTCGGCGTGATCTGCAAAGGGCCGCCGCTCGCCGGTGACGCGGGTGGCCGCTCGCTCGCACCGTGTCCCCTCAATTTCGAGGTTGGGAACGTGAGCAAAAAGGCCTTCTCGCAGGCCATGGCGTTCTTGAGATATTGGCGTGCCTCGAGGCGAGCCTTGTCGCGATGCTGCCGCAAATCGAAAAGCGCGCTGCGCATTTCAGCGATGGCGTCTCGGCATACGCCGACGATGGCGTCGTAGCGCG
>Ga0213876_10002119_pt1 | contig 11743 bp, 11 predicted proteins | sample BarmaccomBMRX_R9_FD_160113 | JGI IMG/M metagenome (GOLD analysis project Ga0213876, IMG submission 160113) | Root-associated microbial communities from Barbacenia macrantha in rupestrian grasslands, the National Park of Serra do Cipo, Brazil - RX_R9 | ecosystem: Host-associated > Plants > Roots...
GAGAAATTCATGGCGATGCCGCTGCGCGAGGCGCGCGAAATCTTCGAACGCGAATACCTCATTGCGCAGATCAGCCGCTTTGGTGGAAATGTCTCTCGGACGGCCGAATTCATCGGCATGGAACGCTCGGCCTTGCATCGCAAGTTGAAGACTCTCGGGGTGGGATAGGGGCTATGGTGCCGAAGGCGACCGATGTTGCCCGCCGGTGGCGGATTTCTTCCGCCGTGGCTCGAGGAAGCTGCTCTTCGCGGGGTGACGCGAATGTGCGCTGAACACACCCGGCCAAGGGCGAGCTTTTGGGCTCGCCGGCTCTTCGGGGCTTGTCTGCGATGAAGGTGCTCATCTGCGGCGCCGGCGCCGTGGGCCGCGCCATCGCGGACCGGCTTGCCGATGAGCGCAACAGCGTCACGGTCGTGGATCTGTCCTCCGACGTGCTGGCCCGGCTCAGCGACGAACTCGATGTCGCGACCGTCGTGGGCCACGGCTCTCATCCCGATGTGCTCGATCGGGCGGGCGCGGCCGATTGCGACATCCTGTTTGCCGTCACACCGTCCGACGAGGTGAACATAACGGCCTGTACCATCTCCCATACGCTCTTCAACGTGCCGACCAAGATCGCGCGCTTGCGCGCCGCAGCCTACCGGACGAGCGATTGGGCCGATCTCTTCGCTCGCGACCGCGTGCCGGTCGATGCAACGATCTCGCCTGACATCGAGGTGGCCGAAGCCATCGCGCGGCTCGTCACCATGCCAGGGGTCGGGGAGAGCGGCTCCTTCTGCCGCGGACAGGTGCTCGGCTTCTCGGTCGAGTGCCTTCCCGGATCATCGGCGGTGGCCGGGCCCTTGCGTGAGGTGAACGGGCGGTTTCCGGGCCTCGATGCCACCGTGGTCGGCAAGAAGCGCAATGGAAAGGTCAGCGTCGTCGGCTCGGAGCACGTGCTCGAGGCCGGCGACATCGCCTATGTGGTCGCTGCGACCGCAAAGCTCGGCGAGGTGCTCACCTTTTTCGGTCACGATTTGCGCGCCCCTCGCCGTGTGATCATCGCCGGGAGCGGCCATGTGGGCGTGCACGCCGGAGGGCTGATCGGCAAGGCGCTTCCGGACGTCAAAGTGCGCTTCATCGACACGGTGCAGGAAAGGGCGCTTTCCGCGGCGCAGGCCCTGCCGCATTCGCTTGCCCTTCTCGGGAGCGCGCTCGACGAGACCATCTTGCGCGATGCGGGCGTCGACGGTGCCGATATTTTCTTCGCAGCCTCGAACGACGATGCCGCCAATCTTCTCTCCGGCGCGCTCGCAAAGAAGCTCGGCAGCCGGCGTTCAGCCTCCCTCTTGAGCGCGCCCGGCTACCGCGCTCTCATCGGCGATCTGAAGATCGACGCGGCCATCGATCCCACGGCACTCACGGTTTCCAAGGCGCTGCGCCACATCCGCCGCGGCAAGATTCGCGCCCTTCTTTCCCTCGAGCAGGGGCGGGCCGAGATGATCGAGGCGGAAGCGCTCGCGCCCTCAGCGCTCGTGGGCAAGCCGTTGCGCGACCTCGACATCACGGAAGGAATACGGATCGGGGCAGTTTTCCGGCAGGGCGAGGTGCTGGCGCCGACCGGCGACACGGTGATCGCCGCGCATGATCGCCTCGTGGTTTTCGCGACCGCGGAAAAATACAAGGAGGTCGAGCAGATTTTCCGCGTCAGCCTGGAATTCTTCTGAGGCCGCCATAATTGCATCACTGCCCCGTGGTCCTGGGGTTGAGGAGGGTTGACGCCTGTGTGATTCTGCATGCGGCAGTTCAACGTAAATCACATCAGCCGCAAGTTGAGACGTGGCGCTTCTTAAAGCCGCGCGAGCAACAAAACTGATATAAACGGGGTGATTAAAATGGCCGGTGATCGACCGCAAAACCTGCAAGATGCTTTTCTCAATCATGTTCGTAAACACAAGATTCCCTTGACGGTTTTTCTCGTGAACGGCGTCAAGCTGCAGGGAATCGTGAGCTGGTTCGACAATTTCTGCGTATTGCTGCGTCGCGACGCTCATTCTCAGCTCGTTTACAAACACGCGATCTCGACCATCATGCCGTCTGCTCCCGTGCAGCTCTATGACCCTGCGGAAGAGGGCTTGGACAAGGGCTGAGGCGTGATCGACCAGGCATCGCATTCAAGATGATGAAAGACGCCGGGTCCGGGAACATCTCGGCACGGGCGCCCCATGGTGGGAAGGGCGCCGGCGCGACGCGCGCCCTCATCATCGGGCCTTACCCCACGCGAGTGCCAACGCCGCAAAAGCCCGCTGCCCCCGCGCATTTGGGCCAGAAGCAAGCTCGCCTGCAAAAAGAGCTTGCGCCGCCGCGCTCGCCGGCCGATCGGCTTGCGGAAGCAACGAAGCTCGCCGGTGCAATCGACCTCGAGGTGGTCGAGGCGCTCATCGTCCCGGCAAACGCGATTCGCCCGTCGACTTTCATCGGTTCGGGCAAAGTCGCCGAGCTTGCCGAAAAGGTGAAAGCTGACGAGGCGGGGCTCGTGATCATGGACTGTTCGCTCTCACCGGTGCAGCAGCGCAATCTCGAGAAGGCGCTCGGCGCCAAGGTGATCGATCGGACAGCCTTGATCCTCGAAATTTTTGGCGAGCGCGCGCGCACGCGCGAGGGGGCGCTCCAAGTCGAGCATGCCCATCTCAGCCATCAGAAGAGCAGGCTCGTGCGCTCCTGGACGCATCTCGAGCGCCAGCGGGGCGGCTTTGGCTTCCTCGGCGGCCCTGGCGAGACCCAGATCGAAGCCGACCGGCGCCAGATCGAGGAGCGGATCGCGAAGATCGAACGCGACCTCGCTGCGGTGAAGCGCACCCGGGCCTTGCATCGGCGCCAGCGGCGGCGCGGCACCCATCCCGTGGTGGCGCTTGTTGGCTACACGAATGCCGGCAAGTCGACCCTCTTCAACCGTCTGACCGCCGCAGGGGTCACCGCCAAGGACATGCTCTTCGCCACCTTGGATCCCACGGCTCGCCTGATCCGCCTGGCGCATGGAGAAAGCGTCTACCTCATCGACACCGTCGGCTTCATTTCGGAGCTCCCGACTTCGCTGATCGCGGCCTTTCGCGCCACGCTCGAGGATGTGCTCGACGCCGACCTGATCGTGCATGTGCGAGACATTTCTCACCCGCAAAGCGAGGCTCAGCGCCAGGATGTCGAGGATGTCCTCTCGGAGCTCGGGCTCGATCGGGCTTCCCACCCCATTCTCGAAGCCGCGAACAAGATCGATCTCATGCGCAAAGGGGAAAGCGGCAGAGCGGCGAACGAAACGCACAAAACGATCGGCGTTTCCGCGCTCACGGGCGAGGGCCTGAGTGGGCTTCTCGCGGCAATCGAAGATTTGTTGTTCAGCGATCGTGAGGTGTTCGACATCATCATCCCTGGCGCGGATGGCCGCGGCAGGGCATGGGTTTACTCACATGCCGAGGTGCTCTCGGCCGAGCAAGACGCGAAGGGAAGTGCTTGCCTCAAGGTGCGTGTCCCTCGCGGCAAAAGCGCGGAGCTCGTAAAGCGCATCGCCGCAGGGGGTGGAAAGAGCATGATCGCTGAAGAGAGGCGCGAGTTTCGGCTCCGATCGGGAACCCATCTGCCGCGCTGAGGGGCGCTCGTCAGCGAGATGTTTCATTGTCCAAAGGTGACGCGGCCGCTCTCGAGCCTTGCCTCGCCGGAGGCGACGAAACGCAAGGACGCAACGTAAAGCGGTCCTTCTACGTCGAGCACACGGGCAGCGAGGACCTCTTCCGTATCGCCGGGCAGGACGGGCACGGCCGATTGGGCGATCACCGGACCCTCATCGACCCCCTCCGTCACGAAATGCACGCTCGCTCCATGAAGCCTAGCGGCTTCAGCGAGCGCGCGGGAATGGGTGTGGAGGCCTTTGAAGGCAGGAAGGAGGGAGGGGTGAATGTTGAGAAGCCTGCCCTCCCAGCGTCTCACAAACCAGGGCGTCAGGCGCCGCATGAAGCCGGCAAGGCAGACGAGCTCGACGCCGTGGGCCGCAAGCTCGCAATCGAGCGCTCGCTCGAAGCCTTCGCGATCCTTGCCAAAAGCGCGGTGCTCGATGAGCTTCGTTGGGATTTTAAAGCTCGCCGCGCGCGCGAGCCCAGGCGCGTCGCGAACATTCGAGATGACGAGCGCGATTTCGGCGGGGTAATCGGCCCCGCGGGCCGCCTCGATAAGCGCGGCCATGTTGGTGCCCCGCCCTGAGATGAGAACGCTTGTTCTTTTGCGTGGCACCGCAGGACCTGTCACAACGCGAGTCGGCCACCATAGGTGACGCGCGCGCCACTCGCTTTCACCACCTCGCCGATGATGCTGACGCGCTCGCCTTGTTCCTCGAAAGCGCGCTGGACGGCTTGGCTCGCGTGGCGCGAGGCGATAATCACCATGCCGATCCCGCAATTGAAGGCGCGCAGCATCTCGTCTTGAGCGACGGGTCCTGTCGCCGCGAGCCATCGGAACACCGGCGGAACCTCGATGCTCGCGAGGTCGAGCTCGACGCCCATGCCCTTCGGCAAGACTCGCGGAATGTTCTCCGGGAATCCGCCGCCGGTGATGTGGGCGAGCGCCTTGAGGGCGTTTTTCGCATCGGCTTCGCGCAAGGTGCCAAGCACGCTTCTCACATAGATGCGCGTTGGCGTCAGCAGCGCTTCCGCAAGAGTGAGTTTCGTGTCGAAGGGCGCAGGCTCGTGCCAGCCGATCCCGCTCTTCTCCACGATGCGCCGCACGAGCGAGAAGCCGTTTGAGTGCAACCCGGAGGAGGCAAGGCCGAGCACGACATCTCCGGGCTCTACGTCGGGACGTGGCAAGAGCGTGCCGCGTTCGGCTGCGCCGACCGCAAAGCCCGCAAGATCGTAATCGCGGCCTTGGTAGAGCCCCGGCATCTCGGCGGTCTCGCCGCCGATGAGCGCACAGCCAGCTTCGCGGCACCCGGCAGCGATGCCCGCGACGAGCTTTTCGCCCTCGGCCGGGTCGAGCTTGCCGGTCGCAAAATAGTCGAGGAAGAACAAGGGCTCGGCCCCTTGCACCACGAGGTCGTTGACGCACATGGCGACGAGATCAATGCCGACGGTTTCGTTCCGCCCAGCTTCGATCGCGACTTTGACCTTTGTGCCCACCCCATCATTGGCCGCGACCAGGACGGGATCCTTGAAGCCGGCGGCTTTGAGGTCGAACACGCCTCCGAACCCGCCGATTTCGGCGTCTGATCCGGGGCGCGCCGTCGCGCGAACCAGAGGCTTGATGCGTTGGACCAGTTGCGCCCCCGCATCGATGTCGACGCCGGCATCGGCGTAACTGAGCGAAGGGCGATGGTCGTTGCGCATCGAAGCGCGCCGCTATCCCAAGGGCGGACGCGGCAGCTTGCAGCTGTCAAGGGCCTCGAGCGCCTTCTGGCGCGCGGAATCATTGAAATACCCCGTGGCCCGGAACGCATCGAGCTCTTCCTTCGACAGGTTCTTGACGGCGAGCTTGGCGTAACAGGAGCACGGCGTGTGGACCGCCTCGCGCGTCGTGCCTTGCAGGCGCGACTGGACGATCAGGCACGCATCGAAAGCGCGAAGCGAGATCATGTAGGGCGTGAGGTTCTTCGCCGTGGGGTCGGGCGGAGGAAGGTTCCGCGAGGATGCGCCGGCGAGCGCGGCGATCGGAGAGACGGCCAGGGCGCAAAGTCCGGTGGCGAACAGAGTGACGCAAAGACGACGCACGATGAGCTCCTCATTTAGGCAAGACCCCATTCCTTACCCGATCGCGTTGCGACTGCAACGGTGTCGCGGTAACGAATTGTGGAATTGGAGGCGCGTAAAGAAGCTGGCCGTTCATCATGCTCGTTGGAATTTCGCTCATGCGCAACGAGGAGGACCTCGTCGCGACCACTTTGCGCCATCATCTGCGGCAAGGCATCGAGCTTTTCCTCGTCGCCGACAATGGCTCGACTGATGGCACCACCCGCGTGCTCGACCGGCTCGGCCGAAACGATCGTCGCATTCGATGGACGCGCACGGGAGATGTGGGTTTCCATCAGGCAGAGATCGTGACCGATCTTGCGCGCGAGGCGATGAAGAAAGGCGCGAGCTGGATACTCCCCTTCGACGCGGATGAGTTCTGGTGGGCGCAGGAAGGGCTTGCCGCCGCGGTTGCTGCGTCGAGCGCGGATCTCATCTCCGTTCCCGTCGTCAATTTCATCCAACATCGCCGACAAATGAGGCGCGAGCCACGCGGCGTCCTCAACGCGATTTATCGCAACGCCGAGAATCTAGGCGATTTTCGCCGTGCCCGCCTCAGCGTCGAAGCTGGTGAATACGCCTATGTGGAGGCGCCCTATCAGCGAAAGAACATCTTGCGTGCGAAAAACGGCTTGAAGATCGGACCCGGCAATCACACGGCCAAGGGCGTGGGCCCGAAAAGATCGCGCAAAAACACCCTTGCCTGTTTTCACCTCCCGCTTCGCGCGAAGGAGATATTCCTCGAGAAGGCGGAGCAATCGGCAAGGCTCGCGGCGGCGGGTCTGCCATCCTGGCATGGCTGGCAAAGTCACCGTTTTGCTCGGATCGTGCGGGAGGGCCGCATCGATGAGGAATGGGCAGCCAATTCCGAGCTGGGGGGCTGCCTCGATGCGGTGAGGGGGAGGGTGTCGCTGAGGCCCGATGGGCGACTGCGCGAGCTGCTCGAAGCCTGTGTGGACTGAGCTGAAAGGCGAAGAGTTAGCCGGGAAGAGGGGTGCGGCAAGCCGTCATTCGCTTTGACCCTCACTCCTCATCTGCGGCGCCTTCTTCACCCACACCTTGTTGTCGTGGAAGGCGGCGCCACCATGGGGCGCGACGGGATCTGCGCCCGTGAGCACATTGATGCCGCGCCCGCCGATATGTGCATGGTTCGGGTGAACGGATTCGGCGATCAGCACGCCGCGCTGGAGACCCTCGAAAAGCCTGGCGGTAAGCGTCGTCTCGCCGCGGTGATTGCCTAAGGTCACAGGATCACCGTCGCTGATCGAAAGCCTCGCCGCATCCTTGGGATGAATCATCACGCTCGGCTTGCCTTCGCGTGCCTTCGACGAGGGCGTTTCGTTGAAGCTCGTGTTGAGGAAGCTCCGGGACGGGCTCGTCGCCAGCCGGAACGGATGTTCCTCGTCCGCTTCCTCGATGATGGCCCAATGGTCGGGCAGTGAAGGCATGTCCTGCCAGGAACCCATCAGCCCGTCATTCGACACGGCGACCTTCGCCCAGTCGGCCTTGAAGTGGAACTTACCGTCCTTGTGGGCGAAGCCGTCGAGATAATGAGCGGTCCGGAAATCGGGTTGGATGTCGCGCCAAAGATCGGCTTCGAGTGTCTCGATGTCGCCGTGACCGCTGCTGTTCAAGGTCTCGTCGATGATCTCGCGCGCCGACATTTCGAAGGCGCGATGCTCGGCGCCAAGCCGCTTCGCCAGGCCCTGAAGAACCTCGTGGTTGGAGCGGCATTCGCCGGGAGGTTCGATGAGCTTTGCGCCGACTGAGATGTATTGATGGCCTCCCCCGTAGTAGAGGTCGTCATGCTCCATGAACATCGTGGCCGGCAGTACGATGTCCGCCATTTGGGCGGTCTCGGTCATGAATTGCTCATGAACGGCGATAAAGAGATCCTCGCGAGCGAAGCCTTGTCGAACGAGCGTCTGGTCCGGGCAGACCGTCACGGGGTTGGTGTTCTGGATGAGCATGGCTTTCACCGGCGGGCCGCCCTTCAGCGCCGCCGGATCGCCGGTGAGAATGCGTGCCGTCTTCGACTGGTCGAGGCGCCGCGTCCGCAGATCGAGAACGTCAAGCCCCTCGATCAAGGTCTTCTTGAAGCCCCAGATCGCGCCGTTGTTGAAGAACGCGCCACCGCCTTCATATTGCCAGGCGCCGGTGACCGCAGGAATGCAAAGCGCCGCATGCATCTGAGCCGCCCCGTTGCGGCTCCTCGTGAAACCATATCCCAGGCGAAAGAAGCTGCGCTTCGTTTCGCCCACCGCGCGAGCGAAGGCTTCGATCTCGTCAGCCGGCACACCGCAGATCGCCGAAGCCCATTGCGGCGTGCGTGAGCGAAGATGCGCCTCGAGCTCCTCGGGGCAATCCGTGTAGCGCGCAAGGTAGGCGCGGTCCGCGTAGCCGTCACGGAAGAGCGCATGCATTACGCCGCAAGCGAAGGCTCCGTCCGTGCCCGGGCGCAAAATGACCTTGATGTCGGCCTGCTTCATGGTCGCGTTGTCATACACATCGACGACCGCGATTCGCGCGCCGCGCTCCTTGCGGGCCTTGGAGGCATGCGTCATCACATTGACCTGCGTCGACACGGGATTTGTGCCCCAGATCACCACGAGGTCGGATTTTGACATCTCGCGCGGATCGGCACCGGCGACCTTGCCCGTGCCGGCGGCGAACCCGGCCCAAGCAATGGTTGAGCAGATCGTGCCGTAAAAGCGCGAATATTTCTTCACATGGGCAAGGCGGTTGATGCCGTCGCGCATCACGAGCCCCATCGTCCCCGCGTAATAATAGGGCCATACCGATTCCGCCCCGCACTCGCGCTCGGCGGCGTTGAAACGGGCCGCGATCTCGTCGAGAGCTTCGTCCCAGGAAATGCGCGTGAAGGAGGCTGAGCCCTTCGGTCCGGTGCGCCGCAATGGGTGGAGCAGACGGTCGGGATGATGGATGCGCTCGGCGTAACGGGCGACCTTGGCGCAAACGACCCCCGACGTATAGGTTTGGAGCCTCGAGCCATGCACGCGGCCGATGCTCGAGCCTTCGATCACCTCGACATCGAGCGCGCATGCCGATGGGCAATCATGCGGGCAGGTGGAGTGCTTGATCTCGAGCTTGGCGTGCGCGTTCATGAGCCATCATGTAGCACAGGGGCGGCTCGCAGGGGAGGGGTGTTGCGCCGCGACAATATTCGCGTGGCCTTTTTGAGCTGTGCAAAAATCTCGCCCCATCTGCGCGAAGCGGGCGCGGGCGGTGACTGTCGGGAGACCCTGCGCTAACCCCGCCAGTCCAGCATCCCGAAGCCCGAGCCTCCACCGCGCCGTCCAAAGCCTTGGCCTGCCCCTTCCTCGCCAAGCCCGAAGGGGTCCCCGTGGTTACGGTTGAGAATAAGGAAGGCGCGCCTCTTCTGGTCCTCGGAAAGAGAGGCGTAAAGCGGAGCTGCGGCATCGGCGAAATCACGTATGCGTCCGGCGCGGGCCGCCATGCGGTCGGCATCGTTTCGAAGCCTTGCGATCGGGTCGAAGGCAGGGCGCATGGCCTCGCGGCTTTGCGCCATTCTGTCGCGCATCTCCTGCATGGACTGGTCGCGTAAAGCGGCGTTCTTGCGAATGGCGGCCTCCACAGGCGCCCAGAGCTTCTCCTGGTCCGGCGAGAGTCTGAGCGCTGCCTTGATCGCGCCGATTCGCGCATCGAGCAGGACGGCGCGATCCTCCGCCGAGGAACGCATGCCGGCAGTGCTCGACAGGTCGCCCATTGAAGTATTTGCGGCCGGGTTGGACATCGAAAGATTGGATGATTGCGTTTGCGCGAAAGCGAAGGCGATCGCTCCAACCAGGCCGAAGGCGGCGGCTGACAACACGACCCTGTTCATCTGGCAACCTCCGATTTGAGGCATCTCCTCGGATTCGATTGAAGCAATCTATCCGACAAACTGGGGCGGGCGCGTGACCATCAAGCCGCAAAGCGGTCAACCGACGATTTCGTTTCCGCTGAAGAATTGAGCGATTTCGATCGCGGCATTTGCGGGGCTGTCGGAGCCATGGACGGAGTTCTCGCCCATTGAAAGCGCAAAGCTCTTGCGGATCGTGCCTTCGGCCGCATTGGCCGGGTTGGTCGCTCCCATCACGTCGCGGTATTTCGCGATCGCGTTCTCGCCTTCGAGAACCTGCACCACGACCGGGGCTGAGCTCATCATCTCGACGAGCTCTGCGTAGAAGGGCCTCTCCTTGTGAACGGCGTAGAAGGTCTTCGCCTGGTGCTCAGTCATCAGCACTCGCTTTTGCCCGACGATGCGAAGCCCTGCTTTTTCGATCACGGCGTTGATGGCGCCGGTGAGATTGCGCCGCGTCGCGTCGGGCTTGATGATCGAGAAGGTGCGTTCGATAGCCATTCTACTCTTCCTGGAGATTTTTGTCGGGTTGCGGGGCTATATCGGCGAAGGCCAGGAGGGGCAACCGTCCAAGCGAGCGCCGTCTGGGCGAGCCGGTGACTGAGGAGCCGCAAGACAGAATCTTGAACGGCGTTGGCGGGCGTCGGTCTTGGCGGGCGTCGGTCTTGGCGGGCGTCGCAGGGATGTGAAGGGATTGATGGGAGGGTGGCTCCGAGGCGCGACCTTATCGATCAATAGGTCCGCACCCACCCCTCCGGCGTCAAGCGCTCCTGGGGAGTGAAGCGGCTCTTGTAATCCATCTTGCGCGAGCCGGAGACCCAATAACCGAGATAGACGAACGGGAGGGAGAGCGCGCGCGCCTTTTCGATATGGTCGAGGATCAGGAAAGTGCCGAGGCTGCGCCGCTCGCTTTCCGCATCGAAGAAGGAATAAACCATCGAAAGCCCGTCGGCCAGGATATCCGTCAGCGCCACGGCGAGAAGCGGCCCCTGTCCGCGCCCGGTGATCGGGGTATCGGGCCCGCGCTCGCGATATTCGATGATGCGGGTTTGCACATGGCTCTCGCGCACCATGGTGGCGTAGTCGAAGGCGCTCATGTCGGCCATCCCGCCCTCGCCATGGCGCGCGTCGATATAGCCGCGAAAAAGCGCATATTGCTCGGAGGACGGGATGGCGGGCAACATTGCGCCCACGATGTCCTCGTTCCGAGCCGCGATCCTTCGGTAGCTCCGAGAGGCTGAAAACTCGGAAGCGACCACGCGCACCGAGACGCAGGCTTGGCAGGATTCGCAAGCGGGCCGATAGGCAATCGTCTGGGAACGCCGAAATCCACCTTGTGTGAGAATGTCGTTCAAGCTCGCGGCACGTTCGCCCACGATGTGGGTGAACACCTTGCGCTCCATCCGGCCGGGCAAATAAGGGCAGGCCGAAGGAGCGGTCAAATAGAATTGCGGCGTGTCGCGAGGCTGGTGCGTCAAGGCTTCAGTTCCGCCAACGTAGTTCTCATCTTGCGACCGCGCGCGAGCCCTTCGGAGGCCGCACGCTTTGGCGAGGGCAAAGCGCCGCGGGCAAGTGACGCAAGGATAGCGAATGGCGCGCGACGCTCAAGAGCGCGCTCGCTAATCCTTTTTGGGAATTCCCCCGGATTTTTCAGTAATACCGGCGTGCGACCAGGCGCACCCGCAAGACCAAATCGTGCAACAAGGCCCGATCATGCCGAAATAATCCGACGAGCAGGATCATGGGTGTCATCGTCGTCACGAACACGTAGAAGAGAAGCGCGTGGCCGGCCCCGGTGAGGAAATCGATCGGGGTGCCTTCCACCGTGCGCATCTTCAAGCCGAAGAGCCGCATGCCCAGCGTGGCCTGAGCCTGGGACGAGAGGGTGAGCCCGGAGTAGGCGGCTGGAACGGCCGCGCAGACCGGGGCGATCAAAAGCCAGCTTGCGCCAAAGCTCAGGAAGCCGAGCACGAACAGGGCGAGCGTAAGCAAGAGCGCAAGCGAGCCGATCACGAAGAGATCGACCCCGTAGGCAAGCATGCGCAAAAACAAGGAGCCCGGCGCAAATCCCAGTGCGGTGGCGGGGCTGTTCCAGCCCGCTCCCGGCGCGCCG
>Ga0213876_10002120_pt1 | contig 11737 bp, 14 predicted proteins | sample BarmaccomBMRX_R9_FD_160113 | JGI IMG/M metagenome (GOLD analysis project Ga0213876, IMG submission 160113) | Root-associated microbial communities from Barbacenia macrantha in rupestrian grasslands, the National Park of Serra do Cipo, Brazil - RX_R9 | ecosystem: Host-associated > Plants > Roots...
CCGTCGCTGAAGCTCTCAATGCCCGACCTCGAAAGACGCTGGGCTGGAAAACTCCAGCCGAAGCGCTTGACCAGCTGATCTCATCAATGAAAATAACCGGCGTTGCGACGACCGATTGAATCCAAGACCGGCCCTCCCTGCGCAACGGTTTTACGGCTTATACGTGATCTCCCTGGGGACCGGGCTTTCTTGCCCCCATCGTCGCGCCGACGTCATCAGCGCAACTTATCGCCAGCGTCGGGGCGACAGGACCACACGATTTCACCGTCCGCGTCGGTATCGTTCGTCCGCGTACACAGGGCACGCGCGACACCATCGCAGCCATCGCATCCCGCGCTCAACGTCCGTGACGATCGCGAAGCGCCCCTCCGTAGCGAGTGCGGGACGACGCGGATGATGCTTCTGATTTACGCAAAAGTCAAGCCCGATTGCAAAAATCAGAAATCAATCAACTGCGGCGGATTGGCACGACGGGCAATCGGCGCATCCGATGCAGGCTGGATCTCGTGCAAATTCGAGCGCCGGCCCGGAGGACACATGAACGGCAACTTCACGTTTTCTTGTGGAACGCGAACCATTCCGCGCCGCATTCATTGGCGAGTGTTGGAGCCCGCGTGGAACGGCCGCGCACGGCATAGAAGGAACCGGACATGCTGACGCAGCGGATGATCCTTGCCCTTGCACTGTCGGTCGTCAGCCTCGTCGGCGCAGGCGCGGCGGTCGCGCAGGACAATCGCGGCACCCCTGAACAGCAGATGGCCTGCACGCCGGACGTGTTCCGGCTCTGCGGCGCGCAGATTCCCGACCCCGACCGCATCATTGCCTGTCTCCGCTATAACACGCCGCTGCTTTCCGAGCCGTGCCGCGCGGTGTTCATGTCCAGCGACAATGCGCAGCAGCCCGCGCAGCCAGTCCGTCGCAGCGACCGGGCCGCTCGGATCAATCGCTGAAAAATCCTCTGATCGGACGCGTGCCGAAGACGCGCTAGTCCAGCCGCTTCGGTCGTCCCGCGATCGCGGGTCTTGCGCCCCGTCGAGCCGGCAGCTCGTCGTTCGTTCGGTTGCGCTCCGCATTGCCTTGAACAAGCTATGACGTTTTCGCCCGTGCAGGACGTCTTGCCGTGCAAGCGCCGGGGGCCGCTTCTACTTGTCGCTGCTGCGGACGTGATCTAATCATACCGTCGGCGGATACCGCGATCGCACCAATGAGCGACATCGATCCGTCCTCGAGGGAGGAGAGCATGAAGACGCGCATCGTGACCGCAGCAGCGGCCGTCGGGCTTGTACTGAACGTGGCGTACGGCGCTCCCTTGCCGGAGGCAAAGCCCGATGACGTCGGGTTTTCCGAGCAGGGTCTGTCGCGGCTCGACGATTTCTTCGCGCGCGAGACCGGCGCGAAGCGTGTGCCAGGCGCGGTCGTCGCAATCGCGCGCGACGGCAAGCTCGTGCACTACAAGGCTTATGGGGCGCTCGATCCGATCAGGGGCACGCCGATGCCGCTCGATGCGGTGTTCGCGCTGGCTTCCATGACGAAGCCGATGGCGGCGGTCGCCGCGCTGACGCTGATGGAGCAGGGCCGTCTGGCGCTTCAGGCGAAGCTTTCGGACTATTATCCGGGATTCGCCGACATGAAGGTGGGCGTGCCGCAGCCTGACGGTTCATTGAAACTCGAAGCGCAGAGTTCGCCGATCACCATCCACGACCTCTATCGTCATACGTCCGGCCTGATCTATGGCGGACGGCCGGACTCGTCGAGCGAGGTCGCGCGTCTCTATCCGGAGGGGACGGCCCCGGCGATCGAGGGCGACACACAGGCCTTCATCGATCGCATCACGAAACTGCCGCTGGCGCACCAGCCGAGTACGGAATTCGAGTACGGCTTCTCGATCGACGTGCTCGGCGCTGTCGTCGAGAAGGTGAGTGGGCAGCGCCTCGGCCAATACCTGGCTCGCAATGTCTGGCAGCCGCTCGGCATGAAGGATGCCACCTTCGCTCCGTCCGAGCCGCAGCGGGATCGTCTTGCCCGTCCGTTTGCCGATGATCCGCTGACGGGCAAGCCACAGGCGATCAAGCTGCTCGACACGCCGACAAAATTCGACTGCGGCGGGGCCTGCGCGTTTGCCACCGTCGGCGATTATTTGCGCTTCGCGCAGATGCTGCTCAACGGCGGAGAGCTCGACGGCCAGCGCATTCTCGGTCCCCGGACGGTGCACCACATGATCTCCAACCACCTCGGTCCGGAGATCAAGAACAAGGTTGCGAATGTCGAGCCGCATCGCGGCGGGTTTTCGTTCGGCCTCGGCGTGGCTGTGCGCACCAGCGAAGGGCTCTCGTCGGTCCCAGGCAATCCCGGGGAGTTCACCTGGAACGGCGCCTACGGCACGCAGTTCTTCTGCGACCCGAAGGAGCGTCTCGTCGTCGTGGTGGGGACGGCGGCGCCCGGCGAGATCAGGAAATATTACCGCGAGCAGGTCCAGGACATCGTCTACGGCGCCATCGTGAGGTGAGCTGCAACAGAAGCGGGCGACGCGGAACGCCACGATCGCGATCACGCTCCGTTCTGGCAGACGTCGATCCATTCGGCTGACGTGAGCTCGGCCAGCCGTGACGGCGTGATTTTCAGCGCGCTATGGGTCGAGCCGGCCGCCGGCACGACGACGTCGAAGGCCCGCAGCGAGATGTCGCAATAGACCGGCAGCGGCGCCTTCAGCCCGAACGGGCAGACGCCGCCGACCTCGTGGCCGGTAATCTCGGCGACCTCCTCGAGCCCGAGCATTTTTGGCTTGCCGCCGAACTTGGCCTTCACCTTCCTGTTGTCCATGCGCGCGGTGCCGCTCGCCACGATCAAAATCACGCGCTCGCCGACGCGCAGCGAGAGCGTCTTGGCGATCCGCGCCGGCTCGACGCCGAATGCCGCGGCGGCCAGCGCGACGTGGCGGAACTGGTTGCGGATTCCATCACAGCGATGTCAGGGGCCTTCTCGGCGAAGAAGGCACGGACGGATTCGAGACTCATGCTGATCCATTCAATGTTGGGAGAGAAGCCCCGGCAGTTCGGAGAGCGAGCGGATGCGGTGATCGGGCGCAAAGCCCAGCTCGTCCATCTGGGTGCGAATCGCCTTGAACAGGGTGAGCGGCGGCAGCACCGTGCTTTCGACGCAGGCGAGCGCCATCGCTTCGCCTGTCACCCGCTCGATCCAGGCGACGTTCAGGCCGAACGCTTTTGCGCCGCAGGCGTCCCAGGGGTTTGACGAGACGAACAGCACGTCGGCCGGCGATACGTGCAGTGTGGATTCGATCAGCGCGTAGGCTGCTGGAGCAGGCTTGAACACCTTGCTGGCGTCGACGCTGATCGTGGCCTGAAGCAGGCGATCGAGGCCGCTGTTTTTCACCAGCGCGTTCAGCATCTCGGGACTGCCGTTGGACAGGATGGCAAGCCGCCTGTCCTGCATCGCTGACAGCGTGGCCAGCGCATCGCCATAGAGATCGAGATGCAGATATTTTTGGATGATGCCGTCGAAGGCGGCAGGCTCATCGCTCAGGCCAAGTATGCGCAGCGTGTAGGCGAGAGAATCGCGCGTGACGGCGGCAAAATCTGCGTAGTGGCCCATCAGCGAACGCAGCCAGGTGTATTCGAGCTGCTTGATGCGCCAGACCTGGGTGATGATCTCGCCGTATCCGGGAAAGGCCTCCTCGGTGACATCGGCCACCGACTGGATGTCATAGAGTGTCCCGTAGGCGTCGAAGACAACGGCTTTGATGCTCACGGCACACCTTTTTCTTGTTAGGCCCCTCTTGCGTCGGGCCACCTGTGCTGTTCACCTCTCCCCGCTTGCGGGGAGAGGTCGCATCGCATCGAAGATGCGATGTGGGTGAGGGGGACTCTCCAAGCACCGCGCCGGTGGAGACTCCCCCTCACCCCAACCCTCTCCCCGCAAGCGGGGAGAGGGGGCCGACCGCCAATGCGGCAACACTTCCAATTCAATTCGTCACGCGTCAGCTAGATCCCGAGCAGCCGGCGCGCGTTGGCTTTTAGCACTTTTGGCCTGATGTCGTCGCGGATGTCGAGCTTTGCAAAATCCGACAGCCAGCGGTCCGGCGTGATCACCGGCCAGTCCGAGCCGAACAGCATCTTGTCCTGCAGGATCGAGTTGATGTAGCGCACCAGGATCGGCGGAAAGTACTTTGGCGACCAGCCGGAGAGGTCGATATAGACGTTCGGCTTGTGAGTCGCGACCGACAGCGCCTCCTCCTGCCAGGGGAAGGAGGGATGCGCGAGGATGATTTTCAGGTCCGGGAAATCCGCCGCGACGTCATCCATGTACATCGGATTGGAATACTTCAAGCGCATGCCCATGCCGCCGGGCATGCCGGAGCCGACCCCGGTCTGTCCGGTGTGAAACAGCGCGATCGCCCCGCCGTCATTGATCGCCTCGTAAAGCGGATAGGCCATGCGGTCGTTGGCATAAAAGCCCTGCATGGTCGGATGGAACTTGAAGCCGCGCACGCCATACTCCTCGATCAGTTTCTTCGCCTCGCGGACCCCGAGCTTGCCCTTGTGCGGATCGATCGAGACGAACGGGATCAGCACGTCGAGATTTTCCGAGGCGACCTCCAGCATCTCGTAATTGCTGTAGCGGCGGAAACCGGTCTCGCGCTCGGCATCGACCGGAAAGATCACGGCGGCGATGTTTTTCGCCCGATAATAGGCCGCGGTCTCCATGACCGTCGGCGGATGCTTGTTCGGCGACTTGAAATACTCCGCCATCTGCGCCTGAAAATCATCATAGCCGTCGTCGGCATGCAGGCCGCAAGGCTCCTCGGCATGGGTATGGATGTCGATGGCGACGACGTCGTCGATGTTGGGCAGCTTCAGCTTGGGCATGGTCGTTCTCCCGGCATGTCTGAGTTTGCTCAATTGATTATACTATATAACCAATTTCGCAAAGCGGCGGCATAAAAGGCGGGGACAAACCTGCCATGCCGGCATCAGCGTCACTGTCCGCTCGGCACCACGTGCGATAGTCAGGGCACGACGGGAGCAGGGGGCATGACGACCAGCTTCGATAGCCTGCGGATCGGCGACGGGATCGACGGGCCGAGTTTTGGCGCAACGCGGCATGACGACGACGCGCCGATCACGCGCATGATCGCCAGTTGGGCTGGTCCGCTCGGCGCCGTCCACCGCCGGCTGGAAACCAGGTGGGTCAGGCCGGTCCGGCCCGGGGATACCGTCCACCCAACGGGTCTGATCAAGGCCAAGCGGGCGAGCAAGAAGTCCCGCTATGTCCTGATCGACGTCGTGGTCCGCAACCGCTCGGGCAAGACGGTCGCCACCGGCGAGGCCGTGGTGGAGTTCCCGCGAGACCTGATCTGCCCTTAGCGGCCGCATCGGAGGTGCGCCCCCTCCCCCCTTGCGGGGGAGGATTGGGGAGGGGGTACCGCACGCACAGCAGCGTCCGGGGGACCCTCACCCCCAACACCTTCCCGCAAGGGGGAGGGGAGACGAGCCCCGCAAATGTTGAAAGCGCGATGTGGCAGAGCGCCCGAGGGGAAGGGGCGGTTTCGATTGACATCTGGCGGTGGCTTCGCCTAGAAACCGCCGTCCCGGGCGGCAAGGCCGCCGGCGGGGATGATCCCGTTTTGCGATGTCCGGCCTGTCGAACACGGCCTTTCCAGAAGCATCAGGATTTTTGAAGATGAAGGTCCGTAACTCGCTGAAATCGCTGCGCGGCCGGCACCGCGCCAACCGCCTGGTCCGCCGCAAGGGTCGGGTCTATGTCATCAACAAGGTGCAGCGCCGTTTCAAGGCGCGGCAGGGCTGACGCGCGCTCGACGGCGATCAATCACACCATCACAGGTCTTTGACACCGTTGCTGCATTGCAAGGGCGGCCGGCTGCGTTTAGACTCACGCAATGACGCTTCGATTTTCGGCCTGCAACCTCGGTTCGGCGGTCCTCGTCGCCGCCATGCTCATGATCGTGCCTGCCGCGTCAGCGCAGCAGGACGACCTGCCCGATCCGCTGCAAAAGCAGAAGAAGCTTCCGGAGGCGCCGAGCAAGCTGCCAAAGGTGCCGGCGGACCGCTCCCGTGGCCTGGACTTCCTGTTCGGCGCGCTGAAGGCCGCGCCCGATGATGCCAGCGCCCGGGCCGTGGAAGCGCGCATCTGGGCGCTTTGGCTGCAGACCCCGAGCGACACGGCCGCGTTGCTCATGACGCGCGCGAAAGCGGCGATGGACACGCGCCAGATGGACGTCGCGATCAAGCTGCTCGATGCCACGATCAAGCTGCGCCCCGACTATGTCGAAGCCTGGAACCGGCGCGCCACGGTGTTTTATCTGAAAAACGACTATGGGCGGTCGCTCTCCGACATCCAGCAGGTGCTTGCCCGCGAACCTCGTCATTTCGGCGCGCTCGCAGGCCTTGGCATGATCATGCAGGAACTCGGCGACGACAAGCACGCACTGGAAGCGTTCCGCAAGGCGCTCGCGGTCAATCCGCACCTGGAAAAGGTGCCCGACCTGGTCAAGACCTTGACCGAAAAGGTCGAGGGCCGCGACATCTAACGAGCAGCAAGCCATTAACCACGGCCGCGGTCGTTCGACCGTGTCATGATGATTGTCGCGCCAGTTGCCGCGGGAATGCCTAAAATGCCGCGATCCGTTGCAAGGAGGTGTGCCATGAGGCACCCGACCATGATCATGGCTGCCGCATCCACGCTCGTAGCCGCGCTGCTTATCGCGTGCGCTGCCTGTTCGACTGCGCTGGCTGATGAACTCTATTGGGTGGTCGGCAATCGCGCGAGCGCGAAATGCGAGATCGTCACCAGCAATCCGGTCGTCATTGGCGACATCTGGTTCGCGGACGGTCCTTACAAGTCGCGCGCCGATGCGAAGCTGGCTCGCTCGACCATCGGCGCGTGTCCAAAGCCGGAGTCCGACGAGGACTGACGGTCGCGTTGGGCGAGCATGATGCGGAAAACTGTCCCGGGCTTTCCGCAGCCGTCATGCTCGAACAGCGGAGGCAGCGCTTCAAGCTGCCTCCGTTCAGTGCAGCACGCTGTTGCGGCGCTCGGCGAGGCCGTTATGCGCGGCCGCGGCGTAGAGCTGCGCCAGTTCCGCTTCGAGATGCTCATTGACGAGCAGCAAGGCCTTCAGCGCACCGCGCAGATCGCCGCCACAATTGGCCACGATCTCGTCGATGGCTGCATCATTGGTTCTGAAACTCATTCGAAACCCCCTCCCACTCATTTTACCCTGCGAGACAAACGTGGCGCCCGATCGATCGTTGCTGTGGATGATGTGGACAGATCGAGAGATGATTGCCCCATCAGCAATCATCCGGCGTTCAGAGAACGTGTCGACCATGGTTATAAAAAGGCCGACGACGTACGTGTGACACACGCCGAAATACTACGGAACAACCTCCGCGCTAAGCCATGAAACTGTGTAGGGGCTCGCCCGTAGCTGGATCGTGCCAGGAATCGTCCGGAAAATGTCAGTGATTTCAATCGCTCTGGTGGCGATAGCAGCACTTCTCGCGCTCGCCACGCAGGCCGCGGTTGCGATTGTTGAGCGCGCATATCCCGCAAAGGGAAAGACCATCCATGTCACAGGCGCAACGCTGAATGTTGTGGATATCGGTCCTCGCGATTCAGTGAAGCCTCCGATCGTGATGATCCACGGTGCGAGCTGCAATCTCGAAGTGATGCGACAGCCGCTCGGCAATTTGCTCGCAAGCACGCATCGCGTGATCCTGATCGATCGGCCGGGTCATGGCTGGAGCGTGCGCGACAGGGAAGCGGATTCCACGCCGGCGCTGCAGGCAGGCATGATCGCCGAGGCGCTGAAAGAGCTCGGCATTGGTCCGGCCATCCTCGTCGTGCACTCATGGAGCGGTGCGCTGGGAACGCGCATGGCACTCGATTACCCCGAGCGTGTCGCGGGCCTGGTGATGCTGGCGCCGGTCGCTTATCCCTGGCGCGGCGGGGTGGGATGGTACAATGCGGCGGTCACAACGCCATTGGTCGGATCGCTGCTCGCCTACACGATCATGCTGCCGCTCGGACTGATGCTCGCGGAATCCGGTGCGCGCGGCGTGTTCCTGCCGCAGATCTTACCGCAGGACTTTGTCGCCAGCACCGCGACACCGTTGTTGCTACGTCCGCGCGAATTTTTGGCCAATGCGCGCGACCTCATCACGCTGAAGCAGGCGGTGGTCGAGCAGGCGCCGCACTATGGCGACATCAAGGTGCCGGTGACGATCATTTCCGGCGATGCCGACAAGACAGTGTCGACGAGGATCCATTCCCAGCCGTTTGCCGCCGCCGTGCCGCAGACCAAGCTCATCGTGCTGCCTGGCGTCGGGCACATGGTCGCACAGGCCGCGCCTGATCTCGTCGCGCGCGAAATCGATGCGATGATCGCAGAGCTTAATTCCGCCGAGGCCGCGGCGAATTGAGGCTGCCTCTCCCCGCTTGCGGGGAGAGGTCGCCGCGCCAAGAGCGATGCCTCTGGCATCGCTAAGTGCGCGGCGGGTGAGGGGCCTCTCCGCCTGCTGCGCTCTTGAAAAAGGCCCCTCACCCCAACCCTCTCCCCGTAAGAACGGGGAGAGGGAGCACCAAGAATGAAAAAACCCCGACGGGGGAGCCGGGGTTTTCGGTTCGAAGGCGCACGCATTCGATGCAAACGCGGTCGCGTCAGATCGGCTCAGTTCGCCTTGACCTTGCCGTCCGCATCGTATTGCGAGATGTAGGCCCAGAGATCGTTGATCTCCTTTTCGTTCTTGATGCCGGGGAAGATCATCTTGGTGCCGGGCACCTTGGCCTTCGGGTCCTTGATGTATTCCTTGAACTGCGCCTCGTTCCAGGTGATGCCGGAGTTCTTGTTGGCATCGGAATAGGAATAGTCCGGCGCGGTGCCCGACTTGCGCCCGTCGAGCCCGTTGAGTTCGGGGCCGACTTTGTTCTTGGCGCCTTCGCCGATCGAGTGGCAGGCGAGACACTTGTTGAAAGAGGTCTTGCCCGCGGCGGGATCGCCCTTGGCGGCATCCTGCGCCAGCGCGCCCGAGGTTGCCGATGTGGCAATGATGACAAGTGCGGTCAAAGTCAGTTTGTGCATGGGACAGTCTCGTGCTGTGGTGGATTTGCCGGGCGAAATGTCGCTGTGGTTCTGGCACGCGAGCTTTCTGTGCACAAGCCGCCTTACGGAGCAGGTGCCACGAGCATCGCAACCGCACCTTGCGGCTTTCGAAACCGGTGTCGATATGATTGATTTGGCAGGCTAAATTTGACCGACCCGGCGCCTTGAGGGAGACGCGATGATGGCGATGACCATGCCTGAACCCGATCAGGCCGTGCTTTCGCGGCGTGCTGTTATCGTCGAGGCGCTGCGGGCGATCGTGCCCGGCGAGGGCGTGATCGATAGCGCGGCTGAAATGCTCCCTTATGAGTCCGACGGGCTGATGGCCTATCGCCAGCCCCCGATGGTCGTGGTGCTGCCGGAATCGACCGAACAGGTCTCGAAGATTTTGCGGTACTGCTCGGCCGAGGGCATCAAGGTGGTGCCGCGCGGCTCGGGCACCTCGCTGTCCGGCGGCGCGCTGCCGCTCGCCGACGGCGTGCTGCTAGGTCTCGGCAAGTTCAAGCGCATCCGCGAGATCGATTTCGACAACCGCGCCGTCGTCACCGAGCCCGGCGTCACCAATCTCGCCATCAGCCAGGCGGTGGCGCATGAAGGCTTCTATTATGCGCCGGATCCCTCCTCGCAGATCGCCTGCTCGATCGGCGGCAATGTTGCGGAAAATTCCGGCGGCGTGCATTGCCTGAAATACGGCATGACCACCAACAACGTGCTCGGCTGCGAGATCGTGCTGATGAACGGCGAGATTTTAAGGATCGGCGGCAAGGCGGCCGAAAGCGCCGGCTACGATTTGATGGGCCTGATCACCGGATCGGAGGGGCTGCTCGGTGTCGTCACGGAAATCACCGTGCGCATCCTGAAAAAACCGGAGACGGCGCGCGCGCTGATGGTCGGATTTGCCGAGGTCGAGTCGGCGGGCGAATGCGTGGCGCGGATCATCGGCGCCGGCATCATTCCCGGCGGCATGGAGATGATGGACAAGCCCGCGATCCATGCGGCTGAAGCGTTCGTGCACGCCGGCTATCCGCTCGACGTCGAGGCGCTGCTGATCATCGAGCTCGACGGTCCTGCGGTCGAGGTCGACGAACTGATCGCGCGGGTGGAGGCGATCGCACTCGGTTGCGGCTCGACCTCGTGCCGGATCTCGACCTCGGAGGCCGAGCGCAATTTGTTCTGGGCCGGCCGCAAGGCGGCCTTTCCGGCCGTGGGGCGGATCTCGCCGGACTATCTCTGCATGGACGGCACCATCCCGCGCGGCAAACTGCCGGAGGCGCTGGCCCGCATCCGCGCGCTGTCGGAAAAATACCATCTGCGCTGCGCCAACGTGTTTCATGCCGGTGACGGCAATCTGCATCCGCTCATCCTCTACGATGCCAACCAGCCCGGCGAGATGGACCGCGCCGAGGCGTTCGGCGCCGACATCTTGCGCGCTTGCGTCGAGCTCGGCGGCGTTTTGACCGGCGAGCACGGCGTCGGCATCGAGAAGCGCGACCTGATGGGCGAGATGTTTACCGAGGTCGACCTGAACCAGCAGCAGCGGGTGAAATGCGCCTTCGACGCGCAAGGCCTGCTCAATCCCGGAAAGGTGTTTCCGACCCTGCACCGCTGCGCCGAGCTCGGACGCATGCATGTCCATGCCGGCAAGCTGGCGTTCCCGGACCTTCCGCGGTTCTAGCTGAGGAGGATGCGCCTGCTCAGTGTGACGATGCTCACAGCGTCGGCCGTGTGAGAACTGGATAAGGGAGCTGCGAAGGTGTCCAACCAGAGGAGTTCCCAATGTCAAGACCAGCCATCCGGGCGTCGATTGCATTGCTGCTCATCGGCTTCGTCGCCGGCACGAGCAGCGTCGCCAGAGCGTGGCCGCGCGGTGGGGAAACCAACCCCGGATTTTCCAGCGCCACCGGCTCACGGCTTTCCCGGCAAGCTCCAGTTTCATTCGCCAGGAAGAAACGTGATCCGCAAATCGAGTGCTACGCCGACTGCATTTTCGGCGGCATGACGAACGGCTTCTGCGTGAAATCGTGCGGCAGAATCTTCTAGTCCAAGAGCGCGATGGCCTGAGGTCGAATCACCATCGCGCCCACTTCGTTGGTTTGAACACGGTCTCGCCGGAAGGCCGCTTCGCGCTTTGCGCCAGCTGTTATTTCAGCGCCTCCGCCTGGCGGGCATGCAGCGTCTCGCGGCCCTTGACGTCTGCATAGAATTGCGGCGCCTCGCGGCGGTCGAACCGGCCGTAGTCGCGGATGACGCGGACGGCGCGATGCCGCAGTTTTTCGATGCCATCGATCTTGCTCGGCATCCAGCGGCCGGCGAGCTCGATATCCGTCCAGCCGACCAGCAGCGCCATCTTGCCGGGATTGTAGATGCTGGCCCACACGTCATGGCCGGCGATCGCGCTGTTCGTCAGGTCGAGGCCGAGATGCGATGGCAACAGGTCGGCCTGGCTGGCGAAGGCTGCTCCCTTGCGCGGGGTGATCTCGGTCAAGGTGACGACCTTGGCCTTGCCGATCTCGGTCTGGTCGAAGCGCAGCGGCTTGATCGGAGCGCTTGACGGCGGATCGGTGTCGGCGGTGACGTCGCCGACGCGCAAATGATAGT
>Ga0213876_10002121_pt1 | contig 11733 bp, 8 predicted proteins | sample BarmaccomBMRX_R9_FD_160113 | JGI IMG/M metagenome (GOLD analysis project Ga0213876, IMG submission 160113) | Root-associated microbial communities from Barbacenia macrantha in rupestrian grasslands, the National Park of Serra do Cipo, Brazil - RX_R9 | ecosystem: Host-associated > Plants > Roots...
GCTGAGCCGGAGGTGATCGCCGTGCCTGCTTCGGCCGTCGATTACAGCATCAGCGGGACGGCGGTGTACGTCCTTACGGAGGCCAAGGACAAGGCGGGCAAACCTGTGCATGCTGTGAGGCGGCAGGTGGTGACGCTGGGCGACAGCAGAGGCGACCAGATTGCCGTCACGGCCGGCCTGAAGCCGGGAGACGAGGTCGTCACTGCCGGGGTATTCCGGTTGCGCGACGGGGGCAGCGTCGTCGTCAACAATTCCATTCAACCCGAAAACGAGCCCGCCCCCGCGCCCGCGGACAGTTAGGCGACCAGGACCCCGCAGAAGCCAAACCGGCCGGCGTTGAGCCGATCCACACCGACCCAGAGCCCATGAATTTCACCGACCTTTTCATCAAGCGACCGGTGGTCGCAACGGTGGTCAACCTCATCATCCTGCTCGCCGGCTACGCATCCTGGCGCACCCTCAGCGTCCGCCAGTACCCGCGCAGCGATATTTCCGTCATCACCGTCAAGACCGTTTACGTGGGCGCGGATGCAGACCTGGTTCAGGGGTTTGTCACTACCCCGCTCGAGCAGGCGATTGCCGCCGTCGACGGGATCGACTACATGGAATCGCAGAGCGCCCCGGGGCTGAGCACGATTTCGGTCCAGCTGAAAATCAATTACGACCCGTTCAAAGCCCTGACGCAGGTCCAAGCCAAGGTTAACCAGGTCAGGAACGATCTGCCGCCGGAGGCTGAACTACCCACCATCGACATCACTTCGACCGACAACCAGTTCGCGTCGATGTACCTGAGTTTCTATTCCAACGACCTCGACCGCAACCAGATCAGCGATTACCTTGCGCGGGTCGTCCAGCCGAAACTTTCGGCGATCAGCGGCGTTCAGCAGGCGCAGATCCTGGGTGAGCGGAAATTTGCCATGCGGGTCTGGCTCAAGCCTGACCGGATGGGCGCGCTGGGGGTGGCGCCCAGCGACGTCCAGAAAAAGTTAGGTCAAAACAACTACCTGTCCGCCATCGGTTCAACCAAAGGGTCGATGGTGGCGGTGAACCTCAAAGCCAACACCGACCTGCGCAGTGCCGAGGAGTTCCGCGACCTGGTCATTAAACAGTCGGGTAACGCCATCGTGCGGCTGCGCGATGTCGCCGACGTTGAGTTGGGTGCGGAAAGCTACGAGTCGGACGTGCGCTTTTCCGGCAGCACGGCCACGTTCATGGGAATCTACGTTTTGCCTACCGCCAACTCCCTCGAGGTGATCAGGAACGTGCGGGCGGCGTTGCCGGAAATCGAGCGCCAGTTGCCCGTCGGGATGAAGCTCGGGGTGCCGTACGACTCCACTGACTACATCCAGAATGCGTTGCATGAAGTGACCAAGACGCTGACCGAAACCGTCTGCATCGTCATTCTGGTTATCTTCCTGTTTATGGGATCGTTGCGCAGCGTCCTGATCCCGGTCGTCGCGATTCCGCTTTCCTTGATCGGCGCGCTTTTCCTGATGCTCGCGTTCGGCTTCACGCTGAACCTGCTTACTTTGCTGGCCATCGTGCTGGCGGTCGGCCTGGTTGTCGACGATGCAATCGTGGTGGTGGAAAACGTTGAGCGCCACCTGCGGGAAGGTTTAAGCCCGCTGGACGCGGCCTACAAAGGCGCCGGCGAACTGTTCGGCCCGATCGTCGCGATGACGATTACCCTCGCGGCCGTTTACGCCCCGATCGGTATCCAGGGCGGGTTGACGGGGGCTTTGTTTCGGGAGTTTGCGTTCACCCTGGCCGGTGCCGTGGCCGTTTCGGGCTTCGTGGCATTGACGCTTTCACCCATGATGTCGTCCCGCCTGCTCAAGGCGAACCTGACTGAGAAAGGTTTCGCCGGCTGGGTCAATCATCGGTTCGAATCCCTCAAAAAGTTCTACCGCTACGTCCTGCAGGGAACGCTGACCATCCGGCCGGTGATCCTCACGGCGGCCGGGATCGTCATCGTGCTGATCGTGCCATTCTATTTCCTCTCGCAGCGCGAACTGGCTCCGCGCGAAGATCAGGGCGTAATCTTCGGGCTCGTCCAGACCTCACCGAATTCGACCATCGATCAAAACATACTTTTTTCGAAGGAAGTTAATCACGTATTCAAGAGTTTTCCCGAAACGGCGCAGACCTTCCAGATCATTCTGCCCGGCAGCCAGGGCTTCGGATTTTCGGGCATGGTCACCAAACCATGGAACCAGCGGGAACGCACCACGCAAAACATGCTGCCGGAAGTAACCAAAAAATTATCGGTTATTCCCGGCGTCCGCATCGTGACGACGACGCCTCCACCGTTGCCGGGCGGGGCCAATTTTCCGATTGAGTTTGTGATCGCGTCGACGGTGGAGCCGCGGGAGCTGCTCGAGTTTGCCAACCAGTTGGTCGCGGCGGCCGTGCAGAGCGGCAAATTCTTCTTTGCCGACAGCGACCTGAAGATTGATGAACCGCAGGCGAAGGTGCTGTTTGACCGGGACAAAGTCGCGTCGATGGGATTGAACCTGGGCAGCGTCGGCGGTGACCTCGCGTGGCTGCTCGGCGGCAATTATGTTAACCGGTTCAGCATTGAAGGGCGCAGCTACAAGGTAATCCCGCAGGTGAAACGGGTGGAACGTCTCACTCCCGATCAACTCAAGGACGTCTACGTGAGCGGACCCAACGGCCAGTTGGTGCAGCTTGCCACGTTCGCAAAGGTGCAAACGGAAGTGGTGCCTCGGTCCCTGAACCGGTTCAACCAGCTTAACTCGGTCAAGATCCAGGGCGCGGTCCAGGCAGGCATGGAAGATCAGGCGCTCAAAATCCTGGAGCAGGAAGCAGCGAAGATTTTACCCAACGGTTACACCATTGATTACAGCGGCGAATCCCGCCAGTTGCGCCGTGAAGGCGGCGCTTTCATGACCACTTTCTTCCTCGCGCTGATCCTGATCTACCTGGTTCTGGCAGCCCAGTTCGAGAGCTTCCGGGATCCGCTGATCATCCTTTTGGGTTCCGTCCCGTTGGCGCTTTCAGGGGCGCTGGTCTTCAGCTTCCTCGGCTTCACCACCATCAACATTTACAGCCAGGTCGGCCTCATCACCTTGGTGGGTTTGATCGCGAAAAACGGCATCCTGATTGTCGAATTTGCGAACAAACAGCAGGAGGAAGGCCTGGCCAAAGAAGAAGCGCTGGTCGAAGCGGCATCGACGCGGCTGCGCCCGATCCTGATGACGTCGGTGGCTACCGTGATGGGCCATTTCCCCCTGGTGCTGGCGCACGGGCCCGGCGCCGGGGCGCGTAACAGCATCGGCGTCATGCTCGTCTCCGGCATGGTCATCGGAACCTTCTTCACGCTGTTTGTGGTTCCGTCCATCTACATGTTGCTCGGAAGAAATTACCGCAAGGGCGGGTCTGCCGAAGGCGAGAACCCGGCGACGGAAATAGAAAGAAATTTGCAACCCGAGCTTGTCTGACCGGCAGTCGATACGCTTTAATGCGCCCTGAAGTCGATCGACCAGTCCTGTCGACCCGCTTGCAATTAACCATACATGAAGGGCCCTGGATGTGCTTTCGACGACTCTCCGCAAAACGGGGCGGGGAGAAGCCGGAAGTGCGCCAGGAAGCGGCGCGCCAGGAGGACGTCCGGGACGGCCAAATTTCGATTTGGCCGTTCTTGACTTCTATCCGCTTCGGGCTTCGGACATTCCGGCGGGCTGCCGTCACTTAACGGTGGCAAGGTAGTACAACCAGCCATCCCGTAACCGGCTTAAATCTGACCCGGCGGCGACCTCGCAGCCGTCCAGGCGGAAAATCCTGATGTTCTCAAACCCCAGGGCCTCCAGTTGTTCCACCTGTTTACAGGGTTTGATGTAGTACGTCCTCAGGCTGAAGGCGTGAGCTTCGTCTCGTATCCAGGCATAATCCCCCTTGGTATGCCGTGCCCGGTCACCATTAAGAATCCGCAACCACAGGAATTGATAGAACGCGGAGGCCGCACGAGAAGGGTTTTTATCTAACCTGATCTTGAACAGATCGCCGTACAGGAGGTTATGGGTCGAGAAACTTACCAGGCCGCCTTTTCGGCACACGCGCTTCATCTCCTGCAGGGTCTTGAGCCTTTCGTCGTGCGATGCTGAATAATCGATGCAGTTAAAGCTTGCCAGGACAAAATCGAAATAGCCGCTGCGAAACGCACTCAGGTCCTTGGCCTCACCTACCTTGAACGACACGTTTGGGGGTAGAGGATGAAACCGTTGCCAACAGGCTTTAATCATGTTTCCGGCGTAATCAATGCCGAGATATTCCTGCACGAGTGGTGCGAAGTGGAGCGTCGTCCGGCCGCCGCCGACTCCGATGTCCAGCATTTTGCCGTTTTTTATCACTTCCGCCGCGAGGTTCAGGATGGTTTGTTCCGGCGGATGAAGGTAATTGGCGGAGGCGTACTCTTCAACCACATGCCGTGCATTGTATGCTTCCCGGTTGGAGAGCCAGAACCGTGGAATCAAGCGGTCCAGGCGGGTGAGCACGCGGTAAAGTCCCGTTTGGCGCAGTTTCATGTCGTTGTTTGAAGGGCCGCGGCACGAACGCGGGAGCGCGTGCTACCCTCCGGCTCAGCGTTCGGGACCGGCCGGACCCCGCGACGTTCACCGGCTGAAAAGCTCCGGGGGGCGCGGGATCAGCTCACCGGCAGGTCAAACGGCAAGTCGATCGCAAACGGTTCGCACCGGCGCGTCGCCCCAGGGCTGCCAATCGGTGGTTCGACAAACGCCGGCAGCGGCGCAACGAGGTTGGTGCACAACGGGCGGACGCGTTCGATAATCTCGTCGGTGATACGAACCCCATGGTCGTAAGCCGCCGTCATCGTCTCGAACTTGGCGTCGAGGTTATCAACAAAATGAAGCGCCAAAGCTTCCGGCGTCTTTGGTTCAACCGGCGAGCCGAACCCTTTCTCTCCATGGTGGGCCGCGATGACGTGAATGAGGTGCAGGTGTACCACCTCTGAATCCGGCGCGAGGCTGCGCCACCGGTCGTATTCGTCGCTGCTCCGGAGCCGGTTCCAAAGCCGGTTGACCACCTCGATCCCGATTGCGATGTGGCCGAGCAGTTCGCCGCGCGTATCATAGGCCATCACCAGGCTGTCCTTCGGAAAACAGTTTTCCCACATCTTGCCGCAATCGTGGAACAGCACGCCGCCGTATAACAGGTCGGCATTCAGCTTTGGGTACGCCTGAACCAGGGCTTTCGACGTGCGCAGCATCTGGGCCACATGTTCCACCAGCCCGCCGCGGCGCGCGTGGTGATAATGGCGGGCGGCGGCCGTGCGCCGGAAACGTTCACCGTATTCGGCCAGGAAAAGCTCACCCATCCGGCGCAGCCGGGGGTCTTTAAGACGGGCCACCGTGTGTTCGATCTCCCGAAAATCTTCCGCCTGTTTTTGGCGTTGCGCCGCGGGTCCCTCCACCACTTCGGCAACGTCCGGGGGTCCCAGCTCCCGCGTGACGTAATTGCGCACTTCCAGCCCGAAGTGCGGGTTCACGCTGAACTCGCCGGCCAAACCGACGAAGGTGCCGATCGGAGCCGTGAGCAGAAACTGGTAGCTTTCGTGGTCTTGCCAGACGCGAAAGGTGAACAGCCCGGTGCCGTCCCGGAGCTGCATCTCCAGGTAAGGCTTGGAGTCACGCGTCTGTTTCTGAGTCCGTTGTTCAACCTGCCCCAGCACCTCCCCTTGGAGCTTTTCATTGACCGTCTGCTTGCGGATTTCGGCCAGGGTAAAACGCGGTGTGCCCATTGCCGGCCATGTTAGCCGATTGCGGAAATGAGGGAAGTCGGAACAATGCCACAAATGGAAGAGAGTAACGGGTAACGAGTAGCGAGTAACGAATGGCGGGTGTCGGGTGTAAATGCCGCTGAGGGGTGACTTCGACGGCTCGTGCTCATGGCGTTGATTCCATACCGCCGGGAAGGACGGGCGGGGGGCGTCGAGGCCTCCAATTCATTCGTGGCGGTTATTCCTGGGCTGACGCGCGGCACTCTCTACCGGGAACAACTTCGGCTTGTGGTCTTCCATGCGACACCCGTTACCCGTTACCCGTTACCCGACACTCTCTTCCATTTGTGGCATTCGCTCGACACCCGCCACCCGGTACTCGATGTTCCCGGCCATGGACACGATCAACGTTGGCATTGTCGGTCTTGGCTGGCCGGGTGAACGGCACGCCGAGGGCGTACAACGATGTGGCCTGGGTCATCTTTACGCCATCTGCGACCTCAACGATAAGCGCCGCCAGACATTTCAGGAAAAGTACAAGCCGGAAAAGGCCTTTTCCAATTACGAAGAGATGCTGGCCGACCCGCAGTTGCACGCCGTCGTTGTGGCGCTGCCCAACGCGCTGCATTTCCCGGCGACGCTGAAAGCGCTGCACGCGGGCAAGCACGTCCTCTGCGAGAAGCCGCCGACGCTCAACGCAGGCCAGATGCGCGAGCTGCACCATGAGGCGGAGCGTCGCGGGCTGACCTACTGTTTCGGCCGGCAAATGCGTTTTTCGGGTGCGATGCAAGCGGCGCGTCATGCCGTCGCTGAGCGCCGGCTCGGTGAGATTTATTACGCCAACACCAAGTGGGTTCGTTCCCGAGGTACGCCCGGTGGGATTGACGGCTGGTTTACGGATCGTTCCCGGGCCGGGGGCGGCGCGTTGATCGACCTCGGCGTGCACGCCATCGATGCGGCCTGGTACGTGATGGGCACCCCGAAGCCGCGCTCCGTGACGGCGCAGACGTTCCAAAAGTTCCCGCAACTGGTAAAATCGGCCGTCTTTGACGTTGAGGACAGCGCTTACGGCCTGATCCGATTCGAATCAGGCGCCCTGGTTAATTTCGAGGTGGCTTGGGCGGCGAACCTGACGGACGAGATCCCGATGGGTAAATGGGGGCGCCAGGAACTTTTCCAGACCACCCTTTACGGCCCGAAAGGCACGCTCCGCATCATCGACGTCTTTCAATTGCACCCCGAGGTTAAACGGCCGCCCTTGTCCCTTTTCGAAGATCGGGACGGAGCGCTGGTATCGGTTGATTTGCCGTTTGAAGACGTGCCGCACCAGTTCACGCCGCAGATGAAGAACTTCCTGCAAGCCGTTCGCGGCGACGCCCCGCCGATCAACAGTTCCCTTCAGGCCGTCCAGCTCATGGAAATTCTCGACGCGGTCTACCATTCCAGCCAGACCGGCCGCGAGGTGGTGTTCGGGATAGACGATAAGGACCGGTGAGCCGCGGACTTCTTCAGAAGGCAAAACTTTCTATTCTCTGACGCCGCAGGACAGCCAGGCTTGCCTTATCATCTGCCGCCCGTTTTGGAGGATTCTCACTGGCGTCCTACCCGCTTCTGGGAGTAAGTTGACCCGTCTGCTGGAGGCAGCTGAATATGGCTCAGGCCTGTAGAATCGAGAACCCTGAAGGCGGCTTGCCGGAGGGTGAACAGACCGCTTTGGATACGCCAGGGCAGTCCGAAACGGGCGCCGACCTGGATCCGTTCGCTTTGAAACATGGGTCCAGGTTTGCCGGCCGCTTCAAATTGCGCCGCGCGTTAGGCAGCGGTGATGAAGGCGGGGTGTGGCTGGCCACGGATGAGCGGCTCGACCGGCCGGTAACTTTGAAGTTGTTGCCCGAGACGATCTGCGGCAACCTGGGCGCCCTGGCCGAGCTGCGGGAAATCGTCCGCCGCAGCAGCGAACTGGTTCACGCCCACATCGCCCGTACCTATGAATTCGTGGAAGCGGAACAGATCGCCGGCGTGGTGCTGGAATACGTGGATGGCGAGAGCCTGACGCAGTTGCGGCTCGAGCGGCCCCAGCAGATTTTTGAGGTAAATGACCTGACTGCCTGGATACGCTCTCTGTGCGAAGCGCTGGAGTATGCGCACGGCCGGGTGAACCTTGTGCACGGCGGCCTTCGGCCGGACAATGTGCTGGTGGACGCTGCGGGCCAGTTAAAGCTGACCGGCTTCGGGTTAGCGGGGCGGATCAGAAAATGGCTGGGTCGACTGGGGGCCGGAACCGCACCAAACCCGGATTCCGTGCCGGCGCTGCAGCGTGTGGAAACGGAACCGGCCGTGAGCGACGACGTGTATGGAGCCGGCGCCACCGTGTATGAGCTGCTGACCGGTACGGCGCCGTTTGACACTGCGTACTACCCGCAAATGGGGGGTAACGCGTTGCTTGCGTCCATGGCTGATCGCCGGGCGCAGCGGGGGATCAAGAGCGAGCCGATCCCGGTGACCTGGGAGCAAACGGTCGCGGCGTGCCTGGCCCGGGACCCGGTCCAACGACCGCAGAGCGCGACGGAACTGCTGGCGCGTCTGGCCGGCCGGCCCTGATCAGTTCAGGCATTCACCGTTCCGGCCAGAGTCGCCGCCAGCTTCCCGGGCACCAGCCTGATGCCCGGACGTGGAGGAGCTTCCGATACTCGGGAAGACCACCCGTCGCCGGCTCGACGTGACTTCACCGGATGGATGAATCGGAGGGGTTCGTAGCCGCCTGTGACGTGATCGTCTGCACGCGGAAACGGTCGCCACCCAAGTTCACGGTGACGGACTGACGTCCCAGGCTCAGCTTTCCGTCTGTTTGGCCTGCCGGAGCGCCTTAGCCATCTCCAGGTGGTGCGCCACGACCGGCTGGACCGTCGAGATAAATTCCTTCAACTTCGGGTCAGTCGCCCTGCCCGCTTCGGCTTCAAAAGCGTGAAGGGTGTCCTCGTGATCTGCAACCATGGTTTCTATATAAGTCTTGTCGAAAGCGGTTCCCGACTGTTTTTCCAGCTTCTGGTACTTCTCGTTGTTCGCCGGCGGCGGGTTCTCAGGCAGATTTACGCCGTGGTCCGCCGCGATCGGTTGCAGAAGAGAAGTGGACTTGCCGTGGTCGGTAATCATCGTCTGGGCAAAGTCCTTAACTTGCGGACTGCCGGCACGCTCCAAGGCAAGCTTGGAAAGCATGATTTCCGTCTGATCGCTTGTCGCCGCCTTTTCAATGAAAGCCTGTTCGTCGGCCGTCAGACCTTGATCGGCAAAGCTTGAGGCGGCAGCGCAGACCGTGAGCGCCATTGCGAGGATAATCTTCTTCATCATAGGGGGATTGGTGTCCGTCCTTAGATCGCAAATTTTATCCGGCATGGTTCTTTTCGATACGTTTCGGAAAACGTTCTTCCCTGTCACTTGTCAGACAAACGCCAATTTTCTGTTTGCCAGGGGGTGCAATCCCCGGGAAGGGTGAGCATGCGCTTTCATTACCGCGGGTTTGAAGGGGAGGGGCATCAGCTTCACGAGTTGGTGGACGATGAATCGGGCTTCAGGCTGGTCGTGGATAGCCTCGGGGCCGAGATCGTGAGTATCGCGCAACGGCAGGCTGACGGCAGCTGGAAAGGTTACCTCTACCGGGACGGCCTGGTGACGCCGCCTGCCACCGGTTGGAAGAATCACGCGACGGTCATGGGCTACTTCATTCACCGGCTCAGGAATGAACAGACTAACTACGAGGGGGAAATTATCCGGGGCGGCAACCACAGTTTTCTGCGCCACAAAACGTTTACCGCCGCGGAAGCCGGCATCGGCGAGCGCGGAACGCTGAGCTTTCAGCTGGGCGCAAATGAAATCAAGCCGGACGAGTATCCTCGTAAGGTCGATTTTCGAATCGATTACACCCTGTCGGGCAACGAAGTCGAGGTCGTGTTCGGATTTCATAATAAAGAGGCGGATCGTCCCGCGCACGTCAGCTTCGGGCTTCACCCAGGTTTTGCGGTCAGTTCCGTCGACCAGGCGCGGATCATCCTGCCGCGCGGATCTTACCGGCGCCACCTTGCGCCCGGCAATTTCCTGAGCGGCGAGACGGTCGAGTTTGAGTCGGACGGGCGTCATCTGCCGATTAAACCTTTCGAGCTGCCGGATACGTTTCTGCTCGAACCGTTGGAGGTTGACGAACCCGTGGTCCGTTTAAGGGACCTGGCGACTGCGCGTGAGGTGGTGGTCGATGTGTCGGATGCCCCTTATTTTGCGCTCTGGAGTGATCTGAATCCCTTCGTGTGCGTCGAGCCTTGCTGGGGACTCCCGGATCACCAACAACAGGAACCGTTCGAAGAAAAACTCGGTATCCAGGTCATCCCCCCGGAAGGTACGCTTGCCCGGCGTTGCGCGTTTCGCTTCCACGGTTGAGGTCAAATTCCCCGGCGCCCGCCCCTGTAATTTCGGTTGCCGGAAGCCGCGTCCTGGCGAATCCTGGGGTGCGGTTAAGAAGCGCGCCCGTGGATCTGGTATGAACTTTGTCCAAGCGTTTCGGGAAAGAGTCGACCTGCAGCCCGGCGTTCCTGCACTGATCGACCACACGCTGCTGGGGGATCGCGTCCTTAGCTATGCTGCGCTGAACCGGTCGGTGGACACGACCTCGATCCGGCTTCGCGAGGAGAAAGTTCGTCGTGGGGACCTGTTTCTTCTGTTGCTGGAGCCGAGCCAGGAGTTTTACGTGCATTTTCTTGCGGCCCTGCAGATCGGCGCCGTGCCGGTGGTGCACGCCCCCGGGTGCAACCTGCGGCAGATCCTGGCGTGGATTCGCGAAGCGCGTCCGGCCGCTTGCGTACTGTCATTGCTGCAGGCGGCAAATCCGCAATTGGCGGCGGGTCTGCGCCACGTGTCAAAAAAGATTTACCCCGAATCAACTGTTTCCCGAGGCCACTGGCTCAGGATCGGCCACATCGGCGCGGTCGAAGACGTGCCCGACGAGGCACCGGCCCTGCTGCTGTTGACGCACGACCGGTCCGGCCGGACGATGGTGTGGCGCTGGACGCAGGAGCAGCTCGGGAGCACCCTCGGATTCCTCCTTTCAGCATTGCGCCTCAAAGCGGGCGACATCGACTTATGCAGCACGCCCCTGCATCTGCTGGCCAATTTGCGGGCCGGCCTGGCCAGCTTGATTCCTATCGGGTTCGGCTTGCTCAACCGCCTCCAACTGCAGCGGCAACTCGAGAAATTCAAACCGACCCGGACCACGGCGCTGGTCACCGACCTGGTCTACCTTCTCCGTAAGAAATCTTCGCCGTTACACCGCATCTTCGTGCTCGAGGCCCCTTTAGAGGATGCGCAACGGCGCTTCCTGGCCGAGCACAGCTCCCAAGCCACCGTTGAGGTGCTGTTCGGGGACGTGGTGCCGGTCGCCACTATCCCGTTGGATCCGGCCATGGCAACCGATCACGCGTGCTGCGTCGGCAACTTCTTTGACCGCGTCGAAGCCCGTACCCTGCCGGCGCCCGGACGGGGTACACCCGCCGGCACTCCGGGCCATGCCCCGCCCATCGGCGAACTGATCGTGCGCGCCGGTTACCTGCCCACACCTTGTACATTGGAGGGCGGCACTGACTCGGGCCGCCTCTTTATCGAAAGTCCTGGCGACCCATGGTTGCGGACCGGTTGTCACGGGTACTTCGATGCCGATCAGCGTTTCTGGACGGTGCCCGGGACGGCTGACGGGTGAGGCCCCCCCGAAGGTCACGCTCACCGGGCGGGAAGACAGAAATCATCCGCAGAACACGCAGAGAACGCAGAAAAGAGAAAACATCCACAGATTACACGGATTACGCAGATTAAGGGCACACGGCGGCCGCAGCGAGGAGGGCGGGCACGACGTAAGAGTTCACACGGCGAACACGGCGAGCCACGGCGACCACGGCGGAAGAGGAAGAGTTCGGAGTTCGGAGTTCGGAGTTCGGAGC
>Ga0213876_10002122_pt1 | contig 11728 bp, 9 predicted proteins | sample BarmaccomBMRX_R9_FD_160113 | JGI IMG/M metagenome (GOLD analysis project Ga0213876, IMG submission 160113) | Root-associated microbial communities from Barbacenia macrantha in rupestrian grasslands, the National Park of Serra do Cipo, Brazil - RX_R9 | ecosystem: Host-associated > Plants > Roots...
CTGGACGCTCGATGTTCTTGGTGACGGACCCTTGCGGGCGGCCGCAGAGGAGTGCTGCCGGAGTGCAAAGCTGACGGGTCAAATCTTTTTCCGCGGCTGGTTGACGCCCGACAAAGTTGCATCCGAATTCGGAAAGGCAGACGTGCTCTTCCTTCCTTCCGTCACTGAAGGCCTTTCACTCGTGACCGTAGAGGCGCTGAGAGCCGGCCTTGCCTTCGTGGCAAGCCGCATCCCGGGTATCGCGGATGTGGTCATCGATGGTCAGAATGGCATTTTGTGTGAGCCCCGCTCCCTGGCCGGTTTCGCTGCCGCTATCGCTACACTGATCGAGAATCGCGCGATGTTACGTCTCATGCAGGCGGCAAGCCTGCAGCGCGCTTCGCTATTTGGGACTGCGCGCATGGTAGACGCCTATGAGGAGGTACTGGCTTCCGTCGTCCGAAATTCGGTTTCTCGATGAACCTCATCAGCCCCCGGTTCATTTGCGGCAACCGCGGCGACATTGCTAGCCGCTACGGCATACTGAACACCCTTCAGCGCGGTGGCGCTGTTGTTTCGGCCGTCTTCGCGTGCCGCGTGGCGCATTTGCCCCAAGCCCTCCAACGCTCGGTTCTACCCTATGGGCCGATGTATAATATTTGGCCGCGCCGGCAAGGAATTCAGGCCCTCAGGCGAGCAAGCGCGGTGATCTGGACAGGCGGGCTCGATCTTCAGGATGATTCGAGTCTCCTGAAGCTCGTTCACACTTTGCTCGTCTTCGCCTCTTACCGCCTCTTGGGCCTCAGGATTCTCGTGGCGTTGCAAGGAGCCGGGCCGCTTACGACACCGTTGGGGCGCTGGCTCGCGGCTCGCATACTTCGACTGACGAATTTGGTTCTCGTCCGTGACCGGGGAAGCCACGACCTGCTCAGAAACATGTTGCCAGATGGCCGATTGCGCCTTGCGTCGGACGGTATTTTCCTTCCCGGTTTTCCAGAGCGCGGTGACCCCTTCGAATTGCCCTCCGGAACCGAGGCTTTATGTGCGGCCGAAGGCAGGCCCGTGATCGGCCTCAATATTCGGCTGTGGTTTCACTTTGCGAATACAGTGATTCCCTATCGATTTCGGCGCGGTCGTTTTCGCAAACGGGCCCAGGCCCGAATGGAAGTATTCCTCTCCGCCATCACGACGATTGTCACTGAGCTGCGACGTAGGAAGAACGCACGCATCGTACTTGTCTCTATGTACGAGCCGGGGGTCGAGTCGTGGGAGGATGACGCTCCACTCCTTCAGCAGATAAAGGATCGGTTTGCCGAAGACTCGGAGGTCGTCCTTTTGACCGATGACTTGCCCGTCCTCGATCTGTGTGCGCTGATTGCGCGCTTCGATCTTATGATTGGAACAAGGCTGCATTCGACTTTGATCGCGCTGCGGGGCGGGGTGCCCGCCATCCACCTCGCCTACACGCTCAAAGGTCATGATATCTATGCCGATCTTGGACTTTCCGACTGGGCATTCGGCATAGATCAGGCCACCTTTACACCGCAAGCAGTCGTCGCCACAGCCGAGCGTATTCTCTCGGATCCGCAGCGGTTCAATCATGTGCGCGCTCTTGTCGGACCGATCGTCGCGACAAATGAGCGGGCGCTCCAAGACGCTTTGCGCTGCTTGAATCGGCGGCTTCCAGGCACCTCGCAAGAGACTGATCAGTAGTGTTTAGTACGAAGAGCGGCTGCCAAGCCTTCATGAATGCCTTTGAACTTTTTTCGAAGTAAGCGCGCCGTTTTTCCTGACGCCGATCGTAGAGTATACCACGGCAACGTAAGCGCAGATTCGGAGACGGGTTTTGCCGGAAGTTGATCAACCGTCCGATAGTTCTTCGCAAAGGAAACTCCACCGCGTTCCTTTTGTCGACGGAACCACAAGCATCCTTTCGCCCGCGACGAAAGAAGCGCTCCTTGACCGCCTCCGCGCGATGTATGCGCCCTATTTCGGGCGTATAGCGGCGAGCAGCGAGCATCTCGAGCAGATGGCGCGGGACAATGCCGATGAACAACGGTCAATTGCTCAACTTGAACAGCTGGTGGCGGCAATCGGACGGCCGCTCTCAGGGATGAATTTCCTGGAAGTCGGCTCCGGGATCGGCCTCACGGTGGCGGCGGCGCGCAAGGTCATGAAGGCGAAGGCCTATGGCATAGAGCCCGGCGATGCTGAATATGACGGAACGCTCCAGCTGTCCCGGGCCGTGCTCGCGGAAGCCGGTCTCGACCCTCAAATCATTGACGATGCCACGGGCGAGGCAATCCCTTTTCAGGATAATTTTTTTGATGTGGTCTATTCCTCAAACGTGCTTGAGCACGTCAACGATCCGCCCAAGGTAATCAGCGAGATTGTCCGCGTGCTTAAGCCCGGGGGACATGCTCAAATCGTGGTACCGAATTATGGTTCCTGGTGGGAAGGCCATTACGGCGTGATCTGGTTTCCCCATCTACCCGCCGCTTTCGGCAAGATCTATGTACGGCTACTCGGCCGTGAGCCCGGCTTTATTGACACACTCCAACTCGTGACACGCGGCAAGCTCGAGCGTTGGCTGGCCCCGCACGAGAACAGCATCGATATCATCGACTGGGGTGTCTCTGTCTGGGAAGAGCGCGTGCGAAGTTTAGGGTTTGCCGAGTATTCCGCGCTCGGCCGACTGAAGGCCATTCTGAGGGTGCTGCACGCCTTAGAAATTATTCCGCTGCTGATCTGGATCGGCAAATTCCTCCACTGGGAAACTCCCTTGATCCTGACCTTCAGAAAGAAAACACCCGCAGCACATGGCTGATACCCGGAAACGCCGAAGTGGGCGCACGCCTCTTATCTGGCTTGCACAGGGAGCGATCACGCTTGCCCTCATCGGATGGCTCGTCAACCGGGTCGACTATTCGACGATCGCGACCGTCAAGTCCGTTTCAATTCCGACCTTTTTTATTGCCGTCCTGGTGTATTCGCTGTCCCAGTTCTGCTGCGCCGCGAGGCTTCGCATGTTGATCTCCATCGGCGAAACACTGCCGGAACTGCCGCGGCTCTTCTACGTCGTGAAGCTTACTCTCTCGACCTACTTTATCAGCAACTTCCTTCCCGGAACCATCGGCGGCGATGCCGTCAAGGTCTTTGCGCTCACTCGACGCGCGGTGCCGCTCGCCCGGGCAGTGTCGACCCTCCTGCTTGACCGACTGACGAATATGGCGGCCGCGGTGGGCCTGAGCGTCGTCACCATTGCAATTGCTGCGCCCGATCTACTCGCCAGATTGCGTATAAATCCTTTGTTTCCGCTCGCCCTGATCTTCTTGCTTGGTGGCGCCATTGCGGGCCTCGCATTGCTCGCGCGGCTTTCGAATTCGGTCGCCTATATCGGAAAGGCCCTTCGTGAAATCGCGCTAAGCTGGTTGCGATCGCCTCCGATCCTCATCGCTGCGCTTGTTCTGTCGATTGCGAGCATCTTGACCGCAATTGGCGCGCAATGGATTTTCGCATCAGGGCTGAACGTTCCGGTAAATCCTCTTCAGCTTACTGCGGTGATCTGCCTCGTATACCTCGTGACGCTGGCACCGATAACCTTGAACGGGATCGGTCTGCAGGAAGTCACCACGGTCGTTCTCCTCGAGCAGCTCGGCACGCAAAAGAGCATTGCTGTCAGCTTCGCTTTGCTCACGCGATTAATGATCTTGGCATTGAGCGTGCTCGGCGCAGCCGTAACCGCGACGGACCGCAAATTATATACCGATTTGCGACAATGCCCGGTACGATGTGCGCAAAGCCGCTTTCTTGGGATGTTGCAACAGAGTCCGGTGACGAAGAGGCTCGTCGAATTTCTTCCTTTTGCACGAGAGCCGAGACCACGCCGGTGATCGGCTGGGTTCAGAAACGCTGGGCACAGGCTTGCGCGGACACGATCGGCACCGACCAGTTCTGGTCAATCGCGGTCGACCACATCGCCATTCGAGAAACCCTCGCGCCCCTGATTTCGCACCACGCAAAGGGAATTGTCCTCGATGCTGGAGCAGGGCGCCTCGCGTGGCGGGCGATGTTGCGCGAAAGGGCGGCAATCTATTTCGCAAGCGACACATTTTTTTCGCATCCGGAACTCGCCTTCCTTTGTGACGTACAGGGTGGCATTCCTCTGCCGAATGCGAGCGTCGACACGATCTTTTGCTGCTCTGTGATGGAGCATACGCCCGAACCTTGGCGCGTCTTGCCCGAATTCCGCAGAATACTGCGACCGGGGGGCAAAATTATCTTATCAGTGCCATTCCTCTATTATTTGCATGGCGCGCCCCAAGACTATTTCCGCTTCACGCAATTCGGCATCGCACGCTTAGCTGCGGCCGCTGGTCTGGAAGTGATCCAAATTACGACCTCGGGCGGCTTGGCTCATAGTGTTTGTCAGGCGCTTTCCATGCTTTGGACGGCCTGCCTGTGGACGTCGCGGGCACCCTTGCTCGCGCAAATTCCAGCCCATGGCCTGGCATTTCTGGCGAGGGCCCTCGATCGCATCGACGCGCCGGGAGTTTTCCGACAGAACGTCAACGCGGTTCTCGGGACAACAGAGTGACCGCCGCGCATCCATGCTGAAGCCGCATTTTACACTCGGTCTGAATGGCCTTGAACTCCTCCTGACGGGACTTTTTCTCATCGGCACCTTCATCTTCCTGCGCCGGAGGGGATGGAACGTGCTCGCGGCGTCCCTGGCAATCGCTCTCATTACGCCAATCATTTTTCTCACCGTCGCGGAATCCACTCAATTCATGACGATGGACGAGTACGGCATTTCGGCGGAATTCATGCTGCCCAATCAACGCGGCATTCACGCCATCTCCTATGCATGGTACTTCACGGGCGGACCGCTACTTGAACTCCCGCTCATTCGTGTGATGCAGCTCGTGGGCGCCGATGAAACCACCACTCGCATGCTATTGAAGGGTGCTTGGTGGTTGGCTGGCAACATCATCATAATTGCCATCGTCTTCGAGTTGTTGAGGCTCGGCGATATCCCGCCGAAGTCACGCGTGCCAGCGTTTGCCGCCGGGTTCGCCGCGGTCGCCCTCTTGCCTACGGTCCAGCTCGCGCTGAAGACTGTGAATTATGACCTGTTCTCGTCAGGTCTTGGCGCGCTTGCCGTGCTCGTCTTTGTGCGCCGGCTGGTAACGGGCGAGCCAAGGCTTGGTTGGATTGCGCTCATATTGGCAATCCTCGCCGCCCAGGAGAAACTCACCGCGGGACCCATCCTCATTTTTGTCATGGTCGCGGAGGCGCTCGCGGTGGCTTACCCACAAGACGGCGCCAAACATCGCGTTTCCGCGGCTCTCAAATCCGTCATGAAAGCGTTGTTCCTCGCCTTCTTGATTCCGGCCGCATCGCTTTCAATCTATCGCGTGCTCGGCCCCCCATCTGTTCCGGATGATTTCTGGGGAATGGTCGTTGCTCCCCTGTCAAGCTGGGGTCAGATTCCGCTCGGACTGTTGTTCCCGCTCAAGGGCCTTATGAACACCCGGCGATGGCTGGTTGTGGGCGCTGCCGTTCCCCTCGGAATCGTCGCGGCGACTGTCGCATTGGCTGCGGGCCTGCCGGTTTTTCGACGCCTCTCGACCGCATGGGCCCAGGTCCCGCTGAAAGCTCTGACGATCGCGGCCTTTCTTTCCATCGTGTCCGTATTTCTTATCGGTGCCTTTAGCGCCGAAAACATCACCGCATATTGGGACCCGTTCCATCCCGCCTCCGTTCCGACCCGCTTCATGCAGCGCTTCAGCGAAGTCGTCATGCATACAGGCGCTCCCACGATACGGCAGCACTTCTTTGAGATTGTCCTCTATGCCTTTGCGATTCTTGTAGTGGCGATTCCGACGACGCTGTGGCTATTGGCCTTCGTCGGCCTCGTGCACGCGAACAAAGACGTATCGCCAGACACACGCCTGGTGCGGACCATCGCCTTTTTTCTGATATTGGGCGCGCTTCTCCAGCCGGTGGCCGCTGCCCTTGCTGGAATGCCCTTCGCCAATCGCTATTTCAATCTGAGCCTCACGTTGCTCGCATCGGGGCTGATCATGATTGGTCTTCCGGCAGTCGCCCAAATCCAACGATGGTCGCCCGGGATAAGCGCGGCCCTCTCACTGGCCATCATCGGCGGCCTTGTCGCAGAGACAGAACCATTCCGTCCGCTGTTCGCGGCATTTCGACCCTTCTGGTTATCTTATCGCGATCCGGAGCGCGCTGAACTCGGGCGGCTCAATGCCTCATGGATGGGATGGGGCGAAGAAATCATGAAAGGTGGCAAGATGCTCGAAAGCGCCTGCCGCGCCGGAGAGCCCGTAGCGGCGGGTCACCCCTGCAGCGAAATTACACTCTACGCGATGAACTCCGGTCTTTGGCTTCCTGGGCCGAGCAAGATTCACCTGGATTCTTTCACCAACGTAAAGGACGCACCTCCTCTCGACAGCAAAAGTTTTTATATCGTGGATCGCCTCTACTTGATTCAGGACGTTTTCAATATCCCCAATATTGATGCCGACCTCGCTGTCGAGTATCGAGGATACGCGTTGGCCTGGATTTTTCGAGGTGATCGACTTGCCGCTTCGGGTTATAACTTCGGCCGTGGAGAGTTTCGAACTTTTTAGCTCTGCGCCGCTCTCGCTCGCCTTGGGGAATCGTTGCATGAATACGAGCGCCCAACAAAAGGTTATCGCCGATTTCGGCCGTCAATGGACACATTACACCAGTAATTCCGGATTTTATGGATCACAGGAGCTCTTCAGAGATATTTTCGAGCCGCTCGTACCGGTGCAGCACGTCCGAGGAAAGCATGTTGCCGAAATCGGAGCTGGGACAGGCAGGATATCCGCCATGCTTTGCGAAGCCGGCGCCGCTCAGGTTACCGCATTAGAACCATCCGCCGCCTGGGGAGTGCTGCGTGATAACCTGCGACACTATGGTGACCGCGTGAAGTGTGTTCAGCGCACAGGCGATGAGCTTCCGGACGGCCAATATGACATGGTGGTTTCCATTGGTGTTCTCCATCACATACCCGATCCCATGCCCGTGGTTCGTGCTGCCTACAGGGCGCTGAAGCCGGGAGGCCAGATGCTCATCTGGTTGTATGGGGCCGAGGGAAATGGCGCCTATCTGCGCCTTGTGATGCCTCTGAGGAGGTTGACCAGGCGCATGCCACATCGCTTCAACGCGGCACTGGCCTATGCTTTCGACGTTCCACTGGTTGCCTATATAGCGGCCTGCAAATATTTGCGTCTGCCGCTCTATCGCTACATGCGTGCCTATCTCGGGAAAGTGACGGCCGACAAACGGCGGCTCGTCATCTATGATCAATTGAATCCCGAATGGGCAAAGTATTATAAACGTGACGAAGCCGAAAAGCTCCTCACCGACGCCGGATTTCAACAAGTTCGCTCGTATCATCGCGGCGGGTACAGCTGGACGGTTCTCGGGATAAAGAGCGGTCCGATGAAGGCCGGCTGAAGGTGACAACTCCGGCCGCCCCTCAATTCCGCAATCAGCCAATCACGGGTTGCCACGCGCCCTGGGACATTCTCGCTCTCAGCGTCGTGATCCCCGTCTTCAATGAAGAAGGCAACATCGCGCTACTTTGCGAGCGCTTATTTCGCGTTCTGGACCGGCTGGCCATCACATTCGAGGTGATCGCCGTGAACGACGGCAGCAATGACAGGTCGCTCGAGCGATTGCGCGATCAGGCGTCCTCGCTTGCGCAGTTACGGATTGTGGATTTGCGCCGCAATTTCGGCCAAACGGCCGCGCTGATGGCCGGCATCGATCATGCACGTGGCGATGTAGTCGTCATGATCGACGCAGATCTGCAGAATGACCCAGAAGACATCCCGGAGTTGCTAGAAAAGATTAGGGAAGGCTATGACGTGGTGTCCGGGTGGCGCCAGGATCGTAAGGATGCGCCGCTGCGCCGAAATTTTGTAAGCCGCATCGCCAACGGTCTCATTTCGCGAATCTCCGGCGTTCCCCTCGCCGATTACGGGTGCACACTGAAGGCATATCGCCGCGACATTCTTCAGGGCGTCCGCCTTTATGGTGAGATGCACCGGTTCATCCCGATCTACGCGAGCTGGATGGGCGCGAAGATCGTCGAGGTTCGCGTGCTCCATCATCCGCGCAGAAGCGGGAAATCGAAATATGGGTTGGAGCGCGTCTTCAAAGTGCTCCTTGACCTCATCGTGGTAAAGTTCCTGGATCGACACTTCGTGAAGCCGATCTACGTCTTTGGCGGGTTCGGAGTGTTCTCCTTCGCCCTTTGCGTTATGTCGACCCTGTGGATGTTGTATTTGAAGCTTGCCGACGGCGTCTCGATGATCCTGACGCCTCTGCCGCTGATTTCGGCGATGACGTTCCTCGTTAGCTGCATGAGCATCCTCATGGGCCTCTTGGCGGAGATGCTGGTTCGGACTTATTTCGAATCGCAGCAGCGCACGGCTTATGCCGTGCGAACGCTCATCAATTTCGATCGGTAGCTCATGTGTGGAATCGCAGGGTTCGTCGGGAGGGGTGGTCGCACCGATCTCTCCGCGATGACGGAGGCCCTGGTACATCGCGGGCCAGATGGCGAGGGAATATTCATTGATGACAAGGCGGGGGTTTTCCTCGGTCATCGGCGCCTTGCGATTCTCGACATTGCAGGCGGCGCCCAGCCGATGTGGAATGAGGAAGGCAATGTCTGCGTCATCTTCAACGGCGAAATTTACAATCACGTAGAACTGCGCCGGGAGCTCGAGCGCAAAGGCCACAGATTTCGCAGCGATCATTCGGACACGGAAGTGCTGGTGCACGGATACGAGGAATGGGGCGAGGCTTTGCCCGAGCGGCTCAATGCCATGTTCGCCTTCGCAATCTACGACGCACCCCGGCGCCGGCTTTTTCTGGCGCGCGACCGCTTTGGTGAAAAGCCGCTATATTATGCGCAACTGCCGGGCCTTTTCGCGTTCGCAAGCGAATTGTCGGCACTGTGCCAACACCGGGGAATCCCCTGTGATATCGAGCTTCAATCCGTGCAGAAGCTCTTCGCCTATGGTTATATTCCGGCGCCTCGGGCTCTCGTGCGGAACACGAGAAAGCTACCCGCCGGGCATCACCTTCTCATTGACATTGCCAGCGGAGAAATTCGCACCAAGGCATACTGGCGCTTCCGGCTCAATTCGGACAGCACGCTTTCCGATCGCGATGAACCGCGACTCGTCGACGAGCTGACGCATCTTCTATCCGAAGCCGTCCGGCGCCGAACGATCAGTGATGTGCCGCTCGGTATCTTTCTCAGCGGCGGGATCGATTCGGGCTCCGTACTGTCGCAGCTCGCGCGCCATGTTCCCGCATCCACGATCAAGTCCTTCACGATTGGCTTTACCGAGCCGTCATTCGACGAGGCTCCTCAGGCTCGCGAGTTGGCCGCTGCCTTCCGCACCGACCATAAGGAGCAGCAGCTCGACCTTGACCGCGCCCGCGACCTCATCCCACAAGTCCTCGGACGGCTCGACGAGCCGCTCGGGGATGCTTCCATTCTCCCGACGTATCTTCTCAGTTCATTCACCCGCCGATTTGTGACGGTCGCGCTCAGTGGCGATGGCGGCGACGAGCTTTTCGCGGGTTACGATCCATTCAAAGCGCTGACGCCGGCCCGGCTTTACGCGCGGCTTGTTCCCTCGGGTCTGCACAAGGGCTTCAAACGCCTCGCCGACTGTTTGCCGATTTCCATGCACAACATGAGCTTCGAATTCAAGCTTAAGCGCGCGCTGGCTGGCATGTCGTACCCAGCCGCACTTTGGAATCCGATTTGGATGGCGCCGGCCAGTTCGATCGATATCGAGGCCCTTCTGGAAACCAAAGTGCACCCCGAGGAGCTCTACGAGGAAGCAATCGCGCTTTGGAATTCGAGCACAAACTCGGACGATGTGGACCGCACACTCGAATTCTTCACCAATTTCTACCTGCAGGACAACATCCTCGCCAAGGTCGACCGCGCTGCCATGATGGTTTCGCTTGAGACACGAGCTGTCTTCCTCGACAACGATCTGGTTGATTTCTGCCGAAAATTGCCACACCGCTTCAAATTTCGGCGCGGGGAGAGAAAATATCTGCTCAAGAAGGCAATGGCTCGTTTTGTGCCTCAGACGACGCTGGCGAGGCGCAAGAAGGGCTTTGGCATCCCACTCGCCCGATGGCTGAAGTCGCTCGATCTGACCGCTGAGAGCGGCTCTCGGCGCACCAGCAGTGCGATTGCCCGGCGCTGGTGGCAGGAGCAGCGCAACGGACAAGTGGACCGGCGTCTAGCCCTCTGGACATGGCTATCGCTACAGCATTGCTCGTCCGGTCGGATGCATGAAATTCGTGGAGGGTAACGAGTGGAGAATGCGGCGTTCGCCGCCGAAGCGGAGGCGGAGAAATCCCACTGGTGGTTTGTTGGGCGGCGCCACCTCTTTGCCAGTGAGCTGGAAAGGGCCAATCTTCGATGTGATGCGCGCATCATCGACATCGGAACGGGTACCGGAAGCACCCTGCGAATGCTCCGTGATCTCGGCTACTCTCGCGTCACGGGAATCGATCCGAGCGAAGAAGCGATTGGCTATTGCGCGAGGAAGGGATTGGGGCCGGTCACGAAGGGAAGCTTGCCGACGCTCAAATTTGACAATGACAGTTTTGATTTCGTGTTCGCGACCGACGTGCTCGAGCACGTGGAAAACGATTTGCGGGGTCTCGAAGAGATTTGCCGCGTGTTGTCGCCTGGATGCCAAGCCCTGATCACCGTGCCGGCTTTCAAGATGCTGTGGGGGTTGCAAGATCGGCAGGCTCTGCACAAGCGCCGATATCGGAAGAACGCGTTACTCAACTTGATTTCCGCGGCGGGACTTCGTCCAATCAAGGCGTACTATTTCAATTACCTTCTGTTTGTCCCGATTTTACTCGCTCGCAAAGGCATAGATCTTCTGGGCGTGAATCTCTCCAGCGAGAACCAACTCAACACTCAAGCTCTCAACGCGATGCTGGGCGCTATTTTCCGGTTCGACATCAGAACGGCGCCCATCGTAAGACCGCCCTTCGGCGTATCGATACTTGTCGTTGCCATGAAACCGGCAGCCCTCACTTCCGATCGGAGGAAGTCCAGCAACGCATGCCAGTGAACTCGCCTTTGGTGCACTCCCGACGCATCGACCCGTGGCTCCTCGAGCTCCTACGCTGTCCGATCACCGGCGGTGGTCTGCTGGAAGACGGCAATGCGCTCTCGACAACAATCGCGAACGGTCCGCGATACGAGATTACCGCAACGGGCTTGCCGCTCTTCGCGCAATCGAGCCTCTCTGAAGATGGCCTCAAGCAACAGGCGCATTATGACAGGATTGCCAAGGATTACTTGGCCAACCTCGGTTACCCGCACACGCAGGAATATATGGCCGCGCTTGATCGATCCCTGCTTTCATGCGTGAGCCCAAATTCCTTGGGCACCACGGCGGAAATCTGCTGCGGCCGAGGGGAGGCCTTCCACCTCTTGCAAGACCGCATCCAGTGCGGGGTGGGCGTCGACGTCTCCGTCTCTATGCTCGAAGCGGCACAAACCGAACATCAACGCCGCCCCATCCGCTTTGTGCAAGGTGATGCGACCATGCTGCCCTTGCGGAGCGCGGCGTTTGATAATGTATTCATGCTCGGCGGAATTCACCACGTAAGCGACCGGCCGCGGCTG
>Ga0213876_10002123_pt1 | contig 11724 bp, 10 predicted proteins | sample BarmaccomBMRX_R9_FD_160113 | JGI IMG/M metagenome (GOLD analysis project Ga0213876, IMG submission 160113) | Root-associated microbial communities from Barbacenia macrantha in rupestrian grasslands, the National Park of Serra do Cipo, Brazil - RX_R9 | ecosystem: Host-associated > Plants > Roots...
CATTGATTTGTCGGTCGGCACGCTGATGACGTTCTGCGCCGTAATGGCCGGCGTATTCCTCACATATTGGCAGTTGCCATTGTGGACGGGCGTGCTTGCGGCCATCGCGACCGGCGCCATGAGTGGCCTGCTCTCCGGTACCTTCGTTGCCAAACTGAAGCTGCCGCCCTTCATCGCCACATTGGGGATGATGCTGGTGAACAAAGGCCTGGCGCTCGTGGTGGCCGGTGACAAGCCGATCTATTTCAGCGACACCGAAAATTTCTCGACGATCTCGCAAGGTTCGTTGATCGGCTATGTTCTACCGAGCCTGCCGATTCCCAACAGCGTGCTGATCCTGTTCGTGCTGGCAATCGCCGCGTCGGCCATTCTCAGCCGCACGGCACTTGGCCGATACACCTTCGCCTTAGGCAGCAACGAAGAAGCTGTTCGTTTGTCCGGCGTCAATGTGGATCGCTGGAAGATCACGATCTACGTCTTGGCCGGCGCGATTTGCGGCGTCGCGGGACTGCTGATCGCCTCGCGGCTCAATTCCGCCCAGCCCGCGCTCGGCCAAGGCTACGAACTCGAAGCGATCGCTGCCGTGGTGATCGGCGGCACGTCGCTGAGCGGGGGCACCGGCACGGTGCTTGGCACGATTATCGGCGCGTTTATAATGAGCGTTCTCACCAACGGCCTGCGGATCCTCTCAGTTCCGCAGGAGTGGCAGATCGTCGTTACCGGCGTCATCATAATCCTGGCCGTTTACATCGACATTCTGCGACGCAGGAAGTTGTGAAAGTCTGGCAAAGAACGAAGCAAAGCCGAACGAGAGCAACTGGAATAGTGCTCAACCACGAAGCGAAACGTGGTCACCCGAAACAAGCTGAAACAGGGGAGAGGAAGAGCGATGTTGAACAGAACGCAAATCAGCACCTTGGTTGTGGCCGCTGCGCTGGTGGGAGCGATGACGGTGTCGCGTGCCGACGAGACCTACATTCCGCTGATTTCGAAGGGCTTCCAGCACCAGTTCTGGCAAGCCGTCAAGCTCGGCGCGGAACAGGAAGCGCAGAAGCTCAGCGTGAAGATCAGCTTTGAGGGGCCGGAAACCGAGGCGATGGTCGACAAGCAGATCGACATGCTCTCGGCCGACCTCGCCAAGCATCCGAAGGCCATCGGCTTCGCGGCGCTCGACAGCAAGGCGGCCATTCCGCTGCTCAAGAAGGCGCAGTCCGAACACATCCCCGTCATCGCCTTCGACTCGGGTGTCGACAGCGACATCCCGTTGACCACGTGCACGACTGACAACATTGCAGCGGCTGGCGTCGCCGCCGACAAGATGGCGGAGCTGATCGGCGATTCGGGCGAGGTCGCCCTGGTGGTGCACGATCAGACCAGCCGCACCGGCATCGATCGGCGCGATGGCTTCCTCAACGAGATGAAAGCGAAGCACCCCAACGTGAAAATCATCAGCGTCCAATATGGCGGTGGCGATCAGCTGAAGTCGACCGAAATCACCAAGGCGATTCTTGGGGCCAACCCGAACCTCAAGGGCATCTTTGGCGCCAATGAGGGCTCGATCATCGGCGTCCTGCATGGCGTGAAGGAGTCCAAAAAGAAGCTCGTCGTCATCGGCTATGATTCGGGCAAGGAGCAGATCGATGCGATCAAATCCGGCGAAGAGGCCGGCGCGATTACCCAGAATCCGATCGGCATCGGAGCCTGCGTCGTTGAATCGGCGGTGAAAGCGCTGAAGGGCGAGAAGCTGCCCAAGACGATCGATACCGGCTTCTTCTGGTACGACAAATCGAACGTCAGCGACCCAAAGATCGGGGCGGTTCTATACAACTGAGTCGATCTTGGGCGCGAATCGGGCTGTCGGGCGCAGAAATTCGGGCTCGTCTCACCGGCCCAGGCGCTTCGGCGGCGTGAGCTCGGCCACAATCCCTTCGTTGGGGTTCAGCTTCGGTGCGCGAGCGAAGTCTTCTTTCTCCCGGGCCGGATCGGTCGAAAAGAGAAGGCGCGCCGGCGGCGAGAGGCTTTCGAGCTCCTCAAATCGATCGTCGAAATTGAGCGCGACCAACAGACCGCGCTGTCCCAGTCGGCGCTCATAAGCGAGCACATTGTCGCTCGCATAAACCAGCGCATAGCTGCCGACGGCGAGCGCCTCCTCCTCGCGCCGCAACGCGATGAGCGCGCGATAGAGCGACAGCATGGAGCCCGCATCGGAGGATTGGCGCTCCACATTGCGCGACGCGAAGTCGCGCGCGACGGGGAGCCAAGGTTCGCTCGCGCTGAAGCCGGCGTGCCGGCTCGCGTCCCACTGCATGGGCGTTCGTTCGGGGTCGCGGCCGAAGCCCGGCGCATTCTTGCCGAATGGGTCTCGCACGAGACGCCGTGGAATAGGCACGTCTGCCATGCCGATCTCGTCGCCCTGGTAGAGGGTCGGCGTGCCGCGAAGCGTCAAGAGCAACATGGCGGCGATGCGCGCCTGCTCGGGCCCGACCCGCGTTGCCACGCGTGACCTGTCATGATTGCCCAGCACCCAATTCGGCCAGCCGCCTTGCGGCAAGGCGGCTTCATATTCGTCGATGAGCGCAGCGATCGCTTTCGGCTTCCATGGTGTCGAGATGAGGTGAAAGTTGAAAGGGAGGTGGAAGCCTGAAAGCGCTATGCCGTAATAGGACATGAGCCGCTCGATCGGCAGATAGGCCTCACCGATGAGAAGGCGCTCGTCAGCATAGGATTTCGCCGCGCCCCGCATCAGGGCGATCGCTCCATGCACCTCGGGTTGGTCCATGGAGTGGATGCGCAGGAGCTGGCGGGCGGGGGGAAGGCCATCATGCCAATCGGGATTGACGGGATCATCCCGCAATTGCTCATCCTCGAAAAGATGATGGATCGCATCCACGCGAAAACCGTCCACACCCCGGTCGAACCAGAAGCGCAAAACGTCGAGCATGGCCGCGACGACTTCGGGGTTGCGCCAGTTGAGATCCGGCTGCTCAGGCAAATAGGCGTGGAAATAGAATTGCCCGGTTGATTCGTCGAAGGTCCAAGCCGGACCCCCGAACTCGCTCGTCCAATTGTTCGGCGGCCCGCCATCGGCGCGAGCATCGCGCCAGACATACCAATCGCGCTTTGGATTGTGACGCGAAGCACGGCTTTCGATGAACCAGGGGTGCAGGTCGGAAGTGTGGTTCGGCACGTAATCGAGAATGACCTTCAGGCCCTTGCGATGAGCCTCCTCGAGCAGGCGATCGAAATCTTCCATCGTGCCGAAGATCGGGTCGATCGCCCTGTGATCGGAAACGTCATAGCCGAAATCGGCCATCGGCGACGCATAGATAGGAGATATCCAGATGGCGTCGATCCTGAGCGAAACGAGGTGATCGAGGCGCCGCAAGATGCCTTGGAGGTCGCCGATTCCATCCGCGTTGCTATCCTGGAAGGAGCGCGGGTAGATCTGGTAGATGACGCCGTGGCGCCACCAGAAATTGTCGCCAGCATCGCGGCTCGGCACGGGCAAATTCTCCGTTCAGTTCAGGCGCATCTTAGGCAAATTGACCCTCCCTGGCGACGCGCCTAAAACAAGACGAAAAGCGGGGATCGGCCGCGGCGAAAGATTCCGCGCAAATGAATGAGCCGGATTCGAGGATCATGGCATGGCGCTCGCTTCGAAACGAACCGCCCGGCGTCCATTTGTTCGCCGCCGCGCCGGCCTGCTCGTCCTCGGGGCCAGCGGGATGAGGCCGATAGCGGCTCGCTCCGAGGTCGCCTTTTCGGTGGAAAATCGCGTGGGGAATTTTACCCGCCGGCCGCAGCGGTCATAGATCGTGGGCCGCCAAGACGAGCCTTCGCTTCTCCCGTCTCGATTTGCCTCCTGGTTCGCCGCGCGGGGCTGGGCACCGCGTTCGCATCAGCTCGAATTGATCGACAAGGCGCGGCAGGGGCGCTCGGTGCTTCTCGTGGCGCCAACAGGAGCGGGCAAGACGCTCGCAGGCTTCTTGCCGAGCCTCATCGAGCTCAGCCGCGCGCCTTTGCCATCCCCCGGCGTTCCTCCGGGCACCGAGAGGCGCCGCAAGCGCCGCCTCCATACGCTTTACGTGTCCCCCCTCAAGGCGCTTGCGGCGGATGTGAAGCGCAATCTCGAGACGCCGGTCGAGGAGATGGGTTTGCCCATCCGCGTCGAGACCCGCACCGGCGACAGTTCGGCCGCGGCGCGGCAACGCCAGAAATCGGCCCCTCCCGACATCCTGCTCACGACCCCCGAGCAGGTCGCGTTGCTGCTCGCCGCGAAGGAGTCGCGTGAGCTCTTCGGGAGCCTCGAGCGGATCATCATCGACGAGCTTCACTCGCTTGTCGTCTCGAAGCGTGGCGACCTTCTCGCGCTCGATCTCGCGCGGTTGAAGGCTATCGCGCCTTCGCCCGCTTGCGTGGGCCTTTCGGCAACCGTGCGCGAACCCGATGCCTTGCGGCTTTGGCTCGGCGCCACGACGGCGCGCGGGTCGAAACCGGTCGGCGGGAGCCTCGCCGATCTCGTCGCCGCGGGCGGCGCGGCACCGGCCGATCTCTCGATCCTTCGTACGAAGACGACGCTGCCGATCGCCGGGCACATAACGAGCTACGCGTTACCGGAAATCTATGCGGCCATCCGCGCCCATAAGATGTCGCTCGTCTTCGTCAACACGCGGATGCAGGCGGAATTCCTGTTCCAGGCGCTTTGGCGCATGAACGAGGACGCGCTCGCCATCGCACTCCATCATGGTTCTCTCGATGCGTCGCAAAGGAAAAGGGTCGAGGCCGCGATGGCCCAAGGGCAGCTCAAGGCCGTGGTGTGCACCTCGACGCTCGATCTCGGCATCGATTGGGGTGACGTCGATCTCGTCATCAATGTCGGAGCGCCGAAAGGGGCAAGCCGCTTGATGCAGCGCATCGGGCGCGCCAATCACCGCCTCGACGAGCCCTCGAAAGCCGTCATCGTCCCGTCGAACCGCTTCGAGGCGCTCGAGGCCGAAGCCGCGCTCGAAGCCGTCGAGGAGGCAGCCCAGGATACGCCCGACGCACGCTCCGGCGCGCTCGACGTGCTTGCCCAGCACGTGCTCGGCGTTGCCTGCGGGGACCCCTTCCTCGCCGATGAGCTCTATGACGAGGTCATCTCGGCCGCGCCATACGCCAAGCTCGAGCGCTCGAGCTTCGATGCGGTTGTCGATTTCGTCGCGACCGGCGGCTACGCGCTTCGCTCCTATGAACGCTTCGCCAAGATCAAGAAGGGCCAGGACGGGCGATGGCGTGCTTCGACCGCGGGCGTCATCCAGCAATACCGGATGAATGTCGGCACCATCGTCGAGGCCGCGATGCTCAAGGTGCGCATCGGACGGCTCAGGGCCGCAAGGCCCGGTGCTCCCGCGGCAACCGGAATTTTGCAGCGCACGGGCCGCAAGCTCGGCGAGGTCGAGGAATATTGGGCCGAGCAGATGACGGTCGGCGATACTTTCGCCTTTGCCGGTGAGATCCTTCGCTTCGAAGGCATCATCGAGGACGAAGTGGTTGCCTCTCGGGCACGTGCCGGAACCGACCCGAAAATTCCGTCTTACGAAGGTGGCAAATTCCCGCTCTCGACCTTTCTCGCAGCGCGCGTGCGCGCCATGCTCGCTAACCCGTCGAGCTGGGCGAAGCTGCCCGAAGAAGTGGCGCAATGGCTCGTCTGGCAAGACGAGCATTCGCTTTTGCCGGAATACGAGGGGCTGCTGGTGGAGACTTTTCCACGCGGTGGGCGCCATTTCCTCGTTGCTTATCCTTTCGAAGGGCGCCTCGCGCATCAGACGCTCGGCATGCTGCTCACGCGAAGGCTCGAGCGCGCGCGGCTGCGGCCGCTCGGTTTTGCCTGCAACGATTACGGGATCGGCGTCTGGGCGCTCGGGGATATGGGGCTTGCTGTCGCGCAGGGCCGCCTCTCGCTCGATGACTTGTTCTCGCAAGACATGCTGGGCGACGACCTTGAGGCTTGGCTTGCCGAGACGGCGCTGATGAAGCGCAGCTTTCGTGCTTGCGCCATCATTGCGGGGCTCATCGAGCGCCGCCACCCGGGACACCGAAAAACAGGCCGCCAAGTGACCATTTCGACCGATCTCGTCTATGACGTGCTGCGCACGCATGAACCCGGGCACATTCTCCTGCGCGCCGCTCGCGAGGACGCTGCCACCGGTCTCCTGGATCTCAAGCGCGTCGCCGTGATGCTCTCGCGCATCCGGGGGCGAATCAGGCATAAGGGTCTCGAGCGTGTTTCCCCGCTCGCGGTCTCCATCGTCTTGGAGATCGGCCGCGAGGCCGTTTTCGGCGAAGCGCGCGACGAGATGCTGGCGCAAGCGGAGGCCGAATTGATGCAGGAAGCGTTGTCGTGAACATGGCCATGTCGAGCTTGCCGCTCGCGCGGCGCCAGTGCGAAATCAGGATCGGCGCTGATTTTTTCATCGCCGATGCCTCCGGCGCGCTTTGGCATGAGGCGGAGCGCACGCTCGTCTTCGCCGATCTTCATCTCGAGAAAGGCTCCTCATTCGCGCGCCGCGGCATGCTGCTGCCGCCCTACGACACGACGGTGACGCTCGCCGCGCTATCCGCGACCATGGCGCATTTTGCCCCGCGCCGCGTTGTTTCGCTGGGTGATGGTTTTCACGATGGTGACGGGGCAGCGAGGCTGAGCGTGGATTGCCGCGCCACCCTACGCACCTTGCAGCTCGGGCGCGATTGGGTGTGGGTCGCCGGAAATCATGATCCGCGCGCTCCTGCGGGGTTGCCGGGCGACCATGCGCCTGCTTGCCAGGTCGGAGGTGTCGCGGCCCGTCATGAACCTCGCCACGGTGCACCGGGGCTGGAGGGCGAAATCGCCGGCCATCTGCACCCCGTTGCGCATATCGCGGCACGCGCCGGCGGCTTGCGACGGCGCTGCTTTGCGACCGATACGCGCCGTTGCGTCCTGCCCGCCTTCGGCACCTATGCGGGCGGTCTCGATCTGCGCCACAAGGCGTTCGCCAATTTGTTCGATCTGGCGCGGCTTCAGGCCGTGGTCATCGGTGAGAGGCGCATCCACCTGTTCGATGCCCCGGCGGTCATCGGAGCGCGGCGCGCGTAGAAAAAGGCCACGACGGCGCCCTCGCCACCATGGCCTGTTAAAGCCTATTCAGGCGGAAAAATCAGGCGTGAGCGCCGATCCAGCGCGAAAGGTCTCCTTTTGACGCAGCGCCGACCTTCTGGGCCGCGAGCTTGCCGTCCTTGAAGATCATCAAGGTCGGAATTGAGCGCACACCGAATTTGCCGGCGGTCTTCGGGTTTTCGTCAACGTTGAGCTTCACCACCTTCACCTTGCCGGCCATTTCGTTTGAAATGTCCTCGAGCGAAGGCCCGATCATGCGGCAAGGTCCGCACCACTCTGCCCAAAAATCGACGACGACCGGGTGGTCGGATTTGATCACATCATCCTCGAAGGAGGCATCACTCGTTTTGGCAGTCGGCATGGCGTTCCCTTTCGCGCTTCGCCCCCCGCGATTCGGGCCGGGCTGGGGCGGACCAATAAGGTAGGGAATCCGGCCGCTGCGTTCAACTGCACCCGAGGCTCGTCAGTGGTGGCCGCTCCAAATTGCCCTCCTGGCGCCCGACGCTCCTCGCGCGATATCACTCCTCCGAACGGATGGCTGCCATCATCTGCTGCAGCTTCTGGAAATCGCGCTCGTTGCGGTAGGGCGTGAGATCGAGGTCGTCGGGGACCTTCTTGAGCTGCTCGTCGCCGATTTCCCGCTCGTTGCTTTTGGTGAAGGCGTTGTAGTCGCGCCAAGCCAGCCCTTCGGATTCGACGGCAGCTCGTTCGGTCCTCAGCGCGATCTGATGGGCGTGAAGGTAATGCAAACCCATTTCGTCAAGGAGCGCCTTCTCGACGGCCTCGTGCAAGATGATGAAGCGGTCGGTCTGGACCCGTTTTCCGCCGAGCATCGCCGATTTCGGCATATGGCGGTCGATGTAGATTTTCTCCCCATTCTGGCTGTAGCCGGCGATGTAGGGGATATCATGCTCGCGATCGATCTTCTTCACGCGCGCCACGACCGCCTTGAGCACGTCACCCATGACTTGCGCATCGATGTCTTCGCTTTTGGTGCGGACTTCGCTTTCCGTCTCGGTCGACAAGGGAGCATTGACGAGCATCGGGATCTCTCGCTCAATGACGCTTGAGTTTCTTGGCGGCCTCATCGAGCTTCATGCAATCATTGCCGAGTTTTTCGATCAAGCTGCGCGCTTCGACCATGCTCAGGCCGTGCTTGCGTGCGAAATCCGCAATTTCATAAGGCATCTCTTTGGTCACGTCGTTGGACTCGCGTTGCGCACCACTCGCCTTGACGTTCTCGGTCATCGCATACTCCTTGACGCGTTAGAACGACCAAGGGTCGAGAAAGTTTCCTCGAACGCGGCTGGACCGGTCGCGGCCCCGCGGCCGCACCGAGCGTGCGAAGAAACGAGCTCTCGGATGACCCTGAAACCGCTCAATTGCGTCGCCACCTACCCTGCTGCTCCCGCTTGCGATCAGCCCGCGCGGGTCCTTGCCTTCCCCCACCCTTGCCGCGTATAGGACAGGGCACGCACCGAGCTTTCGGTGCACCCTGGTGCGGGCGCGTAGCTCAGCGGAAGAGCACTACGTTGACATCGTAGGGGTCACAGGTTCGATCCCTGTCGCGCCCACCACTTGTGCAAATTGCGATGGCTGTGGCCTCCATTGCCACCGATCCGCACGGATCCGGTGATGATCAGCGGCCCACTTCTGCCCCCGCACCCCAAGGAGCGCGAGCGCGGTATATTGAGCCCACTCGACCTCCAGTTCAATTCGGGCACTCAGTAGGAGCCAATGCCGCCCGATGGAGGCGGCAAATTCCCTCGCTTGTCCTTCATCAGCGAGTCAGGCGTTACCGAAAATATTCGGCACAAGCGAGTGACGAACCTCACCGACCAGTTCCAGATTGCACGCATCGCTACAAGCTCCGGTTTGCCCAATCGCAGCCCAGGAACATTGTCATACGCCTATTCCGCGCCTCGCGTGAGTAAATGCACGCAGAACGGCTGATCTTCTCATACATTTGATCCGACGATCTTGAATTTGCAGATTCGTCCGGGCGGGAATCGCCGGGTGGGAATCGAAGGCACCGATCCACGGTATTGGTCGCGTTTTTAGGCCGGGGCGAGTAATCCAGATTACCTATACAAAGCGTACAAAAGACCGGTTACACGAGGCAACTTTCTACCTGTAAAAAATACAGCAACGGGGCAGTGATTCAGGTGATCGGGACGTTCCTGAAAGCGAAAAGGGAAAAAAGGATCGGGGCGCGAGGACGGAGGGGTAGAGGAATGAGCTCGCCAAACGGGTCGCCGCAACCTCGTCGCGGCGTCGGACGGCGTAATCTCTTGATGGCCAGTGGTGCCGCGCTCGCCGCCGCGGCGGGGCTCGTGCCGGAAATTGTATTCGCGGACGGGCCAAAGCCCAACATCATCTTCATACTGGCCGATGATATGGGCTGGCACGATGTTGGTTTTCACGCTTCCGATATAAAAACTCCCAACATCGATGCGCTGGCTGAAACGGGTGCACGCCTCGAGAACTTTTATTGCCAGCAGATTTGCACGCCGACGCGCGCCGCCTTCATGACCGGTCGTTATCCGCTGCGCTACGGACTGCAAATGGCCGTCATACCGTCGGCCGGTAAATACGGGCTCGCCACCGACGAATGGATACTGCCGCAGGCGCTGAAGCAGGCCGGCTATTACACGGCCCTGGTGGGCAAATGGCACCTGGGTCATGCGGCGCCTAAGTATTGGCCCGGCCAGCGTGGCTTCGATTACTCTTACGGGCCGCTGATCGGCGAAATCGACCACTTCAAGCATCAGTCGCACGGCGTCACCGATTGGTATCGCAACGGCAAGCTGATCGTGGAGCCGGGCTATGACACGGAGTTGCTGGGTGCAGACGCGGTCAGGCTCATCGATGCACACGACATCAACTCACCTCTGTTCATGTACCTTGCGTTCACGGCTCCGCACACGCCGTATCAGGCGCCCAAGAAATATCTCGACATGTATGGTGGCATCGCCGATCCGCTGCGTCGAGCCTATGCGGCCCAGATCACGGCCATGGACGACCAGATCGGCAAGCTCGTCAGCGCTTTGGACAAGCGGAAGATGCGCGAGAATACCCTCATCATGTTCGTCAGCGACAATGGCGGAACGCGGTCGAACATGTTCGTGGGCGAGGCGGAGGTGAAAGGAGAATTGCCACCCGATAACGGGCCGTATCGCGACGGCAAGGGATCGGTCTACGAGGGCGGCACGAAGGTGGTCGCTCTGGCCAACTGGCCGGGCCGGGTGAAGCCCGGCGTCGTGAACGAGCTGATGCACATCGTCGACATGTATCCGACGTTTGCGGGTCTTGCGGGCGTTGCCTTGACAAAAAACAAGCCGCTCGACGGGCTCGATGTATGGCCCTCGATCAGCGGGGCGAAACCCTCTCCACGTGTGGACATGGTCTACAATGTCGAGCCCTACCGCGCCGGCGTGCGCAAGGGAGATTGGAAGCTCGTATGGACGGCCTTGCTGCCGCCGAGCGTCGAGCTGTTCGATCTTTCGAAGGATGCATCAGAAAAGACGAATCTCGCGGAACAGAACCCCGAAAAAGTGAAGGAGCTCCAGGCCTGGGTGATCGATCTTGCCAAGCAATCTGCACCACCTCTTTTCCTGACCGAGATGGTGCGCCTGGGTCTCAGTCACGCGCCGAATTTTCCTGACATCGGGGGAGCGGTCGATTGAGGAGGGCTGGTGGGATCGGCCGAGCACCCCTCGAGCACGGGCTGATCTTCACGCCACCGCCCCACTCCGTGATCGTCCTCCACTGACGCAGGCGAGCGCATCGAGCTCTCCGGTGCTCGGCGTCGCCGACTTGCGCAAGAGGGCCAGGTGCGCGCGCCCGAGCGTGCGACTTCACTTGCAAATGGATGCATCGAGGAGGAGATACACATGACCACCCACTTCTTAACGCGAGTTCTCAAATTCTTCGCATCGGCTGTCTTCGCAGTTGCTTTCCTCGGCGCATTTTCAACGGGGGCCCTGGCGCAGCCTGCCTCTCTCGGTCCGCCCGTGGGAAAGGTCCTGGTCCATCAGCTCAGCGTTGCTTTCATAGGCAGCGCGGGTGTCGGCGGCGGCACGTTGAGCTTTGGAGGTCGGCGATATCGTTTCAAGCTCGCGGGTCTCGGGGTCGGCGGCTTCGGCGCTTCCCGCCTCGATGCGACCGGCAACGTCTATGGCCTGCGGCAACTCGCCGACTTCGAAGGTGCTTACCTCGAGGCGCGCTCGGGCTGGGCGCTGGGTTCGGCCGGACAGGGAGTACTCTGGTTGGTAAACGCGCACGGCGTCGTCCTGCGGCTGCGCGCTCAGCGCAGGGGCTTGGCCCTGACGCTTGGTGCCGACGGAATGGTAGTCAGCATGACGCGTTGAATATGTGCCGGAGTCCCAAATTGCCGTCGCGCTCAGGTCACGCACCGCATGTCACCTCCGGGAAGGCTCGCGCAAGGAGGGAAGGAAACGGCGCGCAAAGGATTCGGTCGCGCTTTGAAAGCAATCGACAGTAAGTTCTTTTCAGCTCGACAAAACTTTCATGGTCTCACACAATATTAAGCCGCATATTAACGAGATTTAAGTTTCTCTCAGGCGAAAGAG
>Ga0213876_10002124_pt1 | contig 11721 bp, 11 predicted proteins | sample BarmaccomBMRX_R9_FD_160113 | JGI IMG/M metagenome (GOLD analysis project Ga0213876, IMG submission 160113) | Root-associated microbial communities from Barbacenia macrantha in rupestrian grasslands, the National Park of Serra do Cipo, Brazil - RX_R9 | ecosystem: Host-associated > Plants > Roots...
TTGCAGCCGGTTGAGCAGCGGCACGCCGAAGCCGAGCGTCTTGCCGGTGCCGGTACGGGCCTGACCGATCAGATCGTGACCCTTGATGGCAAGCGGGATCGCGAGCGCCTGGATCGGGAACGGCTCGGTGATGTTGTGTTTCGCGAGTGTCTCGACGACATCTGGGTCGACGCCGAGTTCGGCAAATGTCTTCATGAGGAACGGAACTCCGATTTCCTGCGCATGCCACGCAGTGTTAGTGCGGAGTCCGGACGATCTTGGCGGCTGGCCCGCGCCCACGAGGCTCGTAGGGGGCCGACCCCCGACGGCTCTCCGCGGGTTGTCGTCGTACGACGCTGTCGTACTGAGGGCGAGTCTAGTGCCGGAATGATCCGTTTCGGCGGATCGGTAGGGTCGGGATCGTGGCTGAGTGGACCGATCCGATGAGTGAGGCGGAGCGTCGCCAGGCCGCGATCGACCTGCTCGGTCTCCTCTGTTATGCAGAACTCACGGCGTTCGAGCGGCTCGCGGCCGACGCCGCGTACGCGCCGTCGCTGGAGGACAAGGCTGCGCTCGCCGGCATGGCCGTCGCGGAGTTCGCCCACTACGAGGTGCTGCACGACCGGCTCGAGGAGCTAGGCGTCAACTCGACCGAGGCGATGTCGCCGTTCGTCGGGCCGCTGGAGTCCTACCACGAGTCGACGAAGCCGGCGGACTGGATCGAGAGCCTCGTCAAGGCCTACGTCGGCGACGGCTTCGCGTCTGACTTCTATCGCGAGCTCGCTGAGTTCATGGACGAGGAGATCCAGGCGTTGATCGTCGACGTCCTCGACGACACCGGCCACGCCGACTTCGCGGTGGCACACGTGAGGTCAGCCATCGAGGCGGACCCGACGCTGGCCGGGCGGCTCGCGCTGTGGGGGCGGCGGCTGGTCGGTGAGGCGCTCGTGCAGGCGCAACGCGTCGCGGTCGACCGTGATGACCTCGCGCGGCTGGTCGTCGGTGGCGTCGGTGATCTCGTGGCGGTCGGCGAGCTGCTCGCTCGGCTGACCCAGCGTCACAGCGAGCGGATGGAAACCCTCGGACTCCAGGCCTGAGGCCGTCAGGTCAGATCGCGCCGAAGCCGACGCGACGCGAATCCGCCTCGGCGATTTCGATGTAGGCCAGCTTGTCGGTGGCGACGATGACCCGGCGGCCCTTCTCGTCGACCAGGGAGAACGACGGCGTACCGTCCTTCAACGCAGCGTCGACGATCGCCTGGATCTCATCGGCCGCCTGGGCGCTCTCGATGGACAGTTCCCGCGGGGCGCCCTTGACGCCAATCCTGACCTCCACGTTGAGCACGCTAACGCACGGGCTACAAAGCGCCGGCGAACACCGGTACGCCGACGGCGAACGGCGTACCGAAAGCAATGTGACATTGCCCCGAAATCTCGCGGGCAATGTGACATTGCTGGGCGCTGGGCCAGGCAATGCCACATTGCTTCTGCGGCTTAGGTGACTCTCGGGTAGCCGGAGATGCCGCGCCAGACCAGGGCCTGGATCAACTCGATGGCGCGGGCCTTCGGGATGTTGCCGGATGACGCCAGCCACCACCGGGCGCTGACCTCGGCGACGCCCGCGAGCCCGCACGACAGCAGCTCCGCCTCGTCGCGGCCGAGCCCGGTGTCGCGAGCGATGGTGTCGGCAATCGCCTCGACCGACAGCTGCAGCGATCGCTCGACCCGCTCGCGGACGGCCGGCTCGTTGCGCAGGTCGGACTCGAACACGAGCCGGTAGGCGCCGCCGGGGTCGTCGACGAAGTCGAAGTAGACCTCGACGCAGCCGAAAACGCGGTCGTGGTTGTCCGTCGTACTTTCCAACGCGGCGCGGACCCGCGAGGCGAGCTCGTCCGCGTGCTGGTCGAGCAGTGCAACATAGAGCTCGAGTTTGCCGGGGAAGTGCTGGTAGAGCACCGGCTTGCTGACCCCCGCACGTTCGGCGATGTCGTCCATCGCCGCGGCGTGGTAGCCGTTCGCGACGAAGACCTCCTGCGCGGCACCAAGGAGCTGTTGGCGTCGGGCCGACCTCGGCAGCCGTACGCCGCGGGCGGGATTCTCGTCAGGGTGTGCCGTCACGGTGCATTGGAGCGTACCGATCCTGAGATCGCGCTCGGATCCGACATTCCGGCGTTCCCCGGAGCACCTTTCCTCGGCGCCGGCCCTCGTCTGACCCCTCTGGACCTGCCGGGGCGTAGCGTTCATGATCGACGTCGGGCACTAGGTGTAGGAGGGGCACGCACGGGGATGACTGGCGGCGGCGTGGCCCACCCGTCGCAGGGGCTAACAAATCGGATTAAGGGGTCGAACCAGACGCACCGATGCCTGCCGTGCAGGAATCGGTCATGCGGTCGCTCAAGCGGGCGCTCCGGGACGCCGACCTTTCGACGTAGGGGTGGAATCTCATCCACCGCTTACCCAGGGAGCAGCACGTGACCGTCACCGACTACGCGGAGATCGTTGCCGCGCTGCGGACGGTCCCTGGCGTTGCCGAGGCGGACGTCGAGCCGGATGACGAGGGTGGCGGCCTCGGGCTGCTGCGACTCGGTCTCGCCCCGGGTGTCGACGAGGTGCAGGTGGCCTCGAAGGTCGGCCGCATGCTGCGTGAGCGCTTCGGTCTCGGTGTCGACGCCGACCAGGTCCAGCTGATCGAGGACGCGGAGACGCCTGACGTCCCCGAGCAGCCCGGTCGCCGGCCGATCATCTCCCGGATGCAGCTGGTCTCCTCCGGCCTCGACGTCACTGCGGCGGTCTCCTTGTCCTACCGCGAAGGCACGGTCCGTGGTGAAGCCACCGGTACGGCGACACAGAGCGGCGTCCAGCGCGCCGTCGCGACCGCGGCGCTGCGAGCGATCGAACTGCTGATCGGTACGTCGGCGCGATTCGAGCTCGAGCACGTCGAAGTGACCCGTAGCGGCAGCGAGCGCACCGCCCTGGTGTCGGTGACGATGGTCAGCGGGACGGGCACCGACCGGCTGACGGGCTCGGCCGTTGTGCGCGAGGATGCACGGCAGGCGGTCATCCGGGCTGCGCTCGACGCGGTCAATCGACGGCTCGAACCGCTTCTTTCATAGGTCAGTAGACACATAAGGTGCTCTGAGTGGAGATACTGCCTGCGAGTGACAGGCAGCCATCAAGGAGCGCTTCGTGACGACAGACCCTGGTTCGGGCCAACCGATGCCGCCCAATGAGGCCGCGCCGCCGAGTGGGCCACCGGCCCAGGCCGGCGAAGAGTCGACCTCCGAGCTGCTCCAAGACATGCTCAACAAGGCAGTCGGGGAGCAGGTGGCCGGCGAGCGCGAGCTGGCCACGGCGGTGAGTGACATCCGGACCCGGCTGGTCCGGATGTCGCAGGAGTTCGCCGAGATGCGCGTCCGACCGCCGCAGGACGAGGCCGCCGAGGCGCAGATCAACGCGGTGACCGTCGAGATGCGTGAGGCGGTCCGCTTCCTCTCGGAAAGGCTCGACGGCGTGACCCGCATGGTCGCCCAGCGCGGCGAGGAGATGGCCGACATCCGCACTGCGCTCACCGCGATCGACGCCCACGTCCGCTCGCAGGCGGAGACGATCGGGGTGCTTTCCGCCGGGCTGCAGGCGTTGCCGTCCTACGGCGAGCGGGTGTCCGTGCTCCAGGACAACCTTCAAGTGCTTCATCGCCAGCTGGTCACCATCGAGGAGGCGGTCGGGAAGCCGACGGGTGACACCGGGGCCGCCGACCAGCGCCTCGCGGCGATCGAGGCTGCGATCGCGCCACTGGCGCAGAAGCTCGATGCGCTCGGTGACGTCGGCGCCAACCAGGCTGCCCTCCTCGCGCGGATCGATGCGCTCGGTGACGTCGGCGCCAACCACGCAGCCCTGGTCGCGCGGATCGATGCGCTCGGCGGCGAGGGCGGTGCCGACCAGTCGGCTCTCGTGGCGCGGCTCGACGCGCTCGGCGACATCGCCGCAAACCACACGGCGATGATGGCTCGGCTCGACGAGGTCAGTGAGATCAGTACGGCGCAGTCGGCGGTGCTCGGCCAGCTGCAGTCCACCTCCGCTCAGCTCCAGCAGTCGGTGGCGAGCCTGCACGAGCGGGTCGAGCCGCTTGCGACGGATCTGACCGCCATCGGCACCGGGGTCACCGGGCTGGTCGAGGCCGGCCCCGCCACGGCCCGGCTGGACCCGGCGGTGGCCCAGTCGATCAACGCTGCGGTTCGTGACACCGAGCAGCGCCTCATGGCCCACGTCGACGAGGCGGTGATGGCGCTCGCGGAGACGCTGCTCAAGCAGCGCCGCGCCACGAGCAGCGCCACCCCGATCAGCGCGATGTCGGCGGAGGAGCGCGTCGCGTTCGCACCGACCGTGCCGTCGGCCGCCTCGTCCTTCGAGGTGGGGGGCGACGGATCGACGGAGGGAGCCAAGAGCGCTGGCGGGACCGCGTGGTGGGAGCGCGACGACGCGACGCCCACCGAAGCCGCAGAGCAGGCTCCCTCGGACTCGGGCAACAGTGTGCTCCCGCCCGAACACTGGGCAGCGCTCCCCGAGGAATCCGCGGCGGACGACGGCGACGGCGCGCAGGCGCTCGACGAGACCGGTCCACTGCCGGGCGTGGGTGATGGCGAACCGAGCGGGCCCCCTGCAGAGGCAGGCGGGGCGGCCGACGGCTTCGACGCGGGCGCGCCGCAGCAAGCCGACGTTGCGACGCCGGGACCAGAGGAGTCGCCGGAGTCGATCGAGCTGCCTGATGCGTGGGCACCGGAGACGCCGCCCGAGCGCGACCCGGCCGACCCGACGGTGTCGATCGGCGACGGCAAGCGCAAGCGGCGCTGGGGTCGCGGCTAGCCGGTCGCGCCCAACGAGCGCCAGTAGTCGTTCAGCGCGCCATTCGTCTTCACGAACCACACGATCGGTCCGATGCCCAGCAGGAAGATGCCGGGGAACGACCAGAGCCCGGTCATCGCGCTTACCGGCTTCGGCTGGCCCCGCATCTCGTAAAGCTTTCCGACCTCGTCTGAGGTGATGTAGGGCATCACGATGCCGGCGAAGATCGCGAGGACGAGAGCGAGGCCGCCACCGAGGCCGTCGCCATTCTTGTGCCGCTTCATCTCATCGTGGACGTTGTAGTACCAGAACCAGCCGTAGATGCCGAGCGTGATGATGAACAGGAAGATGGACATGCCGGTTCCCCGGATCTGACCTACACCGCTGTACCCGCCCATCTGCACCGGCGCGTATTCGCCGGCATAGGCCGTCGGTGGCTGGCCGTAGGCCGGTGGCGCCGGGGGGAAGCCGGTGGGCGGCGCGACCGGTGGCTGCTCTGAAGGGTTTGGAGCCTCACTCATAGGTCCCCCTGGTTTCGTTCGTTGGCGGGTTGACCGTACCGTTGAGACAGTCACGGCGGAACAAAACGAGCCGATCCGCTCGTTGAACCAGCGCCGAAATGTCGACGTCCATGAGGTGAGAGTTGTGTCGCTGCCCCCGCTGGTCGAGCCTGCCGCGGAGCTGACGCCGCAGGAGATCAGGCGTTACTCGCGTCACTTGATCATCCCGGACGTCGCGATGGACGGGCAGAAACGGCTGAAGAACGCCAAGGTGCTGTGTGTCGGCGCCGGGGGTCTCGGTTCGCCGGCGCTCATGTATCTCGCTGCTGCCGGTGTCGGCACCCTCGGCATCATCGACTTCGACGTCGTCGACGAGTCCAACCTGCAGCGCCAGGTCATCCACGGCCAGAGCGACGTCGGGACGCCGAAGGCGGTCAGCGCCAAGAACTCGGTAGCGGAGATCAACCCGCTCGTGCAGGTGAACCTGCATCAGGAGCGGCTCGACTCGTCCAACGTCATGGACATCTTCAGCCAGTACGACCTGATCGTCGACGGCACCGACAACTTCGCGACGCGTTATCTCGTCAACGATGCGTGCGTCATGCTCAACAAGCCGTACGTCTGGGGGTCGATCTACCGCTTCGACGGTCAGGCGTCGGTGTTCTGGTCCGAGCACGGGCCCTGCTACCGCTGCCTGTACCCCGAGCCACCGCCTCCCGGCATGGTCCCCTCCTGCGCTGAGGGTGGCGTGCTCGGCGTGCTGTGCGCCTCCATCGGGTCGATCCAGGTCAACGAGGCGATCAAGGTGCTGACCGGCATCGGCGAACCGCTGGTCGGCCGCTTGATGATCTACGACGCCCTGGAGATGACTTACCGCTCGGTGAAGGTCCGCAAGGACCCGGAGTGCGCGATCTGCGGCAAGAACCCGACGGTGACCGAGCTCATCGACTACGAGGCGTTCTGCGGGACGGTGTCTGACGAGGCGGCCGAGGCGGCCGCCGATGCGACGATCACCGCGGCGGAGCTCAAGGCGATGCAGGACAATGGCGAGTCCTTCTATCTCGTCGACGTCCGAGAGCCAGCGGAGTGGGAGATCATCTCGATCCCTGGTGCCGTGCTCATCCCGAAGGGCGAGGTTGCTGGCAAGCTCTCGGAGCTGCCGCAGGACAAGCCGGTGGTGCTCTATTGCAAGAGCGGCGTCCGCTCGGCCGAATCGTTGGCTTTGCTCAAAAACGCAGGCTTCGCCGACGCCAAGCACGTGCAGGGTGGCGTCACCGCATGGAGCACTCAGGTGCTGAAGGAAGAGCCGCTGTACTAGCTAGATGCCTGCCCAGTCGGCGGTGTCCTTGACAGTGTCGGCAAGCGGCCGCCAGCGGAGGCCGGCGTCCGTCGCCTTGGAGAGATCGGCGCGCATCATCGGCCACCAGCTGCGGCCCGCGGACAACGGCAGCTCCTCGCTCTCGCTGTCTGGGTCCCCCCAGGTGACGTCTGGGAGCGGTACGCCGAGGGCGCCGGCGATGGTGTCCAACACCTCGCGGAAAGTCGGTGGGTCCTGGGGCGCTGTGACGTTGAATGCACCCGTGAGGCCCGCCTCGATGCATTGGACCGTGAACGCGCCGAGGTCGCGACCATCAACGGTCTGCAGCGGCTGGTCGGCCGCCGGCGCGGTGATCGGCTTGCCGCCGGCAACCTCGCGAATCCAATGCGTGAAGCGTTCGGTGTAGTCGTACGGTCCGATGACATATCCCGGCCGGATGATCAGGAGCGGATCGAAGAGCTCGGCCGCCACCTCCTCGCACGCGACCTTCAGCTCGCCGTACTTCTCCATCGTCAGCTCGTCACTGTGATCGGCGGGCAGCAGCGGCGCGTCCTCGGTGAACCCGGACTCGGGAACGTCCTCGGCATAGACCGAGATCGTCGAGACGAACGTGAAATGGCCGCCGCGGGTGCCAAGTGCCTCGTGCAGTGCTCGGACCTGGCGGGCCGTGTACGCGCACACATCAACGGTCGCGTCCCACTCGCCGGCGGCGAGCGCCGACAGATCGGTATTGCGATCGCCGGTGAGCAATGTCGCGCCAGGAAGCCCGTCGGGCTCGTATTGCCCGCGGTTGAACAACGTCACGTCATGCCCCGCCGTGATTGCCGCGCTTGCAATCCCGCGGCCGACCAGCCGGGTGCCACCGATGATGAGGATTCGCATGCCTTCGCACGCTAGTCCCTGTCTAGGGTCGCTCCCGTGACGCCGTTCGCGAAGGCTGTGCTCGATGCCGTCGACGCCATCCCTGCCGGCAAGGTCATGGCATACAGCGACGTCGCCGACTATGTGGGCAAAGGTTCCGGCCGCGCGGTCGGAACAGTGATGGCGACGTACGGCGGGGAGGTGCCGTGGCATCGCGTCGTGCGGTCCGATGGCTCGTGCGCACCGGGAGTGCGTGACCGCCAAGTCGCACTGCTACGGGCGGACGGCGTCCCGATGGACGGCTACCGAGTCGACATGGCCCGGGCGAGGTGGAACGGCACGTAAAGCGCCGCGGTCGAGTTTCGGGTTGTGATGCGTGAGCGACGGCCCGCCGTCGCGGAAGCATCACAACTCTCGCGCGATGCCGTCAGCGCGTGCGGCGGCGGCTCGACACGAAGCCGTCCACGACCGCGGGTGGTGCCGATGCCAGCCAGGCGTCGGTCAGCAGCTCGCGAATGACTGGCTTGCGGACCCGGCGCAGCTCGATCAGCACCGCTGCGTAGCCGTCGAAGTGCGGGATGGTGAAGACGCCCTCGTGGCCAGCGGCCAGCACCGCTTCCTTCTCATGCAAGTCCGCGACGCTGACCGCGACGATGTCGCCTTGCGGAGGCTCGACGTTGCCGTAACGCTTGATGTCGGCCTTGCTGAACGGCCGATGCCACGCGAAGGCCTTGCCGGCGACGAACCAGGTCCGATGGTTGTGGCGCTCACCCTCGGTCGTCTCCGGCAGGCTCGACGCGATCTCGGCAACCTGCTCGAGCGCCACCATGCTCGGGACCGTAGCAACACCTCGCCCGTGCGTCGCCAGTCATGGGAGGGTGCCGCAATGCCCAACCTGATCGCGAATCCAACGATTGTTGAGGCCGCCGGCACGCCGCCCAAGACGATCCGCGAGCATGTCGGCGCCGCGAACACCGGCGAACGCCGCGTGTCGATCGCGCACATGACCAGCCCGAGTGGTTGGGCGGAGCCGGGGCAGCGCCCGGAGTTCGACGAGTTCACCGTGGTGCTCGCCGGAACGCTCGTCGTCGATCACGACGGTGGCCGGCTCGAAGTGAACGCGGGGGAAGCGGTGCACACCAAGCCAGGCGAGTGGGTGCGTTACTCGACGCCAGGCCCGGAAGGCGCCGACTACATCGCCGTCTGCCTGCCGGCGTTCTCGCCCGACACCGTGCACCGGGACGACTGACGAACCGTCGTACCCGGATGATGTGATCGTCTGATGCCACCCGCCGGGACGACGTATAGGCTGGTGCGACCGCCGGTCGCGCCGGTCGTCGTCCCGCGCCTGGATCCGGCGCAACAGGCCGTCGTCGATCACACCGATGGGCCGTTGCTCGTCCTTGCCGGCCCGGGCACTGGCAAGACCACGACGCTCGTCGAGGCGGTAGTCCGCCGCATCGAGGACGGCGCCTCGCCCGAGCAGGTGCTCGTCCTGACCTTCAGCCGCAAGGCGGCCGAAGAGCTGCGATCACGGATCACTGCTCGACTCGACCGGACCGTCGAGGAACCGTCCGCCGCGACGTTCCACAGCTTCTGCTACTCGATCCTCCGGACGTACGGCGTGATGCCGGGCGGCCGGTTGCCGCGTCTGCTGTCCGGTGCCGAGCGCGAGATGCGAGTCCGCGAGATGTTGCGCGGCAACGCAAAGGGCGAGGGCAAGACCAAGTGGCCGCGGGAGCTGCTGCCGGCGCTGACCCTTCGCGGATTCGCGGTCGAGGTCTGCGACCTGCTCGATCGCGCCCGCGAGCGCCAGCTCGACGGCAACGGACTGCGGGCGCTCGGCGTGGCCGCCAACATGCCGGTCTGGGAAGCGGCAGGTGACTTCTTCGACGAGTACCTGGACGTGCTCGAGGCCCGCGAGGAGGTTGACTACGCCGACCTGATCTCCCGGGCCGGTGCGCTTCTCGAAGGGCCGGCCAGCCCGCTGCGCGACCGCTTCACCGCGGTGTACGTCGATGAGTATCAGGACACCGACCCTGCGCAGGAGGACCTGCTCAAGCGGCTCGCAGGCAACGGCCGGCTGCTCGTCGCGGTCGGTGATCCGGATCAGTCGATCTACGGATTCCGTGGCGCTGACGTCAACGGCATCCTCGAGTTTCCGGACCGGTTCCCGCGCCTCGATGGTGACAAGGCGAGGGTGATCGCCCTCAATGTCTGCCGCCGCTCCGGACCCGAGCTGGTCAAGGTCTCGCGACAGGTCGCGACCAAGATTCCGCTGGGTGGACTCGCGTCGGTGGGCCGCACCCATCGCGAGCTCGAGGCCGACCGGTCGACCAGTTCGACGCCGCCCGAGATTCGGCTGTATCCCTCGGTCGCGGCCGAGGTCACCGGCATCGCCGACCTGCTCCGGCGTGCCCACCTCATCGACGGCATCCCCTGGTCCGCGATGGCGGTGCTCGTCCGCTCCGGCGTCCGGAGCATCCCGACGATTCGGCGCGCCCTCGTCGCCGCCGGCGTACCGGTGTCGGTCGCTGCGGACGAGCTGCCGCTGTCTCGCGACCCTGCGGTCGCGCCATTGCTGCAAGCGCTCGACCTGATCGCCCGCGGCGAGGAGCGGCAGCGCCGTGGTGAGGAACGGCTCACCGCGCAGAATGCCAGGTCGCTCCTGCTGTCCCCGCTCGGCGGTGCGAGCCCGGCACAGCTGCGCGCACTCGGCCGGCGGCTTCGCGCGATCGATCGGGTCGACGGCGGCTTGCCGCGCCCGTCGGGCGAGCTGATCCGCGACGCGGTGGCCGATCCGCGCGATGAAGTCCTGATCGATGACTGGGTGGGGGCGCCGCTGCGGCGACTTGCAAGGCTGCTCGCCAAGGCAGCGGAGATCGCCGCGGCCGGCGGCTCGCCTGCCGAGGTCCTCTGGGCGTTGTGGGAAGGCTCCAGCTGGGGGCAACGCCTCTCATCGGCTGCGGCGACGCCGGACATCGCAGGCCGCGCCGCAGACCGCGACCTCGACGCGGTGCTCGCGCTGTTCGACGTCGCGTCACGCCTCGAAGACCACCAGCCGCGTGCCACGGTCGGCGCCCTCCTCGAAGAGCTCGAAGCACAGGAGATCCCCGCGGCGCCGTACGAGGAGAAGGCAGGTGTCCTGGGTGCCGTTCGGCTGCTCACCGCGCACCGCGCGAAAGGACTCGAGTGGGAGTTCGTCGTCGTCGCGGGTGTGCAGGAAGGTGTCTGGCCCGATCTGCGCCGCCGCGGCTCGGTGCTCGAGGCCGACCGCCTCGGCAGCGACGGCCCTCGCCCGCCGACCACGAACGCGCGGTTGCTGACCGACGAGCGACGGCTGTTCTATGTCGCGCTGACCCGAGCAAAGTCGCGCCTTGTGATCACCGCGACGTCAGGCACGGACGACCTGGCCGAGCGGCCGTCGCGGTTGCTCGACGAGACGGGTCTCGCCGTACCCGAGTCCGTCACCACGACGACGAGCATCTTGGCCGTCGCCTCCCTCGTCGCCCAGCTCCGTCGCGCGGTCGCCGACCCGACCCTCGACGAGCCGCTTCGGATGCAGGCAGCGCAACGCCTGGCGCAGCTCGCTGACGCGACCGGCGAGGACGGCGAGCCGCTGGTCCCGGTAGCTGATCCGCGCCGCTGGTGGGGGCTCGCCGACCCCACAGCCGGGGGGCACCCTGTCCGGCCGGACGATCTCCGCGTCCAGCTGTCGGGCTCGGCTGTCTCGGCATTCGAGGACTGCCCACGCCGCTGGTTCCTCGACCGCGAGGCCAAGGCGACGGAGGTCACCTCGACATCCCAGGGCTTCGGTTCGGTCGTGCACGCCCTCGCCGAAGCCGTGGTCACCGGCGACCTTCCGGCCGACATCGACGCGATGTCGAAGCGGCTCGACGAGGTGTGGCACCTGCTTCCGTACGACGCGAAGTGGCTCGCCGACCGCGAATACCTCGAGGCCTGCGAGGCGCTTAAGCGGTTCCTCGACTGGCACATCGCGAACCCTCGCGAGTGCGCGGGCGCGGAGCTCGAGTTCACGGTCGAGGTCGGCGAGGACGTCACCCTGCGGGGTCGCGCGGATCGTGTCGAGCTCGACGACGACGGCCGCGTCTATATCGTCGACCTCAAGACCGGGAAGTATCCGCCTGCCGACAAGCACCTCGACCGTGAGCCGCAGCTCGGCGTCTACCAGCTGGCCGTTCGCGAAGGCGGCTTTCCCGAA
>Ga0213876_10002125_pt1 | contig 11715 bp, 9 predicted proteins | sample BarmaccomBMRX_R9_FD_160113 | JGI IMG/M metagenome (GOLD analysis project Ga0213876, IMG submission 160113) | Root-associated microbial communities from Barbacenia macrantha in rupestrian grasslands, the National Park of Serra do Cipo, Brazil - RX_R9 | ecosystem: Host-associated > Plants > Roots...
AGTGGTGTTGGGCCCCGTGCAATGCAGCGTCTTGGGTAGGTGGACGCAGGCGCTGCCTGCTTTGACCGGGCAGTCCACGACCTTCGATCCTTCCGGCAGAACGGTCTTGATCGCATCCGAGGTGGGTCCCACCGCAGCGTGCTTCATTCTGCTGCTGTGATGGGTTCCCGGGACATATCGCATGCAGCCCTGCTCAATGGGCACATCATGCAGCGGCAACCACCAGTGGACGCGACGATGAAAGCGCCAGATGCGCGGAGTATAGGCAGCATCTTGGTGCCACCCGGTTTCGCGATTGCTCATGGCCGGCTTCAGGATCACGTGGTCGAATTTCAGATGAACGGCGGACTTCAGGAATGATTGAGAGAACTCCTTCGCGCGCGAGAAGAAATCCGTCTCCATGATCTCGGGCGCCCTCGAGGCGATATGGTGCACCTCCTGGATTTGCGGCGTCCCGGTTCGTTCGCCGAGTTCACGAAAAACCACGTCTTCGCGCGCGAGCACGCGCCGCACGGCCTGCCGAATAAGGTCGATGTCCTTTGCGGACGCTATATCCACGACGGCGAAGCCGTCTTGGACGAGATCGTGCAGCGCCTTGTCGAAACCGACAGCCCGCGCAACATAAGGAATTTTTTCACCTTCCATAACGGAGGACATGTCAGCTCTCCGCCAGCAACCGGCAGCTCTCCCAGAGATGCTTAGTCTGGCAGAAGTCATGCCTCGGTGAAAACGAGCAGTGGATTTAACCTTAACGGATCGGCTCGCGTTTGATATGAAGTTCGGCTTCCGCCCCTGACAACGCAATCGAGCTCAAGATCCTGCCGTTCATCCGGCGGCAATGTGCGCTATGCGGTCTCCGAGGCTCCGCCATCCTGGCCCTGCCCTCGAAGGAGCCGAACTCGCTCTAACAGCCAAGCCCGATTGAACACCGCGAGCCACCCCAAATAGACGACCGCGCCAATAACCACGCTGCCCCCGAGTCGCCAGAGCGTCGGCGAATCGACCGCAAGAGTACGAAACGTCAAAGTGCAGGCGGCCATGCCCAGGGTCGCGAAGACAGCGGGCATCAGTTCGCGATAATGGCTCCAGTTGGACTGAGCCAGGCGCCTGTTCAAAGCCACGTTCCCGATGATGCCGACGAGGATGGTTGGTGCGGGAACCAGAAGCAAAGCTTCGGGCGCGCTCAGGTTGGTAAACACGACGAGCGACAGCAGTTCGACGACGAGCGCCGCCGCGGAGTAGACCAGCGACTGTCGGCTCATTCCGAGCGACGTCATCGCGATCGTATTGAACCAGACGATCGGCACCAGTAGGCGCGTCGTGGCGATCGCCTCAATCATCGGCGCGGCGTCCTGATAGCGACCCGCGAGCAAGAGCCGCACGACGTCGTCCGCAACCAGCGCCATCCCTGCGAAGACAGGGAAGCATATGAATACTGCGGTCCGAATGATGTTGTTGTATATGTCTCCCTCGGATTTGAGATTGCCTCTTACCTTGGACATCAGCGGGAACCAGAGCGCCATCAGCGAGCTCACGATGGGCACCTGAACTGCCTCGACAATCCTGCCGGCGGCGCGCATCAAACCGACCGTCGCCGCGTCATATCTCAAGCCAAAAACGAACGTGAAAGCCCGCCCGATGGTTTGGGTGATGATGAGGATCGTCCAGAGCGCGAAGAACCGCCTGAGGAACTGAACGGTATCCTTCCAATCGATGGACCCTGTTGGAAACCAACGCGTCATGTGAAATTCGAGGATGGCCTCCGCAACGAGCGCGACGAGGCGCTGAACCACAAGCGCCCAGATCACCCAAGGGCTGAACGTCCAGGCGATGCCGCATATTCCCGCGATGAGCGACGCCGCGACGTTCCTCTGCGTCGATTGACGGAACCGCAGATCCTTCATGAGGAGCGCGTCCATCACGGCCACCCAGGGTATGAAGAGGATCAAGAGCGCAAATACGCGCATAAAGCCAGAGATTAGCGGCTCGTTGAAAGTCTGGGCAACCAAGGAAGACGCCAACATGGTCCCCAGGGAAACGATCAATGCAACGGAAAAGAAAGCCGCAAAGGCCGAATTGAAATAGCGGTCGTCGTCGCGCCTTGCATGAATGATCGCGTCCATGCACGCAGTTCGACCATCGGCGGCCACGAAGTCCGTGACCATCGAGGCGAGCGCGACAACCCCGAAGACATCGGGAGGGAGCTTCCTCGCAAGCACGAGGAAAACGAGAAAACCAAAGCCTTGCGACAAGACGACGCCAAGCAGGTTCCAAAGCATCGCCGTTTGCATCGTGCTTGCAAGGAGAGCACGCGCACGAGTCTCGGGCGGTTTGGCGTCGGCCTGACAGTGGTCTCTCGTCATCGTCAAACGCTCCAAACAACAACGATCGGATTGAGCGCAACGCCCGCGCCGGCCGGCTCAATAACAGAGGTTTATGCTAAACGAAGCTAACACTCCCTTTCGAACATGCGATAGCATGCTTCAACGATCGACGATCCTGGAAAGGCGCCCTCCTTTGCTGTCCTCGGAGGCTGCGAGGCGGGACTGCGGTGGACGCGATGACACCAGCGAAGGGTGATGTCTGGCGCAGACCGGATCGCTCGCGATGACAACGCCCGAGAAGATCGCACCGTCGCATTCACGATGGATTTTTCATCGCTGCGAAAAGCGGGCAATCCAGTACCCCGCGACTGCTTGGTGAGGCGCGACCGTCTCCGCAATCTGGATCGCCCGGCCCCGCCTTAGCCAAGGCTATGGCGGGGCCACGAACTCGAGGGCACGCCGGCGCCTAGCGGAGACGGCAAGCCGGGCGACGACGAGTGGAAAGCGGACCCGCTCCCGCTCAGTACCGGTAATGATCCGACTTGTATGGGCCTTCCACCTTGACGCCGATATAGTCGGCCTGGTCCTTGCGCAGCTCGGTGAGCTTGGCGCCGACCTTGGCGAGATGCAGCCGCGCCACTTTCTCGTCCAGCGACTTCGGCAGCACGTAGACCTTTTTCTCGTACTTGCCTTGATTCGCGAACAGCTCGATCTGCGCCAGCGTCTGGTTGGTGAAGGAGGCCGACATCACGAAGGACGGATGGCCCATCGCATTGCCGAGATTAACGAGACGCCCTTCCGACAGCAGGATGATGCGGTGCTTGTCGGGGAATTCGATCTCGTCGACCTGCGGCTTGATGTTGGTCCATTTCAGATTGCGCAGGGAGGCGACCTGGATCTCGTTGTCGAAATGGCCGATGTTGCAGACGATGGCGCGATCTTTCATCGCGCGCATGTGCTCGATGGTGATGATGTCCTTGTTGCCGGTCGCGGTGACGAAAATGTCGGCGCGCGGCGCGGCATCTTCCATGGTGACGACCTCATAGCCTTCCATCGTCGCCTGCAGCGCACAGATCGGATCGACCTCGGCGACCATGACGCGGCAGCCGGCCTGGCGCAGCGAGGCGGCAGAACCCTTGCCGACATCGCCGTAACCCGCAACCATCGCGATCTTGCCCGACATCATCACGTCGGTGCCGCGGCGGATGCCGTCGACCAGCGATTCGCGGCAGCCATAGAGGTTGTCGAATTTCGATTTTGTCACGCTGTCGTTGACGTTGATGGCCGGGAACAGCAGGGTGCCCTTCTTCTCCATTTCGTAGAGCCGGTGCACGCCTGTCGTGGTCTCCTCCGAGACGCCCTTGATGTTTTTCGCGATCTCCGCGAACCAGCCCTTCGGCTTCTCCTTCAGAAGGCGCTTGATCAGCGCATAAAAGATTTCTTCTTCCTCGGACGCGGGCTTGTCGAGGAAAGCGGTGTCGCCCTGCTCGGCGCGGACACCGGCATGCACCAGCATGGTGGCATCGCCGCCATCATCCAAAATCATGTTGGGGGTGCCGCCGCCATGCCAGTCGAACAGGCGCGCGGTATAGTCCCAGTATTCGGTGAGCGTCTCGCCCTTGACGGCAAACACCGGAATGCCGGCGGCGGCGATCGCCGCGGCCGCATGGTCCTGGGTCGAATAGATGTTGCAGGACACCCAGCGGATGTCGGCACCGAGCGCGGCCAGCGTTTCGATCAGGACCGCGGTCTGGATCGTCATGTGCAGCGAGCCCGCGATGCGCGCGCCCTTCAGCGGCTGCTTGGGGCCATATTCCTCGCGCGTCGCCATCAACCCGGGCATCTCGGTCTCCGCGAGCGAGATCTCCTTGCGGCCGAACTCGGCGAGCGAAATGTCCTTGACGACGTAGTCGGTGAAGGTCGGTTTTTTGGCGGCGGCGGTCATGTGGGGTTCCTGTTGCTGGGCAGACATTCCGGGGCGCGAGCCAGTGGCGAGCGAACCCGGAATCCAGAAGTGCGAGATTCCGGGTTCGCACTGCGCGCGCCCCGGAATGAAGGCATAAATCAGACGGCGCGTTTGAGGCTCTCGACCAGGTCGGTCTTCTCCCAGGAGAAGCCGCCCTCATTATCCGGCGTGCGGCCGAAGTGGCCGTAGGACGAGGTGCGGGCGTAGATCGGCCGGTTGAGATCGAGATGGGTGCGGATGCCGCGCGGCGTCAGGTCCATGCTTTCGGCCACGGCCTTCTCCAGCCTGTCCTCGGACACCTTTCCAGTGCCGTGGGTGTCGATGTAAATCGACAGCGGGCGCGCCACGCCGATCGCATAGGCGAGTTGCAGGGTGCAGCGGTCGGCGAGCCCGGCGGAGACGATGTTCTTTGCAAGGTAGCGCGCGGCATAGGCCGCGGAGCGGTCGACCTTGGTCGGGTCCTTGCCGGAGAATGCGCCGCCGCCATGCGGCGCCGCGCCGCCATAGGTGTCGACGATGATCTTGCGCCCGGTCAGGCCGGAATCGCCATCCGGACCGCCGATGTAGAATTTGCCGGTCGGATTGATGTGCCAGACCGTCTTGGCGTCGATCCAGTCTCTCGGCAGCGCCTCGCGCACATAGGGTTCGACGCGTTCGCGAACCTGCTCCGAGGTCATGTCCTCGACCAGATGCTGGTGCGAGACCACGATCTCGCGCACGCGGACCGGCTTGCCGTTCTCATATTGCACCGTGACCTGGCTCTTGGAGTCGGGGCCGAGCACCTTCTCCCGCCCGGAATGGCGCGCTTCCGAGATCAGCCGCAGGATCTTGTGGGCGTAGAAGATCGGCGCCGGCATCAGGTCGGGTGTCTCGTTGCAGGCATAGCCGAACATGATGCCCTGGTCGCCCGCACCCTCTTCCTTTGCGGCGCCGGGCTGGTTGGCATCGACGCCCTGCGCGATGTCGGCGGACTGCGGATGCAGGAGGATCTCGATGTCCGCCTTGTCCCAGTGAAAACCGTCCTGCTCGTAGCCGATGTCCTTGATCGCGCCGCGCACCACGCTCTCGATGTGGTCATTGGTGACCGATTTCGGCCCGCGGGTTTCGCCGGCGATCACCACCTTATTGGTGGTGGCGAGCGTTTCGCAGGCGGCGCGGATCGCCCAGGGATCGATCCCGGCCTTCGGCCCCTCGCGGAAGAACAGATCGACGATCTCGTCGGAGATCCGATCGCAGACCTTGTCCGGGTGCCCCTCGGAAACCGACTCACTCGTGAACAGATAAGACGCGCGCATCAAAGAACCCCCTGTTCCGCCGCTCATCGGCGGTTGTTTCGAATTGACCCTGGGATGTCAGTCCCGCCGGCGGGAGATGACGTAGGACTCGTCGTTAAACCAAAGCCCGTTGTACTTCCGCAAAACCTCTCTGGCGGCATCGAGAGCGCGGCCGCTTTGATCCATGTCCGTCAACCGGTCGTCTTCGATCTGGGCCACATACACCGCCGCATTCCAGGCTGCAAAGGCCGTCGAGGTTCCGATTGAGCCGGTGACCTCGTTGGGCAGGGCTTCCATATCATAACGAAAGATCGAGCGGTTATCGGAATACGCATTAAAATTCAGATTTCGCCCAACTGTTCCCAACTCGTATTTCACGGCGCGCAACAGCTCATGACGGCTGACCGAGAAAGGATTTTCTCCGGGCCAGACAGCCTGGATCATTTCGAGCCCGGGATCCTGGCCGTGGGAGTGGATTCCGATCAATCGGCCGCCGGGACCGAGCGCCCGGGCGAGCGGTGCAATGATGCGACGGGCGCGAAAGCTGACGGAGGATTTGGCCCGATAGGGCTGCGAGGCGATGATCAGGTCAAAATTGGCCTCGGTCCGGCCGGCGCGGGGGATGATCTGGTCGAGCAGGAAGCGGTGATCCTCCCGATACAGCACGAGGGCCACCGGCCGCTCATAGACTGGCATGCCGGTGCGCGGGCTGACGCTGGCGCGCCAGTTCTGCTCCAGAAACGGCTTCAAGGCGGCGATCTGAGCCTCGAATTCGCCCGCGGAACTCCCCTGCAGCACGACGTCGTGCCAAATTGTGCTGGCCGCCGCGGCGGGCGATTTCGGCGTCAGCCAGGGCGCCTCGGCATAGTTCATGTTGGTGAACACGAAGACGCTCGCGGGATGTTCGAAGAGGCGGTCGGGCACCTTGTCCAGCGTCAGGCGGACGTCCTCCAGGCTCAATTCCTTGCCGGCGACATAGAAGGGCATGTGAGGGAAGCGGCCGTGCATAGTGCGCAAAACACGCGACAGCACCGTGCCGTCGCCGCAGCCCGCATCGAATAGCCGCAGCGCCGGCGGGCGCGGATGGATGCTGAAGAGCTCGAGCCCGACGCGCTCGGCGACCACCCGCTTCTCGCTGCAGGTGTGCACGAACAGAAGATATTTTTGCCGGTTCTCGAAGAAGCGGAAATTGCCGCGCGGATCGCGCTTTTCCGGAACGATGTCGAGGTTGCGCGGCAGCGGCACGCCGCCGGAGGCCGCAATATAGGCCTGGATGCGGTCCAGCGTATCGATGGTGATCCGCTTGCCCTCACGCAGGCGGTGGACCAGCTTGCCGTCATTGACCGAACGGCGACCAAAGGTCGTTTCCGCCATGTCGTTCTCCTGGCAGAACTCCGAAATCTGGCTGAGAAGCTGGTCGTTCTTCATGGTCGCAGTATTTGGGCGGTCGTGGTGGGCAGGTATGGGCCACTACGCGCGTCCTACCACCTTCTGCCCACTAAGGGAATGCCGGATTGTCCTCTGATGGGATGAAGTCACAGCCGCGCAGGCCTTGTGACGCTGTTCGTGTTGCTGACAAAATCGGCCAGCAATTTCCCTCCCGTCCCCGTTGCAGGAGCCTTCACATGATCCTTCGCACCATCCTGGGCCTGGCCTTCGGCGCTACCCTGGCAGCCAGCCCCGCACTGGCCGACGACATCACCGGCACCTGGCTGCGCGAGAGCGGCGCATCCAAGGTGAAGTTCGCACCTTGCGGTGGTGCGATCTGCGGCAACCTCGTCTGGATCAAGGCCGGCACGGACACGCCGGCCAAGGTCGGCCAGCGGTTGTTCTTCGACATCAAGCCGACCGGCCCCAACACCTGGAGCGCCAACTACGCCAATCCCGACGATGGCAAGACCTATGCTGCAAAAATCTCGCTGTCCGGCGGCACGCTGACGACCGAGGGCTGCGCGCTCCGCGGTATGGTCTGCCGATCCTCGACCTGGACGCGCGCGAACTAGATCATTTGCGCCTCAAGCGACCAGCGCCCGAAACGGCGGCGCCGGTCGTCTCGTTTCCGGGTGGAAGGGTCAGCGCTACTTCCCCCAGACCTCCTCGGCGAGCTCAACGGCCAGCCGGAGCTTCGCCCACTGCTCCTCCTCGGAGAGGACGTTGCCCTCCTCGGTGGAGGCAAATCCGCATTGCGGCGACAGCGCGAGCTGCTCGAGCGGGGCGAATTTCGCCGCTTCCTGTAAGCGGCGTTTGATGTCGTCCTTCTTCTCGAGCTCGCCAAATTTGGAGGTGATGAGGCCGACCACCACGACCTTGTTACTATGGGGCAGAAATCGCAGCGGCTCAAAACCCCCGGCGCGGTCGGAATCGTATTCGAGGAAATAGCCGTCGTAATTGGTGCCGGCGAGCATGGTCTCGGCGACCGGTTCGTAACCGCCGGAGGAAATCCAGGTGGAGCGGAAATTGCCGCGGCAGACATGGGTCGTGATCACCATGTCGGTGGGCCGCTCGGCGATCGCATAATTGATGATGCGCGCATAAATCTCCTGCAGGCCATCGGGATTGTCGCCGCGCTCGCGCGCCTTCTTCAGTTCCTCCTGCGAGCAGAGATAGGCCCACACCGTATCGTCGAACTGCAGATAGCGGCAGCCCGCATCGTAGAAGGCCTTCACCGCCTTGCGATAGGTCTTGCCGAGGTCCTCATAAAAGGCGTCGAGATCCGGATAGACGTCCTTGGAGATCGCCTTACGGCCGCCGCGGAAGTGCAGCACGGCCGGCGACGGGATCGTCATCTTCGGCGTCACATGCGCGGTGTCGGCGTGCTTCTTCAGGAAACGAAAATGGTCGAGCATCGGGTGGTCGGCGGGAAAATCCAGCTTGCCGATCACGCGCACCGCGTCATGCCGCGTCTCGACGCCGGCGAACTGGATGCCGACCTCGGGGTGAAACAACTCGCAGCCGGTGAGCTTTGCGAGAAAATCGAAATGCCACCAGGAGCGGCGGAATTCGCCGTCGGTCGCGAGCTTGAGGCCGGTCGAGGCCTGCCGGTGCACGACCTTCTCGATCTCCATGTCCTCGATCTTGCGCAGGTCGTCCGCGCTGATCTCACCCTTTTCGAGCTTGGCGCGGGCCTCCTTGATCTTTGGCGGGCGCAACAGGCTGCCGACCTCGTCGGCGCGGAAGGGCGGTTTGGTTCGCTGCATGGTCGTCAACTCCAAAAAAATCTAGACGTTTTTGAGCGTGACCCTATCGGAAAACCGGTGCCCGCTTTTCCGGAATCATGCTCTAGTGCGCCGCGGCACCGGCGACGCCGAGATGGCGTTCCAGCGCCGCCGGATCGGCCTTTAGTGCCCGGCTTTCCGCATCGTGCACGATCGCGCCACGCTCCAATATCACGACGCGGTCGGCAAGGGAGAGGATCTTTTGCGCGTGCTGCTCGACGATGATGGAGCAGATGCCGCCGGCGCGGGTGATGCTGCCGATCGCCCGCAACAGTTCCTCGACGATGATCGGGGCAAGCCCCTCGGTCGGCTCGTCCAGCAGCAGCACTTTTGGATTGAGCGTCAGGGCGCGCCCGATCGCCAGCATCTGCTGCTCGCCGCCGGAGAGCTGGTTGCCGAAATTGCTGCGCCGCTCCTTGAGCCGCGGGAACATCGCGTAGATCTTGTCGACCGTCCACGGCCCCGGCTGGGCGACGGCGGTCATGTTCTCCTCGACCGTGAGCGAACGAAAAATGTTACGCTCCTGCGGCACCCAGCCGATCCCGGCGCGCGCGCGCTGGTCGGGACGCAGCATCGTGATATCGCGCCCGGACAGCGCAACCGTGCCGCTGAATCTGCGGGTGACCCCGACGATGGAATTGATCAGCGTGGTCTTGCCGGTGCCGTTGCGCCCGAGCAGCGCGAGCACCTGCCCTTCGGGCAGGCTGAGCGACATGTTCGGCAGCACCACCGCCTCGCCATAGCCGGCGCGCAAACCCTGGATGGTGAGCAGGTCAGGCATCGGCGGCCTCGCCGAGATAGACCGCCTTGACCTGCGGATCGCGCGCGACCTCGTCCGGCGCCCCTTCGACCAGCAGCGCACCGGAGACCAGCACGGAGATGCGGTCGGCAAAGGAGAAGACGAGGTCCATGTCATGCTCGATCAGCAGCACGGTGACATCGCGCGGCAGCGCGGCGACAGCGGCCAGAATGTCCTTGCGCTCGCCTTCGGGCACGCCGGCGGCGGGCTCATCGAGCAGCAGCACGCGCGGCCTGGCAGCGATCGCAACCGCAATTTCGAGCAGGCGCTGCTTGCCATAGGGCAAGGTCGAGGTGAGGTCGTTCATGACGTCGAGCAGGCGAAACCGCCCGAGCGTCTCCGCGATCTCGGCGTTGACGTCGTCCCGCGTCCCCATGCGTCGCCACCAATCGGCGCCGCGGCCAAGCCGTTCGGAGACCGCAAGCCCGATGGTCTCGAGCGGTGTCAGGTCGGGATAGAGCTGATTGATCTGAAAAGTGCGCGACAGGCCCCGCAGCACCCGCCGGTGCACCGGCAGGTCGGTAATGTCATGGCCTTCGAGCAGGATACGTCCGCCGCTCGGCTCGATCACACCGGTCAGCAGGTTGATGACTGTGGTCTTGCCGGCGCCGTTCGGGCCAATCAGCGCATGCCGCGCGCCCGTTGCGATCTTTAGCGACAAGTCGCGGGTGACCCGCAGGCCGCCGAACTGTTTTTCCAGGCCCCTCGTTTCCAGCGCGATGCTCATGGCGCCTCGTTGTCGGAAAGAGCGACGACCGCCCTTCGCCCTGCGAACTGCCGAATCACCAGGTTCGGCAGGAACAGGGCCCAGCGATGGATGCGGGTCCGGCCGACCAGCACCATCACGATCAGCACGAGCCCGATCCAGAACAGCCAGTATTGCGGGGTGATGGTTTGAAACACCTCCTGCAGCATGCGGAACACCAGCGCGCCGATCAGCCCGCCATAGAGATAGCCGGTGCCGCCGATCACCAGCACCAGCATCAGGTCGGCGGATTTTTCGAACGCGAACACGTCGAGCGAGGCGAGCGACGTCGTCTGCGTGAACAGCGCGCCGGCAATGCCGGCATAGAACGCGGCCACGGTGTAGATCGCGATCAGCCGCCGGTTGACGGGAATGCCGACCGCGGCAGCGCGGAGCGGATTGTTCTTGATCGCGCGCAGCGACAGGCCGAACGGCGAATGCACGATGCGCCGCGCCAGCAGGAACAGCAGGAACAGCACCGCGAGGGAATAGAAGAAGCCGACCTTGCCGAACATGTCGAAGGCAAAGATGCCGAGGATCGGCTGCATCTCGATGCCCTGCAGCCCGTCGGTGCCGCCAGTGATGTTGGAAAAGCGCTCGGCCAGCGCTTCCAACAGCAATGCGATGCCGAGCGTGACCATCAGCCGCGTCAGGTCGACGCCGCGGATGACCAGGAAGCTCGTGAGAAAGCCGAGCACCATGGCGACAAGCCCAGCGACGACCAGCGCAATGATGGGCTCGGTGATGATCCCATGCAGGGACAGCAGCCCGGCCGAATAGGCGCCGACACCGAAAAACGCCGCATGTCCCAGCGAAACGATCCCCGAATAACCGAGGATCAGGTCGAGCGACAGCGCGAACAAAGCGAGCCGCACGATGTCGGTCATGATCAGATAGCGCGAGGGAAAGCAAAAGGCGCAGGCCAGCACCAGCACCCAGAACGCGATCTCGCTCCAATGCCAGCGGGCGTGCTGTCTGGCGTGGTATCCGACGTCGGCTGGTGTCGTCATGCGCGTCACTCAGCGCGTAACAGTGCGGCCGAACAGGCCGTTGGGGCGCCAGATCAGGATCACGATCATGATGGTGTAGATCACGAACGGCCCCATCTTCGGCACGTAATATTTACCGGCGACGTCGCCGATGCCGAGCAGCAACGAGGCCAGGAACGGACCGGTGATCGACGAGGAGCCGCCGACCGTAACCACGATCAGGAAATAGATCATGAACTTCAGCGGAAAGTACGGATCGAGCCCGAGGATCTCCGCGCTCAGCGCGCCGCCGAGGCCTGCGAGCCCGCAGCCGAACGCAAAGGTAAAGGCAAACACCTGCGGCACGTTGATGCCGAGCCCGCTCGCCGCGCGCGGATCATCAACGGCGGCGCGGAGCCGGCTG
>Ga0213876_10002126_pt1 | contig 11713 bp, 8 predicted proteins | sample BarmaccomBMRX_R9_FD_160113 | JGI IMG/M metagenome (GOLD analysis project Ga0213876, IMG submission 160113) | Root-associated microbial communities from Barbacenia macrantha in rupestrian grasslands, the National Park of Serra do Cipo, Brazil - RX_R9 | ecosystem: Host-associated > Plants > Roots...
CCAGGTAGGATCACCGCTGAATTTGAGGTAACGGAAACCCAGTTCCGCCTCATAGCTTTTGGGCAGGTTGATGTACAGGGAAAATCCGCCGCGCCAGGCAGGGAATACGCCCACTTTATCGGAGTAGCCGATATTGAGATAAGTATAAAAGGTCTTTGATAACCTCGGATAAGCTTCGAGTTCGTACTGTACCCCGCTTTCGCGGAAGCGGTTGGCGTAATTGATCCGTCCTGTGATGGATCCGATACCGGTACGCCGCGTATAATCGAAACTCAATAAATGCCAGGGATCGCTGAACTGTTTGTCGAAATAAACAAAATCATAGCTCAGGCCGATCTTGTTCCGTGTAGACAATTCCTTAATGCGCTCTGCCAGTGAGCGGGCTTCGCTGTTGGCGCTATTGATGCGGAGCACCTGCAGCACCGCAGAATCAGCTGCCTCATACCGGCGTAGCGCGTTCAGGGCACGCGCCTTCCGGAACAGCAGTGCTTCAGAAGCCGGATGGTATTTCAGTGCTGCATCGGCGACGGCAAGCGAACGTTCACTATTGTCATTCCAGTATTCCAGATCGGAATATCCAAGTGCCGCATCTTCATATTCGGGGCGGGCACTTAATACATTGCTGAAATAATACCGGGCACTGTCTGGTTGATCGGTCCAGGTATGGATCCGGCCCAGGAAGATTTTCACATCGACATAGTCCGGACTCTGTTTCAGCGCCTGGTAAAGATATTGTTTGGCCTGCTCATAGTTCCTGCCGTCAAAAGCGGCTTTACGGGCTGCGGCCAGCAACTCATCGGAGGAAGAGTTGTTGACCTTAGTTACGGTATTATTGGGTACAACAGGAGTTGTAACTGCCTGCCGCGACGTTACAATATTGTTGAGCAGGGTTTTGCCTTCGGCATGATCGGGATTCAGCAAGAGCAGCTTTCGCACCGAACGTTCAGCCTCTTCGTTTCTGTTCATGGCGTTCAGGTTCCTCGCTTCGCGGAACATCAGTTCCTGTGAAGCCGGATCGGATCGCAGGCCCTGCCTGACGAGCTCGAGAGAGCGTTCATATTTTTCGTCGAAGTATTCCAGGTCGCTGTAGGCTACCAATGCATCTTCATAATCCGGGTTGCGGCTTAGCACCTGCCTGAATGCAATCCGGGCGCTGTCATAATTTTTGGTCCAGGTATAAATTCTGCCGAGAAAGATGCGTACATCGGCATAGTCCGGGCTCTTGACCAGCGCGCGCAAAAGAAATTGCTTGGCCCGGGGATAGTCCTTGTTGTCGAATGCCGCTTTGCGTGCTGCCTGCAACAAACCATCGGAAGTAGTGGTATCGGTAGCCTGCGCCGAAGCGGTGGCCATTGCCAGTATTAAAACACAGGAAACAGAAAAGTGCCGTATATGCTGAAATAAAGCCATCCGTTTTGTTTTAGGTAGGAGGAGATCCATGTTCACCTGGCACTACAACAGTTATCAGGCCTGATTGTTGCGGGCGATCTGAGCCACCAGTTTTTTAACGCGGATCGCCAGTTCATTAAGACTGAAAGGCTTGGTAATATAATCATCTGCGCCCAGCTCAAATGCCTCCATCACCACTTTTTCCTGTTCCATGGCAGTAAGCATGATCACAGGTACCCGTTTATGCACCCGTTTCCGAAGCAGGGACACGAGTTCCAGCCCCGATACATAGGGCATCATAATATCGGTGATCACCAGGTCGGGATCGGTCTCTTCAATTTTCGCAGCCGCCTCCCTGCCATCTGAAGTAGATACAACCTCGTATCCTTCTTTCTTCAGCTTCAACTCGATCGTTTTAAGCAGCATCGGCTCGTCTTCTGCAACCAGTATTTTCATACGCAGGAATTGTAGACAAGGGTAAAAATAATATTTTTGATCAACCTGTAATGCCCAGTTCTGTCCTTAATTTTTTCTGAACATCACGGAGCTGTTTTTCCATATCAGCAAACAGCAACACTACTTTATCCACTTTCTCAGGGATCTCCGAAAGCTCTTTTTTCTCCCGCGCCTTCTCTTCAATGCTGCCGAGCAATTTTGCTATCGGCACAGCCTGCAGAATAGCGACCGCTCCTTTTACTTTGTGCGCAAGCCTGAACAATTCATCCCAGCTTTTATCCTTAGCCAGCTGATGCAGTTGCTTGATTTCTGCAGGCGTGTTTTCGAGGAATAAAGAAACCACATCGAGCAGCGATTCGTTATCGTCGAGCTCTTCAAGCAACGACAGATCGTAGAGTTTTCCGCCCTGCCGCTCTTCCGCCGCTTCCGGGCCATCATTGCCAAACTCGTCCTTATACAGCAACCGCAGTAATCGCCGGTACAGATCGTTGACCTCGAAAGGCTTCAACATGAAATCATCCATACCTACCTGCCGGCATTTTTCCTGGTCCCCTTTCAACGCTGTTGCAGTAAGCGCAATGATGGGAATGGACAATTTCAATTCCTGGCGGATATAGGTGGCAGTCTGGTATCCGTCCATTACCGGCATCTGCAGGTCCATGATCACGAGATCGTATTTTCTGCCCTGCTCAAAATAATCGAGCGCTTCCCTTCCATTACCGGCGATATCGGTAATGCCGCCAGCCTTCTGCAGAACAAAGCCGATCAGCTTCTGGTTCACTTCATTGTCTTCTACAACCAGGAATCGCTTGCCGCGCAGCCTGGCAATGAGCCTGTCATTCTCAGGATGCTGCTCCTCGAGCGATTCCGGCACACCGTAGGGCAGGTAAAAGCTAAATACCGACCCCTCGCCTACCGTACTCTGCGCTTCGATATTGCCGCCCTGGATCTGCACCAGTCCACGACTGATCGAAAGACCCAGTCCCGCTCCCCCATATCTTTTCGAAATGTCCATGCTGGCCTGCGCAAAATTTTCAAATATCGTGTCGAGCTTATCTCCGGGAATGCCGATGCCGGTATCCGCTACCCTGAAGAGTACCACCACTCCGTCTTTATTCTGTTCTTTCAGGCTGATATGGATGCTGATCGCTCCTTTCTTCGTGAACTTGATGGCATTGCCTACCAGGCTTACCAATACCTGCTTTAGCCTGTATGGATCGCCGATCAGCAATGCCGGTACCCGTTCATCGAGCGTGGTATTGAAGGAAAGATTCCTGGCACTGATCTCATGCGCAAATTGCGTCCGTAACGCTTCCAGCGGATCGTGGAGATTGAAAATGATCTTCTGCAGGGTAAGCTTGCCCGTTTTAAGATTAGACACATCCAGGATATCGTTCACAATGGCGGTGAGGTTGTTGACCGACCGCTGGATCATCGTTGCGAATTCTCTTTGCTCTTCATTTAACGGAGTATCGAGCAGCAGGCTGGTCATGCCATGGATGCCGTTCATCGGCGTGCGGATCTCATGACTCATATTGGCCAGGAACTGCTCCTGCAACTGCTTCGCTTCTTCCGCATTTTTCAAGGCCGCTTCCAGCTGGCGCCGGCTTTCGGTGCGCTCGGTGATATCGGTGGCAATACCGCTGATGCCGAAAGGACGCTGCTTGTCGTCCAGCAAAGGAAATTTTACGAGCAGCAGGTTTTGCCTGCCATTGATCGTTTCGATCATTTCCTCACTTTCTATCGGCTTCAGCGTTGCGATCACCTGTGCATCGAGCTCACGATAGTGGTCTGCACGTTCTTTTGGATTGAAATCGTAATCCGTTTTGCCGATCACCATTTCATCCGTAAGTCCGAACACAGATTTAAAGCGCTTGTTCACCATGGTATACCTGCCCTGCAGATCCTTGATGAAGATAAGCGCCGTGGTATTTTCCAGGATCGAACTCAGTCTGAACTCATTTTCTTTCCGTTTCAGTTCCGACCTGCTCAGTTCCAGCTCGATCATTTTCTTCTCCGTAATATCCCGAACCATACACTGGAAGCCGGTGATCCGGTCATTGTCGAAAAGCAGCTGGGCAAACTGCTCTACCCAGATCTCCTCACCGGTGCGGCTGCGGGTAAGAAAATGCATGGTAGTGGCCGGGATCTTTTTCTGGAACTGATTGCGGTAAAAAGTTACCACGCGCTCTATCCAAGCAGAATCGATCAGGATAGAAAAATGTTTCCCGATCAGTTCCTCGGCCGTATAGCCGGTAAGATGGAGTACATGACTGTTGGTGAAGCTGATCATGCCATCCGTATCGGCGGTAAACATCACCACACCCGAGTTTTCGATCAGGTTGCGGTATTTCGCTTCGCTCAGGATCAGGTTCTCTTCGGCCTTTCGGCGACGGATGGTATCTGCATTCAATTGCAGCAGGATCACTAATATGAGAATGGTCGCAAAAACGCCGCCGAATAAAGCCAGTATCACGCCTGTGCGGTACGCGCGTTCGTTCACCAGGATATTTTTCACCAGTTGCGTTTCCTCCGACTGGCGCATAAATGTGAGGATGTTCCTGATGGTCGCTGTAATTTCGTTAGCGCCATTATCGGCCCAGAATGTCTGTAACTGCGCCTCCGACATATGCGGGGCGCTTATAAGAGAGTCCTGGAAGTGTAGCTTTTTAAGTGCAAAGGTTTCAAGGCTATCGGCCGAGCCGGCGTTACGCGTGCGGAATACGAGCCTGAAATCGCGGATCGAATCCATGAGCTGCTGATGTACCCGGCCCATCGATTCTTTGAACCGGAGATCCCTGGTCAGCACAAAACCCCGGCTCAGGGATTCCGTCTCCAGAACCATGCTATTGATCTTCTCGATTTTTTTTAGAGCACCATAGGTGTTATAGATCTCGAGCCGCGCATTTTCCTGTACTGCTTTCTGCTGGTACAGGATACCCATAAAACAAACGAACGCTACCAGCGAAAACACAAATAGCCAGCGGATCTTTCGATCCATATTGCGAAGCAACTTTAGTGGAGTCTTGATCATAGGAACATCCGGGCCGAAGCCGGTTGAGCTGTTATAAATATCGTGAAAATAGCCCGTCCCCCCGGCATTTGTTGCAGTTAGGGCAATTAAGTAGTAACCCCACAACATTATTGGAGAAATCACCACAGGGCTTTGCCCTCAGCGTCTATTGTGCAGTATAACATTCAACCAGCGGAATTTGTTGAGGATAGTTGTATATTCCGTATACTAACCAAAACTATACGCATGTTATCCTACCCGGTACGCATCGCCCTTATAGCGGCCCTTGGCGGATTCCTGTTCGGCTTTGAGACCGCTGTTATCTCGGGCGCAGAAAAGACCATCCAGGGCCTATGGCAATTGAGTTCCGGATGGCAGGGCTTTACAGTGGCATCCAGCCTGATAGGTACGGTGGTAGGGTCGCTGATAGCCGGGGCGCCTGCAAAACGTTTCGGACGGAAAAAGGTACTACTGGTGATCGCGCTTATGTACCTGCTTTCGGCTATTGGTTGTGCCGCTTCTTCCATGTGGCTGCTGTTCGTGCTATTCCGCTTTGTCGGCGGTATTGCGGTGGGCACTTCTTCTGTGGTTGGTCCCATGTATATTTCGGAGATCGCTCCCGCTGCCCTGCGCGGCCGGCTGGCCGGATCATTTCAGCTGAATATCGTAGCAGGAATTTTTATCGCCTATCTCACCAATTTCCTGTTTGCAGGCCTGGGAGAAAATGCCTGGCGGTGGATGCTCGGCATCATGGTGGTACCGGCCGGACTGTTCTGGATCCTGGTGCGCACCATTCCCGAAAGTCCGCGCTGGCTGATCCTGAACGGCCGTGATGCGGAAGCGATGCCGGTGCTTCAGAAACTTGGCGAAACCAATGTGCCCGCGCTGATGGAAGAGATCAGGCATTCGGTGGCATCGCATACCGAAAGTCTTTTCAAATCCAAATACAGCAAACCCATTGTCTTTGCGGTGATACTGGCGATGTTCAACCAGTTATCCGGCATCAATGCGATCATCTACTATGCGCCGCGGATCTTTGAAATGGCCGGATTCGATAAAGCACAATCTTACCTGCAGCCGGTGTATATGGGCGCGGCCAACCTGCTGTTCACCCTGCTTGCCATGCTTTTTATCGATAGGTTCGGGCGCAAGAAACTATTGCTGATCGGATCGGTGGGAATGATCGTTTTCCTCGGGCTCACCGCAATGGCTTTCCGCGGCGGGGCCGATCGCAATGTGATCATCTACCTGATCGGGTTCATCGCATTCTTTGCGTTCTCGCAGGGAGCGGTGATCTGGGTATTCATCTCCGAAATATTTCCCAATTCGGTACGCTCACAGGGCGGCTCGCTGGGCAGCTTCACCCACTGGATCATGGCGGCGATCATTTCCTGGACCTTTCCCGTTATCGTACAAAGCAGTTCAAAAGGCGGGTTCTATTCTTTCGTGTTCTATACCCTGATGATGGCATTGCATTTATTGTTCGTATGGAAATTTTTACCCGAGACCAAGGGAAAATCGCTGGAAAAGATCCAGGAAGAATTGGGAATAAAGGATTGAGGTTCGGTATTTGATACGATCAGAAGGGGCACAAAGCAGAACACATGTTTACCGTTGCACAAAGAACGATAGAACTGGATGGCCTTACCCCAGGTGAGTTCCTGGCGCTGGCGGCCATTTCCATGACCGATCTGTCGTGGGATCATTCCTGGAAAGATACCCATGCCATTTACGCGCGTCCCCATGTGCGGCTGTTCGCCTGGGGTGAACGCCTTTCGGTGAGAGTGCAGGATGGTACAGCCCTTATCACCTGCCGTCAGCCCAAGTGGAAATTCCTGAAGCCGCGGCAGCATGAAAAGAATATCGACGACCTGCTGGAGTACATGCAGCATAACCGGCAGATCTATTCGCCGCAGATGCTCGACAATGAGCAACACCTGCTGCTGCCCGACACGCATCTTACCGCCACGGAACGGATCGTGATGGCGCCGGATCTGCCCCCCGCTACTTTATTGCTGATATTCCTGAACATTGTCTATTTCATCATTTTCAGCGTCAGCACTTCAAGTTTCTGGGATGCGGATATCATGGATATTTTCGACTGGGGCGGCAATATCCGTTTGCATACGCTGGGCGGCCAGGGCTGGCGGGTGATCACGAGCTGCTTCCTGCATTTCGGGATCCTGCACCTTGTTACGAACATGATCGCCTTGTTCTTGATCGGCCGTTTGCTGGAGCCGGTATTGGGAAAGGCTGTTTTTTTGATCAGTTATATCTGCGCAGGATCGATGGGATCGCTGCTTAGCGTGCTGATAGCAGGCACCCGTTTAAGCGCAGGCGCCTCAGGCGCGATATTCGGACTGTACGGCGTTTTCCTCGCTTTACTCACCACACATCTGCTTAGCGGTGAGATCAAACGCTTATTGTTCCAGGGTGTATTTCTGTTCACAGCCTATGCATTGATGGATGGAATGGGCGAGCAGGTAGACAATGCCGCGCATGTGGGCGGCCTCGTCAGCGGGATGCTGTTCGGCTATATCATTTTTGTCGGGTACTATATGCGCAAGAACAGGTATCTCGCCGCAGGCGGCATAAGCGCTATTACAATGGCGGTCATCTTCAGCAGCCTGATCTATTTCCACAATGATACCATTGTCTACGAACGCATGTTGCAAAGACTGGAGCGATTGGAACATAATGCCCTGGTGCCGTTTACAGACATCAAAACAAAAACGCCCGACAGGCAGCTCAGCGGATTACTCAACGAAAGCCGGCCGGCATGGAACCAGTTCGTCCGCATCATCGACAGCGCCCAGGGCTTCCGGTTCGGGAACAATAAAATCTATCCTATGCAGAAAGGGATATTGCTTCGCTATGGCAGGCTGCGGATCTCGGAAACAGAGATCTGGATCCGATCGCTGCAAACCCACGATCCGATGTTAGCCGAACGCGACAGCATCCGGACCCTGGTGTATGAAAAATTCGATTCGCTCCAGACGCTTCAGCGCGATTGAAGCAGCTCGGCCGCCTTCGCCAGGTCTTCAGGCGTGTCGATCTCTACACCCATATAATCGGTGACGATCATTTTTATAGGAACGCCGTTCTCCAGATAACGCAGGCATTCGATCTTTTCAGCAGCTTCCAGCGGGGTCATTTCCCATCGTGTAAAATCCAGCAATGCCTGTTTGCGGAAAGCATATACCCCGATATGTTCGTAATAGACGGCGGCAGCATCCTGGTTCCGGGGATATGGGATCACACTGCGCGAGAATAGCAGCGCATTCATCTGCCTGTCAACAGCCACTTTCACGTAATTGGGATCATTGATCAGCTGCCGGTCTTTCAACACCTGCATCAATGAAGCAACCTGTACCTGCTCTCCCGGTCCGCCCGAAAATACCTGCAGCAATTTTTGCAGCGGCTCACGTTTTACAAAGGGTTCATCGCCCTGTACGTTCACGATCAGATCAACGTCCATATCAGCCGCGGCTTCGGCAATGCGGTCGCTGCCGCTTTCATGTTCTTTGCGGCTCATCACAACCTGGCCGCCATAAGACCGGATCTCGTTATAAATGATATCGCTGTCGGTAACCACCCACACTTCATCGAACAGCGCGGTGGCTACGGTATTATCGTAGGTATGGCGGATCACGGTCTTATCGCCCAGTAACTGCATCAGTTTAGCGGGAAATCGGGAGGCCGCATAACGCGCCGGTATCATCGCTACTTTCTTCATGCTGCAAAGATGGGCCGCCGATCAGTAATCGGTCCTGATTTTTTTATTGAAGGGAACGCCCAGCTGGTACGAGAGCCGCTGGTCCGTACTGTCATCCAGCACATCAAGCCCATAACGCAACTGGTCCACCGGCGTGTGATCATAAGTGCCGAATAAGCGGTCCCATACTGAAAAAATATTTCCGTAGTTCGTATCGGTCTGCGGACGCACATAGTGGTGATGCACTTTATGCATATTGGGCGAAACGAGGAACCAGCTCAGCGCGTTATCGAGCCATAAAGGCAGGCGGATATTGGCATGATTGAATTGCGTGAGCACCACGCTCAGGCTCTGGTACAGCATCAGCAGCCACATGGGCGCGCCCAGCACGATCACACCCAGCAGGGCAAAAACCGCCCGGAACACGCTTTCGCCGGGATGATGCCTGTTGGCGGTGGTGGTGTCCACATGCGTGTCTGCATGATGCACCATATGGAACTTCCACATCCATTTTATTTTGTGCTCGATGTAATGGATCAGGTAAGCGCCTACCAGGTCCATCAGCAGCAGCCCCACAATCATGAAAAGCCATAGCGGCATGCTCATCCATTGCAGCAGGCCGGACCTGTGCAGTACCATCCAGTCGCTGGCTTTTACGATCAGCACGGCAAAGGCGAAATTGACCACGATGGTAGTGATGGTAAAGAATATATTGATGGAAGCATGCTTCCATTTATTGTACCTGAACCCGAACAGCGGGATCACTCCTTCGAGCAACCAGAAAAATGTGATCCCACCAGCCAGTATCAATGCCCGGTGCAGGCTGGGGATATGATCGAAATAATGAATGATGTTCTCTAACATGGCAAGGCGTCTGTGTTCAAATTACGACAAAACCGGGGTTCGATAAAAGAAGAACGAGGCGGAAAAAGAAAAGAAGAGGTTGTTTAATGTTTGGGACAGCGAAGGGGTTTCGCTAGGAGCCAAGGAGAAAAAGAGGATAACAGGAGCGATCTCTCCTCAGCTCCTTTGCTCCTATCCACTCTTAGCGAAACGCATCGAAGTGCCGAACCCGAACCGGTTCTTATTTTTCTTTCATGCTTCGTTCTTCTTCTATCGCCTGGAAACAGCAATGCCCCCATCAGGAGGCATTCTGTTCATATAATAGTTGGGTCTAGTTATTCAGCATCAGCGGCATCACCAGCATCAGCAGGTCTTCGCCGACAGCCTGTTCGGTAGGTTTGATCAGGCCGGCTTTGGTGGGGGTAGACAATTCCATCTTCACATCATCGGTATCTGCGGCATTCAGCATCTCTATCAGGAAACGCGCATTGAAAGCGATCTGGAGGTCTTCGCCATCGTACTGGCAGTTCATGCGTTCATTACCCTCGAAGCTGAAATCTACATCCTGTGCCGCCATCTGCAGTTCGCTGCCGGTAATATTCAGCGCTACCTGGTTGGTACTTTTGTTACTGAACACATTCACGCGGCGGAGCGCATTCTGGAAATCGTTCTTGTTAACGATCAGCTTGTAGGGATTATCGGCAGGTATTACCACTTTGTAATCAGGAAAACGCGCGTCGATCAGGCGGCAGATCATCTGCGTGGAGCCGTGGCTCACGAAGAGATGGTTGCTGTTGTAGCTGACGCTCAGCTCATCCTCATTATCGGGCAGGGCATTCTTCAGCAGGTTCAGCGGCTTTTTGGGAACAATGAAAGAATCGGCTTTGGTGGCTTTGGTGTCTACGCGTTTGTAACGCACCAGCCGGTGTGCATCCGTAGCCACGAACTGAACGCCGTCTTTAGCGAGCTCGAAATAAACCCCGGTCATGGCCGGGCGCAGGTCATCGTTACTTACCGCAAAAAGTGTTTTATTGATAGCGGTCAGCAAAGCGGTGCTGGTCATGGTAAAACCGGTAGTATCGTCGGCGGCAGGTTCTTTCGGGAAATTATCGGGGTTTTCGCCCATTACCTTGTACTTGCCGTTGTCGCTGGTGATCTCTACAGAAAAACTTTTGTCGATATTGAAAGTGAGGGGCTGGTCGGCGATATTCTTGAGCGAATCGAGCAGGATCTTGGCCGGAATGCAGACCCTTCCATTGGTCTTGCTTTCTACATCCATCTGTACCCGCATTACGGTTTCGAGGTCGGTGGCAACTACGTTCAGCTTTTTGTCCTGGATCTCAAATAAAAAATCTTCCAGTATCGGTAACACGGTATTCGCATTGATCACACCGCTGATCTGCTGCAGGTGTTTCAGCAAGGAAGACGAAGAGACAATAAATTTCATTCTGCAGAATTTAGGTTCGCAACAAACCTAACGCAAAATGTTAATATTCCGCAACAGAAATGGGTTGTTGGGGAGAAGAAACCCTAGCCTGTTAATGCAGTGTGGATTTATGCAGAATCATCTCGCAACAGATCGTGCAAGGAATAAAGCCTACGCCAGATTCTCGATCAGCTCCTGGTATTTGATGCGGGTAACAGGCTTCACGATATAATCGGTTACCGCTTCGTACTGCCGCGATTTTTTGATATCGTAACTGTCGATCGAAGAGCTGACAACGTATACCACGGGCGGCTTCGGAAATTTGCCCGCCAGGTTGCGGTATTCTTCCAGGAATTCCCAACCGTTCATGATGGGCATATTGATATCTAGGAAGATCACATCCGGGAGATTGTCTTCGCTGAGATGCTCGGCATCCTTCAGGTACTTGATAGCTTCACTGCCATTGTAAAATGACTGGATATGCTTGGCCAGCCCCGTAGATTCCAGGATCTTGCGGGCAGTGAACTGGTAGATATTGTCATCATCTATCAGGAAAACGATATGTTTGGCAAACGGCATGTCTGTCGTGCTTGAGCATTAGATTAGATACAACAATGGCGGGGATGGGAATGGTCCGAGGGATATTGGACGAAGTAATCAAAGATAGGGCTTTCTTATTAAGTTGCAATACCAAAAGCATGGGAAAAACCCCGTATTTATCGCCCGAGCAGGCCTGGAGCCGGGCCCGGCAGTTTTGCAGCTACCGGGAAAGGTGCCATTCCGAGGTAAGGGAGAAGTTATATGCCCTAGGGCTATTCCGCAAAGACGTGGAAGCATTGATTGCCAGGTTGATAGAGGAAGATTTGCTGAA
>Ga0213876_10002127_pt1 | contig 11712 bp, 12 predicted proteins | sample BarmaccomBMRX_R9_FD_160113 | JGI IMG/M metagenome (GOLD analysis project Ga0213876, IMG submission 160113) | Root-associated microbial communities from Barbacenia macrantha in rupestrian grasslands, the National Park of Serra do Cipo, Brazil - RX_R9 | ecosystem: Host-associated > Plants > Roots...
TGTCGAGGGCAAGGACTACCCGGATGCCAGCGACGAGGGGCTGAGCGAGGATGAGAGGAACAAGGCGCAGTGCAACCGCGCCCTGAAAGCCGTCGCGATCTTCTGCCATGAGACGGGACTGCAACCCGCCGCCTGCATCAATAGCGGCCACGGAGTGCACGTCTACCTCCGCCTTGAGCAGCCGCTCGGCCCCGATGCGTGGCAGCCCTATGGTGAAGGCATCAAGACCCTGGCGCGCGAGAAGGGGTTGGAGTTCGACCCTGCGCGCACTGCCGACGCCGCCAGCATCCTGCGTCCGCCCGGCAGTCATAACCGCAAGCACGATGCAGTCATGCCCGTGACCTTGCTCGGGCTCGACAGCAAAGCGGTGCTCACGCTGGCAAAGCTGCCACGGTCCGAGAGCCCCGCACGCAAGGCGAAAGCGAAAGCTCCAGCTGAGCCCATGCCGAACGTGCCCGCGTGGCTCACGCGCCTGCTTCCGGCTGGCAAGGCCATTGGCGAAGCGGCAGGGGCAGGGATAGACGAGGCGCTCTACCCGTCCGAGCCCGCCGACGCCAACGCCATCGCTGACCGCTGCGCACAGATGCGCGTCATGCGCGACACCAAGGGGCGCCTGCCGGAGCCGCTATGGCGAGCGAACGTCATCAACCTTTCCTACTGCAAGGACGGCAACGAGATCGCGCATGAATGGTCGAAGGGGGATGAGCGCTACAGTGCCGAACAGACGCAGAAGAAAATCGACACCGCCAAGGAGGCCATCGACGCGCCGATCACCTGCCAACACTTCATCGACAATGACGTGGAGCATCGCTGCCAGGGCTGCCCGTTCCGAGACAAGATCACCACCCCTGTGCAGCTCGGACGGAGGCAGGCCACTACCCCGCCCGTCGCCTCCTCTCCTGCGGGAGCGGGCACCAGCGTTGAAGTCGGCAGTCCGCCAGTTGATCCCAATGCCGATGCCATTGCCCTCACCGATGTGTGGAACTCCAAGAAGCTGATCGCGCGGCACGGGCAGAACATCCGCTACGTCCCCGGTGGCAAGGACGGCAAGAGCGGCTATTGGCTGATGTGGGATGGTGAACACTGGCGCACCAACGCGGATGGCAAAATCTTCGAGCTGGCGAAAGATACCGTCTACGCCATGCACGGAGAGGCTCTCAATATCACCTTCGAGCAGGCGAAGAAGGACTTGCTCGAATGGGCAATGAAGTCGAGTTCAAACCGCGCCATCAATGCAATGGTCGACCTCGCAAAGACCGACCCGGTAGTCAAGACCAATGAGGATTGTTTCGACAGCGACGACTTCTTGCTTGGCGTGCAGAACGGCGTGATCGAACTGAAGACGCAGACCTTCCGACCGGCCCGCCGCGAAGATCATGTCACGAAGCTCATGGCAGTGAGTTACGACCCCACCGCGCAATGCCCTCACTGGCTCGACGTGATGAAGAGAATAACAGCGGGCGACGACGAGCTTGCCGCATTCATTCAACGTGCCATTGGCTACAGCCTGACGGGCTGCGTTCACGAAGAGATGCTGTTCTTTCTTCAGGGGGGCGGGCGCAACCTGAAAAGCACCTTCCGAGAAACCTTTCGGCAGTTGTTCGGCGACTACGCGGCGACCGCAGCGGGCAATGATCTGTTGGTCATGGACAAATTCAAGGGTGGCGCAAGACCATCCCCTGAATTGGTTGCTCTCTCTGGCAAGAGATTTGTCTCGCTGAATGAGACCGCCGAGGATGTCTATCTCGACGTTAATCAGGTGAAGACGCTGACCTCGACCGACAAAATGTCTGCCCGCCAGCTCTATCGCGGTATGGTCGAGTTTCAGCCACACCACAAACTGTGGCTCACGTCCAACAACCGCCCCAGGGTCAAAGAGAACTCGTTGGCTATCTGGCGGCGCCTCAGCCTCATTGAGTGCAAAGCGACAATCGCCGAGAGCGAAGACGTTAAAGACTTCCAGCAACGCTATCTACAGCCCGAACGACCGGGCATTCTCAATTGGGCGCTCGCAGGGCTACGAGACTACCTCACGCGCATGGGCGCGGATGGCTCCAGCGGCCTCAATCCCCCGGACAGCGTGCGACTGTCAGTCGCCGAATATCAGGCCGAGCAGGACGTATTCGGCCAATGGCTCGACGAGAGATGCGAGCAATGTGACCTCAAGATCGGCACGCAGACCATGACCCTGCACGAAGACTATGTGCGCTTCACGGGTTGGAAGAACACGAGCGTTGTGACGTTCGTGAGAGACCTGAAGAAACATGGGTTCAAACCAGACAAGATCAGCGGCAGGCGCGTGGTTCCCGGCCTGCGGCTTTTGATGCCCGCGAGCTTCAGTGAGATGCCCGCACATGGAGCACGAACGTGAACGACATGCCCCACGCCATTCACAGCAAGGCCATAGAGCGAGCTTGCAATCTCGACCGGGCTTGGTTCGCCGCGAACCCCGACTGTTTCTTTCTTCTGCGCGACACCCTGCCGATGGAGTTCAATGGGCAGCTGGAGAAGCTGCCTGAAGGGTTGGTGTGGCGCACTCTCGTGGCGGGTTGTGGCGAGGCGCCACTCCGTATCCGCCTGCCGATTTCCATGACCGCGTTCCCACCATGTGACGCCTATTCGCAAGATGACCTTGCCCGCACCTTTCAAACCTTTGCACCAGAAAGGCTCCACAAGATGCTCGATTTCATCATACAGGAGGCACAAGCATGACCCGCATGGTCGAGATCGATGCGTTCATCCAGACGGACACTGAGAAGGCGATGCTTGTGTCCGAGGAAAAGCTTGGAACGCTTTCCGATGTTTGGGTTCCGAAAAGCCAGTGCCGTCTTGTTGAAACGAGCCCGGACGGACGCAGTCGTATCGCGCTACCGGAATGGCTCGTGGTCAGGAAGGGCCTTGATGGTCTCGTCGTTGCGGAGGCGGAGGACGACAGATGAAGAATGAGAAGCTCACCCGCGAAGAGAAGTTGAACCACGCCATCGGCAAGATCGCGGAAGCCCTGGGTGATGCCATGGTGCGGGGCTCCGAATATTCACTCTCCGCAGCCGTGATGAAGCTCGACCACTGTCTCCTGATCGGACTGACCCGCGAGGAGATGTTGGAACGCATTCGCGATGCGACCAGGGCCTATCTGCCGGAGGCGCGACGCAAGCTCGGCAGAGAGCAGCCGGTCGCCAAGCTCGACGAGATGGACATGCTTGCTGGCGAGATAGTCGATGCGTGCGTCCGGGGAGAGAGCCCAGATTTAGTGCAGGGGGCTCTTCGGCTTTGCGAGCTGGAAGCTCGGGGCTTTGCATCGGATCAACTCTTAGACCGCATGGAGGGAGCGTTCTTGCGCCGTGGCTATGGGCGCGAGATTGCCGAACTGCCTAACATCATACGCGAGACGAAAGCCGCGTTGGCAAGTATAATGCAGTCGAATGAATGAGGGACGTGACATGGCAATCGATCTTGGACCACCGAACTCCAATGTGCTCGCTCAGGGCGGTGCCGACTATGGCCCCGACCCGTATCAGCGCGCCTTGATGCAGCGGCGCCTTCAGGCACAACAGGCCGAAGCCGCACGCCGTGCTGCTCAGGCCCGCACAGGCGTTCCCGCAACGCTGCCTTCGCAAGGGCCGATGCCATCACGTCTCGTGCAAGCGCCCATCCCCCCGCGCCGTGATCCGGCGAACACACCGGCATTGCCGCCTCGTGGTCGCCCGACCGATCTCGGCGGTTCACCGACCGGCATCACGATGCCGCCCCGCTCGTCCTCACCCGCGACACCTCGTCCGACGCTCGCGAGTGCCGATGCGACGCCTCGTGCTTCGACAAGAGCCGCTCCTAGCGCGGCAGTGGCGCCACGTGACCCGCTCAACACAGGCACCTTCGACGACCTCATTCCGAAGAAAGGTTCCGGCACCTTCGACGATCTGATCCCGAAGAAGCCGTCACCGACCGACTGGCTGGCGAAGCAGGCCAAGCCCTCGCCGTCCGCGTGGCTCAAGCAACAGACCCCCAGGGCAGAACGTGACGATGCTGGTCGCCTGCCGTCAGCACGTGGCGCCGCTCCGGCCGTAGAGTTCGGTGAAGGGTTGATCCCTCCCGGCACGACCAAGCAAGACCTCTCGAACTTCGGCGGCAAGGTTGCCAAGCAGGCGGGCCGGATCGTCGGCGGTCTCGACAAGGACCTTCAGGACAGAGACGAGCAGGGACGTGCTGTCACGCCCTCGACCAGTCTTGCGCCTTCGAACTTGTTGAACGACTTCGGGCAAATGGTCGAGAAAATGGGCAGGCTGTATGGGCGTGCCGAGGATACCGTGTCGAAGGGCGTCGAGGACGTGACCGGCAGCGGTGCCCTGGCTCGTGACGTTCATGCGGGGATGGACATTGCCGCCGTCGAGTTCGGACCAAAGCTCCGCCCTGGCGTCAGAATGCCGGAAGCCAAATCTGCCCCTGCGGACGTGAAGGCAGCGGGCGAGCGGGCTGCCGCGACCGGAGCGAACGTCGAGATCAATGGCAAGCGCATCCCCAAGGAGGGACGCACGAAGGACGATGTCGTCTCGAACTTCGAGAAGATGGTGGAGGCGTCGAAGCCAAAGGCTGACCCGGTGCCTGTCGATGGTAAGCGGCCGGGCCTTGATGCCAGGAGCGCCTTCGAGCAGCTCGTCGAGAAGAGCCGTCCGACTGCCGACGCGACGCGCGGCCCGACCACAACGCCCGGAGAACTGACGCCGACCGGCAGGGAGGCCGTGCAGGGCACCCGCCAGCGTGAGCCGCTGAACACGACGCCGCGAGGCAACGTGCTGCCCATGAAGACGCCGGAGGAGTTCACCGTTGCCGATAAGCAAAGGCGACTTTCTCTATTGGACAAACGGATCGAATGCGCCACCGCCGAAGTGAAAGCGGCCGATCCTCAATTCCGACAGGCGCGACAGGCGGAGCTTCAAAGCCTTCGCCAACAGCGGGCCGACCTTGCGCGGCGTCAGGCAAGCAAGACGGTCGAGCCTGCCAAAGCCAACACTGGAGTGCGCGCCTCGAAGGCATGGGAAGACGTGATCCGCAACCCTGCGTCGAAGTCCGATGAGGTTGCCGCCGCCAACGCCAAGGAGCTGTATCGACTTCGCAAGGAGATCGCGAAGGCAGAGAGCGCGGGCAACACTGCCAAGGTCTCTCGCCTGCGCGAGGTCTATGCCGATGTCACGAAGCGCGGCAACGAGGTTCATCAAGGCAAGCCCATGGATGTGTCCTACATGCATGGGCGGCAGCCTGCATCGCTCGGAGCTGGAGCGGCTGGACCAGATGCCCCGCTGCCCGCACGCCCGACGCGAGATGTCATCTCGGATCAGGCGGACCGCTTCTACAAAATCCAGAAGCAGCATGAGGCCGACAAGCTGGAGTTCGCCAAGCGCATCAAGAAAATGCCGGGCCTGATCAAGGACCCCAAGACGCAGGAGCGCATCTACCGCTCCCTGGAAGGTGAGCCGGTGCAGTTGACGCCGATGGAGCAGCAGTTCCGCGAGACGATCATGACCGAGCTGAAGCAGGAGGAGCGCAAGCTCTACGAGGACATCCGCGTCTCTCATCCGGGCTTCAAGGACACTGACCTTGATGAGATGGACCCGAACTACATGCACCGTGCCGTGAAGGGACAGACGCCGATCATGGACAGGTTCTCGCAAGCCGAGAAGGACGTGGTGACGGGACAGGGTCGGCAGGGCCTCACCAAGTCCACCAGCTCATTGCAGCGCCGCAAGTTCTACGCCCTCGAAGGAGCGGACGGCGAGCGCATCCTCGTGGCGCAGGACCCCAAGAGCGGGAACCTCCAGCGCGTGCAGAACAATGAGTATAAGCCGCTCGACGCCAAGCTTGGTGTGAAGCACGACGAGTTCCGCCCCGGCGCGGAGGTCACGGTGAACGGCAAGCCCTACAAGATGGGGCACGCCCGCACGTCCGAGATCGAGGCCAACACCAAGTTCGAGTATCACAAGAACGCGCTGGCCAACACCGTCGACAACATCGTCAAGCTGCGGCACGTGCAGCGCTCGCTCGCGGAGCTGAAGCGCCTGACCGAGAGCCCGGAGTGGAACGCCTGGGCGCAGAAGCGCAAGAGCCTGACCGAGCGTCCGCCCGAAGGTAAGCGCGCGCCGGACGTGCCGCTTTTCCAAGACTGGTTCATGGACAAGCGCTACGCCAACGTGATCGAGGACTTCTACAAGGCGCGTGACCCGGACTGGATCACCAAGGCCAACCAGCTCGCCACCCGTGCGCTGTTCTGGCAGCCCATCACCCACGCCATGAACGTGGGCGCACACTGGGCAGTGGCACGAGGATGGGACTGGCTCAACCCCATCGGTTACGGACGGCTCGTCAAGACGATGAGCAAAGCGGCCAAGGAAGTCGTGACGATGGGGCCGGAGATGCAGCGGCTCATGCGTGAGGGGTCGGCCATGATGTCGCCGTCCGCCGAGACCCGCGAGTTCTACAACGTGCTGATGGGCAAGCTCGGGGAAGACATGCGGGCTCAGCCGCACAAGTGGGACCCCGTCGCACGCATCTTCGGCGTCAGCGTTCCTCAACTGCTCGATGGCTACTATCGCGGGGTCAGCAAGTCGCTGTGGATGGCGAACGACTTCTTCATGATGCAGCGCGTGCTTGAGCTTGAGGAGAAGGGCAGGTCGACCGCCAAGGCAATCCACGATGCCGAGCTGCATATCCCGAACTACCGCGTGCCGCAGGGACACGCCGACTGGCAGCGCACCATCCGGCAGGTGGCCATGGACCCTCGTGTCATGCGCTTCTCGCCCTATCACTACGGCATCTGGCGCTCATATGCGCACATGATGAAGGACCTCGTGACCGGTAGTGGCGAGGGCCGCCTGGAGGCGCTGGGGCACGTCATGGCGTTGGGCGGGTTGATGTTCGGCGTCTACCCGGTCGTGGAGTATGCGCTTCAGCAAGCCACGGGCGACAAGAGCCTTGGCGTGCGGCGCGCTGGGGCCGCGACTATACCGGCCGCATTCCTGGACTTCCTCTATGACGGCACCAAGGACCTCAAGAGCGTGCTCGGCAGCGCCATCGGGTTTGCGCCCGCGTCAGAAGAGGCGGTTGAGCAGATTTTCAACCGGGACCTCTTCACCGGGCAACAGGTAGCGCCCGATGGCAAGACCGTGGGCAACGCCGTCGAGCGCGTGTCTCACGCTGGCAACGAGCTGGTGCCGCCGTTGCAGACGATCAACAAGGGGTTCACCAAGCACGGCAGTGATGGCGTCCTTGGTGTCGGCAAGCAAGTCATCATGGTCACGCTCGGGCTCAAGGACAACGCGGCCCAGGAGCGGGGCGCCAGGATCGGTAAGCGCATGAGTGAGCGAGAGGAGAAGAGCCGCCTCAAGCACCCGCAGGGTCTGATCGAGAACCTTTACAACCACGCCCGGCGCAAGAAGGAGACCGCCACCCCCATGGGTATCTTGGGAGGCAACGAGTGACCGATCAGCCACGCCGCTGCGATGCAAGGATCAAGAGCGTTGTGAAGGCTCGCCACACGCACTGCCGACGATGGGCGGTGCCGGGCATGACGAGATGCTGCTTGCACGGCGGCAGGTCCTCGGGTCCAAAGACTGAGGACGGCATGGCCCGGACGTTGGAGGCAATGCGGGTCGGACGACTGAAATATGAGGAGCGGCTCCGTGCGGCAGGCATCACGCCGCCGTGGGTAGCGAACGGGTTCAAGCCGGGTTGGCGGAAACGAAAGCGGCAGACGGAAGAGGTGAAGGCCAAGGCGGAAGCTGAGGTTGCCAGGATCGAGGCGTTGCCGCCCATAGAGAAGAAGCGCAACGCGGCGCTCGATGCCATCGCGGCGATGCGGGAAAACCTGCGAAGAAGTATGGAGTGTCAGCAATGACCGACTTGAACGAACTGTTCCGCCGCCTCGTGCCGTCTCAGGCGCGCGTGCCCGACGATGAGGCTGCGCAACCCGAGATGCCTGTGGCGCAGGCGCAGGAGATCGTCACCGGACCATCGGTTGCCGACGCGGTCGCGAGCAACGCGCCGCTGCCGGTCCTGCCCAACAACTCCGACAGGCTCGGCACGATCACGAGCAAGGCGCTCGACAAGATGGCGGAAGTGCTCGGCATGACACGGGAGGAGATGCTCGCCATGTCGGACACGGTGTTCGAACGCTCAATTGCCTGGGCGAAGCTTCAGCTCAATGCCAGCGAGGTCGCCCTGCGCACACAGGTCCGCGTCGACGAGAACCGGCTGAAGAAAGCCGCCATTGATGCATGGCCTCAGCTTGAAGCTCGGCTTGCCAAGGCAAGGGAGGAGGCGCGGCGGCTTCAGGAGCCTGATGCAGCGTGAGAGCGGCGCTGAGAGCGGACCGAGGGCGTGCACCTTCGTTGGGACGAGTAATTATTAAAGGGCATTCTGGTCATGCAACACTTGACGCAAGAAGCAGCTGATAAGCTTTTGGCCCCGTTAAAGGAGGCTGGAGTGGTGGTGCGTGCGGAAGCAATATTAGGAGATTTCCCTATGCTCGTGGTGCGCGTGCCAAACAGTCTTTCGTCGGAAGACAGAGATAAAATTCACACCGCATTAGGCGACACCGGCTGGCGGATCGAGATTGCAACTTTGCGCTCGCCGCAAAGCTGAAACAAAGGCTATCGCCGTGAATAGGTTTTTGTTTGCTGGCCTGCTGCTCGCGATTGCGATGATTGGAGCACGAGCGAATTTCGACGACCCTTCTAAAGAGCTGTGCGAGAGGTGGACCGAACACGCGAGGGAATATCAATCGGCCCTGAGGAGCGGGAACCATGATTACTCAGGCCCCGTATTTCAAGATTGGGCCTACGTCTCGGGCTACCTTGCGGGTGCGGGTTATGCCTCTGGAGATTTCCGTCCGAGGTTCGGGGAAGTAATGATAATGATGGACAGCTATTGCAGGGAAAATCCATCGAGCTTGGTCGCCTACGTGACCACCATCATAGTGCAATACCTCGCCAAACACCCGGAGCCCTAGCTGCTCGCCGTCGCTCCGCCTCGAACGCCTCCCGCACGCGCGCGATTGACGGATGCGCCGGGTTCTTCACCTTGCGCCAAGATCGCGACGGGCCGGATCGGTAGGGATGCGCCACGTGCTTTGACACGATGCCCTCAAGCCCGAGCCGACAGGCATGTTCAAAGATGGTCATGCCGTCACCGTCCAAGTGCTCGACGTAGCCAAGCCCGTCACGCGGCGCCTTGAGCAATCGGGCCAGTCGTCTCTTGCGCTCAAGCAATGGCCTCGGTCGATAGTCCTCCCCGTTCAACTCCAGGAGGTCGAACGCAAAAAGAAGAGCTTCGGGATCGCGGCTGCGGCTCCATAGCTCGTCAAAGGCGTGAGAGCCGTCGCGACCAAGCACCACGACTTCACCGTCGAGCACGATGGACGACACGCGCAAGCCGCCGATGGCGTCGGCAATGAGCGGATAGCGCCTCGACCAGTTGGTGCCGCCGCGACTGTAGAGCTTCACCGCCTTGCCGACGCGCCGAGCGATCAGCCTGAAACCGTCCGCCTTTATCTCGTGAAGCCAGCAATCACCGGAAGGGGCGCGCTTCACACGTTTCGGCAAACATGGTGAAAACGGCATCATCCGGCCGCTCTCCGTTCGTCCTCGATCTCGAAGCTTTGCAGAAGCTCGTCGAGCAGCTTGTTCGCTTCGGCCAGGATAGCCTCGGTCTTCGCGTCAGGCCATTGAGGTGCGCGCTTGCGCAGCCACACACGATGACAGCGCCAGCCGGTTGGCCCGTGCTCTATCCCGACGCGATTGATCTCCGGGTGCTGGCGCCGGAGGCACATTCCGAGCATATCCTCCATGTGGACGGCTCTGGTCTTCTTTCTCATCATGCGGAGCCGTAGCGATAGGCAGGGCGAGCGGTCAAGACACTCGTGGCCGACATTCTCAATCTGATCCTTGTCCGATTGTGATCACGACCCAAGGGATGGCGTCACAGAAGACCCGTTGGGCAACAATTCTGTCCTTCGGCATGAAATGCCAATGCGCTGGCTGGCTGCCCGGCTCAACAAGGTCCACTGTAACCCAGCCGTCCGTGTTAGTGAGCACACCAGGCTCAACTTTGATGACGCCCGACAAGTCGGAAGGATCACAGGCGCATAGGGGAGCATGCCCGACGTACTTCCCGAGGTGTTCCGTTCCCTTGAATGAGTTGTCCAGCAGCTGCCGCTGTTGGCTTTCCCCCATCTTCTGGTCGAAGCTTTTGGAGTGGAACCTGCCGTCGCGATGATAACTTGCGTGGGGGTTCCATTCCGGAACACGGTCTCGTTTGGCTCGCTTGGCTCGCTTGGTCAGCCGATCCTCGGGGCGCGGTTGGAAGACGAACACCTCGTCTGAGGTGCGCTTGACCCACAGCGTCGCCATGAGATCGGATGATCCTTGACCTATGGCGACCGCGTAAACGTGTTCACCGGGCTCTCTTTTCAGTTTCATCATTCCTCACACCCGGCCCGAGAGCCGGTCACACCTCCAGGACGATATAGCACACCACCCGCTTGCGCGGTTGCGCGCCGGTTGTCCACACGGCATCATCGTCGCATGCACGTCATCAAAGGGAGCGAAGCGACATGCCGAACGTCTTCATCGAAGCGCGGCCGAAGGGACGACCCGAAGGAAGCCCCGTCGAGGATTACGTGGTCGAGGACCACGCGGATCATGTGCTTGAGACTTTCAAGACGCAGCATGAGGCCGTCGAGTGGGCGCGCAAGCAAGGACATCATCCGCTCGTGGCGCGCGTCCGGCACCTGAACGACAAGAAGGTTCCTGATCACTGGCGAGGGGCTTGATCAGGAGAGCCTGAGCGACGCGACGCTCCATCGATCACGTTGTAGGCGCCGGGGGCGGGCTCACCGAAGGCGAGGCAGGCGACGGCGCTGCGACCGCCACGGGAGCCGGGGTGCCCGCCTGGATTTGTGCCTCGCGAGCTGACGTGAGCAGACCAACCGCGACCAAAGTATCAAGACCGTTATGGGGCCCAGGATCGTTGAGGTTGATACCACTCGGAGCCGCGAGCGCCTGCGTCAATCATATAATCAGCTGCGGGTTGCTCGGTATGGCGCCAAAGATGGCCGTCTGTTCAGCACTCGTGAACAGCGCGAGGAAGTGCAATGTAGGGACGAGCACTGCCGGATCGATCCGCGACGAAGGTCACTTCGCAGGAGAGAGATCCTTACCCATCAGCTAAAATGCCATGCAGATGCCAAATTCGGATTAATCTCCAGAGCTAACCGGACTTGGCTTTACAACATGAACTACGTGCGATTTGCCTGAGCCCACTTGACCCGCTTTTGGGACAAATGGAAACAGCGGCGGCGTTTGCTCACTTTTTCGCTGGCCGGCTTGAGGATGCTTCGTCGTGGGTGGGCAAGGCAGCGCCTGAGTTGCCTAACTGGCAGGTGGCCTTGGGAATTGCGGCGGCGAGTAGTGCATCAGTTGGTCGGTTAGAAGAGGCCCAAAGGCTCTTGGCGCGTATGCTTCAACAAAAACCAGCACTGAACGTAGCTAATTCGCGAAGCCTCTTCCCGTTCAAACATCCGCAGCTTTTCGAGAGGTGGATCGAGGGACTTCGCCTGGCCGGCCTCCCCGACTGACGACAAATCCGTCGCGGCGAGAGGCCTCCCGTTATCGTTCAGATAACGACCTTTGGGGGAGGGCGGCGCCGCTTTGATCGGGGCTGAAA